>OHDH01000011.1_pt1 | contig 175858 bp, 152 predicted proteins | sample 1566921 | NCBI WGS metagenome assembly OHDH01 (sample SAMEA3879585, study PRJEB24766) | human gut metagenome | biome: human-associated habitat; feature: feces | place: USA | collected 1985/1987
CGCATCAAGGTTACGGTTGCCTTTGGGAACTTCACTGTCTTTGGCCAGCTTGTCCGCTTGATACGCCTTGGTATTAGGTTTCTGTACGTCAGGCCACGAGTTCGCTATTGCTTCTTCTCTCCCGAGCGTCACCACTCGAAACTTGCAAGTCGCTTTAGGGTTCGTCGACAACTACGCCCCTTATGGACTTTCACCACAGATGTATGACATGCCCGCCATACCAAAAAGAATGGCGTGTTTTTCAACACGCCATTCCCCGTTTTAAACAAATACTACCGGTAACAATTGTTCTCTATTTGAACTCTTGCACTACTTTGTCCAAACTATTTAGATAACCTATATGTATGTGCTTGTCAGAACTTTTTGTTCAAGGGAACTGCAACCTTGCCGGTGATTGTACCCCACTTGTGCTCGATAGTCACGGGAACCATGAGGAAGCGGTTGTCCTGGAGAGCGGCACCACGGTTCACGAAGGTGAGGTCACCTGTTGTGGTATCTACGTTGGCCGACATGTTCAGGCTTTCGAGGCTTACAGCATTGCTGCCGTTTGCATCAGTTGCGAGCATTACGTTGCTGCCGAACTCGGGATCCTCAACTACGTAGTAGTCCCAAAGTTTCTGAGTCAGCTTGCCGTCATTGGTGTGGGCGACTTCGTGTCCGTAAGCATCGGTGAGTGTCAGATTATCGCTCAGGTTGATGGTTTGCGGGGTTGAGTCGTCGGTGATACCCTTGGCGAGCGTAGTGTTGAGATACAGCGGGTAAACCACGCGGAGGTAAGAAGTACCGAATACTACGTTGTTGACAGCGAGACCATTGATGTAAGCACTCCAGTCGAGGACTACGTCCTTACCTGCTACCACCTTACCGCCTTCCACTTTCGCACCGGCTGCTACGAGAGCCTTACCGCTGGCGTTGTTGGCGATGTTATAAGTGATGTCGTTCAGGTTGGCCTGGTTGGCGCTGGTGATTGTATGGTGACCGTAACCTGCCTGGAAGGCGAGTGCCTCACCCTGGTAGCTGCTCTTGTTGCGGTAATCTACATCGTAGGTTGCGCACGACAGGAGATTCTTGGCGTAGGGTTTGATGCGGCCCTGGAGTATGTTGGTAGAGTATTCGGCTGTTGCACCTGCGATATCCTCGAACGGAGTCGGGTAAACAAGCATCACCTCATTCTGCCACTTGATCGGGTCGGTAGAACCGAGAACCGGTTTGAGTGATTCGGGAGCCGTAACAACGCCCTTGAGGTTGATGATGATAGTCGGGTTGATACCGGTTTCGTCAACAAACTTCACGGTTACAGTGAATGTCTTGGACTTGCCGAGGTCAATATGGCCGATGTGCTCGTTAGTGCCGGTCCAGTTGATTACTGTATTAGCTGCCACGCCGCCGTCGTTCAGGATGTAGACATTGACATTTTCGCCGCTGTTGTAATCGCAGTTAACAATCTGTACATTCTCTTTCTTGTAGATTTCCATGAAGTCTTTCTGCGACATACCCGCGCCGTTGTTGAGGTTCTTCATTACGAGGTCTACCATCTGAGTCCAGGTCATATCCCAGCTGAAGCCGTCGCAATCGAGATCTGCCTCAAATTCAGGCACGTCTACTACTATCGGCTCGACAGTCTTCTCTTTGAAGAGAACCTTAAAGTAAACTTGCTGCACAATGTTCTTGTTGGTTACATCTACAAGGGTTGCTGCAATGATGGGCTGCTTGTCGATAATGGCCATATTCCCGGTCTCACCGGTGGGAAGCACCGGGGTAAGGATATTGCCATCAACAATCTTGGCATACTTCTGCTGGTCGGTCATGTCATGGTTACCTGCCGTGTAAGCAGCATTCGCCACATGGAAGTAGACATCGAAGCCATATTTGCGCAGCTGTTCATAAGAAAGGTTGCTGTGGCTGTTATTTGAGAACGCACACGGCTGGACAAGCTCTTCGAGGTTGATAGTCTCGTTATATTGCAACTCATAAGCTATATGGTTGTTCATCGCAGTCGCGTATATAGCGGTAGAGTCGTTGAAGTTAACGGGAATATCGGAAGCTATTTTGCTGCTCTTGTCGAGCTCGGGACGGAAGTAAACTTCATTCAGGCGGGTATACTCGGAGTATACGTTAGCCTCTTTCTCGCCCTGCTCGGTGAAGAGATGTTTCTCGGCGATAGGCACTTTGAGAGAAACGATGTTTATCTTGTTACCTGCGAGGTTGAGAGTCTTGGTGTTTGACTTGCCGGCTTTCACGGTGAGTACACCGCCGTTGATTGAAGCGGAAGACACGTTGATGAGATCGTTCTCTACTTCAGCTGCACGGGCTGTGGCTACGCGTGACACGAATGCAAGACCACTCTTGTTGATATCGCCTTCACCTATTGTGGCGGGGTTGAGGCGATACTGTACCTCGGTCTCGTTGTTTGAAACGATGACGGCAGGTCTGGTCGAGGGCACCCAGTCGCCGCCCTTCTTCATTGCGGGGACATATTGAGCTGATACGAACTCGATGGTAGGTATGCCGTCGATGTAAAGGTCAGGCATAAGGGTTACGCTTGTCAGACGCGAGCTGATTACACCGGCGATGGTATTGATAGCGTTAGCCACCTCGGTAGTAATTTTGGCGCTGAGGTCGGTAAGTTTAGTGTTAACTGAAGCAAGCTCGGTATTGATTGAAGCTATTGCAGAGGTGTTGGTAGCCACCGATGCAGTCAGTGTGCTTACCGAGCCCTGAAGCTCCTTGAGGTCTGAAGTAAGAGTCTCGATATTGCCCTTTACGGTGCTCAGTTCGGTCGACAGACCGGCTACTGTACCTTCGAGAGTCGACATCTTGCCTTCGATCAGGGTCTTGAACGACTCGAGAGCGGCGAGCTGTACGTTCACTGCCTCAAGTGCCTTGTTTGAAGCTGCGATCTGGTCGGCAAGGTCTTTCTGCAGGGTTGCTACTTCACTGATTATTTTCTCTACGTCAAGCGCCTTGAGCTGTGCCTCAACACCCTCGATGCGGCCGAGAAGTGCGGCGATGTCCTTGGCGTTTGTCTCGATAGCCGATGAGTTGGCGCTGATAAGTTTCTGCAAAGCCTCAGCCTGAGCTTTGATTTCAGCAAGAGCGTCGGCCTTTGCCTGAGCTGCTGCCTGCTTGGCCAGCTCTGCCTGAGCTGCTGCTGCCTGAGCCTCGGCGAGCGCCTTGTCGCCCTTCTGGGCTGCCTCGGCTGCTGCCTTGATGGCGGCGTCGGCATTTGCGGCTGCATTTGCAGCTGCGGTTTTGTTTGCGTCAATCGCTTCGCTGAGTTTGGCGATTTGCGATGTCAGATCATTGGTTGTCTGGTCAAGCCTGTCGATATCATCATCGTTGTCCGAGCAACTTGTGAATCCGATTGGCATTGATACAGTCAACAATGAAAGAAGCGCAAGATTCAAAAAACGTTTTTTCATAATTAACTTTTTTAATTAAAAAAATATTGGATTTTAAAAATGTTTCCGTTGTTCATTATTTGTATATTATGCATTATTAATGTTATGAGTTGGAATTTAATGTGGTTTTATTTGTAAATTTGCATTAGTATGAACAATTTGATTGCAAATATCAAACATATTTTTGATAAAACCAAATATTTGCATGATTTTTTTTGAAAAATATTTATGGAAATTAATGACCGAATTAATCAAATTATTGAGCATGAACATCTTTCTGTGGCCGCTTTTGCAAGGAAAATTGGCATTGGAGACCAAACGGTAAGGTCTGTTTGTGTTTTACGGCGAAATAAACCCGGATTTGAATTTTTATCAAATCTCATTCAAACATTTGAGTGGCTCGACCCGAAATGGCTGCTGACGGGCGAAGGGTCTATGGAACGGGCTAAGTGTGACTCGGCAGAACCGCGCAACAACGGTTCGCTTATCGAACTGATAGAATATCTGAGGGAAAAAGATCGCCGCATAGAGCAGCTTATCGAAAAAAATACAGAATTGAAACTAAAATGGGAAATATATTCAGGCAGAACGCAATCCTGAACGGCATATACATAATTTGAGTGTAATTCAAAACAAAAAAGGCGGCATCACGCCGCCTGTATGACTCACCGGCCACACTCGCATTGAGCAGAGCCGGTCAATGGTATCACATACTTGGATCCGGATTATTCGGCACAAAAAGCCAGAACAGGATATATGCCAGAACTCCGACGCCGCAAACGCCGAGCACAAACGATACAATTCTTACTATCACAGGGTCGATATGAAAATATTCCCCGAGCCCCCCGCATACCCCGGCTATAAGCCGGTTGGTATTCGATCGATATAATCTTTTCATTTTCTACTACGATTTGTTCGTAAATATAACATCGACCGAGACAATCATGTTCTCCCTCCCCGCCATATTTATTCCACCCCATAACACGCCGCATCATCATGTAGGGCTGCACCCCGGTGCTGTTTACTTAAGGATAAAGGCGCCCGTCAGGTCACCGATTTAGCAGTAACCGGGTACATCGGAGCATAGCGGAGATGTGCCCGGAAAAGATGCAGTGACTCCGGAGGCGCCCGAAGGCCGCCGATTTAATTATAACTCCTTGTCTGCCACCGAGACGAATGTGATGTAAATTCGGCGGCCTTCGGGCGCCGTCACCGTGTATCGGCCTACCGGGCACACCTTCGCTATGCTTCGGTGTACCCGGTTACTGCTAAATCGGTATCCTGTCGGATACCAGCCGATATTGACGCCTTAAGTGAACAGCATTGGGCTGCACCCCGATGCTGTTCACTTAAAGACGTGACGTCTGGAGGACGTCGATTATGCGTAACCACGTACGCCGAAGCTTGCGAAGGCGTGCGTGGCAAGTAATCATACGGGGAATGGCGTCCGGAGGACGCCGATTTACATCACTCCATCCCACATTTCCGATAAAACCCGGGCAAATTCGGTCACTTATACAGATACCGTTTTATCGACTGCTTCGGAGTCTTTTCAAACGGCTCCTCCCTCAGCTCTATCGACGCGACTTTCGAATACCCCGGAAGTTCACGGTTGAGTGTCGTGAGATTATAGTCCATCAGCTTGTCGATTTTCTCTTTAGGCAACTGGGCGCGACGCGCAGCCTCCTCGTCGGGATACACGATAGCCACAAGTCGGCCATCGCGCTCCACCACTATGCTTTCGGCCACAAACGGCAGGTGGTTCAGCTTGCTCTCTATCTCCTCCGGATATATGTTCTGGCCGCTCGGGCCGAGTATCATGCTCTTGTCGCGACCTTTTATAAACAGGTAGCCATCGTTGTCGAGTATACAGATGTCACCCGTATTCATCCATCCGTCCTTGAACACCGCCTCCGTGGCCTCTTCATTTTTATAATAACCTTTCATCACGTTGTCACCCTTCACCCACAGCACCCCTGGCGTAGTCGCCGGGTCAGGCGAATCAACCTTTGCCTGCATTCTGTCAACCACCAGACCGCACGACCCCGGTTTCTGCCTGTCCCAGAAGCAATAGCTTATCAGCGGAGCGCATTCCGTCATGCCATAGCCCACCGTGTACGGGAACTTTATCCTCAGCAGGAAATGCTCCACGGCCGGAGCAAGCGCCGCACCGCCTACCACCAACTGGTGCAGATTTCCGCCGAAAGCGTCAATCATCTTTGCCCTGACCTTCCTGTATATCACGTCGTTGAGCAGCGGAATATGCGTCAGTACCCTCATCAGCGGTTTACGAAGCGTGGGGAATATCTTGTTGACCACAATCTTCTCAATCACGAGCGGCACGGTCACCACGAGTTTCGGTCTGATCTGCGCAAAAGCGTCGAGCAGTATCTTCGGCGACGGCACGCGTCCGAGGAATGTGATATGGCATCCTTTGAGCAAAGGGAATATCAGCTCCACTAACAGGCCGAACATGTGCGCCAGCGGAAGCATCGACACCATCCCGTCACCCGGCTCGAAAAACGGAATATTGTCCGTTGCATACCGCGCGTTGCTCCACAGGTTGCCGTAGCTTATCATCACCCCTTTCGACATTCCCGTCGACCCCGAGGTATAATTGATTACCGCAAGGTCATCTTTCGTATCGTGGAAATAATCCCGGTCAAAATTTCCGGCATCGATACCCTCGGGATAATCCGTGGCAACAAGCCGGTCAAGCTCGTCGTATGCCGTCTTCACCGATGTCGACCGTGACAGCCGCAGCCGTCCCGTCTCGATATCGAAAAATCCCTCCACATCGGGCATCTGCGACACATCAAGGCCTTTCCATATCGCGGGGTCCACGAAAAGCATCCGGGCATCGGAATGTGTCACTAAGTGCTGTATGCTGTCATGCCTGAACTCATTGAGTATCGGCACCGACACGGCCCCGTAGGTCAGGGCAGACAGGAACGCCACCGCCCAGTGCGACGAGTTTTTGGCGCACAATGCAATTTTATCGCCGCGTTTGATCCCGGCATGACGGAACATCACATGCATGCGCGCTATGCGGTCCGTAAGCTCCGCATAACTCATTGTCTCACCGTTGAGATCCGACAGTGCGTCTACATTCTGATTGCGGCGGAACGACGCCGCCATATCCATCACCAATGATTGTGTCATATATGTGTTCAATATATTTCGTTATTTTCATTAACGCGACGCACCGCGGTTTTGTTTGTGCCACACGCGAAGCGCCCACATCGCCGACAATATCCCGACAGCCACCCCGGCGCAGTCAGCCGCGAAATCCCACACATCGCCCGAACGCCCCGCCCCCATCGACTGCTGAGCTATCTCTACCGCGCCGCCAAACGTCGCCACAGCTATCGCCACACCCCACACCATGCGCGATGTCAGCAACCCGTACCGCCTGCGTCCGCGCATCGCCATGTCTATACATGCCACGAATGCCAGTCCGCCGAACATCACCGCATGCACCGCTTTGTCAAGTCCCGGTATTTCTATATTGTTGTCGGGCAACGGACGCGGCACTAATGTCAGATACAATATCGCCAACACAACCAAAGCGGTAGAAATCCACCGCTTTGGCCATATTTTCATCAGTCCCGTGATAATCTTCATCATTTGTTGTCGCTGTCGCTCTTTGCCGGTGCCGAAGCCGACGGAGCGAACGCTTCGGCAAGTATCGAGTTGAGCTCTTCGTCCTCGAAATTACGTCCTACTATCGTGCCGTCGGGGGCGAACAGTATGATGCACGGTATGCCGAGTATGCCGTAAAGATCGGTCGGCACCGTCTGTGCGTTGATTATCTGCTTCCACGGCAACTCAAGTTGTTCGATTTTGGCAAGCGATTTTTCAGGCTCGTCCCACACGGCCACGCCGAGCACTTCGAGTCCCTTCGGCGCATATTGCGCGTAAATCTCCTTGAGATGCGGCATCTTGCGCATGCACGGGCCACACCAGCTTGCCCAGAAATCCACGAGCGTATATTTGCCTTTGCCCACATAGTCGCTCAGCTTGTGCGTCGTGCCGTCGTATGTCACCTCGAAGTCGGTGAACATCTTGCCGGCAGCCGTGGCATCCTGGCGCTCAAACGTGTTCAGTATCTTCTGTATGCGGGTATAACCTTTGAGCGAAGGATATTCTTCGAGAGCGGCATTAAGCTCGTCGCGCTCCATATCGTAGGCCTTCTGCAGGAACAGATAGTAGCCTATCGGATTGTCTATATTGGCGTTCATCACGCTGTCGGTGAGTGCCAGGTAACTGTTGTAGATATTCTTGCGGGCGGCATCATCATCTTGCGGAAGCTCCGAGAACCGATTATTCAGTTCCGTCACTTTCTCTTTATACTCATTCATTGCCGCATTGAGCGGAGTGCCGGTTATTCCCTTATCATTGATTGTTACATTGCCTTCTTCAAGTATAAACATATCTATACGGTTCCCCTCCGACTCAAGGCGCACAAATGCAGGCGACTCGATTTTGCCCTCGAACACCGCTTTGCCGTTTGTCATAACAGTGGAGTCAATCTTTTCGGTAGTGTCAAAGTTGAGGATATACATCATGGCGCCCTCCACTAAATTCGGGTCCTCGACAGTTACCTTATAATTGTTCGGTTCGGCCTTTGCAGTGCAGGCCACAAGAGCCAGAGCGGCTGCTGATACCAATAATTTGCTTTTCATCATAAATACTATATAATTAATTTTTCATTTATTATCAAAAGTTTCCCGCAACATAGGAGCTGGAGTCGTTGCAGAACTAAACACTTCGCGGTTAAAAACCGCGACTACTATGCAAAGCACATTGATTATCAGCATAGTAGTAGCCGCGGTTTTTAACCGCGGTCTGATAAAATCTAATTCTGCCCGAAATATTCCCCCGAAACAGTATTATTTCTTCGCGTCAATCTCCTTAAGCAGTTCCTCGACCGCACGGCGCAACTGCGTGTCCTCACCTTTGACGATTGTCTCGGGCGAGTTGGCCACCTTCACGTCAGGCTCGAGCTGCGTATTCTCGAGATAGCTTCCGTCGGGCAGCTGATAACCCACCACAGGTATGCCGAAATAGAGTGTCGGATCCTGAAGCGTAACCCAGTTGACCGAGGTCATCGTGCCCGGAACCGGCATACCCACCAATCGGCCGATATTGCGGTTCTTGTACACCCACGGCGTGCCGTGAGCGTTAGAGTAGCACGGCTCGGCCATAAGCATGATGGTCGGCTTGTTGTAACGGCGCGAAGGCATGTCGCACGTTTCGGTGCCGCGTATCACCTGAGTGAAATATTTGTCGCCCGAAAGGAACACCTCGACATCCTCATGCAGACGTCCGCCGCCGTTCCAGCGTATGTCGATTACCGCACCCTCGCAGTTATTGTACTTGCCGAGCAGGTCGGAATAAAGTGTACGGAAACTGTCGTCGCCCATCGACTCGATATGTACGTAGCCCAGACGGCCGTTCGACCAGCGCTTCACATCCTCGGCGCGCTGTTTCACCCAGCGCTTGTAGAGCAGGTCGCTTTCCGCACCCGAGCTTATCGGTTTGATTACCTCCTCGAAGGTAGCGCCGGTAGCAGGGTCCTTTACCTCCACAAGCGTTTTCTTGCCCGAGAGGTTGTTGAGCGCCGTCGTGGCATCAATATCGTCGCCGAGTTCCTCGCCGTTTATCTTGGTTATGACCATACCCTTGCGCAGTCTGGTCGACGCGTTGTCAAACGGTCCGCCGGTGATTATCTCCTCGACCTTGAGTCCCTTGCCGGCATAATCCATGTCGTAGAGCAGACCGAGGCGTGCCGTGCGGTCGGTTATGGCGTTCGCTTCCGTTCCGTGGTAACCCGAACCGGTGTGCGACACGTTGAGCTCGCCCAAGAGTTCGGAAAGCATCTCCGAGAAGTCGTAGTTGTTGTTGATATGCGGAAGGAATTTACGGTAAGCCTTCGTCATGGCATCCCAGTCGACCCCGTGCATGATTTTGTTGTAGAACATCTCGCGCTCCGAGATATACACTTCGTCAAACATCGCCTCGCGTTCAGCCGCATGGTCGAGCGTCATCGTTGCCGAAGCGCTCACCGATGTCGACTTATCGGAGCCTACATCAATCTTGCGCATCTTGTCACCGCTGATAAACAGAGTCTTGCCGTCGGCCGACGGATACATGGCCGCCCCGTTGGCGTCGATACGCACTGCGATTGAAGGTGCCGGGTCGCGCAGTTCCATTTTCCAGAGGTCATATCCCTTCTCCACGCTCATAAGGTAGTACAGGTTTTCCCCGTCGTTGTCCACCCACGCGCCGGCCAGGTCGGCCGAGAACGGTGTCAGGCGCTCTACCCTGTCCTCTATGCCGTCAAGCTCGACCACGATTGCCTCTACGCTCTCCTCGTCGTCGCTGTCGGCATCTTTCTTGTCGGCATCTTTTTTCGACTTTTTATCATCCTTTTTGGCGGCGTCATCTTTTTTCTTATCCTTCTTGGCCTTCTTGTCAGCCTCCTTGCGCAGTTCGAGGTCCTCCTCGTTCAGGTTGTATTTGTCGTATGCGTCACGGTTGAGGAACACTATCATGGCATCATCCTGCGACCCCCACGATGCATGGTTGCGCATGCCGTACTTCTCCGAGAGGAACACTATCGCGTTGCCACCCATCGCCCATTGCGGACTGTGGTCGGTGTAGCCCGAACGGGTCAGATGCGTCAGTTCGCCGCTCTCCACATTGATTATGGCGATGTCGGCGTACGGGCTGTGGTGGTTGTCGTCCACCTCAAGCGCTATCCAGCGGCTGTCGGGCGACCATTTGAAGTCAAAACCGCCGTCGCGGTAGCTGTAGGTCGAGCCGTCGGTGAGTTGCTTCACCTTCTTGCTCTTGGTGTCCATCACCATCAGCTTGTTGCGGTCCTGTATGAAAGCGAGCTTCTTGCCGTCGGGCGAGAACTGCGGCAGCGTGCGTTCCGTCTTGTCGGCTGCGATTATCGGCTGTTCGTCGATAAGGGTGGCATTGGAGAAATTCGGATCATCTTCACGCGCTATCTTGGCCGAGTAGATATTGTAATGGCCGTCGCGCATCGATGTGTACACGATTTCGCGTCCCTTCGGATGCCACATCGGGCGCTCCTCGGCAGCCGCGGTGTTGGTGATCTGCTTCACCGACGAGTGCTCCACCGAGCCGACGAAGATTTCGCCGCGGCTCGCGAATGCCACCTGCTCGCCGTCGGGCGACAGCGCTCCTCCGCGTCCGGTGACCCGTATACGCTCCGTCTCGGGAAATTCCTCGATATTCATGTCGATGGCCACCTTCTGAGGCTTGCCACCCTCGCGCAGCGTGTAAATCTCTCCGTCATATCCGAATGCCAGCGTGCCGTCGGCAGCCTGCGAGAGGAAACGCACGGGGTGGGTGGTGAACTTTGTCACCTGCTCCGCCTTCGACATATCGTTGAGCGGCGCTTTCCACACATTGAACGTACCGCCGTTGCGCTCCGACAGGAAATACACGGTAGTTCCGTCGGCCGAAAGCACCGGATTACGGTCCTCGCCCGCACGCTCTGTAAGGTTTTTATGTTTGCCTGTTTTGGCGTCATAGCTCCAGATGTCACGCGTCACCGACGATGTGTGGTGTTTGCGCCACGCATTCTCGAATCCTTTCACATCCTGATAGAGGAACGACCCGTCTTTGCCCGTGAACGCGAGCGACTGTGCCGGCGTGCCGAGCACCTGGCGCGGCTTGCCACCCTCCACACTGACTGCGTAAAGCTGGGTCATGCGCGACGACGGGAACATCGCGCTCGCAGCCGGAGCCTGCACCGCTGCCGAATAATACACCTCCTTGCCGTCAGGCGAAAACCCTTCAGGCGTCTCGGTAGCCGAATTGGAGGTCAGACGCACGGGAGTACCACCCGTCGCGTCCATCACATAGATGTCGAGATTGCCGTGACGGTCGGAAGCGAAAGCTATTTTCTTGCCGTCCGCCGACCATTTCGGAGCCGTCTCGTAACTGCCCGATGTCGTCAGGCGCTTGGCCTCGCCGCCCCCGGCAGGTACCGTAAATATATCGCCCTTATATGTGAACGCAATTTGCTTGCCGTCATTCGATATCGCCACGTTGCGCAGCCAGAGCGGCGCCGAAGCCGACGCCCCGACCGACATGGCAGCCATTGCGCACAGTATCACTTTTCTTTTCATAAAAACGGAATATAAACTGTTAGAAGAGGTAAGAAGTATTTTAAATATAGCCAATCTGGCATAACAAATCTGATACAACAAATTTGCATGTTGCAAATATAGCAATTTACAACATGCAAATATAGCCAAATTATTACAAACCTCCTACAACATACCCCCATTTTATAAAAAGAACTATAAATAACTCTCAAAAGTCACAGCAAATTATAGAGACGCAATTCAATGCTGTTAACTTACGCTGAGTTGTTAGGGGCGGGGGCGTCTCGCCCCCGTGGTAACTTTCAGTGTGTAATACCACCCCCTACTTCACAACCGGCACCGGGAAACGCGAGAACAGCGTCTCTACAGCCTCCGCTATCGACTTCAGATTGCGGTACTGCCCGTTGCTGTTATTGATGATAGTAGCCACCGAAGCCGAATAAAGCGGTAGTTTCTCCTTCAGGTTGACCATATCCATAGTAAGCACACCCTCCTTGTATATTCCGGTGATTACCTGCGCATTGCTGTAATACGGCGAGTTCGGAGCCCAATACGGCCCGTAATAGGCACGCGGATAGATATAATACGGATAATACGGACCGTAATACGGGAAGTAGCCCGACGGCTGTACCAGCGGTTCGGTCGAAATCTCACGGTGCGTCGTAACGGCGATATTTATGAGCAGATTGGAATTCGGATCCTCCGTGAAGCCCCTCTCCACCATCTGCTGCCGTATCGCGGCCGCAATATTGTAATACGTCACCATCTGCATTCCGTCAGGCAGCGATCCCTCGTCGGGCGTCACGATACGGAACGTATGATAATCACTGAGGTCCGCATTGTTGTACACCTCCGAATTTACCAGCGCGAAAGGAGAGCACGATGTAAGCAGCATTGCCACCACTCCAATCATAAATAACATTCGTTTCATAATCGTATGTATATAATATTGTGTATGTATAAACAATCGGCCACTTTCGATAGTTCGTACCGCCCCTACGTCATAAAATAAGACATTCAGCATTCATAATATTGTGCGATACTGCTCGATTTTATTAAATACGAACTATTGGCATTTAATAAATAATGTGTATATTTGCAGATATCCTCACGCCGTCCGGGTGTTGTCGCTGACACAACTGCGGCATGTGAGGGGAATGACATATTATGGAAAGCGTTTATTTGCGCTTGTTCTTGGCCTCTTGAAACTACCACTTCCAGACTCTTGCCAAGGATGAAGCAACGATAGATGCTCATGGGTATGACAATACCGTCCGACTCGTTTTTGAAAAAATTTTTCAGAACGAGGCGGCCTATTATCATATCGGCGTGAGGTCTGCGTTGCTCGTCTGCAAGGGTGGGCTGTGGTAGGCCTCAAGAGGCGTGACGGGCAACAAATATGGCTCTCACGCTTTTCTTTTTACACCATTTATACCATGCCATTTGGGAGCGTTGGCACAATGTTTTCGCAAATGGAAGAAGGAACACAAATCGAGAAAGTCATCATACTAAAAGGGGCGGAGAACAGGGGTAAAACTAAGACACTCCAAATCCTTGTCAATCTGCTTATAGGTAATGGCGCTAAAATTATTCATACAAATGGATATTACCCGGACAATCGGCGAGATTGGTTTGTCATATTAGATATAGCCGGATTTGGGAAAGTCGGCATAATCACCTACGGAGACAAAGGCTCTGAAGCAGAGGTTCAAAAAGCGCTAAACGAATGTTTAAAGCACAAGTGTCTGGCAGTAATTGGCGCGAGCCACACGCAGTATTACAAAACACCTCCCACGGTTTATAAAATTCTCTGGGATTTCGGACACAATCAAAAAGCAAAAACTGTAGAAACAACAACCGTCATCAAATGGGATGGCTGGGGCCGACACATTGATGAAACCCATCTGAATACCACCTGTGCGGAAAATCTGATTAATCTTCTTTTCAAATTATAAAAAAGAAATCAATAAACCATATCACTATGAATCTATCATCATTATCCAACCTGAAACGATGGCTCTTTATGCTATCGCTTGCATTAGGCATAGGTCTAAACGCCTATGCAGAAACTATAGATGGTATAGTCTATACCACCTCAACCAGCGGTTCTAACCGGACAGCTACCGTCACCGGCTACAGCGGCTCCCCACGAAATGTAGTCATCCCTGCACAAATCAAAGTAGGCAATACAACCTACTCTGTAACATCAATCGCAGATGCTGCATTCGCAAACTGCACGTCTCTTGAAAGTATCTCGATTCCGGCAAGTGTTACATCTATAGGAACAACAGCTAAATGGAGTAGCAGTGACATGGATGGTAGTTATCTTCCATTTTACGGGTGTACGGCCCTTAAATCAATTGTTTTTGAGGATGGTACTGCCAATCTGATTTTATCATGGCATAATTACAACAGCACTGGCGTCTCTCGATATAATAGAGGTTTGTTCTACAGTTGTCCGCTTGAAGAAGTATATATCGGACGAAATATAAAATACAAACAGGCTTATTATTCTGGTTCTTCTTATTCATTCGAAAGTTACCCGCAGTCATACGGCTACTCCGCGTTTTACAATCAATCTAATTTAACAAAGGTCACCATCGGAAAACAGGTGACAAGCTTGCCAAATTATCTGTTTTACAAATGTAGCAACCTTAAATCTGTGCAATTAGGCAATAAATTACAAGAAATCCCTGCATATTGCTTTAGTGAATGTGACATTGCACTTATTGATATTCCTCAAGGAGTCAATAAAATTGGCGAATATGCTTTTGATGTTAATAAGAATATGATAACGGTTAAGCTAACACCGTCAATAAGAACCATATCCGCGCGTGCTTTCTCACGTTGCACATCTCTTAAATATATTGAATTCCCGGAAGGATTACAAACTATAGGTTATGGGGCATTCATGGAGACTGCTATTCCAATCATTAATATACCCTCAACAGTTACTACAATAGGAGTAAATGCCTTTCAATCGTGTAAGGCAAAGCAAGTTGTCATCGGCAATGGCACTACAGACATTGGAGCGTACGCTTTTAAAGGAGCAAGTTCGCTAGAGGAGTGTATAATAGGAGACAAAGTAAGCGCTATAAATAATGAAACTTTTTGTGGTTGTACAAAGTTAAAGAAACTCAAAATAGGTTCATCAGTTACAACAATCGCTGACGCTGCGTTTGCCAACTGTACGTCTCTTGAAAGTATCTCGATTCCGGCAAGTGTTACATCTATAGGAACAACAGCTAAATGGAGTAGCAGTGACATGGATGGTAGTTATCTTCCATTTTACGGGTGTACGGCCCTTAAATCAATTGTTTTTGAGGATGGTACTGCCAATCTGATTTTATCATGGCATAATTACAACAGCACTGGCGTCTCTCGATATAATAGAGGTTTGTTCTACAGTTGTCCGCTTGAAGAAGTATATATCGGACGAAATATAAAATACAAACAGGCTTATTATTCTGGTTCTTCTTATTCATTCGAAAGTTACCCGCAGTCATACGGCTACTCCGCGTTTTACAATCAATCTAATTTAACAAAGGTCACCGTCGGAGAACAAGTGACGAGCTTGCCAAATTACTTATTTTATGGCTGCAAGAACTTAGATAAGATAATCAGCATGGCATCGTCTGTTCCTACTGCCGGGACATCTACTTTTATTGGGAGCACCAATCCGAATACGGTGGTCAATGCAACGGCATACGTGCCTTACGGACGCAAATCAAGCTATTCTTCAGCCAATAACTGGAAAGACCTCAAATACATCAAAGAATGGTTCTATGACGATAACTGTTCTTACATTCCTTTAACCGCCTCAACAGCTGAGGTACAGGCTCATCCGACGAACCGTCCTGAATCGATTCAAATTCCTGCGACTGTCTATTGGTCGGAAGGCTCTTTCTCTGTAACTGCTGTTGCGGATAAAGGTTTTGAGAACAACACAAATCTTACCACCATAACTCTTCCGGAAAGTATTAAGACTGTCGGCGACAAAGCATTTTACGGCTGTTCCAAACTCTCGGCTGTTACTTTTAACGGACAGACTGCAATCGGCGACGAAGCATTCCGCAACTGTACATCTTTAATCAACGTCAGCCTACCGACTGGATTGAAGACAATAGGCGACCGAGCTTTTCAAGGAGCCAACAGCATAACACAAATTGAATTCAAAGACGGAATTGAATCAATCGGAGCATTTTCTTTCATGGACTGCAAAGCCCTGACAGCCGTGAGACTGCCTAATACTACCAAGTCAATCGGTACGTCAGCTTTTGAAAACTGCATCAAACTCACATACGCATCGGTGGGCGATAATCTGACTTCATTAGGAAATTCTGCCTTCAGAAACTGCTCAGTCCTTACAGAGATTTCAATTCCCGGCACAACGCTGACAATTGGAGAAAAAGCGTTCCAGAACTGTAAAACGCTTGCTCTCGCAACACTCAACTCAGGAACAACAACGATTGAAGGTTTTTGCTTTGACGGATGTACAGAACTCTTGTCAATGACCGTACCCGGTACTGTACGAACTATAGGCGGAGGAAGCTTTAACGGCTGCACGGCGCTTACTTCACTTACGTTTGGCAATAGCCAGTATGGCATTGAGATACCGCAATTTACGGATTCTCCTTTAAAGACATTGCGAATAGGACGAAATCTGAAATACACATATTCAAATACGCTTTCACCATTCCGTGATAGAACGACATTACGCAGAGTCCTATTTACAGGTGACAATGTGACAAATGTGTATAACTATCTTCTCGACGGCTGCTCGGGAATAACGACTATTTCACTCCCGGAGAGCCTTGTAACCATTAACGAATACGCATTCCGCAATTGCTCCTCCTTGCCTGAAATAACATTGCCGTCTGCACTTGGTCGCATTGATAGTCATGCTTTCGACGGTTGTTCAAGTATTGAGAGACTTACAATAAACAACAGTGACAAGGCTTTGTCCTTTGGAACAGATAACTCGATGTTTTCAGATAGCCCGATTAAATCACTTTATGTCGGCAGGAATTTGTCATATACTGTCAATTCTTATACATATCCTTATGAACATGCTCCCTTCTATCAGCAAAAGGAATTGACTGACCTTAAATTCTCAGAAGAAGGGAATATCACTAATATAGCGGCATACTTTTTATACGAGGCAGAAAAACTGCCAACACTAACATTACCCGAAGGAATAACTCAAATTAATAGCTATGCTTTTTATAAGAACTCGGCATTGACTACAGTCTCTCTCCCATCAACATTAAACAAAATTGGTGACTATGTATTTAGCGAAGACAACTCAATACCAACGTTGACACTTCCGGACAATGTAACCACCGTCGGACAAAGTACATTCCGGAACTGCTCCGCTATGGAGTCAATTCATCTGTCCGAGAAATTATCGGCTCTTAATCAATACGTTCTTGCCGGATGTACTTCTTTAAAGTCGATAATAATTCCACCGTCGGTGACGGAAATACTCACCGGGGCATTCAACGATGACACTTCATTGACCGATGTCACAATAGGCGATTCGGAGAAGATATTGACAATCGGAATTGGAGCACAAGGTAAAGGAATGTTCCACAGCAATCCTTTAAAGAATGTATATATCGGTCGAAATCTCAGATATACTTCAGACGCAGACAACGGTTTTTCTCCATTCAAAGACTTGTCTACGATACAAACGGTAACATTTTCCCAGGCAGGAACTATAACTCAAATATTACCATATCTGCTTAATGGATGCTCATCGGTAAAGAATTTCCTGCTTCCCGAAAGCCTCACATTCATTGGCGGGTATGCATTTGCCAATATGGGTTCTCTTGAAAGCTGTATTATCCCCAATAATGTTACTGCTCTCGGCGACGGAGCGTTCCAAAATGATTCATTACTTGCATCTGTTGCCCTATCCAATCGACTTCCTATTCTAAATAAAGATTTATTTAGCAATTGTGTCGTTTTGGATAATCTTTCCATTCCGGCGTCCGTTACGGAAATCAAGGACAACGCTTTTACTAAATGTACTTCGATGAAGAATCTTCGCATCGAAAATGGCACAGAGGTAATGTCAGTCGGAAAAGGTCTTAATGGAGCGACAAGCATGTTCAGGGATTGCCCTCTTGAAAAACTTCATCTCGGCCGCTGGCTTACATACGATGTTAACTCGTATACTTATGCTCCGTTTGAAGGCAGGGAAAATCTAACTGAATTGACTCTCGGTGAAACTGTCGGAACAATTGGCAAATATTTATTTCGTAATTGCTCGGCACTACCGGAAGTCGTTATTCCAAGCGGAGTGGAATCAATCGGCGAACAGGGATTCTATAATTGCCGGTCTTTAACTCGACTTACACTTGGTGAAGGATTGACGTCGTTGGGAGAAAAAGCCTTTGCCCGAAATATCTCGCTTGATAATGTGAAAATGCCCTCTACATTAACAGCGATTTCCGATGGTTGCTTCTCGGGATGCACCGGGCTTGTGAATCTTGAACTTAACTCCGGTCTTGAAATCATAGGCCCTCGGGCATTCGAGAATTGTAGTAAACTTACTTCGGTTGATATTCCTGCAAAAGTCTATGGACTTGGAGTAGAGGCTTTCCAAGGTTGTACATCTTTGTCCGTCGTTACAATTCCGGAAGGAGCGATAAGTTCGGTGGGTGCCCGCGCGTTCAAGGGATGTTCTAATGTGGGCTGGATTTCACTTGGCTCGAATGTCACATCTTTAGGCGTTAATTGCTTTGAGGGCTGTTCAAAGGTAGGCCATATCAAATCGTACAATACGGTTCCTCCTGTTGGTTCTCCCGGATTCCCTCAGAATGTGATTGACAACGGTACAGTCTTCGTTCCGGCAGATGCCGTTCAGGATTATAAGGACTCAGATACATGGTGGGAATTTTTCCAGATTCGTCCGATAACAGATGGAGAATTTATCACCGCCATAACACTTAATCAAACAGAAGCTACAATCCGTGATACCGAAACGCTGAGCCTTTCCGCCACAACTTCTCCCGACAATGCCACAGATGCCACCGTACTTTTCCGTTCAAGTGATACCTCGATTGCGACAGTCGATAATACCGGCCTCGTTTCCGGCAAGAAACCCGGCGATGTGGTTATTACCGCTTACGCCGCCGACGGTTCGGGGATCTATGCCACTTGCTCGGTAAAGGTAATGCCGACCCTTGTTGAGCGTATAGAAGGACAATCTGAAATCAGTATTAAAGTCGGACGCTCAATGACGTGCGAAACAACTGTCTATCCCGAAAATGCCACTGACAGAAGCATTTCATGGAAATCTGACAATTCTTCTGCTGTTAAGGTTGATGAAAACGGAACTCTGATTGCCGTCTACGATGGAACAGCAAATGTAACGGCAACAGCCAATGATGGTTCGGGCGTTTCATTTACTTTCCGAGTAAACGTGGTTCCTCCGACTCCCGGAGATTCCAACGACGATGACCGCGTTACTATTTCTGATGCGGTTAACACCGCGAATTATGCTGTCGGTATTACTCCCGAAGTGTTCGTCTTCCGGGCAGCCGACGTTAACGAAGACAACCGCATCAGTCTTGCCGACGCTTCCGGCACAGTCGCCATTGTGCTTGACCAGCCGCTTCAGACTTCATTGATGAGTAAGATTCAGGGGCTTATGAGTGCGACAAACGAGAACTTCGATATGCTTGTTATCGATGACTACTCCGCAAAAATCGGAGAAACAGCATCAGTATTTGTCGCACTTGACAATACGCTCGATTACGTCGCTCTGCAAGCTGACGTTACAGTCCCCGAGGGTATGACTCTTTACGCTGTCAATATCGGGAATCGTGCGGAAGGAAATCATTCTCTCGCAGTCAGGCGTATTGATGAACGCACAATGCGCATAGCACTGTTCGACATCAATAACTCCACTTTCGCTGATAACAATGAGGCAATCCTCGAACTTATCGTGAAAGTGAATGAAGCAGCGACCGGAGCTATCGAAATCAATAATATCCTTGCTTCCGATGCTCAGGCTCATGAATATGTTCTGACTTCTATCGGCGGTAATAATTACGATATGTCAGGTATCGACAATGTAGGAATATCGAACATACGCATCGAACCGACGGCTGATGGCATCAACATTTACAACGCCAAGGGCTACGAAGTCGCAATATATGCCGTAGATGGTACTACACTCGCACACTTCGTTGCTTCTTCTGATGTAGAAAGCCATAAGGTCGTTCCAGGTGTATATGTTGTTACCGTAGGCAACAACACAGAAAAAGTAATGGTCAAATAATAGCTCAAACGACTATGAAGAAATCATTATTGCAACGCATACTGATAACGCTGACATTGCTCTTTGCGGCAATGTCAGCGGCATCGGCTGCTGACCGCTTTTATATGGACGCGGTCAACATCGAGCCGAATGAAACACGTACAATCGCCTTCTACCTTGAAAACGAGAACCCGTATTTCGGTTTTCAGGGCGACTTGAAATTACCGGAAGGACTTGAAATAGTTACGGAAAATGGTAAACCGTCGATAACACTTTCGTCGCGCGCAGACAATTCATTTCGGATAGTAAGCAATACACTGGCTGACGGGACACTGCGTTTCGGCACATTCTCCACCTCTCACTCATCATTCTCAGGTAACAGCGGAGCGCTTTTATATCTCAAGGTAAAAGCGACCTCCGATTTTACCGGAGGTGAACTGACCGTGAAGGATATATTGTTTATCGGTTCAGGCGATAAAGATATTGAGTTCCCTGATATCTCAATGACCTTGGGTACCGAACACACCGACAAAGCATTTATCCCTGATTTCAAAATAGAAGTTGGCGAAGCCAAGCAAATATCTCTCGAATTGTCGAATGAAACTTCCTTTACGGCCTTTCAGGTGGACGTCATTCTGCCTGAAGGCCTGACAATTCAGGAAAATTCTTTCCGGCTCAGTCAACGGGCATCTGACCATACCATATCAGTAAAAAGCTTCAGCGACGGACGAACCCGAATTGCTTGTCTGTCGTTGTCAAACGCCCCGTTCTCCGGCAATACCGGTGCTTTGGTCAGCTTTACTGTCATTGCCGACAAGAATATTGCTGAAAAATCGGAAATGCAATTGAAAAACGTGATATTCACAATGCCTAACGCACGTGAATACACATTGCCTGACTCCATTACCGGAATTACAGTTAAGCAGCGTACATTAGTGGAGTCAATCACCCTTTCCCCTACCGAAATTACCATGATTGCCGACGGGAGCACAGCTGTAATACAAGCTACTGTTTTACCTGACTTCGCTTCAACAAAAGATCTTGTATGGAGCAGCAGCGCTCCTGAAATCGCTTCTGTATCACAGGCAGGAGTTGTTACCGCAAATACTCCCGGCGCTGCAGTCATCACTGCATCAGCAGTTGACGGGAGTGGCGTGACCGCGACCTGCAACGTTACAGTAAACGGCGTTCCCGTAACTTCAGTCTCAATAAACAGGTCAACAGCCTCTTTGAAAGTCGGTGAAAACATATCCTTGTTGGCTACTGTGCTCCCTGCAAATGCTTCGGATAAATCCATCAACTGGAGTTCATCCGACGAAACAATAGCGACAGTCAATGAAAACGGCAAAGTCAATGCTATCGCAATAGGTTCCACGACGATAAAAGGCACCTCAATTTCAAATCCCGAGTGTTTCGACGAATGTTTGGTTACAGTCGTTTCTACACCTGTTGAAAAAATAAGCATAATATATGAGGGACCTACCACACTTAAAGTGGGCGACACTATTCAACTTAGTGTAAAAATCGAGCCGAACAACGCGACGGATAAGGACTTGACTTGGTATGTACAGAATGCGACTATTCTTAATGTAACTCAGAATGGCAAACTTACAGCAGTCGGTCCGGGCGAAGCATGGGTGGGTATTGAGACCACCAACGGTTCATTTGATTATATGATATTTACAGTAGAATCAGTTAATTGTGTGGAAAGCCTCTCGTTAAACGAACATTACCTATTCTTGAAAAAGGATGATACATTCCAACTTGTTGCCACTGTCGAGCCAATTGATGCAGTAGGCAGCGGAACGATTGTTTGGGAGTCTTCCGATACGTCAGTTGCAAGCGTGAATAATGACGGATTAATTACTGCCATATCGGAAGGAGAGTCTATGGTAACAGCAAGAACCCAATACTATCCTTGGGCATCGGATGAGTGCATTATCAAAGTTAGTAAGGATTCTGGAATTGAGACAAGTTCAATTGATAAAGCCTCAGTCAAAATTGATAATAGAACAGTAATTATTGATGGATTATCTGTCGGCACAATCATTAGTCTGACTGACCTGAATGGACGAGTTATGAACCGGTACAGCTATGATGGTCATTCTATCGAATTTACAGTTGAACAATCCGGTTTATACATATTGTCTTTAGGTAAATATTCACTAAAGGTAGCACTTCAGTAACCGCCTCGCCTTCTACGACGTCCTGACTTAACACAATAGTTAAGTCAGGACGTTTTTTATTGGATCGACCATTGACACAACATTGACTTTTAGCAATTAATCAAATATATACTTACGCCTGATAAAAAACTCGGGAAAAAAGCATTATCGTATCCACATTATCCGTAATTATTTTGTAATGTCGCTCATATTGCCTATCTTTACCCACCTATTCACTACTTTACTTCTAATTATGAAAACCAATGTATAAGGATATCGCTTTATTTTTCACTGATTTAATCGAACAGTCAGGCAGTTACGACATTGCGCGCGCCGAGTTCCACCGCATCGTTGCCGACGACGCCGACCTCCACGAACAATACCGCGTATGGTGCGAGGAAAACGGATACACCGAACGCGACGGTTTCGACGAATTCATCGACCAGCACATCGACTCTCACGACTCCGTGTGGGACTCCCTCAACGACTACGACGAATGAACAACGACAACATATCTGCTACGGATACAGCCGCCTCACGCACTCGCCGGATGCCCGCCGAATGGGAACCCTCCGGCGCCGTGCTTATCGCATGGCCGCATGCCGATACCGACTGGGCCTACATGCTCGACGAAGTCACCCGGTGCTACTGCGACATCGCACGCGCCATCACCGACAGCGGCTCCATATTGATTGTGGTAGCGCCCGACATCAGTATTCCGAAAAAATATCTGGCCGACATCGACCGTTCGCGCATACTTTTCTGTCAGGTAGCCACCAACGATACCTGGGCGCGTGATTTCGGCCCCATAACAGTGGTCGACGGCGACAACGGCGTCCGCCTCGTCGACTTCTGCTTCAACGGCTGGGGGCTGAAATTCGCCGCATGCCTCGACAACCTCATCACCTCCAAGCTCTCCCGTGCCGGTGTGTTCCGCGCCCCGCTCGACAACCGTCTCGGCTTCGTGCTCGAAGGTGGCTCCATCGAGAGCGACGGCCGCGGCACAATACTCACCACCTCCGAATGCCTCCTCTCCCCCAACCGTAACGGCGACCTCTCGCGCCGACAGATTGAAGACTATCTGCGCGACTCTCTCGGAGCCGACCGCATCCTGTGGGTCGACCACGGCTACCTCGCCGGCGACGATACCGATTCCCATATCGACACGCTCGCCCGTCTCGCCCCCGACGACACCATCCTCTATGTCAAGTGCGACAATCCCGCCGACGAGCACTACTCCGCCCTCTCTCAGATGGAACAGGACCTCATGGCGCTCCGCACCCGCGACGGTCTCCCCTACAACCTCGTGGCGCTCCCCATGCCCGACCCCGTCTACGACGAAGACGGCCAGCGCCTTCCCGCCACCTACGCCAATTTTCTCATAACAGATACAAGCATACTGCTTCCCGTCTACGGTCAGCCGGCCAACGACCGACTCGCCTCACAGATAATGCAGATAGCGTTTCCCGGCCGCCGTATCGTCACGGTCGACTGCCGTCCGCTCATACGCCAGCACGGTTCGCTCCACTGCGTCACGATGCAGTTGCCCAAAGAAATACTCCCTATATGAAAACATCCCGTATACTCCGCACAGGTATCATACAGCAGCACAACACCGCCGACATCGCCGGCAACCGCCGCCGCATAATGGATAAAATCCGCGCCCTCGCCGCCGACGGCGCCCAGCTCATCGTCAACCAGGAGCTGCACGATTCCCTCTACTTCTGCCAGACGGAAAATGTCAATGAATGCGACCTCGCGCTCCCGCTCGACGACGACGCAATCCTCGCCTACGGAAAGCTCGCCGCCGAACTCCGCGTGGTAATCGTCACCTCAGTGTTCGAGCGACGCGCCCCCGGCCTCTACCACAACACCGCCGTAGTCTTCGACGCCGACGGCACCGTAGCCGGCAAATACCGCAAGATGCACATACCCGACGACCCCGCCTACTACGAGAAATTCTACTTCACCCCCGGCGACCTCGGCTTCAAACCGATTGATACTTCGGTGGGACGCCTCGGTGTGCTCGTATGCTGGGACCAGTGGTATCCCGAAGCAGCCCGCATCATGGCACTCTCCGGAGCCGAAATCCTCATCTACCCCACAGCCATAGGCTATGAAAGTTCCGACACCCCCGACGAACAGACACGCCAGCGCGAGGCATGGATCACAGTGCAGCGCGGCCACGCCGTAGCCAACGGCCTCCCCGTCGTAGCCGTCAACCGCGTAGGCCATGAACCCGACCCCTCCGGCGCCACTAACGGCATCACATTCTGGGGCAACAGCTTCGTAGCCGGCCCTCAGGGCGAATTCCTCTTCCAGGCCCCCACCGACACCGAATCCACCGCCATAATAGACATCGACATGCACCGCTCCGAGCAGGTACGCCGCTGGTGGCCCTTCCTCCGCGACCGCCGCATCGACGCCTACACCCCCATCTTCACCCGCTTCAACGACTGATTACCCATTAATCCGATTTACCGCAATAAATGGAATTAAAAACTCTGATATCCGAATGTACGGCTTATGATTTCAAACTGATACTTGAAGAAAGAAGGCCTAAAAGTTGGTTAAAAAGTGTAAGTGCTTTTGCCAATGGTTTAGGAGGATCTCTTTTCTTTGGAGTAGATAATGATGGTGTTATCAAAGGCCTTCTCGATATTCAGCATATATGTGAGACTATCAGCAGCAAAATTCGTGATTTTATGGATCCGCTGCCTGATACTGAGTTAATTCCGCATAGGATTGACAGCCTTGAGATATTGCAGTTGAAAGTCCATTCGGGTAATTATACCCCATATTATTATGTTGGGGATGGCCAGCGGATTGCATTTGTACGTGTCGGAGATGAGAGTATTCCGGCTCCTGCCGAACAAATGGTTCGTTTAGTATTAAATGGCTCAAATATGACTTTCGATTCTCTACACACGAATTATAGAGTTGAAGACCATTCTTTTACTATACTTGCAAACACGTTCAAAGCACGAATAAATCAAGATTGGGATAAAAAATATCTCCTGTCATTTGGGCTCATTACAAAAACAGATTATCTTACTAACGCAGGTGCATTATTTGCAGATGACTCACCATTATGGCAATCACGTCTGTATTGTACCCGTTGGAATGGAAGAGAGAAGAATGATGCCATTAATGATTCTGAATTCTCAGGCAACGTACTAATGTTGCTTCGTGAAGCAATGAACTTTGTAAAATCAAATACAAAAAAGGGGTGGGAAAAATTACCGACCGGAAGGAAAAACAAACCGGAATATGCAGAAAGAGCCGTTCTTGAAGCAATGGTTAATCATTTCATACATCGGGATTATACTGTAATGGGAGGTGAAGTACATATTGATATTTATGATAACCGGCTCACAATAACCTCACCGGGAGGTATGTATAATGGCATGTTAATTCAAGATTTAGACATTGCAGATGTTTCCTCGGAAAGGCGCAATCCAATACTTGCCAATGTGATGGCCCAACTTGATTATATGGAGAAACGTGGCAGTGGACTTACTCGCATCTGCAATGAGACAAAAGCTTTAAATGGGTATAATGATGAACTGAAACCTATTTTCAGATCTACTGCTACTCAATTTCAGACTATAATTTTTGCCTCCACCGACACGTCGGATGTCGGAGATATGTCGGAGATAAAACTCACTGAACGTCAACATAAAATACTGAATCTTATCAAAAAGTCTCCGACAACAAGCGGTCGTCAGATGTCGGAGATACTTATGGTAAGCCAACGCACAATAGAACGAGACCTATCTACGCTACAAAAGATGGGGATTTTAAAGCATCAAGGCAAAGATAATCGCGGCGTTTGGATCATTGAAGAATCTGAATAATTTTGTAAAATATATACTTGCAATATTACCTCACTGCGATTTTGGCGGTGGTGCGGGAACCGTTGTCGAGGGTTGCCGATACTATGTAGATACCGGGGGTAAGGTGCGAGAGGTCGTAGGTGTCGCGGGCGATGAGTGTGCCGGAGGGAGCGTAGAGCTCGACGGTGGATACCTCGTGACCGTCGGCTGCTACCACACGGAGCATGCGCCCTTCGAGCCATATTGCTGCGGCGGTTTTGGCTGCCTCTATGGCTTCTGCGGATGCCACGTCACCTATTGCCACTGTCTTGGCGTAGGCGGCATGATTGCCGAGGGGATTTGTCTTAGAGCTTGAGGGACCGGCCTCGGCGATTATCATATAGATGCCGTCCTCAAGCGAGCTGCCGGGGCGGTAGCTGCCTGAGATAGTGACAGGTTCGCCGGATACGAATTTCGTGCCGCTCTTCATCGTCACGATCTCCCCCTTGGTGTTGGTCAACTGACGCACGCGCAGATAAACGGTATTGGTGATCGTCTGTCGCGCGACAGCCTCGAGGCTGAACGACACGCGCTCCCCCTTACCGATCTTATCAGGGAAATAAAACGCCGTCACATCAGCCACGATATTTTCCGACGGATCGACGGTGATGACAAGCGGTTCGCCCGACAACATAGCTATGGGCGTCTCGCTGTAATCATCGCCTACCTGCACGAAATCAACCGTGTAAGTACCGGGATCGTGGGGCACCTGACGCGCGAATGTCACCGATACGGCACCGGCGCCGCTGAATGCGGCTTCTGCCATGACGAGCGGAGAAGTCTGTCCGGTAGCAGTGTTGGTCAGACGCGTAAGCACTTTGGCAGTACCCGGCACGCCGGCATTGCGGAATGTTCCGGTGATATAGACGAACTCGCCCTGCGCCAGACGGTCGGCAACGGCAGCCGAACTGTTGTTGACCTGCCATGTCGGAGTAGCTGCGAGACGCAATACGGGAGCCGATGGCGTGTCAAGCACATTGACCACCGTAGGCTCATGTCCGTTGAGCGCGAAGGGATATTCCTTGCCATTGTCGATTACAAGAGCCTCCACACGATATTTGCCAGCAGGAATCTGCGTACTGACAGGGAACGTAATATCGACAGTCTCCACACTCTGGTTGTAGACACGCACGTTGAAATCCGCCTCCGACTTCACCGAAGGGTCATCAACGTTGACCAGACGTATCGTAATTGTGGAAATATCATAGTCGCCGGTAAGGTTCTCCATCGCGAATGTAGCACGCCCGTAGCCGCCCACATATAAGTCGCCGTCAGTCTCAATGGCCGAATGCAGCACGACATCGGGATACGGCGTATGCTTCTCGCCGGGGACTATATCACCGTTCACTACCGATACATACATGCCTGAAGGCAAACCATTGGAGTGGCGCAATATGTGCCAGGCAGTCTCGTCATCGCCCCTATATACCATGCGCAACTCATAACCGTCGCCGTCGGCCACGCCCTCGACTTTCGACGCCACATTGCGCAGATTGACGAGCGACGAACCGGAATGCCCCTTGCTGAAACCGCTCAGCGACAGGTTGTCGCCTCCGAGCACGGCCACGATTTCACCATCTTTCACAAGCGCGCCCTCGATGCGGCCGCTGAACGGCTCGACATCGATATTGCCCACAAAACTCATCATCGAGAAAGTGCCGCCGAACGGGCCGTCGACACTCAGCCGTGACTCCCCGTAGAGCGCATATTCACGTACCGAACCGGCCTGTGCGGGACGTATGCCGGTCACCATATCCTGGCTCAGGTTGTATCCGCCCGCACCTCCGCCTTCGCCGAGCGACGACGGGTCGAGGTGATTGATGCGGAAATATCCGTTGGAGTTTCCGTACCAGCCCCAGTTGACGTGTACGAAATCCTGCGAGTCATAGCCGTCGAGCACGAAAGCATGTCCGCCCGAACCTTTGTCGCTCGTGCCGCCGTAGAACACGGGGCGTCCCTGCGACAGTTCATTCTTGATTATCGACATCCACTCGGAGGTCGAGTAATAGTTACGCATGTGTCCGCGCACACCGGCGTCATACCCGAAATATGTGCGCAAGGCGTATGGCACGAGCATGTCGTATGCACCGCTGCCCGATGCCTCATACTGCATCTCGACAGCCACGCCGAAATGCGCCGCGAGTGTCGAATATGCCTGTATCTGCTCGCTCGTGGCAAGCTGCGGCACCTTGGCCGGCATCAGCGACCATTTGTATTCCGTATTGCCGAAATCGGCAGTAAGAGTGTTTTTCGACAGCGGATCGGTATAGGTCTTTGTGCCCGTACCTTTCTCCGGATAGCCGTGGTAGCGCATGATTTGTGTTGCCGCACACGCCACGCACCCCGTGTAGAAATGTGTCGTTCCGGTCGATACAGGAGTCATGGTGTTGAACGGAGCGTCCTGTCCCCATGCGATATTTCCCAAAAGCGGCTCAACCACTACAGTCGGAGCAGCAGCCATCGCCGAACCTTCTGTCGTATCATCGGACGGGAGAGCGTCGTATGCCGCAGCATAAAGCCCGAGTAAATCCGAGAGGCCTTCCGATGCTGCATTAAGGTCAATCGCGCCGTTATGGCTGTAAGCAAGGATTTCGCCGAAACGGTCGTCGCCCGACACAATCACAAATCCGCCGTCCTCGCAATTATAGATATAATACGGGAGCGCGGTGCGGTTGTCGGCAGCCGCCCCGGGAGCTTTTTTCATCCGGGGCACGCCGAAAGTCTTACCCGCCATAAATCCGGTTGCGATACCTTCGGCTTCAGACGGCATAATGGTCTTGGCATCAGCTCCTGACGCCAACCCGAAAGCCAATAATAAATAAAAAAGTTTTTTCATGATTCTAAATACTTGTAGGGACGTGTTTATCACGTCCGCGTCCGTATGGCTCAAATACCACCGGCTGATGCGGACACGATAAATCGCGTCCCTACTGTCTGAAATTAAAGGATTACTTTGGCAACAACGGTGCCGGCCTTGACGATTGCCACGCCGGTAGCGTTGACACTGAGTGTATTTACACCTATGGCAACAGCCTCGGCTGCAATCTTGCGGCCTGCAAGGTCATACACCTCAACTACGGTGTCGTCAGCTGCGGTAACCTCAATCACGCCGTTACCGAGCGACTTGACTGCAACCGCATTCTCCGTTCCGGCAACAACATCCTCAACGCCCGAGAAACTAGCAATCAGCACTTCGTCGCTCGGGTCGGAATATACAGTGCCTACGTTTCCGCCGCTAACGGTCTTGGCAGCAGCCGTAACGGTGATATAGTAAGCCGTATTCTCCTCATTTGCAACAGTACCTGAATATGTAGTATCTGCAGTTTCCGCAGTAGCGTAAGTAGATGTGGATACATAACCGGCCGGCTTAACCTGCTGAATGGCTATATTGTCAAACAGATATTTTGAAGCGGCATCTTCGTCGCAACCATAGATTTTCACTTTGGAAGCGGCAGTACCGCCGGTAAGTTCAAGAGTATATTCCTTAAATCCGGCATTGTCGATAGTAAGCACGACAGGATCGGTGAGATTGCCTTCGGCATCTTCAAGAGACAGCTTGACGGAGCCTGCAGCTACAAAGCCTGCATAATTGGCGGCACCGGCTGTGATAACTACAGTAACTTTGCCATCATTGTCACCAAGGTCAAGAGCCGGGGTGGCAAGATAGGAATTATCCATAAAAGGATAAAGGCCTAACGCACCTGCGATGTAGCACATCTCATCGCCTGTCCAGCCTTCTTCCTGGAGCAAGGCGAGATGGCGTTCATAGGCGAACTCAATGTTGTCGACCGTACCGGTAGTAAAACAGTCGAAGTTCTCTTCAAGCACATCGATATTGCCTGTCTCGGCAAGAGTCTTGCGGCGAAGCACATTCACGAAATAGTTTTCAGCGTCGGCCACAGCTTCCCATGAAGCGGTATAGCTGCCGTCGGTCGATACCGACACGCTGACCTTGGGCTTGTCGAGCGACGAGATGACTTTGACAACCTCAATCTCCTCCGAATCGGAAGAAACGCCATCTTCATTAGCTGCGCGAACAACATAATAGTAAGTGGTACCCGGATTCAAGCCTTCCACTTTATATGTCACGTATGTAGCAGTGGTCGAAGCGGGCGTCACCTCCTGATTGTCAAGGAACATCACTTTTTCATCAGCCGCATTATAGCTGTATACATCAAGATAATACTTGGTGGCACCGCTGACAGCTTTCCAACGTGCGGTAAACGACTCGCCGTTGGCATCTGAGGGAAGATACGGTGTAGGCACACCGAGGAATTCCTTACCCTGCTCTATCTTTATGCTCTTGACAAAAATGCCGTCGGCCACAAGAAACGGACCGAATACCGCTTTATTGGAATAAGATGAGGCCGAAGTAGGTGTAACGACGTATTCCACCGTAGTCCAGCCATCTGTATAGACCTCGGCATTCATTTTGGTGCCGTAAGCCGAACCCCAGGCAAGCTGAACGATACCCATATTGGTCTTGTTGAGTTTTACCGCCATTGTCACTTTGATAGCGCCGTTGGTGGTTGACACGTTGGTAAGACCCGCGGTTGAAACCGTGGCACCATCGCTTATAAAAAGCGAGCCGCCTGCCTGACCGACTTTGGTTGCCGACGAAAGTGACCAGCCGGTAAATCCAAGATTGGAAAAGTCAAACGTATATCTGAACATCTGGGGTTCGGCCTCAGTACCTGCGGTACATTTTTCCGAGAAGTCTACATCAAGTAATACTGTGGGCTCGGCTACGGCGGAGCCGGAGGCGAGCACGATGGCAGCTGCCATCGTCGCGTTGCGTAAAAATCTTTTCATGCGTTTTGATTATATAAATAATAATTGGTTTGTCGGGAACGTCGCCATACGCGATGACAAAAGCGCATTATGGCATTTAAACTGCAAATTAACTGATTTTTTATCATTTATACAAATACGCCGCATCGATTTTGTATTAAATTTGCATAAAATACCGCCAAAATGCAATTCAGAGCATGCCTCAATTTTTGCGAAGATAGAATACAGTCTGCACCGCGCCTCTCACGGCGAGGTAAAGTATGAAAGCGAGCCACAGCGCATGATTGCCAAGCGAGGAATAAAGCGTCAGATACACAGTGAAAAACACCGCCATCGCCACGGCCATCGACAGCAGCATCTGGCGTGTGCGCGTCTCCCCGATAAACACGCCGTCCCAGATGAAAGCCGTCACGCCGGCAAGCGGCACCGACACACCCCACCACAGATATTCCTGCGCCATCGCCACGACCGAAGCCTCCGTGCTCAGCACGCCCAATATCTCCCGGCCGAAAAGCGCATACACTACAGTAAATGCAATCGACACCCCTCCCCCGATAACAAACAGGCGTCTTACCACCGCATGCTTCGTCCTGACATCGCCGGCACCCGTCAGCTTCCCGGCCAAAGCCTCGCCTGCGAACGCGAACCCGTCCATCATATACGAGAACAGTATGAACAGCTGCATAAGCAGCGCATTGACAGCTAACACTATGTCGCCCTGTCCCGCTCCCGCACGGGTGAACCATACCGTCACAGCCACAAGGCACAGCGTACGGAGGAAAATATCGACATTGACAGAAAAGAACCGTTTAAGCCGTCCGGCCTCAAAAAGTATCCGCAACTCACCTATACGCGGTCTGTAACGCCTTATCATCATGCATCCCGCCGCAAATCCCGTCCACTGGGCTATAAGCGACCCGGTAGCCACACCGGCTATTCCCATCCGCGCCGCATAGACAAGCATCAGACTCGCCGCGATATTCACCACATTGATAATCAACGAAGTCCACATGGCAAGCCGGCTGTTCTGCACCCCTATCATCCACCCGTTGAGCACATAAAGCCCCATCGTGGCCGGAGCACCGTAAATGAGTATGTCAAAATATCGTGCGGCAAGCGTTGAAGCCGTAGCGTCACCCCCGAAAAAATGCAGCATCACGCGGCACACCGGCGCCTGAAACGCGATAAGCGATACCCCGATAAGCATGGCTACCGACATAGCCCGGAAAAGCGCGGCGTCGCGCTCCGCGATGTCGCCCGCGCCGACAGCCTGCGCCGTCATTCCCGACGTGCCCATACGCAGAAAAGCAAACACCCAGTATATCATGGAAAACATCGTACCGCCCAGCGCTATCGCCGCCATATATGCGGGACTCCCCATGTGCCCCACAATAGCCATATCCACCAGCCCCAGCAGCGGCGTAGTGATATTTGCCACTATCGACGGCACGGCTATCGACAATATGTCACGGTCAATTTTTCGCATTCTCTATATTATTTCAACAAATTGCCGATTATATAGCAAAAACAATATTCACGGCAATGCAGGAGGGGGTATCAAAATTATACATTCCGCGGTTAGAAACCGCGGCTACTATCAAATTACCACAGAAGCCTCGATAGTAGCCGCGGTTTCTAACCGCGGAAATTGAGAAATAGGCAGTTAATCCTGCCGATTAGTGTTTCTTAGCCATTGTGGCGCCTTTATACAGGAATACTATGATTGCAGCGTATGCCACAAGACCGAGTATCTGCGATGTCATGTCCATACCGCTGCCCGGCATCGGCACACCGCACATGATTGATATCGCCGCAAATACGCCGAACAGCGCGCCGCCGGCTATGAATCCCGATGCGATAAGCGTACCCCGGTCGTTGCGCGCACGGCTTACCTCCGGATCTTTCGACGAACGTTTCACGAAATAGCTGATGGCACCGCCCACAAGCATAGGCACGTTCAGGGGCAGCGGAATAAACATGCCGAGACAGAACGCCAGCGCCGGCACGCCGAGCCAGTTGAGCAGAAGCGCGAGCACCGCGCCCACGATATATAGTATCCAGGGAGTGTCGCCCCCCATCATAAGAGGCTCGATGACATTGGCCATAGCATTGGCCTGCGGAGCCACGAGAGCGTTCTCTCCCGAGAAACCGTACACTTTGTTGAGCACCAGTATCACACCGCCCACGGTAGCGGCAGCCACCAATGTGCCGAGAAATTTCCATGACTCCTGTTTGCGGGGTGTCGAACCGAGCCAGTAGCCCACTTTGAGGTCGGTCACGAAGCCACCGGCCATCGAAAGCGCCGTACATACCACACCGCCGATTACCATCGAGGCGACAATACCCTTGGTGCCGCTTAGACCGATACCGACGAAGATGGCCGAAGCGATGATGAGCGTCATAAGCGTCATGCCCGACACGGGGTTTGAACCGACGATAGCGATAGCGTTTGCCGCAACGGTGGTGAACAGGAACGCTATCAGCGTGACCACAATCCATGCCACAAAAGCCTGCCACAACGAGTTGATTACACCGAAATAGAAGAATATAAGTACGGCCACAAGAGCGATTGCGATGAAGAACACCACATGCTTCATCGAGATGTCAAGCTGCCAGCGCACAGGCCTTTCCGACTTCTCGCCACCTTTGAATTCGCGGCCGGCAAGACCGACGGCCTGACGTATGATAGGCCATGACTTGACTATACCGATGATACCTGCCATAGCGATACCGCCGATACCTATCATGCGCGCGGTGCTCGAGAATATCTCGTCGGGAGCCATCATCTGCATCTGTATGCTGCCGTATGTGCCGAGCAAAGGTATTATCACCCACCATACGAAGATTGAACCGGCGAATATCACGAAAGCGTATTTCAGACCTACGATATAACCCAAGCCGAGCACGGCCGCACCCGTGTTGCACGAGAACACGAGTTTGAATTTGGCCGCAAGCGCCTGTCCCCAGCCATAGGCCGTGGTGGTCACCGTCTCGGCCCAGCAGCCGAACGTAGCTACAAGATAATCGTAGATACCGCCCACGAGCGAGGCAATGACAAGCGTCTTGGCCTGACCGCTGCCGGCTCCCGACTGTCCGGAAGCGAGCACCTGTGTGGTTGCCGTAGCTTCGGGGAAGGGGTATTTGCCGTGCATGTCCTTTACGAAATATTTGCGGAAAGGAATGAAGAAAAGTATACCCAGCACACCGCCGAATAGCGAGCTGAGGAATATCTGGAAGAAGTTGACCGTAATCTCGGGATATTTGGCCTGAAGTATGTAGAGCGCCGGAAGGGTGAAAATGGCACCCGCCACGATTACGCCGGAACAGGCGCCGATTGACTGGATGATGACGTTCTGCCCTAAAGCGTTCTTTTTCTTCAACGCGCCCGACAGACCTACCGCAATGATGGCAATAGGGATAGCGGCCTCAAACACCTGGCCAACCTTCAGCCCTAAATAGGCAGCGGCGGCCGAGAAGATAACCGCCAGCACCAGACCGAGGGTCACTGAATAGGGAGTAACTTCGCTGTACTGTCGCGCCGGATGCATCATCGGGCGGTACTGCTCGTCCTTGCCAAGTTCGGTAAAGGCGTTTTCGGGTAGCATGGTCGGGTCGGCATCGGCATAACCCGCCTCCTGCCCCGCAGCGACATTGTCGACAACCGATTGCGTTGCCTTGAAATTTTTGTGGGGTATGCTCTCAGGCATCACTCCCCTCTTGTCGGTTTGTTTCATCTGCTTGGATTTATTGCAAGTTTTTTTATGTGATTTCTGATGGTTATATAGCAGTCCCATATCATTTAAGCCGTTATCTCACAGGATTTTCACCTGTCGGCGACGGGCGCGACAGTATATCGAAGCTGTCGACGAGTATTTCCGTCACGCGGCGAGTTATGGCATTGCGGTCCTGCCACTGGCGCGTACGCAGTTTCCCTTCGACATATAGCTTCGTACCGCGGTCTATATACCGCTCGGCAGTCTCAGCTGCGGCGTCCCACATGACAATTTCGTGCCACTCGGTGCGCTGAGGTATCTCGCGGCCGTCGGGCAACCGCCGCGCCGGCTCATTTGTAGCAAGCGAAAACGAAGCGATAGGACGGTTTTCGATATACCTGACCTCAGGTTTCCGCCCCACATGCCCTACAAGAATTACCTTATTTACCGACATAAGCACTCAATATAACACTATATAAAATTCCGACTACAAATATAACACAAACATTTCAAAGTCACAACATGTCGACAATGAGGATAAAACCAAGTAACTATTCGAATATGTACGATATAAAGTATTCATCATCAGTGAGGATGTTGCACCCCAATGCTGTTACTTAAGGCCGTGACGTCCGCAGGACGTCGATTATTCGTAACCCCGTACGCCGAAGCTTGCGAAGGCGTGCGGGGCAAGTAATCATATCGGAAGTGGCGTCCGGAGGACGCCGATTTACATCACTTCATTTATAATAAAAGGCTGATAGCTAAGTAAATCGGCGTCATCCGGACGCCACAGCTATATATATCCATTATTCCCCGCATGCCTCCGTTTCACTCCGGCATACGGGGTTACGAATAATCAGCGTCCTCTGGACGCTTAGATGCTTAAGTAAACAGCATTGGGCTACACCCCGGTGCAGCCGAAACCGATGCAAACGTGTGTTTTCATCAGCGGCTGCACCGGGGTGCAGCCTTACAATAAGCTCACAACCAATACATTTGTCAACTGAATAACCACAAAACTAAAAATTTAGTGTTAAAAATTGTAAATTGATTTGCAAACTAAAATCTTAGTTGTATATTTGCGACAGAAACTAAAAACTTAGTTTAATCAAATAAATAAAAAAGTCAAATTGAAATCAAGTACTTAAAGAGATGAGCACCATACCCAAACTGACCGAGAAAGAGGAAGAAGTGATGACATTCTTCTGGCAGAAAGGCAAACTCGCCGTCCGCGACGTTGTGGCACTCTACCCCGAACCGCAGCCGCACTTCAACACAGTCAGCACATACGTGCACATACTTGAGAAAAAGGGTTATCTGACACGTGAGAAAACAGGCAACTCGCTCGCATACTCGCCGGCGATAGGCATAGAGGAGTACCGCAAATCTACCATGAAAGGTGTGATACGTCGCTTCTTCGACAATTCGTACATGAAAATCGTATCATCGTTTGTCAAGGAGGAGAATATCTCGGTCGACGACCTCAAGGAATTAATCAAGATTGTAGAACAAAACAAAGATAAAGAATAATATGGGAACCATAACCGCATACGCAATGTCGGTGGCCATAATCCTGGCAATAGAGTATGTTGTGTACAAGTGCCTGCTCGCCAACGCCACCTTCTACCGCTTCAACCGCGGAGTGCTGCTGGCATGCTACGCCATAGCGCTTCTTGCAATCCCTGCGGGAAATTTAAGCGGGGGATTGTTTACCACCCACATCGACAGCCAATCTTCAATCATTATAGAGGAAATGTCAATGAATAGCCGTGTGGCGGAGTTTATGAGCAGGCACCCTAAATACGCAGAGATGAATATATGGCTTGCTATACCTTTGATATACTTTGCCGGAGTGCTGGTCACTACCGCACTAACAGTATATTCATACATAAGAATGGCAAAAATCATTAGAAACGGCGAGAAGCGCGTGACGGCCGACGCCACAATAGTGATAGCCAAAACTACGGTATCACCGTTCAGCTGGGGACGTTATCTCGTCATATCGCCTGCCGACGCCGACAACCGTCTCATCATCGAGCATGAACTTATCCATATCCGCAACCGCCATAGCCTTGACCTGATATTCGCCCAATTGTTCATCATCTTCAACTGGTTCAACCCGGTAGCATGGCTCATGCGCCGCGAACTGAGCGCAGTGCATGAATATGATGTCGACCGCCGGATATTGAATTCGGGAGTAAAGGCCTCCGATTACCAGATGCTACTAATAAGAAAGACTGTTGGCCCGGGGTTCCAGTCCATAGCCAACAGCCTGAATCATAGTCAACTTAAAAACCGTTTAACCATGATGTTAAAATCAAAATCCAAGAGTGCGCGCTACCTTTGCGCAGCCGCACTGCTGCCCGCGGCGCTGCTCGCGGCAGCCATGACGGACTTTCCCGCCGTCGCATCGACAATCCGCAATGTCGCAGCAGTAAGCTACGACAAAGTTAGTGAAATTTCCGCTCCCGCGCAAGAGGCCGAAGCGTTGCCTGCCGAAACTGCTGTGACTGAAACTGTTGCAACTGAAGCAGTCAGCGACAAAAGCGAGCCGGCGACGTCAGCCGAAGTGATGCCTCACTATCCGGGCGGCCAACGCGCAATGCTCCAGGCGCTGATGGATGAACTGAAATATCCGGAGGCTCCCTTCAAAGAAGGTATCGGCGGATACACTGTCGTCAACTTCACCGTCACGAAGAACGGGACTATCGAGAATGTCAAGATTTTAAAATCGTCGGGCAACAAGGAACTTGACGCCGAAGCTGTCCGCGCCCTCAAAGCCGGTCTCACCGAGAAATGGACACCCGGCACCGTAGGAGGCAAACCGGTAGACTGCCAGTATACCCTTCCGGTAAAATTCAGCCTCAAAAAAGACGATAAAAAGACTGAATAAAGCCACAAAATCCAGTTATTTCATACGATAAAAAACAAACACAATGTGCCGTGGCAGGCTTGCGACAAGTACGCCACGGCACATATCCTTCAAAAGGACGTAATATAATACTGAGTATGACCCGGCTGCGAGACGGAGTTGTACCCCCCAAAAATACGCACGAAATTGCAGGGACGCGATGAATTGCTCCCTAAGTAAACACAACGATGCCGCAGGCATCTTCTATTTGATTAACCCGGTCATGGCGCGAAAGCGCCTTGGCCGGGTCGAGACACATCATGCTGCGTGATGTTGCCGCAGGCATCATCAATCCGCTTCACATTGGGAGGCTCTTATGTAAGAATAGCTTATGCAGATTGACGATGCCTGCGGCAACGTCTACTCCCCACACATTGACCCGGCCAAGGCGCTTTCGCGCCATGACCGGGTTAATCATATAGAAGATGCCTGCTGCATCCACGTTAATCATAATCCTCCGAAGCCAGCTTATGTAAACAGCATTGAATCGCGTCCCTATAATTTGCTGCGACTTTTGACAGCCAATTGGAGTTCTGCAACACCCGGTCAGGACCTTTTTCGGGTGAAAACCGATTGGATTATCTGGGCTATGGCGCCGTCGCCTGTCACGTTGCAGGCAGTACCGAAGGAGTCCATCGTGATATAGAGGGCTATCATAAGCGACTGCTGGTCGGCATTGAATCCGAGAATGGATGCGAGCAGTCCGAGCGAGGCCATGATTGCTCCGCCCGGCACCCCCGGAGCCGCCACGATGGTAATGCCGAGCATCATTATGAATCCGGCAAACATTCCCGCCGACCACGCCATGCCCTCCATTATCATGACGGCCAACGCGCAGGCCACTATCTTCATCGTGCTTCCCGACATGTGGATTGTAGCGCATAGGGGCACTACAAAGCCTGCTATGTCTTCCCGCACTCCCATCCTGATAGTCTGACGCAAAGTGACCGGAATAGTCGCGGCCGATGACTGCGTGCCGAGAGCGGTGAAATATGCCGGCATCATCGTTAGCAGCATTTTCAGCGGATTGCGGCGCACAAACAGCGCTGCAACACAATATTGAAAAAGAAGCAGCACTATATGCATGACGAATATCACCCCGATAATTCCGGCAAAAGTGCCGAGCACGGAGGCCACATCGCCCTGCATGGTCATATTCAGAAAGATACCGAATATATAAAGCGGCAGCAACGGTATAATCGCCTTTGTAATCGTAAGCTGCACGCAGTCACGGAATTCGTCGAATCCCTTGCGCAATGCTCCGGTGCGCAGATAGGCCATACAGATACCGGTCACGAAAGCCAGCACGAGAGCCGTCATCACCCCCATCAGCGGAGGCATCTCGACAGTAAAATATGGTGCGATAGCCACTGAACCCGCTGCATCAAGATGCCGCGGCTCCACGAGCGACGGAAACACCCACTCCCCTACTCCGAACGCGAAAAATCCCGACATGGAGGTAAAGATATATGCTATCACGACGGTCGCTACCAGCATCACACTGGCCGAACGGCCGGTATGCGCTATCGCGGGGGCGACGAAGCCGAGTATGATAAGCGGTATCATGAACCCGAGGAACTGCGCGAATATGGCATTGAACGTCAGGAAAACACGCGCCGCCCACTCAGGCATGAAAAATCCGCATCCTATACCCGCCGCAATGGCTATAACTATCAACACGAGAAGATTGACCTTGATTTTACGTAGCATGACTGACATATTTGAGTTTACGATAAAACAAATATACCCCAATCCCGCAAATAATCCAAACCGCCGTGCGTCAAAAATCGCCCGATACAATATTTTCTTTTAACTTTTATTGATATTACCGCAGGACGCTTTATGATTATAAATCATTACATTTGTAGTAATGAAAAAATTTGTTGCATATATATTGTTTTTTGCCATTGCCGCCCTCATTTGCGTTATTCCAGCCACGGCACAGCAGCCCGTCGTGCGCGACGGTTTCCCTAAAGCCCCCAAAGGTCTTGACGGAAGGAATATCGCCCTGTGGCAAAGCCACGGCAAATATTACAATATCGAGAAAAACCGATGGCTGTGGCAACGGGCACACCTGATGCAGACCATCGAGGACCTTTATTCCACTTCCTACGTGCTCGACCTGCTTGTACCCATGCTTGAAAACGCGGGAGCATACGTGATGCTGCCGCGTGAACGCGACCTCAACGACGTCGAGGTAATCATCGATGCCGACTCCCCGTCGACACCCGGATACTCCGAGATATCGACATCGAAAAAATGGACCGCCGCGACAAAGCCCGGGTTCAGGATGCCGTCAGGAAACCTTTCCGACCGCCAGAATCCTTTCAGCGAGGGGTCAGTGCGCAGTATCACTACCGTAGGGACGAACACCGACGCTTCAACTGCATCGTGGAACGCACGCATACCGCGTGCCGGAGAATATACCGTATATATCTCCTACGCGTCGCTCCCCAACAGTTCCGATGCAGTAAAATATACCGTACACTCGCTGCGCGGCGACGAGACTTTCACCGTAAACCAGACGATGGGCGGAGGGACATGGATTGCACTGGGCAGCTTCCCGCTGGAAGCAGGTGTGCAGGAGATACCGATAGTCACTGTAAGCAATGCGGCTTCAGGCACCAATATCGGCAAGACGGTAACGGCCGACGCTGTCAGGATAGGTGGCGGCACGGGAAATGTGGCACGCGGAGAAGACGGCATCACAAGCGGACTGCCGCGATGGATGGAGGGTGCCCGCTACTGGCTGCAATGGGCGGGAGCACCGGTCGATGTCTATTCAAAGACCGGTTATGAGAATGATTATTCCGACGATTTCAACAGCCGTCCGCTATGGGTAAACTATCTTGCGGGAGGGTCGTCGAAACTGCCTAAGGAAAAAGGGCTCGGTATCCCCGTGGACATAGCGTTCGCGCTCCATACAGATGCGGGCACCACCCCCGACTCCACGATAGTAGGTACGCTCGGAATATATTCCACCGACGGGGGCACCCGTCTCGGCGACGGGCGCCGGCGCACCACCAACCGCGACCTTACCGAAAGCATTGTCAACTCGATAGTCAACGACATAAAGGCACTTCATGAGCCGCTGTGGACCAAGCGCAAGACCCGCGACCGCAAATATGCCGAAGCGCGTATCCCGAAAGTGCCGTCGGCTCTCGTAGAACTTCTCTCACACCAGAATTTCGCCGACATGCGGCACGGGCAGAACCCGCAGTTCCGTTTCGACGCGGCGCGTGCCATCTACAAAGGTATGCTCAAATACCTCTACGGAGCAAAGAGGGGCTACGTGGTACAGCCGCTGCCGGTAAGGGCATTCATGGTCGAGGACCGTGGCAAAGGCCTCTACAGGCTCCGCTGGAAAGCCACCGTCGATTCACTCGAACCGACAGCCGTGCCCTCGAAATATTACGTAGAGATGTCGGAGGGACTTTCCGACGTATTCCTCAAAATTGCCGAGGAGACCGGCACTTCATACGAGTTTGAGGCCAAAGAGGGCATCATATACAATTTCCGCATCATCGCCGCCAATGCCGGAGGTATCTCTTTCCCGTCAGAGACGCTCAGCCTGTGCCGGATTGACAACGGCAATCCGCAGGTCCTTATAGTGAACGGGTTCACGCGTCTGTCGGCGCCCGACTGGATGGAGACGCCCGACGAGGCAGGATTTCTCGACCAGCTCGACTACGGCGTGCCCTACCGCCGCAATATAGCCTACTCCGGCTCACAATACAATTTTGACCGCGAAAGCCCGTGGGTCGACGATGAGGTAGATCCGGGATTCGGCGCGAGCGAAAGCAAATACGACGGCCACCCCGTAGCAGGCAATAGTTTCGACTATCCGCGTGTGCACGGCGCCGCAATCGCGGCCGCAGGCTATCCGTTTATCTCCACATCGCTCGAAGGGTATCTCGGTCATAAATACAGCAACTCCATCATCGACCTCATAATAGGGAAACAGAAGGAAGTGCGCATGGGAAATACCGAGGCACCCACACGGTTCAAGGCCTTCCCGGCAGCGTTGCAGAAGAAACTGCGCGAACACACTACCCGCAAAGGGAGTCTGCTCGCAAGCGGCACATTCATAGCCGTCGACCTGTTTGCCAATCCTTTTTCCTCCGACTCGACAATGAGAGCAGACGCAGCATTTGCACGTCAGGTGCTCGGCATCGAGTATGAGAGCGCGTTTGCCGCAGTGTCGGGAGAAATCGATGTACTCCCGTTCTGGGCCAACTGCCACCGCCCGGCCGACGGGCTGCATTACGCAGCGCAGCCGAATGAAAAAATATATGTCGTGGAATCGCCCGACGCGATAGTCAGTGCCGAGCGCGGCGTGTCGCAGACAATCATGACCTACGCCGAGAACGGCAAAAGCGCCGCCGTGGCATCAAACCGCAACGAGAGCGCCGTCATAACTATGGGATTTCCGTTCGAGACCATACGCAGCGCTGATGACCGTGAGATGCTCATGGCGCAGATGCTCCTGTACCTGCGCACCACCCCGCTGCCGATAGAGCCGCAACCCACGCCTTCCGTCGTATTTGACCGCAATTACCGGTTCCCGACAGGCACTCCCGCCTCAGTGCAGGATACTAATATTGAATTATAAAATGACACTAAACTGATATGAAATTTGAGGTATTTTCCCGCGCCGACGGCTATGATTTCGGCACAACCGACGCATGGAAAGAGATAGCAGAGCGTGCGACCGCCGACTATGTGGCCATATTCGCATCACCATATTCACTCGCACCGGGCTACAACTGCCTGCCGCGCATGGCCCGCATAGCAGCCGACAGCGGAGCCGCGATGGTGTATTCCGACTACCGCGTCACCACCCTTTCGGGGGAGACAAAGCAGGTGCCGACAATCGACTGCTTCAAAGGATCGCTGCGCGACGATTTCGATTTCGGTCCGCTCGTCATGATTGACACGCGCCGTCTGCGCGAGGCCTGCGACACAATCGACGCCGACTACCGGTACGCCGGGATGTATGCCGTGCGGCTGGCACTGAGCCGTCTTGCCGGCATCGTGCATATACCCGAGACGCTATATACCGCAGTCGAGACGGATACGCGCACATCCGGAGAAAAGCAGTTTGATTACGTCGACCCGCGCAACCGCGCACGTCAGCTCGAGATGGAGGATGCCTGCACCGTCCATCTGAAAAAAATCGGGGCTTACCTCGAGCCGCATTTCAAGGAGGCCGACTACACCGGTGATTTCCCCGTGGAAGCGTCAGTGATAATACCTGTGCGCAACCGCGTGTCAACGATAGCCGACGCCGTGGAGAGCGCATTGTCGCAGACGGCTGATTTCAAATACAATGTCATCGTAATCGACAATCATTCGACCGACGGCACCACGGGCGTGCTACGCGGCCTTGCCGACAAATACGACAACCTGAAAGTCATTATCCCGGCATTTTCCGACTTAGGTATCGGCGGATGCTGGAACGAGGGGGTCAACTCGGCGCACTGCGGCCGGTTTGCCGTACAGCTCGACAGCGACGACCTCTACAAAAATACCGACACGCTGCAGCGTATCGTCGACACTTTCCGCAAAGAGAACTGCGGAATGGTAATCGGGTCGTACGAACTTACCGATTTCAACCTCAACCCGCTCCCGCCCGGACTTATCGACCACCGCGAATGGACCGACGACAACGGACGTAACAATGCGCTTCGCATCAACGGACTGGGTGCGCCGCGCGCTTTCGTCACCAACCTGCTGCGTGAAATCCGTGTGCCTAACACTTCATACGGAGAGGATTACGCGCTTGGGCTTGCCATATCGCGTGATTACCGCATTGGCCGCATCTACGACTCCCTGTATCTGTGCCGGCGATGGGAGGGGAATTCCGATTCCAACCTCGACATAGCGCGCGTCAACGCCAACAATCTGTATAAGGACCGTCTGCGCACATGGGAAGTCGAAGCCCGCATCACTAAAAACAGACAGTGACAGTGTGTAAAAAAGCGAAATTCCACGAAGTAGGAGGGTGTTACAAAACTAAACTTTCCGCGGTTGAAAACCGCGGCTACTATGCAAAGTCTCCTGACAATCAGCGGTGTTAGTAGCCGCGGTTTTCAACCGCGGTCAACTAAAATCGAGTTCTGCAACACCCCCGATAATCAATTGATAATCGATAGGACGCACAGACCGTGCGTCCCTACAATTCCGGAGGACGTTAGTGCGAATAACTTTTTTTGACATCATAATGACATGTTGACACAAAATGAAGTAACCGACTTTTTCAGGCGGCAGTTGGAGATGTGGCCCGAGGCTGTCGCACGTTTTGCCGCACTTGACAATGTGCTGATGCGTAAGATGGACATCGACGGGTTCGGCGTGACCGTGTCGCACAATCCGGCACGCATACAGTCGTCGGCCGCCAAAGTCGACAAGGCATCGATTGCGGCGCGGCGATGCTTCCTGTGCGATGCCAACCGGCCGCCGCAGCAACATCATATCGACTGGGGGGATTACCGCATTCTGGTCAACCCGTTCCCTATCCTGCCCGAGCACTTCACAATCATAGCAAAGGAGCACAGGCCGCAGTCGATAGTCGGTGCCATCGCCGACATGACGCGGCTATCGTCGCTCCTGCCCGATTTCGCCATATTCTACAACGGGCCGGCATGCGGAGCTTCCGCCCCCGACCATTTCCACTTTCAGGCCGTGAGGAGGTCGGCGCTGCCGATGTTCGGAACGACAACGCTGCCGTTCGGCGTAATCAGACTAAGCGGAGATATGGCCTCGCAGCATGGCGTGGACGCCGTTTTGGACCGCCTGCCACGCGACGGGGAGGAGAGCGAACCCAAAGTCAACATATTCTGCACCTGCGAAAACGGCGCACCGGAAATCACAATCATACCGCGTCGGCGCCACCGCCCCGACTTCTATGGCGAGGAGGGCATACTTATAAGTCCCGCCTCAATCGATCTGGCCGGCGTCATCGTGGCTCCGCGGCTTAAGGATTACGAAAACATCACCACCGATACAATCAGGAGCATTTACTCACAGCTATGCTTCAGCCAATCAGAAATAAACGAACTGACACATGACCTCAACACGCAATGATACACGTCCCGTCCTCGCGGTAGGACTCATGTCGGCACCCGAAGTCGACATCAACTTCATATCCGGTTTCGCCGAGACCGGCAGTCGGCATTTCAGCATATCGGAAATCAGCGAACCGCGGCTCGTAGCTCCGGTATCGGATGATTCGGTCTTTGAAGTCGCAGGAGTGACCATCGGTGTAGGCTTCCACTGGGAGCAGCGCCAGTCGCAGCGCTTCCGCGGGTCGGTCGAGCTTGTGCCAGACAACGGCAAGCTTGTGGTAATCAACCATGTGGACGTGGAGGATTATCTGCGCAGCGTCATATCGTCGGAGATGAATGCGGCGTCGCCCGTAGAGTTTCTGAAAGCGCATGCCGTAATATCGCGCAGCTGGGTATTGCGTCAGATAGGACGCCGACCGACCGGGACGAAGCCGTCGGAGAGCGTAGACGGCGACGAGATAATACGATGGTACGACCGGGAAGACCACACGCTTTTCGATGTCTGCGCCGACGACCATTGTCAGCGCTATCAGGGAGTGACGCGTCTTACCACCCCCACTGCCGACGAGGCCGTGAAAGCGACCGAAGGACTCGTGCTGATGCATGACGGCGAAATATGCGACGCACGTTTCTCGAAATGCTGCGGCGGAGCTACCGAGGAATTTCCGACTTGCTGGGACGACGAGCGGCATCCCTACCTGAAATCGTTCCGCGACACGCTTCCGGCGTCACCGCTGCCCGACCTAACTACCGAAGAGGGCGCCGCGCAATGGATACTCTCGCGTCCGGAGGCATTCTGCAACACGTCGGACACCGACCTGCTCGGAATGGTGCTTAACAATTTCGACCAGTCGACCAGCGACTTCTACCGATGGAGCGTTACAGTCTCATCGACCGAACTATCCGACCTGATACGCCGCAAATCGGGACTCGATTTCGGCGAAATAATCGACCTCACACCACTACAGCGCGGACCGTCAGGACGTATCTGCCGGTTGAAGATAACTGGCAGTAAACTGACCAAAACTATAGGGAAAGAGCTCGAGATACGCCGCCTGCTGTCACCGTCGCACCTCTACTCGTCGGCCTTTATAGTAGAAAAGTCGGAAGAAATAGCCGGCGGAGACAAAAAAATCACTACCTTTACACTCCGGGGAGCAGGCTGGGGACACGGCGTGGGGCTTTGCCAGATAGGCGCAGCCGCCATGAGCGTGGCCGGGTACGATTTCAGACAGATACTGGGGCATTACTATCCCCATACAACCATCACAAGAGCTTATGAATAAGATTCCACTCCAAGAAGCACCGGAGCCCATACCGGCCACGACCGGCTCGCAACCCGTAAATTCCAGAACCGGACGCCAACCATGGTTCTGGATACCTTCATTATATTTTCTCTCAGGGCTGCCATATTTCATCGTGGTTGTAATATCTGTGACCATGTATGAAAATCTCGGCATACCCAAAGAAGAAAACGCATTTTTCACGAGCTTGATATATCTGCCCTGGGTAATCAAACCAATTTGGAGTCCGTTCATCGACATCATCCGCACCAAACGATGGTGGAGCATCACAATGCAGTGGGTCATCGGTGTCGCTTTTGCCATAGGCGCTTTCCTGTTAAACACATCTCTCTTTTTCGAGGGGACGCTGATAATATTCTGGCTGATAGCATTTGCTTCGGCAACCAATGACATTGCCTCAGACGGATTTTATCTGATATCGCTCGACGAGCATCAGCAGAGCTATTTCGTGGGCATACGACAGACATTCTACCGGCTCGCAAAGGTGTTTTCCAACGGTGTAGTACTCTATATCGCCGGAACATTCATAATGATTACCGGAAATTCACACACGGCATGGACAATAGCGTTCGTCATGCTGGCCGCGATATTTATAATTGGCTCAATCTACAACAGCTTCGCGATGCCGCGACCGGAGAACGGAGGGGCGGTTACATCACGGAGCAGTAGTGAAATATTCAAAGAATTTTGGCTTACGGTAGTCACTTTCTTTAAGAAAAAGCATGCAGGAACCGCTGTCGCGTTCATACTATTGTTCAGGCTTCCGGAAGCATTTCTTGAAAAGATGCTAAACCTGTTTCTCCTCGATCCTGTCGCCAAAGGAGGTCTTGGACTTACAGATCAGGACGTCGCCCTTACATACGGTGTTTTCGGTGTATGCGGCCTGACGATAGGCGGCATATTGGGCGGTCTGATAGTCTCACGCTATGGATTGAAAAAGATGATGCGCCCGATGGCGCTGTGCATACCGGCCACCTGTGCCATATTCCTGCTGCTAAGTCAATTCTCAGAGTCGTCAGTGGTTATCATCGACATTTGCATATTCGTCGAGCAATTCTTCTACGGCTTTGGAATCACTGCATTTTTCCTCTATCTCATTTATTTTTCCGAAGGAGAGTTCGCCACATCGCATTATGCATTGTGTACCGGTTTTATGGCTGCCGGAATGATGCTTCCGGGCATGGCCGCCGGATGGATAGTGACGAAAATAGGCTACGAAGGTCTTTTCATATTCGCCACCATCTGCTGTGTAGCCACCCTTTTTGTTTCCTCCATAGTGAAAATCGAGCCAAAATTCGGCCAAAAACAGTGACACGATGAAAAAAACAATATTATCCCTACTGCTGCTCGTGTCGGTCATGCTGTCGGCTCAGGTAAAACCGGGCATCGTGACACTGCGCGAATCGGGCTTCGAGGCACTACGCGGCAAGCGTGTGGGGCTTATAACCAATCCGACAGGGGTCGACCCGCAGCTCAATGCCACGCCCGACATTTTAGCGGCAGCCGAAGGTGTGGAACTGGCGGCCATGTTCGCTCCCGAACACGGCATACGCGGCGATGTGGCGGCCGGGGCACGTGTGGCTACATCGACCGACGCGGCCACCGGAGTCAAAGTGTATTCAATCTACGGCGCGACAAAAAAGCCGACGCCCGAAATGCTCAAAGGCATCGACGCGCTCGTATATGACATACAGGACAACGGGTGCCGTTCATACACGTTCATATCCACCATGGGCAAGGCTATGGAGGCTGCCGCCGAGGCCGGCATAGAGTTTGTAGTGCTCGACAGGCCGAATCCTCTCGGTGGAATACGCGTGGAAGGGCCGCTCACCGAACCCGACTGCATATCTTTCGTGAGCCAGTATCCGATACCCTATCTCTACGGCCTCACTCCCGGCGAACTCGCCCTCTACCTCAAGGGGGAAGGGCTGATAAAAGGCGCCGACAAACTGAAACTGACAGTCATACCGATGACAGGGTGGACCCGCGACATGACATACAGCCGCACCGGACTGCCCTGGGTGCTCCCCTCTCCGCACATTCCGTCGGAGCAGACCTGCCTGTACTACCCTGCCACAGGTATTGCCGGCGAACTCGGCTGGATTTCGATAGGCGTGGGATACACGTTGCCCTTCAAAACTTTTGCGGCACCCTGGATTGACGACGCCTGGAAACTTGCACAACGGCTTAACGCGCTTGAATTGCCCGGCGTGAAGTTCAGACCTGTTCACTATACGCCATACTACGGGATATTCAAAGGTCAGCCTGTGAAAGGAGTTGAGGTATACGTGACCGACCCGGATTCGGCGCAACTGACGACTGTTCAGTTTTATGTCATGCAGGAACTGCACGCGATGTATCCCCGGCAGTCACCTTTAACTGCTACGGCAGCAAACAAAAACAATATTAAAATGTTTGATAATGTAGTAGGAAGTAAAAAAATCAGGGAGAAACTCATCAAAAACAAATACAAGGTCGATTCCATACTACCGGTCTGGAACAAAGATATACAACGGTTCAACTACACTAAAGAGCGCTACCACCTCTACCGGTGATAGCCGTCGAATGAGAGAAAACAACAAAAACTGATTGAATATGATACTTATCGCAGATGGCGGAAGCAGTGGCATCAAATGGTGCCTGCTCGAAAAGACAGAGAAAATCATGGAGTTCAACACTACAGGCATGAACCCTGTAATGCTCACCTACGAGGAGATGTCGCAACGCGTGGCCGACGAAGTGGCTCCGCAATTCCAGATACCCCTCGAACAGATTGAACGCATATATTACTACGGAGCCGGATGCCGCGGCGGCGAATATAACCGCGCGGTAGAAAAGGCGCTGAAAAACTCATTCCCGTTCTCGGTGATAGCCGTGGAGAGCGATATGACGGGTGCGGCAAAAGCGTTGTGCGGCAGCCAGCCCGGCATAGCGTGCATACTCGGCACCGGGTCCAATTCATGTCTTTACGACGGAGAGAAAATCATCGACTCGGTAGCGCCCTTAGGCTATATCCTCGGCGACGAGGGAAGCGGCGCCGTGCTCGGACGACAGCTTATCTCCGATGTATTCAAAAAGCAGCTTCCTCCGGAACTTTGCCTTAAATTCCGCGAGCAGTACGACCTCGACATGGACACCGTGATACGCCGCGTGTACAGCAACCCCGAGGCCAACCGTTTCCTCGCGTCGCTGACCCCGTTCCTCGCAAAATATATCGAAGAACCGTCGATACACCGTCTCGTGCTCAACTCGTTCAAATCGTTCTTCGTGCGCAACGTGGCCCACTACATGGCCTACAAGACGCTGCCCGTCAACTTCGTAGGCTCCGTGGCCTATCACTTCCGCGACGTGCTTCAGGAAGCCGCCGCAGCCATCGACTGCAACGTAGGCAAAGTCATAGCATCGCCGATGGAAGGCCTCATCTCCTACCACGTGCGCAACTGACAACAGGAAATAGATTTTTATAAAAAAACACCGGGGCGAATACGTTCAAACATTCGTCCCGGTGTCTTTTTAATTCTACGGAGAATCCAATTTTTTAGAGAACTATACGTATTCTGCCTATAAAACATCCAAAAGTTCGGAAATATTTATCTTATAGTCTCCCTTGAGTATTGATTTGGCAGCTTCTTCGTCCTTTTCAAGTCCGCCCCAGCCATTTTCATAACATGATGCATAACGTTTGGCCGCATTTTCCGTCAGCTCTCCCTGAGCATTAGCTTTTTCATACCATGAAACGGCTTTTTCATAATTTTGGTCAACGCCTCGTCCCTCAAAATACATATCGGCAAGGGCACACTCAGCGTCGCCATACCCCATCTCAGCAGCTTTCGACATATACTCGACTGCCATAGGCATGTTCTGACTGACACCTTTGCCGCCCTCATATAATGCACCGAGCATATATATGGCCTGCGCATTGGCTTTTGCAGCTTCATTGAGGAGTTTAACCGCTTTTTTCGTATTATGCCTGGCGTATGACGTATTTGCCAATATCACAGCCTCCATCACTTTGCCATCTGCGATTTTTGCTTTTTCTACAATCTTGAATTGCTTGAGTGCCGCATCGAAATCCTTTTTTGAATACGCTCTCATACCTTTCAGATAAGCCACGAACGGCGAGCCGGGGATTGAATCGCATACAAGTTTCCTGAATGCGCGTGCATGGCCTTTTGAATTACATTTCGCATACCAATAAAGAGCCCGGTCATAGTTTACCGGCGTACCTTTACCTTCGCGATAGCATTGAGCAAGTTGCCATTGCGCGTTGGATATGCCTTTTGCGGCTGCCGACTTATACCATCTGACTGCTTGCCCGGCATTTTTGGTCAGGCCTGTACCTTCCATATAGCAATTACCCACATAATACATCGCCTGCGGGAAACCATAATCAGCCGCTTTCAACAAGTAGTTAGCGCCTTCTTTTTTATTCTGCGGTACGCCCACCCCTTCCGAGAGGAGTTTCCCATAATAAAATATACAGGAAATTTCATCGTTATCGGCTCCTTTTTTAAACCAACATGCCGCATCTTTCGCGTTTTTCCCGTTAAGGAAAACAAGCGCAAGGTCACGTTGTGCAATAACACAACCTTTTTCAGCCGCAGCCGTCAGGTAAGGAATTGCCTTTGCTGTGTCCTTATCCACTCCGATACCGTGTTGCCAACAATATGCCACAAGCATATTACTGAATATATTTCCCTTATCAGCAAGAGCGATATGCTGTTGGAGCAAGTCATGATTTCCGTCTTTAATCGAACGGATATAAAGTTTGGAGGCTTTCAATGAATCTGCTGCGACGCCACGCCCCATCTGGTAACAAAGTCCCATATTACCGATGGCGGCATTGTTGCCTTGCTTCGCGGACTTAGCCCACCACTGCAAAGCTTCCTCATAATTCTGCTTGACATGGCGTCCCCGATAATACCAGCCGCCGACTTCATTCTGAGCTACAGCGTCACCTTTTTTGGCCAAAGCAAGGACATTTTTAATACTGTCGGTAGCTTCCTCCAACGTCTGCTGGGGAGAGGCTTCAACTGAAACTACAGCCATTAGCATAAATGCCACTAATGATATGATATTGCGCATAAGTATATCTTTTTAATATGGTGATTAGACATTAATTAAATCATCGAATATATCGGGCTCGCAGTCATAATTATCGGCAAGCAATGCCTTTTCGGGATTATCCTCTATACCAAGCCCGACGTCTATATCTTCAAGTTCTCCTGAGCAGACAATATCGTCAATAATATCAATATCGATCGGATCAATGTCGACCATCGCAACATCCTCTTTCACCGGGGGGACAATATCACCGGTGACAGGTTGAATCTCTCCGGTCATCGCTACCTCATGTACTTGTTCGGGATTGCCTGAGTCACGTCCATCATCATTTGGCTCAATCTCCTCGATCTCCTCAATCATAATGCTGTCAGGATCTACTATATCGACCGGTTCAACCTGTTCGTTATCGTGACCGGCAACATTGACATTATCCGACGGTGGAGCCGGTTGTAAATCGTCGGGCATAGTATCGTCAGCGTTTATAGCATTGGCAGCCATTGTTCCGGCTACCCCTAAGCCCGCAGCTCCTGCAAACTTTGCCGTTTTACCTGCGACCTTTTTGACTTTGGAAGATTTCGGATCACTGTTTACCGATTCCGAATTAGATAAATTAATGTTTTGAGTATCCATAATTGTATTATTTAATATTGACATCTCTAAATTACAACCGCAGGATAATGCGACCAAATAAATATTATAATGTTGTACGAACCTTTGAGATTATTTGATAAACCAGACTATTGAAGCCTTTTAATATTTAATTCTGCGTCCTTGCTCCCTTTCTTTATCGCAAGTTCCCACCAATGACGTGCTTCATCGTATTTACATTGATTGTAATAATATACACCTACATTATACATCGCATCAGGATGCCCTTGCTCAGCTGCTTTTTTGAACCATTCAAATGCTTTTTCCGTGCTTTGTTCAAATCCAATACTGCCTCTGCTATAATAAAGGGCAATATTTACCTGAGCTTGCGGTAATCCTCCGTCTGCTGCTCTCTTAAGCCAATATCTTGCCTCATCATGGTTTATATCAGTACCCATCCCATAAGCATACATGTATGATAGCTGACATTGACTTTCCAAATCTCCTTGAATTGCTCTTTCGTTATACCAATATAGCGCCTTTTCATAATCCTTAATGTTATAATACGCATCAGCAATTCCCTTCATTGATAACTTATCCCCTTTTTCAACCGCAGGAGAAAAATACGAGATGGCCGTTGAATAATCTTTCTGAAATCTGAGATACCAATAACCCAATGCCCTTTGCGATTCAACATCTCCTGCTTCAGCACCTCTTTTAAACCAAGTCAAGGACATTTCCATGTTCTTTTCTACCCTTTCATAATATAAACCGAGACCCCTATACGCCTTCGGGTCATTATATTCCGCTCCCCTCTGATACCAGTATTCTGCTTCAACACTTCCATCTTCGAGATAGAATGAGCCTAAGTTTACAAATGCTTCCACATAATTCTGTTCAGCGGCTTTCAACCACCATTCGAGAGCTAAGTCCCTGTTTCCGGAGCGTAAATATAAAAAAGCGAGACTGTTTTGTGAGGCAGCATCACCTGAAGTTGCTGCCTCCTGAAGTTGCTGCGGCACTGTATCTGGACCGGAAGCAAAACAGGCTAATGCGGCAATAAGATTTAAGAACAGGAAAAGCTTTCTCATGATGATTCAGTACAACTAATTTTTAATAGAATTATAATATTTTTGAATCTCTGCATCGAATGCATTGATGTCAGCGACAGGACTATAATCATACAATGCAGCATTTTTCACTCGCTGCTTTCCAATCTGAGGGAAAACATCCATTTCAATCTGACATCTGCCCATAACATATAATGCAAGAGGATTACCATAGGAAGCCGCATCGCGGGAAGCATCCATAGCATTGAAATAATCTCCTGAATCCATCAAAATTTTAGCTATAATCGCAGATGCCATATAATAATCATCCCTATCTTCTGCATCGACTTCTTTATCCCGTATTTTACTTGCCCATTCTTTGGCTTTAATCTTATCTCCTTTAAGGAGATAGCATGTACTGATAAGATTACCGATATATGACGGCGAAAAATCATGAGAGTAAGCATACTCAAGCAAATTCAGATTTTCCACCCATTTATCGTTACTATCGGCCAAAGCCGTTCCTAAAATGCCGAGCACTCCGATGCTTATTGGATCAGGATTATCCTGAGAGAGAGTATAACCTTTCCCCGCCCACTTAAAAGCAGTGCTTAAATCTTGCACTCCGCCAAATTCACCATACATATACCCGATTCCCAACAAACCACAAGCCTGGGGACTGCCTATGTCGGCTGCTTTCTGGAGATATACCAATGCCTCTTCGTAATTACCGTTCAAATACGCTTTACGACCGGTTTCACACAATTCCGACGCCGATTGAGCGTATGAACTGATTATTACACAGATTGAGAATATAAAAAATATGATACGTTTCATTACTTAATTTTTTAGTTTTATTATTATATAATTATTTTCAGAATAGGATATTTAATTTTTCACTTGCTTCCTCAATACCAGCATCAGCCGCTTTCTGAAACCACTCTTTTGCCAGTTGCTTATTAACCGGAGTACCGATGCCATTATAATAGCATTCCCCCAATGCAAATAGTGCATAATCGGGAGTTCCGATATTTGCAGATTTCCGGATTTTCTTGAATCCTGCTTCTGCGTTCATTTCAATTCCTTTTCCATGTGCCATGCACCAGCCAAGAACGAATGAACCTTGTATGTTATCGTCCTTATCTGCCAGCGTCGCATATTTTACAGCTTTGGTATAGTTTTCCATACTCCAATAAATCATAGCTGCTTGACCAAGAAGTGGCAAAAATGTTGGAAAATCCTCTATCGCCCTATCAATCCAGGCCAATCCCTCTGTGGTATTTCCTAACATCATTTTATTAGAAGCGATAAAAAGACCAATGTTCGCGTACAAGTCTGCATTATCAAACTCCCTGTCTTCTGCATTATATGCATATTCAAAATACGGCGTAGCTTTCTTTAACGCCTCAACATTATCCATTCCATATTCAAAGATATAACTATATCCGAGCATAGCAGCAGAAAATGAATTACCTAATTCATAACCTTTTATTGCCCACTTACGGCCTTCGGATATATTGGCATCAATACCTATTCCGTTCAAATATAGAGTAGCCAAACGACCGCAACAGTATTTATCACCCTCCAATGCGCCCTGTTTATAATAATTGAATGCCTCCTTAAAATCGCCTTTACTGCCAGCATCCATACCTTTTATTAAGTTTTGATTATAGTCTTCCGCTCTTATTTCCATTATGCCGTTAAATATAACGAGCATCATAAATAATACTTTAAATTTTTTCATTATACGTATGATTTATATTGTTTTATATTAATCTGCAAGACTCTCAAGCAATTGCTGTGATTGTGGAACATTAACGCCCATCTCGATACTCATTTTTAAATATTCCTTTGCTGCGCCACTCTTCCCTTGCTGTAATAAAAACCTTGCATATGGATAATATGCCGGAACATAGTGCTCATATTCAGCAAGTATCATTAATGTGCCATTACCTTTAAGAGGATCCTTTAATGCTTGTTGCAACTGTTCTTCCCTGTCAACTGTTTCGGCATTGATATTTTGAGCATTTCCAGATGGAGCTGAAACTGGCTCTTGGGTCGGTGATTTTATTTTTTTCAACAACGATTCCGCTTTACTGCGGTCGACATTTGCCGAAATCGCCTTTTTGGCCCAACTCTCGCTTTGTTTCATATCTCCTGCATTGTAATAATACAAAGCCATAGGATAGTACGCTTCCTTAACCCCACTATTTGCCAATGACAGCATCAAGTCATAGTCTTTATATTCAATTGCCCGCCGAAATTTCTCTGCGTCCGTTTCATCAACATAAATAATTCCAATACTATCATCAGGGGAATCAGTGTTATTAATGACATCAGGCTGTCGTAGCTTGTTATTAGCAAGCTCTATAATTTCAGCAGCTCGGATGCTGTCAGACGTAGCAAGCGCGTGACGCGCATACCATATACACCATTCATAATCGCCTTTCTGCAGAAGCAACTCACTATAGGGCAAATATGCCCTAATCGAATCAAGTACGACAAATTTTTTAAGAGAGGCCTCATCCTTATCTTGAATTGCGGCAGTCAATAGTTCGGAGGGCGTTGATGCAGATGGTGTAGATGCAGACGATTTCGGTTTATTGGCGAACCAATAAATGGCACCTGCGGCACCGATAACGAATGCGACACCGATTGCCGGCTTAACCAGCTTTTTTAAGTCGAATCCCGGTCGGTTGATTTTAAGCAGATGCGTTACATTGCCTTCATAGGACTGTGATGAAATGTCGATGCCCAAATCATCGGCAAGGCTCTTGACCGATTGCGTACGGTCATCCTTATCGCGCCTCATACCTGCAATTATTGCGTTGCGCACGCGGTCGGGAATATTGTCATCGAGCATTCCAGTTATTATGCTTGCGCTGATTTCGGAGGATTTGACCGGCTGACGCGCTGTAAGGAGATACAGCAGTGTGGCACATAATGCATAGACGTCGGCCTGTGGCGTGAATGTATATAGGCCTAAGTACTGTTCCGGCGGAGCAAATCCTTCGCTACAACCTGCGTTGGTCAGTTTGGAAGTGGCCTTGCCTTTTTTATCATAGTGCTTGGACTGACCGAAATCTATGATTACAGGCCGCAATGAGCCATCTTCCTCATGTGTAAGAATGATATTCTCATGCTTCAGATCCAAATGGGTCAGTTTGTGCTGATGGATTAAGGCGACAGCCTGCAATACAGGGCGCATCACACTAAGCGACTGTTCAACAGTCAAAGGACGGTTGTGATTATGTTTCATATATTGCCGGAGATTAAATCCGTCAATATATTCCATCACATAATATGCAGTATTGTTCGCCTTAAAGACTTCATCAATTGCTACGATATTAGGGTGTTGGATATTCTGTTTGTTCAGACGCGTGGCTTCCGTTATGAAATCCGCCATGCCGATTTCAATTGTCTGCGCGTTGGTTTTCAGATAGGACATAGTGTTATTATCTCCACGTTCGCACAACTTGTCAGGGAAATATTCCTTCATGGCAAAAGTCTTACCGTCAGAAAGCCGGAGCACCTTGTAAGTAATACCAAATCCGCCGGCGCCCAGGATAGATTTTACGATGTAACTGTCGCGCGGAGATCTGATAATTGAATCGACAGGCAATACACCTGAATTTATCTTTAGTTCGCCCATAATAGTTCAATTGAAAAATCGTTTGATGTACCTGGAAATCTTTTCGGCTGCCGTTTGATTTGACGGCGCGACTTCACGAACATAAGTTTCCGGCGTACGCAACGGCACGGTTGTCGACCCTTGTGGATTTTCAATACTGTCAGCCACATCACCAGCTTCTTCACTGTCACTTATCACCTCGTCAATACCGATGAGATAGGCTGTATTGTTGTCGCTGCTTAACCTGCTTTTTTCCGCAATCTGTTCCATTTTCTTTTTATCAGGAATGTCGGAAGAAAGTATCTCAAAAAGGTCATTATCGTCCAATTGATGGATAACTCCGTCAGTGCATAGGAAAAAATAATCGCCTGCCTCCAAATCACGGATCTGAACAGTTGTTGCCGACGACCTTTCGCTTTTCCTCTCGACATAGCCTATGCATCGTGTAATCACATTGCTCTGAGGATGGTCAATAGCTTCCTCAGGCGTCAGATTGCCGGAATGCACCATGGAGTTAACCAGCGAATGATCATCACTCTGATAAAGAATGCCGACTCCGGGACGTATATGATATATCCTGCTGTCGCCGATATGAGCACACATCACGCCATCTCCATGAAAGCACACGAATGTCATGGTAGTGGCCATTGCACGCGTTTCACAGTTCATACGTTTATTAAGAGAAGAATACGCATGGTCTAAAACTTTGGCAAAATCGTTTTCCGTAAATGGCTCTGAAAGATTGACATGGCTCATATATTCACCGATAGAGCCGGCTACTGTCGCGCTCGCGACTTCACCTTTTTCCTGACCGCCTACGCCGTCACATACAATAAATGCGGGCTTTACTCCCTGGGGCATATCGGTGTCGGGGAAACGCGCATCTTCCTGATTGCCACGTTTGCCTATCTGACAGAATGAATACGGTTGTCTTAATCTTATTTCCATCAGTCCTCCTTATCAAATCTGAATTTAGTCTTACCCAAAACTATACTGTCCCCGAAATTCAAGGAAACAGATTCACCGGGCATAAGCGGATTGCTATTATGCAATACAGGATTGGTTGCCTTCAATACGGTCAGTTTAAACATATATCCTTTTTCAGTACGCCTGACTTCTATTTCAATCGAGCGGCGGGACATACTGCTATCGTTTTTGATCGAGATATCCGACATATCCGATTCATCATACCGGCCGATGACATTTTTACCTTCACGGAGACGGTAGTCTTTGTTGAGCCACCCTTTGCGAAGCAATGTAAGTTTGCCTTTGAACATCTGCAATTGGTCGGTTATCAGTATGACTTCTGTCTTTTTCCGTACATCAATGCCTATCTTACCCTTACACAATGGACAAGCAATCGTCCTGTGGCCGGGCTTATTGGTAACGAATCCGATTTTTTGCTTCCGGCAATGGGGACACAGAAGCTGATAAGTGACATCGACAATAAAATCATCAGTCATCTCTTTTATCTCATTCGCCGAATTATCAGGAACCGATGGCGCCGATGTCGAGACAGCCTTACCGGCTGCTGAGTCCGTCTCTTTGGCTATTGCGTCCATTCCTTTGATATTTAGCTGTTTTCTGATGCCGCAATGCGGACAAGTCACATTATATACTCCTGATTTCGCAGGACGGTTTATTTTTATTACTTTCCCGCAATCGGGATTTAAGCACTTGAATGCCATGAATGTATTCTCTGCCATAATTGTCAGGATAATAAGTCTTGGGCGATTGAATCCGCGCCAAATTCGTCAGTTAATTCCCCATCGTGATGAGCCAGATATACGCCATCGTCCACAATACCTAATTCGGCGTCATCGACAGTCAGATTTCCGGGCACTTGCGCAAGCATATTGCCCTCCATATCCGTGATGACATCGAATACATCGTCGCCATCCACGTCGACCATCACAAGCTGATTGCCTGCGGCATCATGAAATGCAGCGGCTGTATAGCTTTCACCGTCAACGGTATATACTGTACCTATTTCATCAAAATTGACTACATTAGCCACGTCGATGTCATTCGGGTCGATTTGCTCCTCTGCAATGATGGCATCAGCAATTTCGCCGGGATTTACTGTTTCCGGCGTATTCTGGCCGGTTGCCGCTACATTCTCATTAGTCTCACTCGGAGTAACCGGTTCGGTCGGTTCGGTCATAACATTTATGACATCGGCCGGAGTATCACTACCTGAGGTGACGGGCTGCGGTTCGACAGCGACATCGGACACTGTTGCAGAAGGTGCTTGCGGCACGTCTGAGGGTTGCGCCGCACTTGCCGACATGCTCGCTTCAGTCTGAACAGGCTCCGGAGCTACGACCACATCAGCTGTCTCAATAACTTCATCGGCTTCAATGACGTCGTCATTTTTAGAACCTTGGATTATTGTCGCTCCTGCAACTCCTATACCTGTAGCAGCCGCAGCTTTTGCCGCATGTGTAATGATATTTTTCTTGTCGGCTTTGTCCCCGTAATTTTCGGGGATAATGGTTGTTGTAGTACTCATCGTAATTTTATATTTAATGATTGTATCGCAAATTTAAGTTGCCGAAATCTCCATTTGCAAGGATTTCAACGTGTTTAGTTTGAACCTACGGGATTTCTGTACGAACTGTCATTTTTCGGATACTCCGGCAATCTTCTACCATTTACTTACAATCACGTCATACATACTTTCGGGAGCAATCAGCTGTGGGTGCTGCTCCTGATTACTGCGCTTCAGGACATCACCATATATATACCAGAAAAGCTCGATTATCGTGATATTACGGTCATTGTCCTTATCCGATTTTCCCCGCAGACCTTTCAACAACGCCTGTGTGAAATAACCCGCACCCAGGAAAGTACTTTCAACCGAATATTCGTCGGCACGGCATGAAACAAAGAATGCCTGATTGCGGGCACTCTTTATGCTCTTGACCCAGTCATATTCACTCGTTTTTTTTGCCACGGAACCGGCATGGCAGGCATCGATAAAGCATATCTTTTCACCGGCTTCCGAAGATGAAAGTACGTTTATAATTTCATCATAGGTTATAGAGGCATCATATCCACAAATAGCTCCGGGCATGCCGTGTCCGCTAAAGAAAAATATTACCCTGTCGTCTTTTTGTGCCCGGTTACAGATAGCCCGTAATTTTTCAAGCAGATTTGCCCGCGTCACATTACTGCTTGTCAATAATGTAATATCTTTGGTCTGTGTTTCCATGACTGCTTTGAAACGCTTCGCATCTTTTGTAGTCTGACTTAGATTTATATCTTCATCACCATAATTGGAAACACCCGTTGCCAAAACGAAGATTCTGGCCTGAACGTTTATCATTGAGACAATGACAAACAGGCATGCAATAATCAACTTTTTCATATTCTTATCATTTTGCTTTACATCTGGAACATTGGCCCTGCTCTATATCAAATTCTGCAATCGGACGTCCGCAATTCGGACATACCAAAATTTTCTCTCTTTTTTTCCTCAAATTTTTTAAATCCCTGGCATCTCCACTGAAACAAGTTTTTACCAGAATCGGAGCAAGAGCCATTAATCCGAATCGTACAGTAGGGTCAATAGATATATCGAATAATGCCCCGATTACCCATGTCAGTCCATAAACCACTGCACCAGTAGCAGAAGTGAGCCAGCCGTTAAGTTCCAGTTTTTTCTCTTTTGCGGCTTCGTCTTCTCTTTGCTTTTTCAATAATTTGCGCAACTGACGAAATTCATAGGCATAGCTCTCGTCAGGCGCAACAGCTTTTCTTGCAGTAAAAACGTAGCTGTTAACTCCTCCGTTACCAAGACGTATAATATCATTTTCATGGATTTGCTTATTATACACACGATGAAACTGACCTTCGTCATCCCTGATATATGTCCCGTTGGCTGACTGTAAATCTTCCAATTTCCATATACCATTGTCTGAAATCGTTATTTTTATGTGATGACTGCTTACAACGGACTTATCTTCCGGAATTTTGATTGGAGATAAGGCACATCTGCCAATTATTAATTCTTTTTCCATAATTATTCTGAAAGTGCGAGTTTAAGATAAATTTCATTGATTCTTTCTTTATACTCTTTCAATAATGGCTTTGGCACCGACAATGAATATGAATGGCCATTGCGATCTGAAAGTGTGAGTTTCTGTTTCAAGACACTTATTCCCGAAAGAAAAGACTGGTTAATGATGAGGCTTCTGCCAAGCCTTACAAATGGGGAAGGGTTATCCTTTGGCCAAGTCATACGAATATATTCTTCAACCTTTGAAAGTCCAGTTGTCAGAAGATGTGTGTCCCCGGATATATAATTAAGAGCGGTATAATTGCCATTAGCTTGAAAAAACGCAACTTTTTCCAAATCAATAATAAGCAATTCATCCCTTGAATTTAAGCATAATTTATACATAGCATATAGTTTTATTATCCTCGTCTCTTGTTAAGAGATGGTGATTGTGGCTAAAACATTTATTTTATTGTAGTTAGCAACAGTTATATAGCCCGGATGCAAAACAGTTCTTAAAATTACGGTCGTCTTTGATAATATATGATGGAATTTTATACTCTAATATGCAGCTTTTCAAATTTTATTTATATATTTGTGAAAGATAAGTATCTCTTAACAAGCGATTTGAAATTCATCAACTTGTTTTGTCTTCAAAATGAAATAGGCACGAAGCTTTATCTTTTATTATGAGTTGACAATTGTATTAGAATTTGTCGATTATAAGTGTCTGGAGGTTTTCAGAAAACAATGTTGGCCAACCGGAATAAAAATGTTAAATTTGCAGGTATTAATAACGAGATATACCCGCAACTATGGATTCTTCAAATATCGAGCTTATCCTTGTCAATATATCCGGTACTGACCGTCCGGGCGTAACGGCTTCGCTGTCAAGTATTCTTGCCCGCTATAACGCGCAGATACTCGACATCGGCCAGGCCGACATCCATCATACTCTCTCGCTCGGCATCCTGTTCAAGACGACAGCGGATGTGTCGGGCGACATACTCAAAGACCTGCTTTTCAAAGCCTACGAGCTTAATGTCAACATACGGTTCAATCCAATCGCCATCGATGAGTACGAGAAATGGGTCAGCCTGCAGGGCAAGAACCGATGGATTATCACGATACTCGGCCGCAAGCTCACCGCACGGCACATAGCGCTCGTCACCGACGAGATAGCCGCGCAGGGTCTCAACATCGACGGTATACAGCGTCTGACGGGACGTATGCCGCTAAACGACAGCGACGAGCCGCGTTCAAAGGCTTGCGTGGAGTTTTCGGTGCGCGGCACTCCAACCAATTATCGCGATATGCAGAATCGTTTCATGCAGATTTCATCGGACGAGGATTTCGACATATCGCTGCAGGAGGATACGCTCTACCGCCGTTGCCGCCGTCTGATTTGCTTCGATATGGACTCTACGCTGATTGAGACGGAGGTTATCGACGAACTCGCCGACCGCGCGGGTGTAGGCGACAAGGTGCGCGAAATCACCGAGCGCGCCATGCGTGGCGAGATTGATTTCTGCGAAAGTTTTCGTGAACGTGTCGCTCTGCTCAAGGGACTGGACGAGAGCGTGATGCGCGAAATCGCCGAAAATCTTCCCGTGACCGAAGGCGTAGGGCGCATGATGGAGGTACTCAAACGCGCCGGATTCAAGACTGCGATACTTTCGGGTGGTTTCACATACTTCGGCAATTATCTCAAACAGAAATTCGGATTTGACTACGTATATGCCAACGAGCTGGAGATAGTCGACGGCAAGCTGACCGGACGATACCTCGGCGACATAGTCGACGGCAAACGCAAGGCCGAGCTTTTGCGCCTCATAGCTCAGGTCGAGAATGTCAACATCGCGCAGACTATCGCGGTAGGCGACGGTGCCAACGACCTGCCAATGCTTGCCACAGCCGGCCTCGGCATAGCATTCCACGCCAAGCCCAAGGTGAAAGCCACGGCCGAGCAGTCAATCTCGACAATCGGTCTCGACGGCATCCTATACTTCATCGGTTTCAAGGATTCATTCATTACACCGACCAAATAAAGGGGTATCAGAATTGTCGTATAACGCATCGACGGCTCGGGTAGTATTTTTTATTTCACATATAATTTATTTTTTTAAGAAATAAATTGTAACAATCCGACGCCCTCCGCGTTTTAATATCAGACAATAAAACAATAATTATGACTGTCGACACCACACCATCCACCACGGGCAATGCCGCCACTGACAGGCTGAACAATGCCGGCGTTTCAAACAAGCCGGCATACATGGCATTGGCATTTGCCGCGGCAGGGTTGCTTTTCTGCTGGTATCCCATCATCGGGATAGCGCATGCGCTGGCCGGGATTATCCTCGGCATAATGGCCTACAGGCAGACCCACCGCCGCATGGGGCTCTATGCCGCCGGCATCGGCGCTGTTGCCGCGATTGCGGCTGTCGTACTGACAATAATCGAGGTAAACAGCATCGAAACGGTCAACACCTACAGTGCCGCGCCCTGGATATAAGTCGACTGAAAAATCCCATAGTCGGCATGACGCTGCGAAAGCATCATGCCGATTTTTTATGGTACACCGGCTTATATACGCATAAATATATTATCTTTGCATGTATATCCGCCACAAAGGCAACCATACACCTCGGCCGGCAGCAGCATGGCCGGCTTCAACCCATGAATATTCCATCAAATGGCTGATTTTAAAGTTAACATACTCGGCTGCGGTTCGGCGACGCCATCGCTGCGACACATGCCGTCATGCCAGGTGGTCGACCACCGCGACCGTCTGATGATGGTCGACTGCGGCGAAGGCGCCCAGCTTGCCATGCGGCGCATGCGGCTCAAATACTCGCGCCTCAACAATATCTTCATCTCGCATCTGCACGGCGACCATTGCCTCGGCCTGCCCGGACTTCTCTCCACCATGGCGCTGCATGACATCGAGGGGACGGTGACGGTGCACACATTTGCCGAAGGGGCCGAACTGTTCGAGCGTATCATCAACTTTTTCTGCCGCGAACGTTCATACGACCTGCGCTTCAACATAATAAAGCCTGAGCATGCCGTAATATACGAGGACAAATCGCTTACGGTTGAGACGTTCCCGCTCTACCACCGGGTGCCGTGCGTGGGATATATATTCCGTGAGAAGCCCAAACTGCGCCATATCAACCGCGAGATGGTCGACTTCTACAAGGTGCCCGTGGCAATGATGCATTCCATAAAGGAAGGCGCCGATTTCGTGTTGCCCGACGGCACTGTCGTTGCTAACGAACGGCTGACGACACCCGCCGAGCCGGCGTACAGCTACGCTTATTGCTCCGACACGGTGTACAATCCGCTTGTTGCGGAAGCTGTCAAAGGTGTCGACGTCGTATACCACGAAGCCACATATACCGACGGCGATGCAGAGAAAGCACGTCAGCGCGGTCACTCCACGGCCGGTGAAGCAGCCAAAATTGCACTTGAGGCCGGCGCGAAGAAGCTTATAATCGGGCATTACTCAAAGAGCTATGCCGACGAGAGCGGTCATATTGCCGACGCCTGCCGCATATTCCCCGACACAATAGCAGCCAACGAAGGTCTCACAATCGATATATTCTAAACAGCATGCAGGAAGAAACGGATGCCCGCTACATGCGCATGGCCCTGGAAGAAGCCCGTGCCGCACTTAAGGACGACGAAATACCCATCGGAGCGGTAATCGTGGCCGACGGACGCGTAATAGGACGGGGACACAACATGACCGAAACCCTCGGCGACGTCACCGCACACGCCGAAATGCTCGCAATCACCGCGGCCACACAGACTCTCGGAGGCAAATATCTCACAGGGGCAACAATCTACGTCACCGTAGAACCATGCCTGATGTGCGCCGGAGCAATAGCCTGGAGCCAGCTCAGCCGCATAGTATACGGCGCCGACGACCCCAAGCGCGGCTACTCGACCTACATCACCGCCCGCAACACCCCCACAAAACCGGCCAAACCGTCAGCAACCGAAAAATCCGAACAGCCTAACCCAACCCCAAATATTCAGAAATCCATACTCGACGTTCAAAATCCAATGGTCGGCACCCAAAATACGATAGAAAGCGCCCAAAATTCAACGAAAGTCATTCAAAATTCAACGGAAAGCATTCAAAATTCAATAGGAGGCATTCAAAATTCAAAATCCAAAATTCAAAATTCATCCCCCTCCCCCTTCCACCCCAAAGCCACCATAACCACAGGCATCCTCGCCGAAGAATGCGCCACCCTGATGCGCGACTTCTTCCGGTCCAAGCGCTAATTCCTGCGCCAACCTCTCCTATCTTCTCCTATCCGACCAAATTTGACCTATCCACATCCCATAAAACCACCCAAACAATCCAAACTTCCCAACATTTCTATCTAATCGCCTTATCTGGATTATCAGAACAGCCCCACAATCCAACCATCTCATTGACAACGGCGAAGCTTCCCCTGCCTTCCGAGTAAAAAAACTATCCAACCTCAACGTCCCCCAAAAAATTTTCTGTAAATTCAATAACGAATTGCAAATTTTCCACCAAATTTTCTAATCTACCGCAAAAAAACATCTAAAAAAATTTGCCGTAAAAAAAATAATTCCTACCTTTGCAATCGCAAAGCCCAGGTGGCGGAATGGTAGACGCGCTCGTTTCAGGTGCGAGTGCTGCGAGGCGTGCAGGTTCGAGTCCTGTTCTGGGCACCTTAAAATCCCGTAACTATTTGATTTTCAATAGTTGCGGGATTTTTCTTTTGTTTTTGTCTGCAAAATGTCTGCAAAACGGAAGTCAATAACTCATTCCTCCCCCATTTTTTATTAAAAAATCCACCGTACAGGTATGATTTTGTCTGCCGCAGACAAAACTAAATGTTAAAAATGACCCTCTTGAAATTTTAACAACGGTTAAATTGTTAACGCGAGTTCCCTCGCTGCTACCCTCGGAAGCATAAAGAATCCAGCGGATTTGTACCGATTTGTTTCTAAACTATCCATTGACGAACCCTCGTATGTAAAAATGTGTTTCTATTTTATATCCGAAACATAATGAGTACATACGACCTCCCATATTATGAAAATGTGGGCACAAGCCGAATTTACGGTGCATATGTTAAAATTGGCGAGATGGAGTGTTAAAAAATCAGGCGTATAGTTTAACGAGTCGGAAGATGAAAAAATCACGGTCTCGGACACCGCGCATCTGCGAGCGGAAAAAAATGTGCTCTGTGAGAGAATGTCGTTTATCGAACCATTCTGCACAGATTGGGAGGCTGTGAATGTCAATCATCTCATAGAGCTTAAGGACTGCCTGGATAAAGAATGGATGAATTTTCAACGTGCCATACTCGCAGATATGCAGAGTGGCTTTTACGGTTCCTATTGCGTAAGATCCATTTATTGCACCCTCAAAAAATTTTCAAGATGGTTCTATGATTTGAAGGATATAATCTGCATGGCACTCAAACACACGATACATGAGGTCGTTCAAAAAGCTGTCATTGCCAGAGCTATTGCAAATGCCATCGAAGTCATTTGGGTACCTTTTATATGGGAAAGATACGAAGAACTGAAAAAGGAATCTCAGAGACTACCTGAGACTCTTACAGCAGATGAGCTTAGACGAGCCAAGATGCGTAATATTGACGAAGTGAACAGAGATCATGCCTTGCGCAACCTGTTTAGTGTTATCACCGGTTCCAGCACAGAAGAGAAAAATCGGAAGTATGAAATTATGAGAGAAGTCCTTACCGGAATGAAAGGCAAGACCGTTGCTACCTATATTCAGGCAGCCAAGGAATTGGACTGGCTTTCTGATATTCCCGAATTTTCGGCAATGAAGATGTTCTGGGGTGTGGAGGGTTCTCATGGAGCCGTCAGCAAGATGTTCAACAAGGTTGGAGGAAGCCTTATCCCGGAAGAAAATATTGAGAACGCCAGAAAAGAGCTATTAAGTAAATTACCTGAATAGTAGCACATTACATACAAGTAAAATTTAGTAAAAAGTAAAACTCGGTGTATTTTACCAAGTTTTACTTTTCTTTTCTATATGAGGGTATTGTCAGTCCTAAATTTGCGACAGAAAATTATAAATAAAGTCGCATATGAAAAAGAATCTATACGATCGGACTGTTGAAGAACTCCGGATGAGCATCGAGAACATCTGGGAGAAGATTAACGTCCAGCCCAAGGAGGATATGCCTCCTATTGTGATTCCTGTCACCGTAGAGATGCTTAGTGAGCTTACCGACCGCACAGTCATTCGAACTCTTGATGCGTTGTCCCATCTTCTGGCAAGATTTGGCGAGATACCGTCGCTGTCACGCTCATCCGCAGCGAAAATGCTCAAGAAAAGCACCAAGACCTTACGGGAATGGGAAGAGAAAGGTACGCTTGTACCGGTATATATAGAAGGCAGTCCATATTACCGCCTTAGTGATATAGAGGGACTCAATATAAAGAAAGGGGGGTAATATGAACGACAATCTCTTATATCCTAAGTCATTTGTTAGAGATAGCAGAGGGCCAAAGTTTCAGCTCGAAGCCGGCTACTCTCGTGAAGAAGTCGACATCCCAGCTTATTGTGCCACTTTCGGGGAAATCCTCGAAAGCAACAGTGAGTATACCACTGCAACGAGTTTGACGAATATCAATTCAGACAAATCGAATACACTACGGTGCCCGCTGACTGAAAGTTCAAGAATAAGCGGCAGTGACATAATCAAACAGACATACTCTATGAATCATTTAGAGGGTTTCCTGCGGATGCCACTGTCACTTTTCGAGATGGCTGACAGAATAAAAGTTATACCCAGTCCTCGGAAAAGGCTCTTTCACCAACTCGTTACAACAACGGGATTGTCTCCAAACACTGTCAAAATGATATTGTGTCCTACAACCTCCGGCATATATCCCAAGAAGCGTATCCGCCATAAAATTGCCGAGTTTATGGGAATGGATGTCAACCAGTTGTTTCCTGCAGACCGAACGCAGACCGGGTCAATAGTAGATGTCTATCTTCGCCTTTCTCCGAATGGTATTGAATTTCAAAATTTCATATTCCTGCTCTCTTTAGCCACGCATTCAAAGCAAAAGACAGTCAGGAAATGGTTGAAAGCTCGAAAGGTTCCGATGCAAGGTGCCAGGATTGCAATCGCTCAAGTCATAGGTGTGTCTATTTCTCAACTCTTTCCTCTCGAAGAGGGATAAAAAGTACACCCATATGACAAAGACGACCTTACGCCCGGAGAAATATTATTCTGTATCAGAGCTGTCAAAGGTGCTTGGGCTTGCGCCATATGACATGCTCACTTTAATAAATAATAGCGGAATACTCTACGAATTAAAAGACGGTCATGCCGCCTATAAAGGTTCGGATATTCAGCCATTGATAGAATCAAAGCGATGTATAACTCAGGATACATTCCTTTCTACCGGGATGAGTTAGATGACTGGCTCATTCAGGATCCACAACGGTTTATGTGGTGGATATGGATAAGGTGCCGCGCTGCGTACAAACCATGTATGCAGTGTGTGTGACAGGCTCGTGTTGAGGTCAATCTTCAATTCGGAGAGTTAGCTGTCACTAAAACTTATCTGAAGAATGTATGGGGCGTAAATATAAAGACCGTTGACCGCTTTTTGAAGCAAATGGTTAAAGATGGACGCATATCATGTCGTGATGAGAAAGGAATCCTGATTATCCGTGTTACCAAAGATGAGCTCATAACCGTACCATCCGGCAGGGTCAAAGAAACGGATACCGGGAAGGAAAGTCAAATGCAGATTCTGACGGATGATGATTTGACAGATGAGACGGACGGTGAAATGAGTGCCGAATTACCCAGTGAAATGCCCGACGAGATACATGATGAAATGGCAGTTCAAATGCCACCAATTATAAGAAATATAGAAAATAATAATTTCAAAAAAACTGATATTGATTTATCCGCACGAGAGAAAGATTTTTTTGAAGAATTAAAAAAATCAGATCTCACTCTTGAACAAATGACTTATAGTCTGAAACCTGAAAATGGTCAAGAAGGTTTGTTGCTTCTTCTGGATGAATTTATCAACCAGTGTTTGGGGACCGACGACTTCCACAATACCTTTTCCGAGTTTAAGAGACATTTCATGAATTGGGCAAGGAAAGAAATTCGATCGAGAAAAATTGATGACAAAAAACATACTCAAAATGGAAAGAAAGAAAAAGAACCCCGGGCTGAATCCGGAGCATCCCGACGCCGAGGTGCTGAGGTTAGCGCGCGCTCTGCCGCAGACTATGAAAAGCCGTTTACATTTGAACCTGAGGCCAGAGACTATTGAAGAATCACTGATATACTGCCTCAATTCTTTGGGCTGTGAGAGAGGTGAAGAACTGATAGACAACACCGGGTATCACTGTATGCTCAGAGCGATAAGCGATGAGTTGGTAAACAATCGGGCTAAATGCGGGCTTTTGTTCACCGGCAGCTACGGTACAGGAAAGACTACCATTATGCTTGGACTCCGCAAGCTCTTTGGTTTACTCAAGGAGGCTCCTTCTGCCTGGGCATATCAGGAGATTAACTCTCTGGACAACGCTTATATCCGGGCCGAAGATTTCCGCTACCCTATCGCCTCATACGAAAAGTTCTGCGAAGCCGCAGCAACGCCCATCCTATTCCTTGACAATCTCGGAATAGAATCGGATACGCCCGGAGATGACCTTGCGATCACACTCATCAAAAATCTCATACGACTGCGCTATGATATGCGTATGTTTACGTTGATTGCCACGCCATTCGACGCACGAAGCATACGAGAAGTATATGGGAATCAAATCGCTTCAATCATAACTAACAGTTATTCAATCATTGAACTGGATTGGATGCCGTTTAGAAAAAACTCCTGACTATGAAATCATCAGGCACGCTATCTGTAGGGGATATTCTCGGTGAATTTGGTATATCCGAATCTCAACTAAGCGACCAGGTTGCCAACGTAAAGGCAATGCAGAAGCTTTCTCCATGTTTCCGTTTTGACATGGACCCGAAAGAAGCTTTTCTGCTGCTTTACCAGTTCTATCAGGAACAAGTCCAAGGAAGGTTCATTGACTTCATCAGTGATGTCTATACTCAGGATGTTGTCGCTAAGGTGGCGAAGCATCTTACCAAACCGTATCCTGAATCGGGCATCATGCTATGTGGCGTTCCCGGCAATGGCAAAACTACTCTTGCTAAAGCACTTATAGAGATGGCAAAGTATCTAAACAGAAAAGACAAGTTCCGTTTTATGGGCGAATATTTCAAATTCGGTACTCGTTTCATTACAGCTACGGAAGTATGCGAGTATTATAAGAATCAGGAAGATGACAAAATTCTAACACTCAAAGGAATACCATTCCTTGTCATCGACGATCTTGGAGAGGAACCATGTGAAGTTCTGTCTTTCGGGACTCCAGCACATCCAGTGCGCCGCCTCATAGAGAAGAGGTATGAAACTATGGGGTTTACTGTTATCACAACCAATTTGGTGTCGGATGACTTGTTCAAGCAATATGGCTGGCGTGTCTTTGACCGAATACAGGAAATGTATACGAAAATAGTTCACCAATCACCATCATACAGAAAATGAAGTTCATAAACCTGAAACTATTCCGAAAGGAACACGGGCTGACCCAGCAGCACCTCGCGGAGGTACTACAATTGCCTCAGAGCACCATTTCCTATCTGGAGAATGGTTTACAAGAGGCAACGGATCATTTGTTGAATCGTATAAAAGGAGCCTTAAAAATAGATGACATTGATGGCTACATCTATGAAAGAAAGACTTTTAATGATTCGGAAAGATTATTCCTTGCCAAAAAGAAAGAAAAAACCGCAATCTTTGACATGGACTGGAATGAATTGCAACCTGTTGAAGAAATCGAGGGCTTTCAAATTGTGTGTAAAACAGGACAAATCAGCATTGCCAAAGATGGGACGCTGCTGATAGACCGCAACATCGGGATAGGCTATCGTCTAAATCGCTATATTATCCGTCCGGATAAATTCGACAATCCGAATCTTCTTCTGGCAATATCATCAAGAGATTGGTTTGACTACGATATTTTCGAAGACTTCAAGACTGCCTATTATATCGGATGCCGTATAGCAGGAGTGTTACCCACGGAACAGCTAAAAGTGAAAGTTCAGACCTAAAAATAATAAGACAATGCTTCAAAAACGAGTGGCAGCGAGAAGTCGTGAGATTTCTCGCTGTCGATGGTTGTGGGTTTCGGGTCAGACCTCTTGAAATTCGTGGAGGTAGATGTTGGCGTCGGGGTATTCTTCCGACCATGCGGAGTTGAGGGCGGTGATGTCGTCTGCCGTGATGATGTTGGTGTCTGTGATGCGCTCGATGTAGCGGAAAGCGTCATCTATGTTTGTGAAGTATTCGTGAATGTATTCTTCCTTGGGGGTGCAGATGTCAAGGTAATAGTTGTCGGGGAACCACCCTTTGTCGGGATTGTCTCTCTTGAGATATACTTCGCAGCCTGGTTCTTCGCCCATGAAGTAGGCTGTGAGTGTTTTGAACTTGCCGCAGATGAAGTCCCATGCCTCGTAAAGTGGCTCCCATGCGCTTTCAAGGTGGAAGCTGATGCAGTCGCCCTCGTTTTCAAGGTCATCCCACCAGCCTCTTACATAAAGACCTTCGGGAATTTTCTCGTTGAGTGCTTCAACGATATGTCCGACCCAGTTTCCGTTCTCTTTCTCCTTTTCAAGACGGGTCATAAGCTCATAGAGAGCATTGATTTCCGATGCTTCGCCTGTAATGCGGTAGGTGCTGTCGCAGTAATTTGCCATTGTGCTGATGTTTAAGAAGTTGTTGTTTATTCCCTCCCATTTATTGAATCATCTGATTCATCGGGAGGTCGGCATTTCCGATTTTCAGGCATTTCAAGGGAGGCGAAAGCGGGCAATACGACAAATTCACAGCGATAGCCGTGACTCTCGGCCTCGATTTGGCATTTGCTCCGGCCTCCAACTTTGCCGCAGAAAACGGAAGTCCGAGTTCCCTGAGAAACAGCTTCCTGATGTCGCTAAAATTGTGTAATTTTGCACTATAAAAATGGAAAATCAAATCTAATAGAAAACATAAAATGACAAAGGCAGAAATAGCAACAGAGATTGCAAAAACGACAGGTCTTGACAAGGCCGGTGTCGTAACAGTGATTGAGCGTTTCATGGAGGTCGTAAAAGACAGCCTCGCTCATGGTGAGAACGTATATCTTCGCGGCTTCGGCAGCTTCATCGTAAAAGAACGCGCCGAGAAAACAGCCCGCAACATCTCCAAGAATACCACCATCGTTATACCGGCTCATAAAATTCCGGCTTTCAAACCGGCTAAAACCTTCCTGGAGGAAGTAGCAAAATGAAAAAGGTACTTGTAATCTCGTCAAGCCTCCGTCACGGAAGTAATTCCGAAGCTCTTGCAGAGGAATTTGCCCGTGGAGCACGAGAGGCAGGCAATGACGTGGAGTTGATCACACTTCGCGGAAAGGATATAAAATTCTGCATCGGATGCCTGTCCTGTCAGAAGACTCAGAAATGTGTTATCAAGGATGATGCTCCCGAGATAGTTGCCAAGATGCACGATGCCGACGTCATCTGCTTCGCTTCTCCTATATATTATTATGAGATGGCAGGTCAGCTCAAGACTTTGCTCGACCGGGGCAATCCGCTCTATCCGTCAGACTACCATTTCCGCGACATATACATGCTGACAAGTGCTGCTGAAGATGAAGAATCTACTCCTGAAAGAGCTGTAACCGGTCTCACAGGATGGATAGACTGTTTTGAAAAGGCCAAGCTCGCCGGAACAGTCTTTGCCGGAGGCGTTAATGCCCCCAATGAGATAAAGGGACATCCGTCACTGGCTAAAGCATACGAAATGGGCAAGCAGATAGGCTGAGACCCATACACATTATTAATCATATAAAGAATCCATTGTCATTAGCTTGGCAGTGGATTTTTTTGTGCCCGGACACTCGTGAGAGTGCCAGAAATAAGTGCCGATTTTATGATTTTGAAAAATAGAATTAAATAAAAGGCTGTAAGTCAGCGAATAATTCCATATCGACTAAAGATGCATTTACTTTGCAGCACAATTTGAAAATCGAACTAATTAAAACCGATCACATGAGCGCATTTGGAATATTCGCACTAATTCTAACGACCGCCTATATCATCTACTTCTCGGTGGTGATTATACGCGATGTCACATCAAGCCGGAAGTCTGCAGAGGATAATTCCGAAACAGAGACTTTCGACGCAACCTTTGCCGAAGAGCAATCCGTGGAAGTCATCGAGACGGAATCGGGTTTTGCTGTCGGTAACAATGAAGTCAACGCCGTTCCAGTTTCGGCGGCTGATGAATCTAAGTCGGATCCGGCATCCCCGGCAACCGAAATGCAGTCAATACAGGACAAGCTGGAATCTGATGCCGAAGACATCGCCCAAAGCGTGGTTCACGAGAAACAGCTCACCGATGAGGAACTTGAATATGCAATGAAACAGGGAAACAATGGACAGATTGACAACGGAAATCTTTTGATTGTCCGAATCCCGGCCGAGGAATCTAAGAAGACTCCAGCCGAGGATGCGCCTGTTATCGACGAATACTAAACGATGGATTCCGCAAAGCCTAGTGGCTGTCTGCCTCCTGTGGGCGAACTCGGCTTCGGCAAAATGCGGAGGTGTTGACTACAGCTGGGGCGCCGATGCGCTTGCGAGACAGCATGACTTCGTGGTTACGATGATGCTGTATGTCCTTTACCTTATCTATGCGATAGCCTCCATTGTAGTCATCTATTCCTCTTTACAGATCTACATCAAGATGAACTCCGGCGAGGACGGAGTCAAGAAAGAAATCATGATGGTAATCGGGGCGTGTCTGTTCCTGATAGGCGCGTCAACGGTCTTCCCGGCTTTCTTCGGATACAGAATATAGTTTCCATAATCAATTAATATACACAAAACCAATCATTTACTTTCAAAACCAATCAAACCAAAATTCACCAGATTTTATGATTAAAAAAATCGCAAACAAACTCAAGGGCTTCTTCGGAAGCGAGCGCGTGCAGATGTTCTGCATGATGATGGTTGTCGGTTCCGTGGCAATGTTCGCACAGAATGCCGCCGGCAACTACGAGGCGGGCACTACCGCACTGACCACCGTAACGGAGGAAATCGCCAAGTATGTCCCCATCGTCGTCAAGCTCTGCTACGCCATTGCCGGCGTTGTCGCCATCGTGGGCGCAATCAGCGTCTATATCAAGATGAACAACGAGGAGCAGGATGTCAAGAAGTCGATTATGATGATTGTCGGCGCCTGCATCTTCCTCGTGGCCGCAGCACAGGCTCTGCCTCTCTTCTTCGGTGTGTAAGCGGTGGCGAATACCGATGAAGAAATCTATCCGTCCTATCCAATGTTCAAGGGGTTGCAGAGACCCCTCGAACTGATGGGACTTCAGGGCCGCTACATCTATTGGGCAGCCGGAGCCGCCGGAGGTGCGATTGTCGGGTTCATCGTCATGTATATCATCCTCGGTTTTGTGGCAGGACTTGTAACGCTCGTAGTAGCTGTTGCTGCCGGAGCAGCTCTGATAATGCTGAAACAGCGGAAAGGGCTGCACTCCAAGAAGAATGAAAAGGGAGTGTTCGTCTATTGCCGTTCCAGAAGTCTATAAGCCAATCATTAACCAATCATTATCCTTCCTAATAACCAAAATTCAAGTTATCTCATTCCTAAAATGTCAAGCTATTACTATATAATAGGTCTCGCGCTGATGTGCGCATCCTGCGGCGGTTCCGAGGAAAAACGTCCCTCGCTGGAACAAACCAGAGCCGCCATCGAGGTACGCGATGCGTGGCGCGAGGAGCTGAAGCCGGTGGAAATCGCCGCTTTGGGAGCTATCGGCGGTGCTGACAGAATCGGAGTGAGACTGACTTCTGACGGCCAGACTAATTATCACACCTTTGTCGGAACTCCCGACAGCTTCAAACCGGAGCAGCCTTCACTGATGGCTGACACAGCCTCGGTCGTCAGCACCTGCTGGCCTACGGCTGCCACAGACACCTTGTCGCTGACCGCACCTTTCACAGACCGCATCTTCGGGTTCGAGACGGAGAGGTCGGTCAGTGCCAGGCTGTCTTTACAAATGAAATTCCGCAGCTCGATGGCTCTCTTGAGATTCTGCATCGAGAGCGACAATCTCACCGATGTTCTTGAAACTCTGACTCTCAAAGGAGAATCTGTCTCAACTTGCGGAAAATATCTTCCTTACAATGGAAAATGGATTGAAAAGTCAGGCGAAGGAATGCCTGTGGGGATTAGTGCTGACTGTCTGGTTAACAGCGGTCGCAACCATGATTTTTATCTTGTTCCTTGCGACGCTGCTTCAGACATTGTTCTGTCGGCTATGGTCAACGGTTCGGAATATCTTCTCAAGACTAAAATCCCGCCATTGTCTGCAGGGAGCATGACCCAGCTCAATCTTAAGATTGAAAAGAATGGTCAGCTTTTGCCAAAATCTTCATGGGTTGACAACCAGCGCAAGACTGATCTTCGTAAAGTTGCTGTCGTTGATACTGTCAAAACCGGTCATTTTCTCAGAAAAGACGGGCTGGTAGTGGCAAAACGCGACACCATGACAGTCGCTGTCGTATTTCAGACGGATGGAAGACACGGCAAAGCCGTCGCCATCGAGGATATATCCGGCACATTCAACTTCGGAAACAAGAACCTGACAAGCGGAACTATCTTCACGACGATTGACGGACAACGGAACGAAGGCATTATCAATGACTCGGCATCATCCGGGGATGAACGGCTGATATTCAAGCCTGGGATACCTTACTCTGATAAAACAGCTTTCGGTCATACGGACGGAGCCATGCTTACATCAGCTCTGCTTAACAAAAAAGGAGGGAAAGAAGAATCCATGCTGGCACAGGTCGATAAAATCCACTGCAGCTACATCCCGACACTGGCAGAAATGGCTCAGATATTCTATCTGTTTCAGCCATATTCACACTCAAATCTCTCAGAACTTGTTGAGCCATTCAACGGCGAGTATCTTACATGTTCAGAATCCTCCGACCATAACTTTTACGGCATAGAAATGGGTAAAGGGATTGTAATGTCCAATTACTCAAAGCAATATGCCAAGCTCAAACTAAGACTTTTCTACTTATTCTGACTATGACCCTATACGTCATCATAATCTGTCTGGCTATATGTCTCGGTATGGCTATCTCTGTCTGGGCTTTCGGCACAGGCGGAAAGCGCAGCCGCATTTTCCATGACATTTACTTTACGATTGAAGATACGGATGGTATCGGTGTTATATATACCAAGACCGGCGAAGTCTCGGCAATCCTGAAAATGGAGAACCCCGTGGCTAAGTTCGGCGGCAACATCGATGCCTATTATGAATATACCAAGTTGTTCACAGCCATCTGTGCGACACTCGGCGAAGACTATGCCATCCACAAACAGGACATTTTCACTCGCAAAGGTTTTGCTGATGAGGACGGTGAGAACCATGAGTTCTTGTCTAACTCATACTTCGAGTATTTCAAGGGTCGTCAGTACACCGATTCTTTTACTTACCTGACAATCACACAGGAGTGCAAGAAGAACCGACTGTTCAGCTATGACAGCAAGAAATGGCGTGATTTTCTTGTAAAGATCCGCAAGGTCGCCGACCAGTTGCGCGATGCCGGTATAAAGGCACAGTTCCTCAATAAGAGTGAGGCTTCTGATGTCGTTGACCGCTTTTTCGCTATGGATTTCGCCAACAAACACATTTCGTTCAGCACCTTCAAGGCTGATGAGGAAAGCGTGGGGATGGGAGACAGGAACTGCAAGATATATTCACTAGTGGATGTTGACTGCATCAATCTACCTACACAGATTCGTCCCTTTACCCAGATTGAGGTCAACAACACCTCTCTGCCTGTTGACCTGATGTCGGTACTTGATTCCATTCCCGAAATCGAATCTGTTGTCTATAACCAGATGATATTCATGCCGGGACAGAAGCGTGAGCTTTCCATGCTCGATAAAAAGCGTAACCGTCATGCATCCGTGCCAAATCCGGGCAACCAGATTGCCGTCGAGGACATCGAGAAGGTTCAGGAAGTCATCGCCCGAGAGAACAAGCAGCTTGTCTATGCCCATTTCAACATCATGGTGACTTGCAGGAAAGGCGTTGACCTTCAGAAACCGACCAACCATCTTGAAAACGTGTTCGGACGACTCGGCATCCATATATCGAAGAAGAGCTACAACCAGCTGGAACTGTTTGTCAACTCTTTCCCCGGCAACTGTTTCAAGATGAATCCGGAGTATGACCGCTTCCTAACCATATCGGATGCAGCCATGTGCCTGATGTATAAGGAACACGCTCAGCATTCAGAGGATACACCTCTGAAAATCTACTATACTGACCGTCAGGGCGTGCCTGTCGCTATCGACATATCCGGCAAGGAAGGAGCCAACAAACTGACTGACAACTCCAATTTCTTCTGCTTGGGACCTTCAGGCAGCGGTAAGTCGTTCCACATGAACTCCGTAGTCCGTCAGCTCCATGAGCAGAACACCGATGTAGTCATGGTCGATACAGGTAATTCCTATGAAGGTCTTTGCGAATACCTCGGCGGCAAGTATATCTCCTATACAGAGGAAAAGCCAATCACGATGAACCCGTTCAAGATCAAGCGGAACGAGTACAACATCGAGAAGATTGACTTCCTCAAGAACCTTATCCTTCTGATATGGAAAGGCTCGGATGCAAAAATACCCGAGATCGAGTTCCGTATCGTGGAGCAGATCATCATCGACTATTACGATGCCTACTTCGATGGTTTCGAAAAGTACACCGATGAACAGCGCGAAGTGCTTCTAAAGAATCTTTTTGCATCCGCAAGTCGAAAGAATCCCAATATGCCGCCAAGAGAGGTGGACGCAATGGTGCGCAAGCAGATTGACGTATTGGAGATGCGTCGTGCGGCACTCAAAGTAACGGAGCTGAGTTTCAACTCATTCTTCGACTATTCCTTTGACCGTCTGGAGCAGATATGTACCGAAAACGACATCACTACCATCAGTTATTCCACCTATTCGACTATGCTCCAGCCATTCTACAAAGGCGGTGCATACGAAAAGATTCTCAACGAGAATGTCGATTCGACCCTGTTTGACGAGACATTCATTGTCTTCGAGGTGGATGCCATCAAGGAGAACAAGAAACTGTTCCCCATCGTGACGCTGATTATCATGGACGTATTCCTTCAGAAGATGCGTCTGAAAAAGAACCGCAAGGTGTTGGTCATCGAAGAGGCATGGAAAGCCATCGCCTCGCCGCTCATGGCAGAGTACATCAAGTATCTCTACAAGACAGCCCGTAAATTCTGGGCTTCCGTAGGTGTGGTTACTCAGGAAATACAGGACATTATCGGCAGCGAGATTGTCAAGGAGGCAATCATCAACAACTCCGATGTGGTGATGTTGCTCGACCAGTCAAAATTCAAGGAGCGCTTCGACGAGATAAAGAAGATCCTCGGACTTACCGATGTTGACTGCAAGAAGATTTTCACAATCAACCGTCTGGAAAACAAGGACGGCAGAGCCTTCTTCCGCGAGGTGTTTATCCGTCGCGGTGCTGTCGGGAATGTCTTCGGCGTGGAGGAACCCCGCGAGTGCTACATGACCTACACAACGGAACGTGCCGAGAAAGAAGCGCTCAAGCTCTACAAGCGTGAACTGCGATGCTCCCATCAGGAAGCCATCGAAGCCTATTGCCGCGACTGGTCCAAGTCCGGCATCTCCAAATCTCTCGCTTTTGCCCAGCGAGTCAATCGCGAAGGCAAAGTGCTTAACCTCTAAATATTCAAAACTTTAGTTCATAACCAAAATCAATCCATTTTATGATTTCTCTCATCTCAATCGAAGAATTTGTGGATAAGATCTATCCTCCGGTTCATGACCGACGTACCATGTACGCCTGCAAACTTGTGAAGGCATTACGAAGTGTCGGTATCACCGATTTGAAGACTCTGGTGCATCACACTCCCGAAGCACTGACCGCTATCCGCCATATCGGTCCCGTATTCGTGGCGCAGACCGAATTTCATCTTGCCAAAATCGGTTACACCCTGGGCATGACCGATGCAGATCTTAAAAAAGCACTTCTTTCCAAACTCTAAGTCCTTACAATGAATCGATTTCTGCTCATACTAATGATGTGTTTTGTCGGGGTAACAGCCTCGGCGCAGTACGCCAATCTCAACATCGACGCCAAGACAGTGGCGGCGATGGCTTCGGCATACGGTGTCGAGACCGGCAGCGAGGCTTATTATAATGAGCAGGTGAAAAAGATTCTGGAGAAGTACACTTCTGCGGAAGTCGCGGCTGCTGCAATATTCTCTTCAAAGTTCCTTGACCGCAAGGCTCTGACAGACCTGGGGATATGGAGCAGTTCTACCGAAAACTACTATTACAAACGCATCTACCGAATGGTGGCCACCAAAATCATTCCGAAGATTCTGGTGGTCGCCCGGCTGATGCTTGAACAGCCTCATAACGCCCTCTATTGGGGCAGCTATCTGATGAAAATCTGCGACGAGACCAAAGCTCTCTGTATGCAGTTTGAATCGGTGGTGACCAACAGCCGCCTCGGATTCAGCGACATAAATTTCCTTGAACTCAATCCGCAGATCAGGGAACTCTTTGAGTTTGCCCAGTACAACATCGTCAACTGGGACAATATGCAGCAGATGCTCGCCGAGGCTCCATCTCATTTTACAAAGGAGAATCTGAAAGCCGATGCCGAGAACCTTTACAACATTGCAGTCGGTATTGCTTCAAGCACAGCGGAAAACATTATGAATCAGGTGCTGTCCGGCTCTGATTTCAACGGTCTTATGCAAGGTAAGATTACCGGCATATATGATGCCGTGGTAAGCTGTGAACGCATCTATGGCAACATCAACAATCTGCTTGCCGGTCAGCTGATGGACATTGTAGGTTCACCCGAAAATGTCAACAGACTGTTCAATATCGCGAACTACAATATGACCGGCTGGGTAACAGACTATGTTGACCGCGCCGACGGTCAGTATTACACCCAGCGGTGGTACATCTACCGAAAAGAGTCAGGTTCGGAGACCGTCTGCAACTATAATCCGCCGACCGACAACAACTCGATTCTTTACGGCTCACCGTGGTATCGCGTAAACACTACCGACCCAAACTATTATCCTACTTCGGCAGTAGTTGAAGCAGCACTGAGCAATTCAGAGGCTCATGCCGGATGGTCGCGCAGCAAGGTGGCACAGCTCAACCAACAGGATAACCGCTATCGCTACAATATCAGCTATTACCGCAATGGATATATACTCAACCGTGGCGGTAAGCAGTATGGTAAGGCATACGCATATTCAATCACCGTAACTAAATCGTGGAACTGGACCGAGGAAGTCTATGAAGATGTCTTTGACAGCTATAACATGGATCTCGCCACATTCCAGAAGCAGATGCAGGTGAAGCTCAAGGAGTTCAACGATAACGAGGAAGGACTTGTGTATCAGATTGGTTATGGCAGCAGAAACTATTACTCGGCCTCGAGTGCAGACAAACTGAAAGGCACGGAGAGCGTAATTGTCTCCGTAACCTGCCATGACGGGGCGAAGCTGATGAGCGGAACCACAACCTACAAGTGCAAGGGTTGCGGAGGCTCATTGAACAACCATACCAAGCAGTGCTCAATGACGACATCATTGTCAGGCAATGATAATATCGATACATCCGAACTTGATGCCCTTGAGACCGAATACCGTAACAAAATCGGACTGTTGCAGGCGCAGATAGCTCAGCTGGAGCGTCAGAACGCCGACCTTATCAAGCAGATAGCCTCTGCTACTGTAGAGGAAGCTGCAGCCCTTCGCCAGCAGTACAATGCCAACCAGAACCAAATCAGTCAGTTGAAATCACATCTGTCTGACTATCAGAAGAAATTGCAGGATGTGCTCAAAGCGAAGGAGGACGCATCGCAGGACAATGATGTCGCCACCGATGACTACTACCGCATTCCGGCTATCATGCAGGATTGCAAGACAGCATACAACCTGACATGGGACGGCGACGGGTATTGGTCGGGATATACCTATATCCGCAAGGCTCACGCACCGAACATCAACGGTACCCTCACATTCAAGGCAACAATCTCCATCGCGCGAAAGCCCAAGTATTTTCTCGGCATCAAGATACACCGTGCCATAGTTCAGATTGACTATGAACTGTATGCAGAATATTCCGATACCCAGGTTGTAGAAATAATAAATCTTGACCCCAAGGCTTCCGAGGCAGACAAGGAGAAACAGATCAATGACAGGTTGTCGGCGATAGCCCGTGAATATCCGGACTGTCAGCTCGATACGCAGTATGTCAGGAATGAACCGGCTGAAACCGATGACACGAAAGATACCTACCATCTTCTCTGGTCGTCCGACCGTCTCGAAATTGCAAGAGGCGTTGACATGAGGCTCCACAAAATCTATGTCAACCTTGTGTCGATAGAGAAGATGATGAACTACAAGCGCTCGATTATCGACGTGCTGCTGACTATCACTCCCCCTATCAACGATGAGCAGGGTCGCAGACAAACTCTCATACAGCAAGCTCGCCGCCGCTGGCTCCGCAATGCTGCAAATGCCGCTCATTCTGACAAGTACAACGGAAAATATGACGAAGACATAGAAAATAATAACCGATGAACAGAATCATACTTGCCATACTATTGGCTCTGCCGTTGCTGACCCCACTGAGTGCCAGTGCGCAATGGAGCTTCGACATAGCTTCCGTTGAAGCTTACATATCCGACCACAAGCATCAGAAAAGTCTCCTGCTTGCCCGCTCCACTCTTGAAATGAGCAACCAGCTTCTGCATGAGTATTCAGCGGATGCCGCCGGCGACTACATGGAACTGAACTTCGACCTTGACAAATACACCAGGGCTTTCGATGTCATCGACATAATCTATCAGTCAACAAGAACGGCTCTGAATGTCCGGGACACTTATTCCAATGTGAAGGAGAATGTGGGCAAGTACAAGAAGATGCTGACCGACTTCCACGAGAAGTGCCTGAAACTTGGCAACATTGAGATATCGGACACTCTGATAATCACGGTCAACCTCCACTGTATTCAAAAGATAGGGAATGAAGCCGAGAACCTTTACCGCTCTATGACCGACCTTGTACTCTATGCCACCGGCGCAGCAGCCTGTTCGACCTCCGACCTTATGATGGTGATGAACTCCATCAACCAGTCGCTCGACAATATCAGGCTTCATCTCAACAAGGCGTATTTCGACACATGGAGGTACATACAGGTCAGAATAGGCTATTGGAAATCATCCGTTTACCGAAACAAACCTCTGCGAGAAATTATTGATGACGCCTTCGGACGATGGCGAGATGCAGGATACCTAAACAAGCAGAATCAATGAAACGAATTTACATACCCATGTTGCTTGCGGCTTTCGCATTATCGGCCCATGCACAGAAGATAACCTACAACCACGATGATGCGAAGATGAACCAGATAACGGTTCAGGAAACCGGTGCCGGTTCCTTGACGCCGAGTCTGTACTATCAGTTGCTCCACAACCGCTACCGCAAGACTGCCAATGCTGAAAACAAGATGTCTTTCCGCACTACGGCAGGCATATCGGCCTATCAGCAGATTGACGATGCCGAGAAGCTCGACTCATCTTTTGTCAAACGTGCCGAGATTGAGGCTCTGAACATGGCAGACCGTCAGTTTGACCTCGCATGGATGGCGGAAGGTCGCAAGATCGAGGCCGGACTGGAAAACTTCCAGCGCAATATCAACCGTCTGGCTACGGCAGGCGGCAAAAATGCCCATGTCTCGCTGTGGCGCGAGTATTACAACAAATTCACGACGGCGATTACGGCAATCAAGCAGTCCTATATGCCCAACTCGCAGCGAAAGAAGGAGTATCTGCGCATATACAAGGACATAATCGAAGCCAACGAGAACCTTATCCGCTTCCTTGTGCAGCTTCACGGTCGTGGCGAGACCTCAAAGCTACTCGCCGCGAGTTACACGAAGCCTGACCGCCGTGGCGAGATAGCCCAGGCTGCCATGAACCGGTGGCGCGGCGCCGGATGGACAACCAGTAAATCAAGTAATTAATTCATAACCAGAACATCAATGAATAAAGCAATCGAAACAATCAAGATCAACTGCAAACAGGGAAGCACCACTCTCGTACTCACCGAAGACAACGAGTTCCTTTTCCGTGCTTACGAAACAGCACGCCTTTTCGGATTCCGTGATGACCGGGAGTGCATCCGCAACTACTCGGCCGATTCCAAGCTCGTTGTGCTGGAAACCAACGGTGGCCGACAGCCTGTAAAGTGCATACCCATCGAGGATGTGGCACGCATCGCCGGCAAGTCCCGCATACCCGAAGGAACAAAAATTTTGTATCACCTCCATATCGCCCAAAAGGATATGGAGATAAAGGCTCTGAAGATTCAGAACCTTTTGCTGGCAGATGACTTTATGTGTCTTTCTGATGACTTGAAGAGCATCCGAGAGCAGATTGGTGTGATTTTCAGCGAGTTTGGCATAAATGGGTGATAATATTCTCTCGGATTTCGGCATCAATCTCCTTGAGGAAGAGATAGATGACGTAATCTTTCAGACCAACGAGTTCCTATGTGACGCCACGTTCACAGGCTCTCAAGGCCCATTCTGGTGGATACTCCAGATGTGCATGGCGCTCGCCGCTCTGTTCTCGCTCATTGTGGCGGGGCAGATGGCTTTCAAGATGATGTATAAGAATGAGCCGCTTGATGTGATGAAGCTCCTTCGTCCTCTCGGCATCAGCCTTATCATGTGCTGGTGGTATCCGCCGGCTGACAGCGGGACTAATTCAAGCGGCTCGTCATGGTGTGTGCTTGACTTCCTTTCCTACATACCGAACTCGATAGGCTCATACACGCATGATCTTTATTCTGCGGAAGCGGCACAGATTGAGGATAAGTTCAGGGATGTTCAGGAACTGGTATTCGTCAGGGACAGTCTCTATACCGACCTGCAAGCCCAGGCAGACGTAGCCCGAACCGGCACTTCCGACCCCAATCTCATAGAATCCACAATGGAAACGACCGGAGTGGAAGAAGTGACGCAGATGGAGAAGGATGCCTCTAAGCTATGGTTTACCTCTCTTACCTCCGGAGCGGTGGTCTGCATCGATAAGATAGTGATGGTAATCGCCCTGATAGTTTTCCGAATCGGATGGTGGGCTACCATATACTGCCAGCAGATTTTGCTCGGTATGCTGACTATCTTCGGACCGATACAATGGGCATTCTCCCTGTTGCCGAAATGGGAAGGAGCATGGGCCAAGTGGCTTACCCGCTATCTGACAGTGCATTTCTATGGAGCCATGCTCTACTTCGTCGGTTTTTATGTGCTTCTGCTCTTCGACATCGTGCTCTGCATACAGGTTGAGAACCTCTCTGCCATCACCGAGAGCACGCAGACAATGGCTGCTTATCTCCAGAACTCATTCTTCTCGGCCGGTTATCTGATGGCTGCCTCTATCGTAGCTCTCAAATGCCTTAACCTTGTGCCAGACCTCGCGGCATGGATGATTCCGGAAGGTGACACCGCATTCTCGACCCGAAACTTCGGCGAGGGCGTGGCTTCGCAGGCGAAGATGTCGGCACAGGGAGCCATGAGCAAGGTATTCTAATCTTAAATTCAACAGTTACAATCAATTCATATAATGGTAATCAAAAACTTAGAAAATAAAATCAAGCTGGTGACGATTGTCTGCTGCGTGTTTCTCGCCGGATGCGTGGTCATTTCCATGTCGAGCATCTGGACTGCGAGAAGTATGGTAGCCGATGCCCAGAAAAAGATATATGTGCTTGACGGCACGGTGCCTGTGCTCGTGGAGCGCACGACGATGGACGAGACACTCGATGTGGAAGCCAAGAGCCATATCGAGCGCTTCCACCACCTGTTCTTTACACTGGCACCCGACGACAAGTACATCAAGTACACGATGGACAAGGCTATGTACCTCGTTGACGAGACCGGTCTCGCCCAGTACAACACCCTCAAGGAGAAGGGCTTCTACAACAATATCATGGGCACGTCGGCTGTGTTCTCGATATACTGCGACTCAATCAATTTCGACCCGCAGAAGATGGAGTTCAAATACTATGGTCGTCAGCGCATCGAGCGCCGCACATCAATTCTTACCCGTGAGCTTGTAACCGCCGGTCAGCTGAAACGAGTGCCCCGAACCGACAACAATCCCCACGGTCTGCTTATCGTGAACTGGCGCACCCTGCTCAACAAAGACATCGAACAGAAAACCAAAAACAACTATTGAGCATGGGCTGGAAGAAACTGATCATGGGCGAAAAGATGCCCGACAAGAACGACCCCAAGTATAAGGAACGCTATGAGAAGGAAGTCAGCGCAGGCCGCAAGGTGGCTCGTTTCCTCCGAATCGACAAGGCGGCAGCCGCTACACAGCGGTTTGCCGACCGCTGGCCGAGACTCTTTCTCGGAACCGTCTTCGGCATAGTGATATTCTGTTTCGTGCTCAATGTCTATCGTCTGTCGCAGGTGGCGACGAAAGCCAACGACTATCAGACAGCGGTAGAGAAGCAGGAAAGCAGGTACAAGGAACGCAGACAGTCGCAACCAAACATCAAACCAATTAACAATAATACAAATGAGCTTACTACAGAAGATTAACTTCCGCCAGCCGAAATATGTGCTCCCGGCTATCCTCTATCCCCTCATACTGGGAACGGGATGGCTTGTGATAGACATGTTCAAGACCGAGGTGAAGGATACTCCGGACGGGAACCTTCAGGAAACCGAATATCTGAATCCCTCGCTTCCGCAGGCGCAGATCCGTGATGACGGTATCGGCAACCGCACCGAGAGCATGATGAAGTCATTCGGGCGCATACAGGACTATTCGGCTGTGGAGAACATTGACCGCAACAACGATGAACAGACAGAAGATTATAGCTCGCGCTATTCAGACGAAGATTTCGCAATGCTCGACCGTGAGGCGCAAGCCCGCACTGAAGAACTGCTGCGTTTACGCGAGATGCAGGACCGAATCGCCGAGGGAGTGCAAAAGGGAGAGGCGATGTCATCGGACTCGCTGAACCCCGTCGATTATGCAAGCGACAACAATGCCGCTGCACTTGCGGACCTGGAACGAGCCCTTGCCGAAGCCCGGCTCAAGGGACAGCAGTCAGTGGAACAGACGTCACCTGCAATCGAGGCTTCGGCTTCGGTGACTGCCACACAAACCGTCGAAGTTAAGGAAGGTGCTGTCAACGCCCTTTCCGACGATGACGAAGCACAGACAGTTGTCAAAGCCAAGCGTCCTTCATCCTCGTATTTCAACACACTGGCAGAGAACGAGCCGGAGCCAAGTCTTATCAAGGCGATTATCGACGAGGACATCAAGGCTGTTGACGGGTCGCGTGTAAGACTTCGCCTTCTTGATGACGTTGAAATCAACGGTGTATTCCTGCCCAAAGGGAGCTATCTCTATGCCACTATGAGCGGATTCGGACAGCAGCGTGTCAAAGGCTCGGTCAAGTCGCTGATGGTGAACGATGACCTTGTAAAAGTGAACCTGACCATCTACGACACCGACGGCATGGAAGGGCTTTACGTCCCCAACAGCTCGTTCCGCGAGACTGCCAAGGACATAGCCGGAGGCGCGCTCGACAACTCCATGACGCTCAACAACAATACTTCCGGCATGAACAATGTGACGCAGTGGGGCTGGAACGCCATCCAGAACGCCTATCAGAAAACTTCTTCTGCCATTTCCAAGGCAATCAAGAAAAACAAGGTCAAGCTCAAATACGGCACCTTCGTGTATCTTGTGAACGGCAGGGAAAAACAGGACAACGGCCGATGACACAACACCCTCTGTCTATCGACATCATTCATAACATGGACTGCCTCGAAGGGATGAAGCTGCTGCCTGACAAATGCATAGACGCCATAATCGCAGATCTTCCTTACGGAGTGCTGAACAAGGGCAACAAATCCTCTCAATGGGACAAGATGATTCCTCTGGAAGCACTTTGGGAACAGTACAACCGGATAGCGAAGAAGGGCTGCCCGATTATCCTTTTCTCGCAGGGAATGTTCACCGCAAAGCTGATTATGTCGCAGCCTGACAAATGGAGATACAATCTCGTATGGGAGAAAGACCGTGTAAGCGGTCATCTCAATGCCAGGAGGATGCCGCTGAGACAGCATGAGGACATTGTGGTATTCTACGACAGTCAGCCGGTTTATAATCCACAGATGCGTCCGTGCCTCCCATCGGAAAGGAACCATACGAGGCGTGATGTGGAGACATTCACCAACCGCTGCTACGGAAGCATGAAGGCTGTACCTGTCAGGATTGCCGATGACAAGTACCCGACATCTGTTCTACACTTTCCAAAGGAACACCGCAAGGGCTGTTTCTATCATCCCACGCAGAAGCCGGTGGCATTGATCGAGTATCTGATAAAGACTTACTCCAATCCCGGAGACCTGATTCTCGACAATGCCATCGGTTCCGGAACCACGGCTGTCGCCGCTGTCAACACCGGAAGACACTTCATCGGCTACGAGATAATGCCCGAATACTGCAAAATTGCTAACCAACGCATAACCAGTGCGATAACCAATACGCAACCAACGCATAACCAAGCCATAACCAATAACCAAACCAACATCGAACCAAACCATAACCAATGAATATCAAACATTTCGCTATGGCTCTGTTAATCGGAGCCGCCACTATGACTGCCAACGCACAGTCAACCTATGAAGAGATGGAACTGCTTACGGTCAATGAGCAGGTAACTACCGTAATCACCGCTACGGAGCCTATCCGTTTCGTGGACATCTCCACCGACAAGATTGCCGGCGACCAGCCCATCAACAACACAATCCGCATCAAACCCAAGGAAGCCGGTCATGAGGACGGTGAAATCCTCGCCATCATCACTGTGGTTACGGAGCGTTACCGCGTGCAGTACGGCTTGATCTACACGACCCGTCTCACCGAGGCTGTGACCGACAAGACCGTCGAGCTATCGGAGCAGACCGCTTACAACAATCCGGCTGTCTCACTCTCTACCGAAGATATGTATAGCTTCGCCCGCAAGGTCTGGAACTCTCCGGCCAAGTACCGCAATGTCGGCTCCAAGAAGCATAAACTCAAGATGCGCCTAAACAACATCTATGCTGTCGGTGACTATTTCTTCCTCGACTTCTCGGTTGACAACAAGACCAATATCCGCTTCGACATTGACGAGCTGCGCATCAAGCTCGCCGACAAGAAGGTGCATAAGGCTACAAACAGCCAAGTCATCGAGCTGAAGCCTGAAATGGTGCTGGAGAAGTCCAAGACATTCATGCACGGCTACCGCAATGTGATTGTCGTAAAGAAGCTCACGTTCCCTAACGACAAGGTTCTGACAATCGAGCTTTCCGAGAAACAGATTTCGGGCCGTACTATCTCGATGTCGATAGACTATGAGGATGTCCTTTCGGCAGACTCTTTCCACCACTCACTTTTAAGCGAAGACTAAGCCGATGAAGAAGTTACTGTTGTTAGCCGTCGCCGTCCTGTCTATGGTCGGCACGGCATCAGCCTCCGAGAAAGACGGTCGCGTGCAGATTGAAGCCGGTCTTCTATATGAGAACGGTCTGGAACTGACCGCCGGTTATGAGAAAGAGATGTCCAATCACAACGCTTGGGAGTTCTTCGGGAACGTATACCTCAAATGGGACAAGTGCGGTGACTGCGGGCACGTCTGCCCGGACTCGTTCTGGAAAAATTACCGCACATGGAGCGTGGGGGCTGCCTACAAGCCCTGCGTCTTCCGTGGAAAGAACAATCACGGCAATCTTCGTCTGGGCGGCTCGGTCGGTTCCGACACCCATGAGGTTATAGGGGGCATCCATGCCGGTTATGAGCATAGCTATGTGATGCGTGGCAACTGGCAGCTGTTCTGGCAGGTAAAGACCGAGTTTGTTATCAACGGCCGCGACTGGTTCAAGACCGGCATCGGCTTTGGCGTTAAATTCTAATAATCGAATAATGAAGAAATTAGTATATCTGATGCTTGCCTTTATCGGCATGGCTATAACATCCTGCGACGGACACCATCCCGAGCCGGATATGGGAATGAAAGTGGGCGATGTCCTCTGTACCGACGGACAAATCCTGTCTGTCTCTGACTGGCAGAAATCCGGCAAAGAGGGAATCGGCATTGTGTATCATGTCAATACCAAGCCCGACATCGAGGGTCGCGGCTATGCCGTTTATCTCAATGATATTGCGCCGGCGGCTTTTGCCGATTCGCTCGGAGTAAAGCAGGGAACCTCGGCTGATGCCTACGCACTGGACGGCAACTCTAACACCTACGCCCTTATGTCGCAACGCAATGTCGGTTCGCCTATGGCGGATGCCGTATTTGAAATATGGCGATATGGGCAATCAGCCTACATTCCTTCGGTTGCGCAGTTGCGTCTGCTCAAAGAGACACGCAACCGTATCAACTCCGGTCTTGAGGCTATCGGCGGCGAGGCTATAACCGACACTCCCGACGGTTGCTGGTACTGGTCATCCACAGAGGTTGCCGGTCAGGAGACCGTGAAGGGCTGGCTCTATTCACTCTCGCAGGGTGCCATGCAGGAGACGCCCAAGACGCAGAATCATAAAATTCGACCCATAATCACCATATACGACTGATAGCCTATGGCAATGGAAGAAAGCAAGGAGCTGCAAGGCTCTTATAAGATATTCCGGGCGTGCATATATGTGTCGCTGCTTGTCGAGTTCTTCATGTACGCTTTCGACCCCGAAGTGCTTGACCACTTCGGAGGTGTGGTTGTGGAAATCCACACCCGCATGAAGCGCTGGCTGATATACCAGGACGGTAATCTCGTTTACTCCAAGCTCGCAACGCTGCTTCTTATCTGCATCACCTGTATCGGAACGCGCAACAAGAAGAAACTCGAATTTGACGCGAGGAAGCAGGTGCTATATCCGATAGTGGCGGGCCTGTTTATAACAGTCCTCTCTCTGTGGCTGTTCGGACACAGGATTATGCCCGTACTCCTTTCCCTCCGTTTGAACATCTGGCTGTATATGACGGCGAGTGTACTCGGCACAATTCTCATCCACGTGGCTCTCGACAATATATCCAAGTTCCTGAAGGAAGGATTGCTCAAAGACCGGTTCAACCTTGAAAACGAGAGCTTCCAGCAGTGTGCACAGAAGGTCGAGAACCAATATTCGGTCAATGTCCCCATGCGCTATTATTACAAGGGCAAATTCCGTAAGGGCTGGATAAACATCACCAATCCTTTCCGTGGCACATGGGTTGTCGGCACTCCCGGTTCCGGTAAGACTTTCTCCATTGTCGAGCCGTTTATCCGTCAGCACTCTGCGAAGGGTTTTGCGATGGTTGTTTATGATTACAAGTGGCCGACTCTTGCCACCAAGCTATATTACCATTACCTCAAGAATCAGCGCGAGAACAGGCTGCCGAAAGGCTGCAAGTTCTCGGTGATCAACTTCGTGGATGTGGAATACAGCCGCCGTGTCAATCCTATACAGCAGAAATACATCGGAAACCTGGCGGCGGCTTCCGAGACAGCCGAGACATTGCTTGAGTCTTTACAGAAGGGAAAGAAAGAGGGTGGCGGCGGTTCCGACCAGTTCTTCCAGACCTCTGCGGTCAACTTCCTCGCCGCTATCATCTATTTCTTCATCAACTATAAGAAATTGCCATACGATGCCGACGGCAATCAGCTTTATCCGAGAATGATTGCTGACAAGGAGACCGGTCTTGAGAAGCCGACGGGCGAGGTATATGCCGATGCCGCTATGACACAGCGTGTAGAGCCTGCCTATTGGCTCGGCAAATATTCCGATATGCCCCATGTTCTCTCGTTCCTGAACGAAGACTATCAGACAATCTTCGATGTTCTCAAGACAGACAACGAAGTGTTGCCGCTTCTCGGTCCGTTCCAGACTGCTTTGAAGAACAAGGCGATGGAACAGTTGGAAGGTATGATAGGCACACTCCGCGTCTATACCTCGCGCCTGGCGACAAAGGAGTCCTATTGGATATTCCACAAGGATGGCGACGACTTCGACCTAAAGGTCAGCGACCCAGCGAATCCGTCATATCTGTTGATAGCCAATGACCCGGAAATGGAGAGTATCATCGGAGCGTTAAACGCATTGATTCTGAACCGCCTTGTTACCCGTGTCAATACCGGACAGGGCAAGAACATACCCGTATCAATCATCGTCGATGAGTTGCCGACTCTCTATTTCCATAAGATTGATCGTCTTATCGGTACCGCCCGTAGCAACAAGGTATCCGTGGCACTCGGCTTTCAGGAATTACCCCAGCTTGAGGCTGATTATGGGAAAGTCGGTATGCAAAAGATTATCACGACTGTCGGCAATGTTGTCAGCGGTTCTGCGAGGTCAAAGGAGACCCTTGAATGGCTGTCAAGCGATATATTCGGCAAGGTCGTTCAGCTGAAGAAAGGTGTGACTATCGACCGCGACCGCACCTCCATCAATCTCAACGAGAACATGGACAGCCTTGTTCCGGCTTCTAAAATCTCCGACCTGCCTACCGGCTGGATATGCGGACAGGTGGCCCGAGACTTCGTGAAGACCAAGACCGGTATGCGCGACAATCTGAACATTCAGGAGGCCGAGGAGTTCAAGACCTCAAAGTTCTACTGCAAGACCGACTTCGACATGGCGGAGATTGCGAAAGAGGAAGCCGGTTACGTCCCGCTACCGAAGTTCTACAGCTTCCCCTCGCGTGAGGCCCGTGAACGTGTCCTCTATGCCAACTTCCTCCGTGTCAATCAAGACATCAAGGACATGATCCGTGAAATCCAGCAATACCGCGTCAAAAAATAACATCATTCTTTAATACATAGCGACTTCCTCCAGCAAAAAGGCACGGCCAATCGGTCGTGCCCTTTGTCGTAATTTGCGCTAAAAGTAATACAAATAATATTTTATGTACCTATAAAATTAAATATAGGTCATCACCGTTGGAGGTAAGGATAATACCTTTTTTCATATTATTCATCAGAGAATGATTTTGAACAAGTACAACGATTTTAATATCAGTGATGAAAAATGTATCTTACTATTGTTGCTAAAGTAGGAGATGTGATATTATTTGTATAATTTTGCATTATGCATGAAGAGATTGATAAGATATTAAATGAAGCTGTCGGGGGATCTCCGGAGATTCAGATCGCAGCTATCCGGAATGTCATTGCTATTGCTTTTCCACTTATAGGACAGAATTATGACAATAGCAGAAAATACTGTCAGTTCTTAATTGATAGGCTGGAGAAGTTTCAGGAAGTAACGGTCTTTACGCTATTTACTGACATACTCGATAAAATCCAGCAGTTGGCGCCTCATTTCAGCACTACAAAGACCCCTACAATGGACCTGCTGTCGGGACTCCAAGACCTTAACCATGAGACTATTTTCACCAAGGCATTCGAACTTCTGGGTTCTCAACCGCGCTCCTACATTCGCAATGATCAAATTGCGAATGCTCTCTCACACGAAGAACGTCTCTTTATAATTAATTTCGTCAACGAGTTTTTATCTTCGAAAAGTCTCGAATCCCAATGGAGTGCGGAAACCATCAAGGATATGGTCACTTTCCTTACTATCGCATACCCAATCTGCCATAAGGAAAATGCAATGGATCTGTACTACAATATGACCTACAATTTCCTTGACCGGGTGGCTTACTCACAGGAACCTCAGCTTGCAAGGGATATTGCGGAGAACCTCCTAATTATTGGTCATAACGAAGGTCAGTTGGCAGATGCTTATTTAGGAGCAAGTAGGGCTTATACGGCAGTTAATAATATTGTGGGTGGTCTCGTATTCTTGTTGTTTTCGTTGGAAAGTAGTCTTTATGGGCTAAAGTCTACTGGTACAGGTCGAAATGAGTCGCTATTCAAGACTATTCCGCAAATAATGTCTAGAGATATGCTCTGGCAAGCACTCAAGCTTATGAGGCTTTCGGGGAGATATATCGCTGAATGGGCTGATACGGTAATTAAACTCTATAACACGCTGAAGTGCTCCAAAGAGTCCGATCTCTGGATATATCATACTTTCTTCACTCTAAAATTGTATGCTAAAAATCCAGACCTACAATATGAAATCAAGAATTTCCTTGATGCCAATCGCGAAACTTTCTTCAACAACCTCGAAAACGGCGCGCTGCCATGGTACACGCTATTTAAATCATTTCGCACTTTCCATAAGTATGTCAAGAATCCTGCTTTTGAGTTATATGAGCAGGCTGTAAACAATATTGTTAAGCAGAACGGCAATGAGCTGATTGTTGACTTCCATGACGGAAAGAATCTAGATGTTCATCTTAAAGAACTGCTTAAGAAATTGGAAACGACACGCAACCGTGATGACTATTCACAAGATGTGCATATGGCTATTACTGTGGCAAAAAAACTAATTGATAAGGCTGTAGAATCACATAACCCCATATGGTATGTGCTGGCAATGCGGCCAATGTCGGATTTTACATTCATTATGCGCTCAATGCCCGATGTCGGCAGGGAACAACCATTTACAGTGCAACAAGTTGACGGGAGCCAGATAACCATTCCTTACGAGGATCCGAGAATCCTCTCTGCCGTTACAGGTGCCGATGAAAATGATGCCATCTGCTGGATATCGAGGGGCTCTGAGACTGTTTTTGCACTATTGCTTATCCGCGAAGCGTGGAGTTTTTATAAACTGCCTTCTTGGAAAGACCTTAACCTCGGGGAGATACAGGATAAAGTCATAGCACAACTGAGATTTGCCAGCAGCATAAAGTCCCCGAATGCGCCAGTATATGTGAAGACAGAGCAAGAATTAAGAAAGGAGACAGAGGAACTTCAAGAGAAACTAAAAGATCTCAATATTGAGATTCCAAATATCGTACAGCGTCTACTTATAGCCAAGAGTCTCGATCTGGCAGCTGTACCTCATCAATTAATCACAGATTCACGGACGGACATACTTTTAGGGGAATTGCTTCCGACCTGCAATATCATATCGACGGAACTGCTTATTGATACCAATTTCCGCGGCCAACTAAGTGAGGACTACAGCCGTAGTTTCTGGACACCAACAGAAAGCGGAGAGTTTACTTTCGCATCGATTCGCGGAGGACTGGAGGACATTCTCTCTCAAAACAAATTCAGCATCTCCGAGTCGCTGAATCCCACACATCCCATTTCGGCAGATTTGAACATTTTCTGCGCCCATGGTGCATCCGATATAGGAAATACTCACCGAATATACGCCAACGACTCTCCAATTGATGACACCAGGTCAATAATAGGCTCGGGCAAAATATTAGTGCTGTTTGTGTGCCATTCGGGAAGTATTGCAGGAAGTCGCCTCGATAGCGCTATGCATACCATCATTAAAGACTATCTGCGAGATGGGTATAGTGCCGTTGTCGCACCCATGTGGAGCTTGTCGACAGAAATACTGCCAATCTGGCTTAAGGAATTTTTAAATCAGCTAAATGATCATCAATACATCATCGATGCGGTATATCACGCCAATATGGCAGTGAAGTCGAACTGGCCTTCCGCCTCTGCTTGGGCGTGTCTCCATCTTTTTGGCAACCCCTACGTCCAAATAAACGATAGTCCGAGGTTGCAACTTATCCGCAAAGATAGCGATGAAACTTCATCATCGGTGTAAGCAGGGGGCTTCTGATAAGATACTATTAGAAAATGAGCTAATATCAGCCCATATATCAATATTTTTAATTTACAGTAATTTAGTGTTATACACTGATCGCCTATATTATTTGAATCAAACCGAAGAGGATGGCTGGGTCGATTGCCCGGCCATTTCTTTTGAGGGTGATGTGGAGATGCGGACCGGTTGAGCGGCCGGTGGAACCGACGTGGGCGACGGGCTGACCCGGAAGAACTTTTGAGCCGACAGGAATGTTGGGTTTGCGGATTAGGTGGCAGTAGCTGACGGTAAAGGAGCCGTGGCGCAGTTTGATATAGTTGCCGGAGCGAGAGTCATAGCCTATATGGGCTACCTCGCCCGGCAGTATTGCGTATATAGGGGTACCGGCTTTTGCCGAGAGGTCGATGCCGCTGTGAAACTCGGAGGTTCTCTTCCCGAAAGGATTCCGGCGATGACCGAAGTGTGATGTAATGCGCAGCTTGCCTTTCAATGGCGGATGATACCAGCCGGCATTGGCTTTTACTAAAGGCTTTTCTTCTTCCCTTTCTTTAGAAACGATGTTGTTGACAACAACCGCAGTTGAATCAACGACAGGGGTAGAAACTTTCTTATTGAGGTGTGAACCGGCAGGCGCAATGGTATGGAATTGCGCCGATGCCGATAATGACAGGGAAATGAATATTGTGATAAGGATTGTTTTCATTGAGCCTGCAAAGATACAACCGACAATCGGATTCACCTAATCAGAACGTAAAGTTTAACTAATTATAAGAAAGGGGATTATATTTATATTTTGATTGGATGAGTGCCAAAAATAAGTGCCGATTTTGTGATAAAGATAATGAATTATAAAAGACATTGCTGACAGGCCTCATTATTCGTTCCGTCGCTTACTATGCCTATATCTTTGCCGAAAAATAATTTTCAAACCAATCAAAATATGAACCAATCACAGAAATTCACAGAGGACGATATTCCCTACAACATCCTTAACCGATTCGGCTTTACCCGAGAGATGATCGAGGATATGCCGGACGCGATACTCAAAAAGCTGAAAGACGGACACACGACCCCTGTTCTTCCCATTCAGGTGTCGGCCGACAACGGCGACAAGATTCTGTCTGCGGCCCGACTCTCGCTCTACCGCAATGAAGCGGGCGAGGTGCGTGTCATGTTCTATCCGAAACTTGAAAAGGCAGAACTCTCACGTTTCTCGCCCCAGCAGCAGAAGTCGCTCAACGACGGCGAACCCATTGTCAGCGACATGACAATGCCCGATGGCAAGAAAGCTCCGGCATTCTTCCAGATTGACCATGAGACCAACCAGGTCATGTCTGTACCCGTCGCCGTCATCGACAACAACATCAAGTTCATCGCCGATGAGCTGCACCTCTCTCAGCCGGAAGTCAACTGCATACGCAACGGCAAGCTCCTGTCAACAGACTTCCAGGACACGCACTGGACACTCGGCGTGTCGCTGAACGAGGCACCCGGCATCCGTGTGGTCGCCGGCGATGAGAAAGCATGGCGCGATGAAGAGCGCCGCGAATACGGCAAATTCAACTTCGGACTCAACGGCTGCTGGATCGCCAATGACGAAGGAGGTCTCGACTACGTTCCCGAGGACGAATACAGCGACGACCTTTGGGACGAAATGAAGAAGCGCGGCAACATGCAGCGCAACGCGGGAACCCATAAAATGTAAAACCGTAAATGGCCCGAGAAAAATCAAAATTCAAGTATTACCCCGAGGAAGAACTCATCGACTACGTTCAGCGCGGTGTATTCGGCTGGGTGGACTATGTGCTCCACTATTCGGAAGAATGGCGCGAAGAGTTTACTACATTCCTTGCCGAGCGGGGCATGGAGGTGAACGACAAGAACGCCCTCGCCTACATAGCCTTCAAGGAGGACATCCTTGAAGACGCTATGGAACAGGGACTCGCATGACCTACTATTATCCATAACCGAAATTCATGGCAATCAGACAGAATACAAACCCTCACCATCTGGAACTGCATCCCGAACTGCAGGACATCCTCATGCGCAACGGCATGAGAGCAACTGTCACGGGATCGAGCAACGGCTTCCAGCTCGTAGTCCAGGGACACGATTCCCCGTTGCTCTATTATCCTATAACAGAGAAGCAGCTCCGCGCACTTGTTGACTGGGGTACAAACACCGCCAACAAAAGAGCCTACAACACCCTCGCCTCGATAGTCGCCGCTGACTTCGACCTCCCCCGCGACTTCGTACATGCCCGTAACGCCAACGGACGTGTGGCAATGGGTCTTCACGGCAACCGCATAGGCGTCGGAGAATACGGACGAGTGGCGATGCCGGTACCGATGATGCACCGGCATCCCTTCGGGCGAGGCTTTCTCGGCTGGACTCCCCGCAATCAGGAAGGGTGGCACATGCGCCGCATCGGAGGACAGCTCTGGTTCCCCGCCGGAGCGCCGATGGTGGCTGTACGACCCGACGGACGCCAGAAACCGGGCGAATTGCAGACCGGCGGCTACGGCTTCTATTATACAGGCGCACCGCAGGGAGCTATCCAAGGCACAGTGCCGCAGCAGGATGTCCTCGCGCAGATGCAGACAGTCATCAAGCCAATTCCGCAGCCGGAACGCCCCAAAGTTCCCGCCGTGCCTTACAATCAGGCAATCACATCCGATGTGTATTTCTCCAATGAGAAATGGCAGGAAGTGCTGAAAACGCACGGCATCATCATTGACCCGGAGAAGAAGACCGTCACAATCCAGTCAGACGCGGAGCAGGCAGACTTCGTATATGACCTCACTGACGAGGAGGTGGCAAAGCTCACCAACAACTCTATCAAAGAGGTGCCGGTGGCTGACCGCATCAGAATAATCAACGGAGTGATACAGGACGACTTCGCCGACGCCATCACACTCGACACTCTCAATTCCGATAAAGCGCTGGAGATAGCCCTCAAACCGGAAGTGCGCCAGGAACTCAACCAGCAGGAACAGGCAGTTGTCAACCTCGCCCAGAATCAGCCTGTGGTTCAGATCGAGCAATATACCGTCTCACCCGAAGAACAGGCAATGATGGATATGCTCCATGAGGGGCATCCCGATGTCGGTGCAGTCATCAACGGGCGCGACCTCTATGCCCTTGAAGAGAACAAGGCATGGTTCCGCGAGGGTCAGCACGGACGAGAGGTGTCGGTGGAACGCATCTCCGTTCAGCCCGTTGTTCCCGAGCATCAGCCGGAAGGTGAACAGAAAGGAAAGGGAAAAGGAGCGACCGAGTCCAAGTATTCCATGACAGCCGTAATCAACGGTGAGGTTATCACTCACGAAATCTCGCAGAAGGACTACAACAAGTTCCTTGCCGTCAACGACCTCCAGCGCATGAAAATGTTCTCCAAAATCTTCTCCGAAGTCGATATGAAGGACATTCAGAGCACAAGCAACGGCGCGAAGATAGGAGCCGGCATACTGACGGCGCTGACCGTTGGCGCGGTTGTCCTCGGAGCCGCCTCGCGTCCGAGACCTGAGTTCTACGGCGGAGGACCCGGACCGAGACCCTACTTCAAGCCCGGCGCGGACACTCCCGAAGATGTCGCGGCTAGAAACTTCGACGCTATGATCAACCAGCCCCGGCCGCAGGAACCGCACCGCGGACAAGGCTTTTAACAATGACTCTTTACTATGGCACTACCTAAACTGACATACGAGGACTTCAAGGCAAGAATCTCCATACACGAGGTCCTGCAGGACGCCGGCTATCGTCTCAACCGCAGAGACGGTCTGCGCTACCCCTCGTATGTCCGTGTGGGCAGCGACGGACGCAGGGTCAGCGGCGACAAGTTCATAGTGTCGGCCAACGGGATGTGCTGTTTCCAGCCGCCGGAGCGCAAGAACTACAACATCATCTCCTTCATTAAGGAGCACCCGCATTTCTTCGCTGACTACCGACCCGGCATGTCGCCGGACAGGTTGGTTAATGTGGTATGTCACCGGCTTCTGAATCAGCCGCTGGAAGAGAGGCAGACACGCATCCTTAATCCCGTGAAAGAGCGCAAGCCGTTCACGCTTATGGACTACGAGTTCAGCTGTCATCCGTGGCATATTGCCAAATTCCTGATAGCAAGAGGAATCAGCAAATCGACACAGAAGGCATTTGAGCCTTATATGAAAGTGTCGTATAAGAAACGAGATGACGGCAAGCAGTTCGGCAACCTCTCTTTCCCGCTGACGATTCCCGGCAACAAGACAGTCGTGGGAATGGAACTGAGAGGCTTTCCCAACAGGGAGGGTAAAAGCAGTTTCAAGGGAATGGCTGCCGGCAGCAACTCCGCCGAAGGACTCTGGATTGCATATCCCGGTCACGATGAGCTGCCGCCGATGGACAAAGTGACGGGAGTCGCATGGTTCGAGAGCGCATACGACGCAATGGCTTTTTATCAGCTCAACGAGAGGTCGTTTCTAAGTCGTCCCGATCTTGCGGAGAACGCACTGTTCGTATCGACAGGCGGCACACCTACCGACGGTCAGATGCGCAATATGCTCAAAGCCACTTCCGGAGCGCACCATTTCCTCTGCTTCGACAACGACAAGGCAGGCCGCGAGTTCTGCGCCCATTTCCATCGGTTCGCCGAGAGCATCGGCATACCGGCGGATAACGTCAAGGATTTTCCGCTGCTTCCGTGCTATAAGGACTGGAACGACACCCTTCAGCAGAAGACCAACTACACCGGCGGCGAGGTGATTCCGCTGACACCGAAACCACCCGAGCAGGATATTGAACAGAAAGGAGGACTGAAAAGATGATACCTGTGAACGCAAGGTTCGGTACGATAAACCTCCGGCCCTCTTTCCTGCAATGGGTGACAGACAAATGCGGCTGGATTGCAGTCAACATCATCGGCTATTGCCTCTATTTCGATTCGGCAATACCGCCGGTCGGACTGATACTGATGATAGCCATGACGTTGAATCTCCTTTATATGCTGCTGTATCTCAGCCTGATGAATTTCACCGTCACCGATGAGCAGATAATATACCGGCATGGAGTCTTCAACCGCAAGTCGGAGTATATCGAGCTGTACCGTGTGATTGATTTCCATGAGGATATAAGCTTCATTCAGAATCTTCTCGACATCAAGACCGTCACGGTTCATTCCGGCGACAGGACGACACCCCGGCTGAAAATCCCCGGAATAGCTCTCGGTTATCCGCTTGTGCAGACACTCAGAGAAAGAGTTGAATACAACAAACGAAGAAAAGGAATTTATGAAATTACCAATCGCTAAATCCATACTCGCCGTTGCACTGGGACTTGCCTCATTTGAGGCAGGTGCCCAGAGCATAGTTGTCGCCAACCCTCTTGAGTGGGCCGCGCTTGCCGAGGGCAACGAGTTAATCAACGGTCAGGTGAAGAAACAAACCGAGAACCAGCTTTCGACTGCGGCATTGCAGAACACCATAGCCGCCGAGTTCACCAAGATCCACGAATGGGAGAAGCAGTACAGCAACTATCTTCAGAAAGTTGACGGCTACGCATCGAGCCTCAAAGCATCGACATCACTCTACAATGAAGGAGTGCGCATTTTCATAACCCTGACAAAACTGAAAAAGGCAATCGGCGACAATCCCCAGGGCATCGTGGCATCCATGAGCATGAACAACCTATATATCGAGACCGCGACAGAGATGGTGTCGGTATATACGTTGCTCAAGAATGCCGTAGCCGAAGGAGGCGTGAAGAACATGCTGACAGGCGAGGAGCGCAGTCAGACGCTTTGGGCGCTTAACGACAAGCTCAACAGCTTTCACAAGAAATTGCAGAGGCTTACCCTGAGCATACGGTACTATACCTTCAACGACGTATGGGCCAATGCGACAGCCGGAATGATAGACCGTGACAACGCTACCATAGCACGACAGGCGAAAGCCCGCTGGAAACGAGTGGCACAGTCAATCCATCCATGAAGAAGATATTGATGTTCACGCTGATAATTCTTTCGATGTTCAAAGCCTCAGCGCAGATTGACCCCACACTTGCCGGAATGATCCTGCTCTATGATGACAAGGCAAAGAAAGCACTGAAGAGTCAGGAATCGGCGATGCTGCTGATGACCACGGGCCATATCTGGACAAAGGAGGAAGTGGAAGCGACCACCGACCTGCAAAGGAAGTACAACGAGTATCTCGACCGCTTCAACGACATCATCGTGTATGCGGCCCAGATATACGGTTTCTACCACGAGGTCGGAAGGCTTACAGAAAATTTCGGACAGTTGACCCGGCAGTTGCGTCAGTCACCGACGAATGCGTTGGCGGTGGCACTCACACCAAAGAGGAACACCATATACCGGGAACTTATCATGACCTCGGTGGATATTGTCAACGACATCCGTCAGGTCTGTCTCTCGGACATCAAGATGACCGAGAAACAGCGGGTAGAGATAGTTTTCGGAATACGTCCGAAACTGAAGCTGATGAACCGCAAGCTGTCTCGGCTGGCAAGAGCCGTAAAATACACCTCGCTCAACGATGTGTGGCTTGAACTTGACAATCGTGGCCGCGACCCCATCGACAAAGGTCGCATCACAGATGCCGCCTTCCGTCGTTGGCGACAGAACGGCAGGGTCAATATCAATCCCGGAAGCGGTTCCGGCAACGGCAATAACCAGTGGATTATCGGTCCGTGGATAAAGCCTCCGAAGCCGTGGATAAAGGACTCTCTGATAGTGAGGCCAATCGAACCGACCCTAAGAGACTCGACAATTATCACAATCAAACCTAAGAAAACCAGATAATAATGGGTAAATGGAGTTCAGTATTGAAATGGGTGTCCGCCCCCATAGTGCATCCCCAGCGCACCCTCGCCGGGACAGGCAGGGCTATCAAGACCGCCACTGTCGGAGTAGGTGTGGGCTATGTCGGCTGGGAAGCACTCATCAACGACAAGCCTGTGATGCAGACTGTCGGCGAGACCGTTCTCGGCGAGGAAACCAATGCCGCCGTAAAGGACACCGTTCACGGCACAGTCGGAGCTGTCGGCGATACCATCGGGGCAGCCAGAGACGCTATCGGCGGAGTGACCGATGCCGTCAACAATGTCAACAACACCGCTTCATCGTGGGGTGGCATAGGCCAGTTCTTCAGCAATCTCACATCCGGCAACGGAGCCCATATGTTCGGCAACCTGTTCAGCAACATTTTCAGCGGCAAAGTGTCGATGATGTCCATGCTCGGCCTCGTGGCATCGGCGCTTCTAATATTCGGACGCTTCGGCTGGCTCGGCAAGATAGCCGGCGCGTTGCTCGGTATGCTGCTCATAGGCAACAACTCCCGGGTGGTGCAACAACAGGCGCAGAGACAGAATGACCGGAGGCAGGACGCTCCCGAAGTCCGGCAGGAGCAGCCACAGCAAGAACAACCTCAAAGACCGATAATCAGAAGATAAACTATCGAACATGTATAATCAGAATTCAAATCTTTCTTCCAAATCAGGATACTCAATGCCCTTTGAGGAAAAGAAGGGAAGAGTGGAGATTATCAAGCCATACGGAGAATCCACCGACGGCTCTTTTAACCACGGCGTTGACTTCAAGACCCGCAACTTCCTGATCGCCGCAGTAGCAGATGGACAGATATGTGGTGCTATGAACGACCGCAACGGCGCTGTGCTGATGCTACAACATGGCGATTATCTTGTGACATATTCCTGCCTCAAGACTCGCTTCGCGCAGGTTGACCAGAAAGTCAAGGCCGGGACAGTCGTAGGAATGGCCGGCGATTCTCTTCACATAGAAGTGAAATACCTGGACGAGGAGATAAATCCGATGGAGTTTCTGACGATGATCTACGGCAACATCAAGATGCTTCTCCAGAGCGGAAAGATTACCACACCCGAGTTCGAGACCATCGACATGGATATCCCGACCGATTATGACGATGACAGTGAGGAAATTGAGAAACTCATGCTCCAGTGGTACCCGTCATATCTTGCAGACCTTGCCAACGGAGACTATCTGCTTCCGACACAGACGGAGATGTCTTTGAGAAACATATTCTCATGGGCCGCTGTCAGGCAGTTCTTTTTCCGAACCATTCCGCATCTTGGCAATCCGGGCGGACTTGATGAGTCCTCGGTTCCGTTGGCGTGCAAGGCTCAGGACCTGCTAATCGGCGACTTCCTGAACTATCTCGCCATCCGTCAGCAGATTTACCTCTCAACAATGGCCGACGGCTTAAAAAAAAAAGTCCATGAGTCAGCCGTACTGAGCCAGAGCATGATAGACCCGCTTGCCGACTGGGATATCGACATACAGAGCTTCGACATACCGAGAATGGTGAGTGTCTATCCCGACCGTTTCGGAATCCGGTGGTTTACCAAAGCATGGTTCAACAATTCCGAAAGTGGCGAGGCAGCCATCGAGATAGAACGGCAGATAGCCGTCAACTTCATCCGTGACCTTATCGGCAAGGATGAATGGCTGGAGGAATATTTCCCGTCTCAGATGGAAGCCTACCACAATGCAATCAACCAGACCAGAGAACAACTACTAAAACAGAGCGTATAACATGGCCGAACCTAAAAATATGGATGCCCTTGTCGAGGTGGAATACTGCCTCGGCCGCTATCTTGATGCCAATATAGCCGGAGTAATGGATGATGTGCGCAGTGACCTCACCCGGAAACAGGGCGAGGAACGTGCGGAGTGGAATCTGAGCCTTGGCGGGATCCTCTCTGCAATGGCCGATGCCAGCCATTGCGCCCCCGGCATCGACACCTCTTCACAGATCCTGAAAGCCACCGGCGAATGGAACAGCAAGACCACCGAAGACTATCTTGTCATGTGCAAGGAAGCAGTCGTCAAAGACAAGGAGCTTTACCATGACATCGTTGACCTTACTATCGAATGGCGCAAAGCCATGGTAGAGTCCATCGGTCGTGAACGCTATGATCAGGCATCGAAACAGATAGGCTGCGACCTTGCGTCGGCATACGTCGATTACCGTCTCCAGCAAACCATGATTGACAGGCTGATTGACAAGGAGACACCCAAATCCACAGCCGAATACATCATCAGGAAAGCTGCCGGTGAAAGCCTTTTCGGTCTGCCCTATACGCTGAACAGGTCCCCGTTAGAGGCTCAGATAGCAGCCGAAGCCGAGGCGAAGTACAAAGCCAACGGCTGGGAATGGGGAGGTGCTAAAGCTGCATCATTCGCCATAGATACCGTTGCCACGATGGGCTGCGGCTCATGGGCCAATCTCGCAAAACTCGCGGGAGTGGAAGTTGTCTTTGCCGGAGTTGAAGCCTACATGGATTCCAAGAAGAAGGACAATACCATAACTATCGAGCAGTGCATCAGCCGTGGTGTTTTCGGCTCCGGAGAAGATGAGAATGTCTTTGACTCAATCAAGGCAAAAGCCGGTTGGCTCGATGCTGAGAAAAGCGACGGTGTTGCGAGAATCAACAGCAATCTCAAACGACCTGTCGGCACATTCTCGCTCGGCGGCTTCATTAGTCGCGGTGCCACAACCTTATTCGCCCCGTTAGCCAAACTTGCAGGTAATTTCAAGAAAGCCATCAATCAGACGGCACAAAATGCAGCACAGCAGTCAGTGCAAGGGAACGATGTATCATCGACAAGAACCGCCGAAACCGAACTTGCTGCACGTTCAGGCAATCCAACACCGGAAAAACCTATGGAACAGAATGCTCGTAGCGAATTTGAGAATCCGGACGATGATAAAATCCGTCAGGAGCAGGAGGCAAATCAGGAAGGCTGGGGTTCGCTTATGTCCGACCTCGGATTTACCGGTCTCGGAGACATCGGGCATAACCTCGGATATGTCATCGCCATGATGCCCGACATCCTTGTCGGTATGCTGACCGGCAAGACACAGAGCCTGCATCTGCGCGACAATCTCATCCCCATGGCATCCGTTGTCGCCGGGCTCTTTGTAAAGAATCCCATCCTGAAGATGGTGCTCATCGGCATGGGAGGTCTTAACCTCGTCAACAAAGCCGGTCGCGAAAGTTTGGAGCGGCACAACAATCCCGATGGTCCAAGATTCAAGCGCTACGAGGATCAGGAACTCAATCCGAGGATAACGGGTCCGGTCATCAACGGCAACTGCCTTGTGGCTAACATCGACCGCACGCCTTGTTCGGTGATACTTCCCGACAATGTCGTGGCGGCATACCAGTCAGGAGCCTTGCCTCTGAACACACTCGCCAACACTGTCCTTGCAAAACACGACACCAACAGCCTGATGGCACAGGAGAACTACCGCGCCGCCACTCAGGAAAATCAATCACAAACCAGACAAATCAGATAAGAAGCGATATAAACATGAAAGAAAAATCACCTCAGGAAGAGAAGGCGGCAATCCGCCAGGTACAGTTGATCAACGAGGCTTTGACCGGCGCGAAAGAGCGAGGCGGACAGTGGCTCAACCATGCCGGCATGATGGCTCCGCGCATCTATCCGAAAGGCCCTATGGTAAGCCCGTTCAATGCTCTCGTGCTGCAGCTCAACGCAGACCGGGAGAACTATCCCTCGTCGCAGTATGTGTTCTTCCATATTGCCAAAGCCGCCGGCATCCCGGTTGTCGGGAAAGAGAAAGGCACACCCTTCAACTGGTATGCCTGGGACATGTATGTAAACAAGCATGACCCCAAGGACATCATTACCGCCGGCGACTACAAGAAGCTCACCTCCGAGCAGCAGGCTGAATATAAAGGCGTGCAGCAGCGGCAGATCCGTATGCTTTTCAATCTTGACCAGACCGTGATGCCCCATGCCGAAGAAGACAAGTACCGCACGGTGCTCGAACGTTTCGGCTCTGCCAACGAGCGCGGCAACCTGAAAGCCGAGGAACGTCAGCTCCGTGCCTCGGTCAACAACTTCGTCAAGCAGATGAAGGATTATCTTGTTCCAGTGCGCCGTGAGGCTTCCGAATCGGCGCATTACGACACCGAAAAGGATGCCGTATATATGCCCGACCAGAAGAAATATGCCGAATATCCGGAATATGTGCAGGAACTTCTGCGCCAGATAGTTTCGGCAACCGGCCACCAGCAGCGTCTCGCCCGCGAAGGCATGGTCATGAAGGGTGGACACGCTCCAGGCGACTATGCCGACCGCTACGAGCGTCTTGTCGTTGAAATTGCATCGGCTGTCAAGATGAACGAACTCGGACTTCCGGCAAAAATCAGCCCGCAAAACATCACCCTCATAGATAGCTGGACGCGAGAGCTTCAGGAGAATCCCTGCATGATTGACGCTCTGGAAGCCGACCTTAACAATGCTCTCGATGTCATACGCAAGGCCGAACAGGGAGAGAAGGTAGAATATGCCCGTTTCCGTACCAAGGCTCAGATCGACGAGCTTCAGCAGAAGCAGAAACCCCAGGTTGACAGCCGCGAGGCGGTCATACTGTGCGACATACTCCGTCACGGTGGCATGAAGATCGATGACCGCAACTTCTCGTCGCCGGAGGAAAAGCGCGAGTTTCTTGAAAAGTTCGACCTGACATATTACAACAAAGGTCTGGAAGAGGCTATGGCACTGACCGGAACCGATGACAAGGAGCAGGTGGAGCTTGCCTACGGCGAAGCTCTTAAAAACGCCGACTCCATCAACCGTCTGTGTACGGAATATCTGCCCGAGGTATGGAACTCCAAGTCAAACCATTATCTCATCCATGATATGATACGCCAGATTCCCAACGAGGCTGACCGTTCAATGGTGGTTGTAAAAGGCCCCCGTGGTGTCTATGACGTGATGCTTCCGGGAGGTGCTATGGCCGGAGGATATGTGAATCTGCCCGACGGAAACCGCAAGCTGTTCCGTGTGACTCCCGACGAGGTGATGACAGCCAAGGAACGTGCCGATGCCAACGCGACACTTACTAATTTCGCGCTCAAAGGGTTTCCTCTTGCCCGTATAGAGGCAGCCTTGAAAAAAGATGGCGCCACTTATATCAGGTTCTATAACAATGAAGGCAAACTGTCGCTCAGTGCCGATGATGGCTTCTATGAAGGGAGAACCGTCCATGAGATGAGCTATAAGGGGGGCAAGCTCAACGAGGTTGCCCGGATTGATGTGTCCGGAGCTGTCGAGGCTTCGAACAGCGTGCTGTTTGACCGGGTTCAGATGCTCAAGGACGACAATGCACGCTGGGCTTTCTATATCAAACCGAAAGACGGCGAATCGTTCTGCATCTATCCTGAAAAGGAGGATGTCAACCGCTTTTTCTCAACGCTACGACAGGGTCATCAGTCGGAAGCTGACCGGCTCCGTATGGAACTCGGGCAGAAATACTATGAGCTTGTCAGAACCAATCCTTCCCTCCGTTTCAATATCTTCAACGACATTCCCGAAGGCGTTGATGTCTCGCGCATCACCCGTGTGAATGTTTACAAAACCAAGGAGGACAAGATAATGTGTGCTCCCAAAATCGAGGGAGCCGACAATGTGAAGCCCCGCGAAATCAGCCGTGACCAGTGGAACCGCATGTTCGTAGCAGAGGATATGGCTGAATATAAGACCTCTCTCGCGGCAAAGGTGTTCGCAGATGTCCTCGGTGCGGGAGTGTCGCGGAGCGAGGCTCAGGCCTCCGAGGTTGTCAAGCCGGAACCCAAGGTTGAAAGCGTCGAGGTCGAGAAAACCGAGGAAGTAGAGGAAACACAGTCAGTCAGAATGAGAAGATAACTATGGCAAGCGTATCACAACAGTATGTAGAGCAGTATGCCGAGTATGCCATCGAGCAGCAGCGCAAATATGGCGTTCCGGCATCTGTGACTCTCGCACAGGGAATCTTCGAAAGTGCCAACGGCCGCAGTCAGCTTTCGCGTGAGTGCAACAACCATTTCGGTATCAAGGCAGGCAAGTCCTGGCTTGATGCCGGCGGTCAGTACGGGCTCTATTCCGATGACAGACCTAATGAAAAGTTCTGCAAATATTCCTCGGTCGGCGACAGCTACGAGCATCACTCCCTGATACTCAAAAACAACAGCCGGTATGCACCCTGTTTTGCATTGGCGCAGGATGATTACAGGGGCTGGTGCAACGGTCTTCAGAAAGCGGGCTATGCGTCGTCAAAGCAGTATGCCTCAAGCCTTATCTCCGTCATCGAGAGAATGGACCTGACAAAGTATGACCGCATGGCAATGGAGCGCGGCCCGATTGCAGCGACCTCCGAGGTCAAGGCATCTCCGCAGCAGTCCGGAGGATATTCATTCCCCGTCAAGCGTGACGAGTTCCTTCTCATCACATCACCATTCGGTATGCGTAACGACCCGATAAATTCGGGTCAAAAGCAATTTCACAAGGGAGTGGACATCAGATGCAAGGGAGACAACCTTCTCGCCACGGAAGATAACGGCCGCATTGTCGGCGTGAACCATAATGTCAATAACGGCGGTGGCAAAAGCGTGACCATCGAGTATGACCGTCCTGACGGCACCAAGTATCAGGCGACGTATATGCACCTCTCGGAGATTGCTGTAAAGGTTGGCGACACTGTCAACGCCGGCAACAAAATCGGAGTATCGGGCAATACCGGAACCAGAACAACCGGCGAACATCTTCATTTTGGTGTAAAACAGATCAGTGCCGACGGTACAACACGCGACATTGATCCGGCTGCGTATCTCGCGGAGATTGCAGTCAAGGGTAACATCGCCGTAACCGCTATGCACAACGGCAAGAACCTTCTTGAGAAATATGCCGACCGGATTCCAGATGTCGCCCAGGGGGAGGATATGGTTGTAGATGAAACTCCGGAGGAAGAAATGACTCCCGACGGCTGGATGAAGAAACTGCTGTCCTCGGAAGACAGCGGCGTCAGTCTCCCTTCCAACGACCCGGTAATGGAAATGGCAGTCACCATGTTTACCTCGCTTATGGCACTTGCCGTACAGATAGACGGAAAAGACCGAGAGGAAGCGATGGCTCTTGCTACCGATGCCGCAGTCAACAGGCAGATTGACCTCAGTTCTCTGACTCCAGGACTGAAGGCCTGCAACCTCAATATCCGCGAGGGGCAGAATCCTGTCCTTTCAATAACAGATGACAGGAGCACATATAATCACGAGCTTACCAACGCCGAAATATCAAGGATTTCTGCAGCTCTGAACGACGCGAGTCTCAGCGATGAAGCCAAGCAAGGTCGCATTGCCGGTATAATCAACAATATAGCTGTTGCCAATCAGATGTCACAGAACTTCAACAGGCAAGTCGGCAACGACCAGACGCAAGGACTGCAGCGATGAGACGCATTATTCTATATACCGCGCTTGTCGTGATGTTGCTGATACTCTGCTATATCACGCTCGTCATCTATTCTCAGTTAGGATTGCTGTGGGCTATCCTGTTCTCGGCATTTGAGACAGTAAAGACCTCAGTCGCCTGTATCTTCTATGTCAGGCTCATTTCAAGGGACTGACAGACCTATCTATTCATAACCAACTAACCAACATTCAAGTATATGATCAAATGCAATGTAAAAGTATGCGGCATCATCAACCGTGCCGCGAGTGTTAAACAGACAGCTGACGGCAAGAGCTTCGTGGCTTTCGGAATGTCGGTGGAAGTTCCCTCGACCAAGGGCGATGCTGTGTCCGTCAACATCAGTGTGGCCGCCGACAGCGCGGATGCTGCAGTTCTCACCCAGGGTCGCCGCGTGGCTGTAGATGGCGTGCTGAAAATCAAAGGCGCAGCCGAGAAGAAAACCTATTTCAATCTCTCGGCTGAAAACATCGCACTCGACCCTGTGGCGGAATCGGGAATCTCCGGAGAGATGGAGTTCCGTGGTGTGGTCTGCAAGGATATCAAGACACCGACAGACAAGAAAGGGAACCGATACCTCCGTTTCTCGGCATACTCGACCGACAAGATCGGCGAAGAGTTCTTTTCTGTCTTCGTGCGTTTTGTCTCTTTCAACGAGGCTATCCCGTCTTTCATCGTACCCAAGGCAAAAATCGAGGCAAAGGGCGAGCTGCGCATATCTACATTCAACGGCAATCTTGATTTGAACTGCAAGGCCGTGGAGCTGAAAGAATATGTTAAGGCTCCCTTTTGATGGCGCGTTACTCAAAGAATCCCAATGCGCCCTCGGCCGAGGACAAGGCTCTTGACCGCTTTACAGACCTCATGATTGACAAGATCAAGTCAATCAAAGAGGACTGGCAGAAGCCGTGGCTCACCGAGGGCGCGCTGGTATGGCCCCGCAATCTGCATGGGAGACTATATAACGGAGGCAACGCTCTCATGCTCATGCTTCATGCCGAGAAGGAGGGCTACAAACTCCCGGTATGGTGTACTTTCAACAGCATACAGACAGTATTGAATCCGGTTCGGAAAGGCGGAGAGGAACGTGAGCCGGTCCATGTGATGAAAGGTGAAAAGTCTTTCCCGGTTTTCCTCACGACCTTCACTGTCATAAACAAGGATACAAAAGAGAAGATTCCCTGGGAGGAGTATAAGAAGCTGTCCAATGAGGAAAAGAAACAGTACAATGTCTATCCCAAGAATCAGGTTTTCAACGTATTCAATGTCGCGCAGACAAATCTTCAGCAGGTGCGTCCGGAATTGTATGCCAAGCTGGAGGAACAATGCATTGTCAGGGCACCCCTTCAGACAGGAGAGGTTTTCTCTTTCCCGACTATTGACGCAATGATTGACAACAATGCCTGGGTCTGTCTTATAAAGCCGGAGGAACAGGATCGTGCATACTATTCTGTGTCGAAAGACCATATTGTCGTGCCGTTGAAGAAACAGTTCATTGACGGCGAGAGCTTCTATGGGACTGTGCTGCACGAAATGACTCACTCTACCGGTGCGGAGAGCCGTCTCGGCCGTCTGAAAGCATGTACCTTCGGCAATGAGAACTATTCCCGTGAGGAACTGGTTGCGGAACTCGGATCTGCTCTTATCTGCCAGCAGAACGGCATACATAAGCATGTAAAGGGGGACTCGGCAGCCTATCTCAAATCTTGGCTCGACAGTCTGGAGGAGTCGCCCGACTTCATCCGTACAGTAATGTCCGATGTCAAGAAAGCTACTGCTGTAATCAATTATCGTATGCAGGAGGTTGACCGACAGCTTGAGAGCGGACAGACCGTTCAGCCGTATTCCGCGAAAGAGGCTGTCTTAGACCCGACTCTGGTTCCCGAAGAAGTTCCCTTCAAGGAAACGCCTAAGGTCAAAGTCGATGATAAGGAAGAAGTCGCTGCAATGGGTGTGCCGCCCAAGAAGACCGGCTTCCGCGAGGTAGATGTGATGAGCCTTTTCGGAGCATTACAGCGTGACGGCGAAGCCAAACTTTCCGATCACTATGTAGATGAGAGGAAAGAAACAAAGTCGGAGGCTCGGGCAGATAATGAGGACGCAGCTCTAACAAAAGGTTTCCGACGATGAAGAAGTGGCTCTTTGCAATGGTGGCGTTGCTGTCAGCGATGGCAGCCAACGCCACCTCTATCTCCGACTCGCGCAAAGCCAGTCTTATAGCGTTGCCTCCCTTTGAGCGTGCCTGTGTCCTGATACGGCATTATGAAACCCTCCATGCGCCTAAGCATTGGCCGACTATCGCATACGGTCATGTGGTGAAGAAAGGAGAGAACTACAAGAAACGGCAATACTCACACACAGAAGCCGACCGCATTCTCCGTAAGGATCTGTCTCAGCTCTGTGCCTATTATCGCGGCTATGGTCCGGACAGTCTTTTGCTTGCCTGCCTCGCTTACAATGTCGGCAGCGGTCGCATACAGAATAGCTCACTCCTTAAAAAGCTGAAATCGGGCAACCGCGACATCTATCACGAATACACCTCGTTCTCCCGGTATAAGGGCCGTCGGCACCCCGGACTCTACCGCCGCCGATGGATGGAACTTGAACTGTTTTTCCGACAGTAAATCACAATCATTCAATTCCAATTAAGCACTCTCCGCTGTGATGGCAGAGAGTGTTTTTTGTGTTTTTTGATTTAAGCACATACAAAAACACTACATAAGTTTGGCGGTGAGAAATTTCTGTATTACCTTTGCACTGACAAAATAGATGTGATTTACATAAATATTGTCATTAATAAAATATCGTCATGATTATAGAAAGAAAAACCTATGTAAATCAGCTCCTTGCCAAGAGATGGAACGGCAAGGTGAAGATAATTACCGGAATCAGACGTTCCGGCAAGTCATTCCTGTTGTCAACGCTTTTCAAGAACCGATTGATTGAGGACGGGGCCGATGAAAATGATTTCATAGAGTTGGATCTTGACCGCAAAGCAGATATAAAATACCGTAATCCGAATTTGCTATACGATTATGTCATTGAACACACGAAGGAAGAAGGTAGAAAATTTTATGTGTTCATAGATGAAATTCAGCTTTCGTATAGAGTAAAGAATGACGATATTGACGAGTCGTTGGTCCCGGAGGAAGACCGAGATATGCTATACACGACATTTTACGATATCCTGAATGACCTGATGTCGTGTTCAAATCTGGATATTTATGTAACCGGCTCAAACTCAAAAATGCTGTCGAAAGACATTGTTACCAACTTCCGAGACCGTGGTTCGGAGATAAAGGTTTATCCCTTGTCTTTTGCTGAGTTTCTGTCTGTCGCGGATATGGAGAAAGCCGATGCTTTTGAGGAGTATCTGATGTATGGTGGAATGCCGCTGGCAGTTCTTGAACCTGACGAAAAAGAGAAAAGAAAGTATCTGCAAGGTCTGTTCAGTAATGTATATATCAAGGATATAGTTGAGCGATATAAACTCAAGGACGACAGCATACTGAGTCCGCTTGTCGATGCACTTTGTTCATCCGTGGGTTCTCTTACCAACTCAAATAAGCTTGCAAATACAGCCGGGACCGCCATAGGGAAAGCTCCGTCTCATAACACCGTCAAGAAATATCTTGAATATGTGGAGGATGCGTATCTTTTTCAAAGAGCCGATCGGTGGAATGTAAAGGGGCGTAAATATTTCGACACTATACAGAAATATTATGCCATGGATCTCGGACTCAGGAATGCCCGTCTGAACTTCCGACAACAGGAGCGTTCACATCTTATGGAGAATATGATATACAATGAGCTGGTTCGTAGAGGATACTCAGTGGATGTGGGCATCGTTGAACTGGATCGCGTGATTGACGGCAAACGGAAAGTTTCCAACTATGAAATAGACTTTGTCGTCAATATGGGAAATGCTAAGATTTATATCCAGTCCGCATTAAACATAGACACGCCCGAGAAAAAAGCTCAGGAATTATTCTCTCTCAAGAATACCGGCGACTTCTTCCGGAAAATAGTTGTTCTCGACGGCAATAGCAAACCATGGGTCGATGAAGATGGCGTAATGTATATCGGTGTTATTCCGTTCTTGCTTGAGGATATTTTATCAGAAGGTGCTGCTGACTGATGACATTAACTGAGTTAAGTATAGAAAATCACGGAAGAGGAATATTGATTTATAGACAAACAGCCCGGCCTCACGGTCGAGCTGCTGGCGTTTGAAAACTCAAAAGAAAAAGTAGCCTTATTTGGCAGTAAGAAATAGTTCTATCTTGCAGTGGCGGTTGGCTTCGTCGGGATTGAAAAGATCGATGCCGCCATGATTAATTTTGGTTATAAGGGAGGCGCTGATGCCTCGTTCCTGAAGCTGGCTGATGATGTAATCGGCGCGGTCGTTGCCAAGACGGCGGTTGATTTCATCGGTGCCTGTATCGCTGTCAGCAGCTCCGGTTACACGCAGTTTTAGGCCATACTGCTTGGCGACACGGACAATCTCGTCAAGGTTGACAAGCTGTGAACGATCTGTGAGATTGGTGGTTCCGAGGTCAAAGAAAAAGAATATAGGACTTCCGATACACTGCTTGCCTGACTGAATCATTGCCAGATAACTGTCTCCATCCGATATGTCAACCGGCTTAGGTGAGACATCCTTGTTGACTCCATGCGCTAATCCGGAGAGAGAATCGGCAGGAGTATCATTGAGGATGTTGTCGATGAAGTCGATTTCATCATCTATGTCATCAAGACCTTCAAGTTCTTTGAGCATCTTGGAGCTGTAATCATTGTTGGCACCTTTGAGACGGGCACGAAGGCTGTTCAGTCCCGAATAGTCATTGACCGGATAGGCTCTTACAACATCCCCGTTGTCAGATTCATTATTAAAGATGTTGCCATATCTGGAGAGCAAACCTTCGATCTCCAGAATCTTCTTCAGTTCGGCAACGATACGGGCATCATTTGAAGATTTACGCGACAACCGGTCATTCTCATCCGAGAGCGAAAGGCAAAGCTCGCGCAGCCGTGAATTGTCAAGCATTACCGGTCGGGCATCGACAACCTTGCGGAAGCCTGTGCTGCCTAATGTGAAAGATACACCGGCAGACAGAGACAAGATATTGTCACCACCGAAGCGGTTGGGCGTTCCGGCACCATCGAAGTCGGAGAATGTGGTCTTGCATCCTAATTCAAGATTCAGCTTCAATCTGGAAGTAATGCCGTATTGGGCTATGACACCATAGCTGAGAGCGAATGGGTTGGTCTGGGCCTGACGGTTGTGGAGCATCCCCACACCGAGATATGGAACAAGTCCGAAGCGGTTGCTTTCGTGGGTGCCATACAGCGAATTTGTGAGGTTCCAGAGGATTTCCGAGGAAATGCCCCAGCCGTCCTGAGTCCTGCTGTCGGCACCTTTGAGCCAATAGCCGTTAAAGGACACCCTGCTGCCTACTGTCGGAGTGAACCACTTGCCGGCGTTGATGCCGAATTGACCCTTGATGCGGCCGCCGAGATCGTTGCATCCCATAGGTGTCCCGAGGAAGGCATTGATGCCGCCGTTGGCACCGACAAACCAGTTGCCTTTCCATCCGGGCGACTCGATGACATCATTATTATAAGAGATTGACGGCTTGTAGAGAAGCTCCTCAATATCCCTGCTTTTAGAATATATCGGAGTTGCATAAGCGAAAGCGTCCGAGCTGACGGCACTTGCCATCAGGGCTGCTGAGAGTATATAGAGTTTGTGTTTCATCTGATTGGTTTTGAAATTTGAGTGCAAAGGAAAGCATAAAAGGTGCGGAATAGAAATAATGGCTGGAAATCAGCCGATTATTTAAGTTGCTTTATGAATATCAAGCAATCGGCACTTATTTATGGCACTCCAAATGTGTTATTAACGCTTGACCTGTTTGGATGCCGGACGGAGCATCTTGTGAGCCTGCATCATACAGCGGTAGGCGAAACGACGGTCATCTTCCTTCGGATCACGGCCCCACGGCAGGTCGGAAGACGCGCCTCCGCCGCCGCTTCCCTTGGCGAACTGGATGGCACCGTCGAGATAGCCGACGAACAGATACATCGCGCACTTCAATATCTCGTTGGGCTTCTCCGCCATTGCCATAAGAAATTCCCCGTCGAACTCCGCTTTCTGTTCCGGCGTCATGGCAGCTAACAACGAGCGCATATCGACAACTGACCTTCCGAAAACGGCATCCGTCAGTCTCATGCGCATCTGCTCCTGATTCTTGTCCGTGAACTTGAGGTAGTCACTTTGCGCATTGGCACGCTTCTCGTTGACGGCTTCCAGCTCTTCCTGAAGCTGTGCGAGTTGCCGGTCGGCAGTCTTGAGTTTGAGACGCTTGTCTGCGAGAGACGATGCGGTAGTTCTCAGCTGATTCTCAAGGTCGGCGATTCGGCGACGCAGGTCAGCGGCATCGCCGGTTCCCGATTCGATGTCAGCCTCAAGCTGCGCTATCTCAGAATTGAGGTCAGTCTCGCGCGCCTCAAGATTGCTGATCATCGTGGTGAGACCCTTGCAGCGTTTCTCTGCCTTACGTATATCCGCATACAGCTCCTTCAAAGTCTCATGCTTCTCGCTTATCTGAAGTTCCAGATCATCGCACTCCTGACGCAGTTCCCGCCGGTATTCCTCGGAAGTCCTGTGGCGTGCTCCCGTTTCCATGATGCTCTGACCTCTGCCGAGACCCCAGCGCGCGTTGACTTCGGCAAGCTCATTGTGCAGCCGGAGGGTGCGTTCCTTGAACTCGATTTTGTCCTTGCCCGCAAACAGTTCCTTAAACGAAAACTTATTGCGTTGAGTGATAGGTAATAAAGTGCAGTGAATGTGCGGATTTTTCTCATCGAGGTGAACATAGAAACCTACGATGTTGTCTTCGCCCCACTTGTCGCAGGCGAATCTGTAAATATCCTTTGCCCAATCCTCGATGTCTTTACAGCGGGTGATATGAGAATTGTCCGCGCCATGTTCCAGATTGACGGTCTGACTCCCGAATGCCAGCTGGTGCATCCGGTCGCGGCTTCCTCCGAAGATGATGTTGACAACGGTGCGGCGATTCGGCTCCTTGCCTTTCCGCTTCATCTCCTCATTCGGGTCGATGATTCCGCGTGCCGCAAGCGTTTCCCTGATTCGTCGGGGAATGCTTTTGGACTGATCAATGGGCTGCACGATGCCACCGCGGGCTACCTCAAAATTGAGATGTGCCCTGGTGCGGTCATAGTTGCCGCCCTTAACGGCAACATTCCAACTGCGGTCAGACCAGCGTCGCTGATGCTCGTTTGACTGATTGGGCGACATTCCCGCCGAAGCATGGAAGTCGATAACCTGTTTAGCCATATAGCTGAAAATTAGAGGTTAATGAAATCTAAAAACGGCCGGAGCTTGCTCCTGAATGGCCTGCCGTATGCGGCAACTCCCGGAGGATTTTCAATCCGAGGGGGGGTATTAGGCTACCCCGCATGGTACTTATGCGGCAACTCGCGCAAGCGCGTTGTCTATAAGCTGACCTGAACGATAACTACGGTAATCGGGCAGGCATATACCCGGAGAACCGCGCAGAGCGCGTCTGAGAGGTCTGGACAGCGTCCTACAACCGTTGGACTACCGGAGGCGTTAAGGAACAAGCCGCGGCTCGTTTCAGCGGTTATTTGAGGTGAAATCGACTTTCAAGTGGATGAATAGCCCGTCGAGCACGACCCGGGCGTCGGCGATAGCAGACGGCGTTCTGGCGATAGCCGTTATTCCGGATTCGGAACCGATACCGGGACTGAAACCTTTCAGGAGGCGGAGCCAGTGCGTCCAGTTGCCGGACAGACACACCGAGAAGATGCGTCCAAGGCACTCGATACTGTAGGTGTCAGGCGTCTCGGGAAGGTCAGATCCGGATGTCTGCCATTTGCGGACCATCTGCCGGATCAGTGAATACTGCAAAGCGGAAATTGTGTTCGGAGACACGTTGACACCAGTGTTACCAAAATCCGCAATGGCATCTTCAATTATCTCGACAAACTCGCTGTCGGTAATATCGCCGTCGAGCCATTCGTCCATTTTGTCGGAAAGCACCTTCGGAACTACAAACGGGACAGACGGCATCATAAAAGCAGGGGCGCATCCGGCATCGGTCCACACCATCGCCATGGTGACGAGTGAGCAGCGGTCAAGCTGCGACTTGGTCAGAAGTCCGAAAGACTCCATCTGGTCGAAGAACTTGCGCACGGTCTCGCGCGCCCAGTTCCAGCGGTCGGCAAGGTCGGTAATCGAGATTACGAGCTGTCCTGCTTCCAGACTGAAGGTGCGTCCAAAAGCCGGATTATAAACGGTTGTCGTTTCCGCGACACTGCGCAGAAGGAAGAGATATGCACTCAGCCTCGATGCCCCGTACTTGGTCGGAGCGGAGAGATAAGCCATTATCTCGGGAGTGAGCCTCACACACCACGGGCGGCTGTGAGAGGTCTGACGGTCATACTTGTTTTTGGTCATGAAGTAATGTGGTAATTGAACAAGAGATTTATTATCAGTTTATAAAAGGTAAATTCCTAACAGGAGGGAATAGAAAGGGGCACTCTTTGCCAAACGGCGAGAGCCGGGATGCTCCGTGCCGTTGCCGGTCGGTGGCACCCCTTGTCTCCGCATTGCGTTCAGTCAATCTCTCTGCGCATCAGTTTTGCTTTTTCCTCCGCGCAAAAAGCCTCGTATTCTTCGGCGTCTTCTCCGCGTTCGATGGCTACGTCAATGACCTCGCCGAGCTGGTCGAAATAACATTCCTCGTGGATACACTTCGTGCCGGACTCGTTCTGAAGATAGATCTCATAGTAATCCATCTCGTTATAGGCGATGAGCACATAGCCTTTGAAGAGTCTGCCCTTGACAAAGAACTTGAGTGTTGCCATGTCCTTGTAGGCGGTGGCGATGAAACCATGGAGGGCACCCCATGAGCAGATGACATCAACGGGGGTGGTAGCGAGAAGCTGCTGGCGGATAGTCTCCGCAACGTGCATTACATATTGTTTATCCATATCGGTGAGTTTTATTGTTTCCCTCACTTTCGAGAACCGTTCTCATTGGCTACGGGAAACCGGTTGTTTTCTGCCATACAAGTTGCCGCATCTTACGAACCAAAATCTCAGTGAGACCGACGGCCTGTTTTGGAGAGTAAACCGAGGCGGCGATTAACTTTGCAGAAAGACAACCATCCCGGAGTCAACGTGAATAGTATCCGGTTATAAGAGTTGTGTCCGCACACGCGGAGTATCGGGAGATGTTTTCCGGCGATTTCAGATGCCGAATCAGTTTCTCCGAGGGATAGAAAACAGAACCGATGGAGAATATGTAAAGATTCATTGAAAGAGGCCATACCGCAGGTTCGACGACACAGGTCAGCATGGCTATGAAAGCCAGACCGATACCGAGCCTTGCCTGCAGCCAGAACAGGCTGCGTTCAGTTATCCGGAAAGAAAACATCGACAGACATAGAACCGTTCCGATTCCGAGCGCCCAGTTTACGCCGTAGCTCTGGAGATAGCAGAAGTTGAAAGAGAGCATCAGCAGCATCAGCAGCGATACGAAAAGTTTGCGGGCAGAAAGACTGAATGTCATTCGGCGATAGAAGTTCTGCATCTTCGGCGAGTCCCGGCGATAGAAGAACATCGACAGCATGGTGACGATTGCCGGATAAAAATGGAGGAACATTTGCATATTTGAGTTCATTGATTGGTTATGCCTCAAGACCCAGGTCGAGGGTTCCCCATGAGGCTTTGGAGAAAATCATGTTGACATCACTGAATGTAAGGGAAAGAGTATTGACCCGGGAAATCAGAGACCTGTCCTGTGAGGAGCAGGCGGATATTGCTTCGTCGATACGTCCTTCGGGGACTGACAATATCATTCCGCGCCTGTATCCGTAAAGAGCAATCCTCACTTCGAGACGGAAGACTCTTGAAGGGACTCTTATAACTGACGCATCCGTTACCGCGACACCTCTGCGGTATGACCCGAAATCAACTGCCTTGATCCACGTCCTGTGCCAGTCGATTACGTCTATCAGATGTTCGGCGAGGGTGTCGGTCATCAGAAGAAAAGGCTCAGCAATTCATGGTCGGTAATCCCGTATGCGAACCGGCCGGTCTGCATCGCGGCTCTGCCGAGGGTGGCCCGAAGCTCCGCAAGCATCCTTTCGAGGGAGAAGAAAACCTTCACATCCGCCTCGGTGATTTTGCCGCGGGAGTCTGTTGTGGCACAGAGCTGGAACATCACGCCCGTGCCCGGCTCCTGAAAGGCACAGATAGAATGTCCGTAGTCGGTATCGACGGAGCGCATGTGGTGATACAGCACAGTCGTTCCGTATGATTCGCTGAGTTCATCGCAGAACTCTTCGATGGAAAGATCTTCAGGAAGCGAGAAGTTGAGATATGCGTATTCGTCATATACCTCGCGTGCCGTCCTGTTTTCAAGTCTTGGTTTGATGATTGCCGGCAGCTTCAAAGCCGCCGACTCTAAAAAGCGTTCTATGGTTCCGTTTGTCATTGAAATTGTACGATTGGTTTTTCGAGGTGCAAAGATAAGCGCATAAAACAATCCGTAAAAGCCTGAGTTCAAGGCTTTAATCTTCTTTATGATATGGGATTATATTTATAATGGGGTTATCTTGCAGAGAGTAAGACAAATGTGTGAAAAAGTATATAAATATTGGCTACTTTCTCTAACATTATTTACAAAAAGGGATAATATTTATATTGTTAAAATATTGTAAGCCAGACAATAATATTCTATTGCTGCGTTATCTTTGCAAACTCAATCAAAACACAATTTTACGAATGGCAAGATACGGATACATATTACACCAGGCAACAGACTCCACAATCGGATGGATGAACGAAATGGAGTGTTGCCGGATATTCAAAGAGTCGCAGTATGATACCGTGACACGCCCACAGAGAAAGACTCTTTTCAGGCAGATCGTAAACAATGACGAGATAATCGTACCACGGCTGTGTCATATCGTCAACGGATGCACACAGCTTGCGGTGCTTCTGGAATACTGCGACGCACGCAACATACGTCTTGTCTCCGTAGAGGATAGAATTGACACCGCCGGCATACTATATGTCGGCGAATCAGACAGGAATATAGTATCAGCGTTCAAGACGCTGACTTCAGATGTGGTGAAATTAAAAAAGGAAAACGGCGAGAAACCGCTCCACCTGCCGTCTAACATTCAGGAGAAACCTCGTGAACGTAAGAATAAAAGGGACAGCCGCATCATAGGTATGTATCTCACCGGCCTAAATATCAGTGACATATTAAGGCATAATAACATCGGCAAGACAACCCTTTTCCGCATCCTGCGCAGACACGGCATCCCGACAGACAGGATTAAGAGACCGGAGACTACGGCGATGTAACCATTCTCGTCCTTTTAATCATCTGTCTTTCTTGGGTATATGGGGCGGCTACAGTATCAGTCGGCTCCCGATAAGCGTCTGACAGAGCCTTTGCCATAACGGTATCGACTGCCTGAACACGGGGGTAATATTCATCGACTTTCGTTTTCAATTCGTCAACGGCGTGTTTGCCACGGTGATCGACATAAAGTCCGTCGCCTATCACGTTGTCTCCCTCCACCAAAAGGTAGAGGAAGAATATCAATAGGAGTTTCTTCATATAGAATTTGATTTAAGTTACACGATATACTATGTCGCAGTCAATCACCTCGCAGGGCTTCCCGAACCACGGGGAGCTGCTGAAGTATGGCTGCCATTGTTCATCACTTGCAGGAGGGCAGACAAGTTCCACCGATTGCTCACGGAGCAGGGAGTCGATTTCACTGACTTCCTGCTCTGTGAGGCCGGTGGCGTCGCCGTTCACCAGATAGCATAGGGCGTATGTGGGAACTTTTTCAACACCGGTTTCCATACAGCTTCATTTAATCGGAGTGAGTTCCTCGATGCCAACGGTATAGCCGTAGCCGTCATCGTTGCGCCATTCGCGGCAGGTCTCGACATCGACAATCGTATCGCCTTCCTGGTCCTCAAAGTTCTCGGCGGCATTTTCGATTTCTACAGCCATTGCCTCCTTCGCCTTTTCATAATCCTCGTAAAGGGCGTGAGCATCCGTGATGCTTTCTGCTGAATATTCAATCAGCGTGGTAACAAGATAGAATTTCTTTTCCATAGTTGTGAGTATTTGTGAGTTTCTTAAATCAGCGGTATGTAGCGTCCATGTTCCTTGAGGTAGTGGAGCATAGCCTTTGCTTCGTCGTGCGATGCCTGATTACGTGGGTCTGTACCGTAGTCATCTGCTCCGATAACCTCAATGACAGCCTTGCAGAGCTTATAGACATTCTGCTGTAGTGTGCGGTGCATGAAAGGCACCTGTTCAGCCACTTTCTTCGGATTGAATGAGAAGTTGTTGACAGCGTTCTCAATCACCTGTGCGAGTTCTTTTTCGTCCATCTGAAATATTGATTTAGAGTGAATGAATATGTATTTTCTCCCTCCGTTTCTTTGCTCCTGTGGAGCTGTCGGAAGGTGTTTAATGCGCATTACGGTGGCATCGCAAAGGGGCGCAAGACAAGGTTTTCAAGATGATTTTTCCGGAACAGGGAAAATCTCGCCGAAACTTTGCCTGACCTTGGCGGTCGCTCCCGGATGCCGAACTTCGCGCCATAAACGCCGCAGACTGCTCCAGAGTGGAATGAATCTGCCCATATTTTATAAATGGGAAGGGAATAATAAAATTATAAGAGGGGTCCGACCCGCTCCGCCGCACACAGACACGGCTGAAACCGTGTCTGCATAATCGGCGTGGATATTTCAATCTATCTCAATCTCATCGGGATAGACATCTATTTCGGCTCCGGAACTTACCTGTACGATAAAACCTCTTGAGGTCTGTGCCACAATGGTTGCCCGGCGGTAGCCGCGCCACAGTCTGATAAGGTCGCATTGCTTTCCATACTCGGGAAAGTCGTTGTACTGACCCTGCTCCGAATTTGCAGGGTCGTTGAAATTTGGAAAGAGCATCATATATCTTCTTGTTTTAGAGTGTCATCTACGATTTTAAGACAGTCGGGATAAAATGTTTTGAAGGCACTGATTATGGCATCTGCCATCTGTCGGCTCTCCGCATCTTCTATATAAAGGCTGCGTGTCAAATAGTCAAAACTGAAAACTGCGACCTCTCCCGAATATCTGTCGGGGTCTGAGTAAATGGTGACTGCGAAGAAGCCGTCCATGCCGCTTTGCTTCTCTACAAGATGGTTGTAGAGCGTAAACTCTTCGTTGTTACTGTTCGAACTTGTCAGCCTGTCAACAATACGTCTGATGTAGTTGTACCTTTTCATACCGCTTTCCTGGCTTTATTGAAACGACCGGCTTTCCAACCGTAAACCTTTGACACATAGGGGTGTAGTGAACGGGTGCGTCTGCGGAAACCTGCCTCGTCTATTTCAAGGTTATAGATTAGTTCAGCTATGCGCTCCGCTGTCTCGATGTCTTTTGCCACACGGTAAAGTACATAGTGTGAGGCATCGTGGTGAGTGAGTATGCCACGGATATTGTTGCCGTCCGAGTACCATTCATTGTTATCCTCGGATATTTTGAATATGTCATTGATAGTGCTTCCGAGTATCTTGTAACCCTGCCGTCTGCCGTTCCACCGGCCTACGTTGGCAAAAGCGATGATAACGCCGTCAACCTCTTTATCAAGGTTCATACGTTCATCGGCGAGGTAGCCGTTGACAACATCTGCCCACTCTCGGTCGCTGACGCAATAATCTTCGTCCTCAAGGATGTTACGCTGATACTGCTCGTATTCGGCCCTTGCGTCATCGTCAAGGAAAGTGTCACTTGTCCAGATTATTAACTTCTTCATAGTGATATGTTGTTTAGATAGTTGCCTGATTGTATATACTTGGTTCGGAACTTACGTTGTAGATGAACTGACCGCAACGCACGAGCAATGCGTCCTTGCCATAGTAGAGCTGTTTCATGCCCTTGATTGAGCCGGAGCGGTGAAAGTTGGGAAATCGGCTTATGTTGCATCGTTTGCCTTGTTCCACTGTCATTTTCTTTGTCTGCATATCTGAATTGTTTGAATGTTAATTCTTTCCCTCCACTTTAATGCTTCTTTCGGAGCCGTCCGTCAGGAGGTTATTTGCGCTTACCAGAGGCATCTTTCAAGGGCGCAAGCGACAAGGTTTTAAGCGACGATTTTTCAGCCCGGGCCGTGAAATCTCGCCTAAACGTAGCCTGACCTTTTCGCTAGCCCCGATGCCTAATTTCGCGCCGATAACCCCGTCAGGACGGACTCCAGGGAGATTGTTGACATATAAAAGGCACTTAATATGAACTTTTAATGATTATTTTGGTTGACAATTCAGAAATAATTACTAACTTTGTCAACCGAAAAACCAAACAGACTACAGAGCCATGAGCCAAGTCATTCACGAAATATTCCCCAAGCGGTTACAGCAGGCACGCAAGATGCGCGGCTTGTCGCTTGATAATTTATCGAAAGAGATGAATCAGATGGTCAGCCGTCAGGCAATCAACAAATACGAACAGGGTAAAATGATGCCCGACAGTAGAGTATTGTTGGCTCTTGCTGCTTCACTTGGCGTCAAGGTAGACTTCTTTTTCCGTCCGTATGCCGTGTCTATCGACAATATCGAGTTTCGGAAAAAGGCGAAGTTTTCTGCTGCAAAAGCTCAATCGCTCAGCGAACGGGTACATGAAGAGCTGGAACGATACCTCGAAATTGAAGAGATAAACGGTGAGACTCACAAGTTCAACTTAGAACGTAAAAAGGTGTCAACTCTTCAAGATGTTATTGCCTTTGCAGGAGAAGTACGCAATGCATTACAACTGGGAATCGATGGTATTTCCAGCGTTATTGAGGTGCTTGAAGACAATAATATTAAAATTATCGAAATCGCTGAAGACAATGCTTTCGATGGCCTGAGCGGTTATGTAAATGGCAATATTCCAATCATCGTAGTAAATAAGACCTTCAATGCCGAACGTAAACGTTTCACTGCATTGCATGAGCTTGGTCATCTTCTTATGATTTTTTCTGATGATTTGGATCAGAAATCTATTGAACGGCTTTGCAATGCCTTTGCAAATGAGATGCTATTGCCGTATAGTGTATTGACCTCTAAAATAGGCGAAAAGCGACATGACATTTCACTTGCCGAGTTGAAGGATATTCAGATTCAGTACGGCATATCAGTTGATGCCATAATGTTCACTCTGCATCTGCATGGTATTATCTCTGATCAGCGTTACCGCACTTTCAATATAAAGAAGAACATGAACGCTGACTTCAAGACTCAGGCCGAGGCATCACGCTATGCCGAGAAATCGTCAGGTCGCTTCTTCCGCATGGTGTATCGTGCTCTTGCCGATGAGATTATATCTATCTCTAAAGCAGCAGTTCTTCTCAATACTTCGGTAGAAAAGGTAAACGCACAACTACAACTGGTCTGATAAATGAAGGTTATTGTCAACGATACGAATATCTTCATTGATTTGCAGTCCATTGGATTGCTGCGTAAGATGTGCGAGCTGCCGTTTGAGATTCATACGGTCGATTTTGTTATAGCCGAGATTGCTACGCCGGAATATCGGACAGAGATACTGCAGGCGATAAACGAAAATCTCATTCATGTCAGAGAGTTTACAGCCGAGGAAATCGTGGAAATTGTAACGGAACAGGCATCTGCTCCAGGCAATATTTCAATACAAGATTGTTCCGTATGCTATTACGCCAGAAATGGCGCATATACCCTTATAACGGGGGATCGCCAACTTCGGGCGTATGCCGAGAATTGCAATGTAGAAGTCTATGGAGTTCTCTATCTTTTTGACCAAATGATAGAGAACGGCATATTATTACCTGCAGAAGCATCTATAAAGTTGCGGGAACTGTTAGCTATTAATGTCCGGCTTCCTCGGGCAGAGATTCTAAAAAGGATAACACTCTGGGAATCTCAACCATAAAACATAGTCAAGACTCTTCGAATGTTTCTTGCAATCTGAGAGGTTTGATTTTTAGCCTTTGCATTTGGTGTAATCCGTGTAATTTCGGACACTGTAGCATACAAACAAGGCACATTGGAATTATTAAACACAAAAGGCTCCCGACATCACTGCAATGCCGGGAGTCTTATGGTTATTAAATAGGTCCTTATGTTATTTCACTGAGATTTTTTTGCCGTCTACGATATAGATGCCGGAGGGGAGGCCGCTCAGGTCATCGGCATTGCGTTTCACCATGATGCCCTGTAGATTGTAGACGGGAACAGCCGCTTTTGTCTCGTCGGCTGAGATTGAACATATTCCTGACATTGCCACTATTATTTCAGGCGAATAGCCCCAGCCACAGGAATAGGTATCATCAACGGTTGGTTTACCGGTGGTCCAAGCCTCACCGTTAACGGTGAATGTCCATGGATTGGCGAGGACGTGAGTCGAACCATAGCTTCCATCAACACGAACTTGCGCAGCTATGCGGTATGTGCCTTCCTCAAAGGTAGAATGTTGAGAAACAGAATAGTAATTCCATTTTTCGCCATCCTTCTTTTGCCAGTCAATCATAGACGGCGGAATGCTGGCAACCGAGCCGTCGGCCATGGTGAATGTGGGTGTTTTTACCTCTTTGGCGTAACCTATTATGTCGGCGTAATTACAGGTTGCGACCACGTCGGTCACCGGAGTGCGGTCAGCAGGATTCATGGCAGTCTCGCCAACAGTAATGGTAATTTCTGCAGTGGCATCGGCAGCATCGGTAACGCGCACCACAAGGTCGCTGTTAGAGCCTATTGCAGTAGGTGTGCCGCTGACGACACCATCATTTGCAACATTAATCCATTCGGGGCCTGACACTTTACTAAAGGTGTAGGGTTCCACACCTCCACGTACACCATCTGCCACAGAATAACTCTTGATGGCCTTATTCTGATAGTTTACGGGAATTTCGTAACGACTACTGTTTTCGAACTTCAGGGGAATTGCTTCTTTTGTCACTGTGATTTCAGGCGAATAGCCCCAGCCATAGGAATAGGTATCATTAACGATTGGTTTACCGGTAGTCCAAGCCTCACCGTTGACGGTGAATGTCCATGGATTGGCGAGGACGTGAGTCGAACCATAGCTTCCATCAACACGAACTTGCGCAGCTATGCGGTATGTGCCTTCCTCAAAGGTAGAATGTTGAGAAACAGAATAGTAATTCCATTTTTCGCCATCCTTCTTTTGCCAGTCAATCATAGACGGCGGAATGCTGGCAACCGAGCCGTCGGCCATGGTGAATGTGGGTGTTTTTACCTCTTTGGCGTAACCTATTATGTCGGTGTAATTACAGGTTGCGACCACGTCGGTCACCGGAGTGCGGGTTTCGTCTGCCTTGGCTCCCAGAGGCATTACAAGAGCCAATAGGCCCGCAAGCACTTGAGTGATTAATTTCATAATTTTCATAATTATTATAATGTTTTGTTATAGGATTATGCGACTTTTTGTCTATTTATAGTCCACCTTCTCGCGGGTGGGCTGCTTCATGCGTGCCATTATGCTGTAGGTGCCGGTTCCCTTGCCGCCGGAGACGCCTTCCTTGAGCACCCAGTGATTGACGAAGTAGTTGTCACCTTCCTTGGTGATGAAATCTACGTCCATGCTGCGGTGCATCACCTGGTAAGGATACTTCGGGTTCTTGAATTCGGTCCATTTCGACGTTGTAAATATTGCCTTCACGAATTTATCGCCCCACTGCTTCTTACCTTCGGCGTTGGCTGTGTTCTGCAGGGCTGCGGAAACGCTCACGCCTTTGGGCATCGCTACTGCCGGCGCAGATGCGTCGTAGTTCGACTGGAGCAAGCTGCGGTAGCTGTCCTGGATAGGCTCAAAGGCGCGCAACAAGGGCTCGTAATCTTTCTTGCGCTGCTCGTAATCGTCATGGCCTTGGAGGTGTTTCATCATCAGCTGTATCTCACGGCTGGTGATGATCATCTGCTTGGCATTGCCCTCAGCCTCAAATTTTTTGTATCGGTTGATGGCGTTGTTGATGGCTCCTCCGATTATTTCGATAGGTGTCACAGACATGGCCATGGCCTCGGCCCTTCCTTTCACTGTGTGCCAGCGGCCTGTGCGGGGCACTTCTTTTTCAAAGAGGCTGACGGTGGTGCCGTCGCCCATCGTGACGGTGTACTTATAGCCATCGTCTTTTGTATTCAGCTTGACTTTTGTGGGCATAGCGCTTGCGACAATGCTGGCACGGACGAAGTGGTTGTATGGCACATAACCCTGCGGATCTGCGAAGAACTCAGCAAAGTAGGGATTGATCAGCAGCTCGACAATGGGTACGCAGGTGCCGTCCTTGTACTCGACTAATTCAGATAAGACCCCACCCAGACGCATAGTCCTGTCGGCATTTTCCAGCACATCGCATATCTTGTAATAGACAACTACCGGCGTTTTGCCGTCGGTGTCGTAGTATGCGATGTTTTCCTTGGCATAGTAGGGCTGATAGGGGAAGAGCTCCGGGCTGAGTTTTTCCCAGACGCCGCGCATCTGTGCCGGCGACTTGGTGTAGTTCTGCTCCACGGTGGTAACGCTTGCTTTCGGATCGGCTGCGACGGCTTCCGCCGACGGTTTGAGGTTCTTCGCGTAGAGGTCGTTCAGCCCGCCGTATGCACCTTCGTAAGTGTTGGATTCATCGCCTGAGAGACCTGTAGCGTCCGGCACACCGGCGTTCTCTGCAGCGTCTCCAATGGCACCAAGGGCGGCATTTTCCGCCTTCTTCTTGGCCTCCTTAGCCTTATTATCCACCTTCTCTTTCGCGGTTTTCTTAGCCTTGTTCAAGAGATTGCCGAACTGCGCCTCGGCGGGCGTTGTAGCTGCAAATGCCAGCGCTATGACGGCCGACAATGCGAAGATTCTGTTTAATCTCATATTAAAATTGATTATTTTTGACAATGGTTTAGATTAATTGGTTTTTTCTTGACGCCGATGATGTAGAGGACGTCGAGAATGTTGCTCAGGGCGATTGCGCCGTCAGAAGGCGCGAAAGCCGAGGCGGAATGTGAGTGTGGGGTACACTTTGAGTTTGTCGCGGATCTTGTTGAAGGTGTTGTCGTCGTCGATATCGGCGGTGTTGATGGTGCCGTACTTGGAATATAGTTCGGGAGTACCGTGAATCTGTACGCCGAGATCCATACTGAAATTGAGCAACTTGCCGGGGATGGCTTTGCCCCAGCCGAGACCCACATAGGGTCGGAAAGACTTGACGCGCAAACCGCCGTCGACATTACCGTGGCTGTCGACCGGGATGGTGTAGTCGCCGATAACAACGTCACCGCCGCCGACCTGCTCGAGTTCGTCGCTGTGGCCGGTGATTTTCACCAGGTCGCGGCCGCCAAAGTACGCGCCGACTGCCACATAGAGCGGGATGCGGGTCGTCATGAGATAGACGTTGAAGATTACCTGACCCTGTGTGCGGCCGAGGTCACCCTTGAGGTCGACCGAACTTGTGCGGTGCATACCGGCTGCCGTGTAGCTGACTTCGGCATCGGAGTTGAAAGTGATACCGGGCATGAACGATACGCCGGCGCGCATCTGCACCCAGTCGGTAATGGGCGTAGTCACTTCAATGGAGATACCGTTGGTGCCGACGCCCACACCGGCGCCAAGGTGGTTGAATACCGGCTGCTCGGCCGATGCCGTCAGCGCAATGGCCGCCAAGGCAAAGATTACAGTGATTTTTTTCATCATGGATTGGCTTTTTGAATAATTAATTTTTTCTGCTATGGTATCAGATTTATGCGTGTAGATGCCGAAAGTGTCATCACGGTGAGAACATGAGACGCTATCAACAATGCAAAGTTAACCAGATATGTCGCATATGACAATGAAACGAGGAACACGCCTGAATAAAATACTCGAAAACAGGAACAATCAACCGTTAATGCCCTAATTTTTAACCGTTTTATGTTAATATTCAAATTTTAATGCGTAATTTTACACATCCAATATAATAAATACAAATGGCCATAATTTTCAGATTGAATCCTCTCCGTATTTGCCAAAGATCCATTCTTTCGGTTGCTTTCGCAATGCTGTTTTGTGGCATCGGCTTATCGGCTGAACCGGTCGGCAAGATGAGTGTGCCTCAAATCCTCTCCGAGTTTGATAATGCCAACGACAGTCGTCAAAAGGAACTTGCAAACCGTTTCTATGATATACTCAACAGCGAGGAGTTTTTCGACGAACCTTACAAGATGCCAGCCGGGTGGCCGGCAGACTCGGTGCGTGCCGAGTTCTGGTTGCAAGCCTCGAGCTACTGCTTCAGCACTCAGCAATACAAAGACGCCATCAAGTTTGGCAACAAGGCTCTCCCTCTCTTGAGCGGAGACAAGCTCATTGACTGCCTGAGCACCCTCTCGGCCGCATGTGCCCGAACCGCCGACTATGCCAACGCCATCAAATATGGCGAAGAAGTGCTTGAGATAGACCGCAAAACCGGAGACAAGAGCACTATAAGCATCGACCTGAGCAATCTGGCGTTCATGTATCTGTCGTCTGATCGCCCGGTCGACGCGCGTACATATATATTGGAAGCTATCAAAAACAGTTCCGCTGTCGGCGACTCGTTGCGAATGGCTGTTCAGATGGGTATCGCCTCTGAGGTGTTTCAGGATCTCAAGGACAATGCCAAGGCGATAGAATATGCCACAAAAGCCTACCAAATAGAAATGGCCTGTGGTCGCCAAGACCGCGCTGCAATACGTCTTTGCCAGTTGGCCACCGCTCAGATGGGTGCCGGCAAAACGGCTGAAGCCCGCGAGAACCTGCTCAAGGCTCTGCCAATCCTTGATAAAGCGGGCAACAAGCAGTCATATTCCATTGCCTGCAATCAGCTTGGCTCCATCGCCCTGACCGACAATCAGCCGGCTAAAGCTGCCGAATATTTCAACAAGGCGCTATCGTTCTTCAGCCAAAGCGGCGATTTCTTCAACGAAAGCAAGAGTCGCCAGGGACTGTATGAAGCACTGAAGCAGTCCAATCCGCGCGAGGCTATGGCTCACCTCGAACGCCTCAGCGTGCTCAAGGATTCGCTTTACCAGCGCGAAATCCGCAAGACTACCAGCGAATTCGCTGCCAAATATGAAAATGAAAAACTTCAGGAGCAACAGCAACAGTTGCACCGGAACCTTGAATACGAAAAGCGTCAGCTTCGCACGGTGATCTGGAGTGCCTCAATCATACTTCTTTTGGCAGCATGCGCAATACTGTTGCTTATCAGATTGAACCGAATGCGCCGTCTGCGCAATGACATACTGAGTCGGCAGGACAGAGAGCGCACGAATTTCTTCAACAACATCACCCACGAATTCCGCACTCCGCTCACCGTAATACGTGGCGCATCGGACCACGCCCTCAAGCACATCGGCGAGGCCGACATCATAACCGATGACCTCCATGCCATCCGTCGCAACGAAGGCAATCTGCTACGACTCGTGAACCAACTTCTTGACATTGCCAAACTTTCGAGCGTCGCCCATACTCTGCCTTACAAACATGGCGATATATCGGGCTACCTTACCATGCTATGCGAAAACTGCCGTATGTATGGAGCCGAACGCAATGTGTCGGTTGAGTATAGTGCTGAGCCAACGGAGATACCAATGGACTTCGTACCCGAGTATATTGAACGAATTATACTCAATCTGGTCTCTAACGCCGTGAAGTTCTCGAAACCTGGCGGTTCGGTGCATGTTAATGCCACGGCAAAAGGCGATAATCTGGTGCTCACGGTACATGATGAAGGCGTGGGTATGAGCAAGGAGCAGTTGAAGGAAATATTCAAACCGTTTTACCAAGCCAATAACGGCAACTATAATGCCGGTTCCGGCCTTGGTCTGCCTCTGGCCGACCTTTCGTCCAAAGCAATGGGCGGATCGATAAGCGTTGACAGCGCCCCCGGACACGGAGCTATATTCACCGTCACGATTCCCCTGAAAGCCTCCGTGCCCGTAGAAGAGTCATTCAAGATGGAGAATTATGCACCTGAACAGCCGGAACTCGCCGCCACAGGCACTCCCTCAAGTGCTGAAGATGAAAGCGACAGCGAAGCCGATGTAACACGCCTGCTGATAGTGGAAGACACTCCCGATGTGGCCAGATACATCGCTGCGCAGATGAATCCGACGTTTAGCTACTATTTTGCCGCTAACGGTAAGGAGGCGCTGGCAAAGGCCGAGGAACTGGTGCCCGACCTCATCATCACCGATGTGATGATGCCCGAAATGGACGGCTTCGAATTGACAGAGCAAATCCGTAAGTCTGCCATTATCGACCACGTGCCTGTGATAATGGTCACCGCCCGGGCCACCCATGATGACCGCTTGAAAGGACTTGAAGCCGGAGCCGACGCATACTTGGAAAAACCATTCCATGCCGACGAGCTCAACATCCGCGCCGAAAAACTTATGGCACAACGCGCTATGATGCGACAGAAATTTGCTTCAGTTTTGGCCAAGACCGCCGGTCAGGACTTGCCCGTAACCGCCGAGACCGAAGAAGTTTTAGACGAAACTCCTCTCACCGAACGCGAACAGCGCGACAAGGCATTCGTCGACAAGTTTGTGTCCGTAGTACATAAATATATGGAAAAAGGGAAGCTGGATTACGATCAGATTGCATCAGAAATGTCAGTAGGCCGTGCTCAGCTCAACCGCAAGCTCAAAGCCATTACAGGCTTGACCACAAAGGACTATATCCTGCAGCTCAGAATAAGCCAAGCCAAAAGCCTGCTGCATGACACCGATCTTACAGTCTCCGAAATCGCCTACCGCTGTGGCATGGACGACCCGAACTACTTCAGCACCATTTTCCGCAAAGCCACGGGTCTCACACCCATGGCCTTCCGCTCACAATCACAACAAGCCGAGTAAAACCATGAAAACACCAAGAATTTTCACGGCTATAATATTGGTGTTCGCCGTGCTTGTCATAGCTAACGCTCAAGAGGTTAATATTCAAGCCCCAATCTGGGTTAACCCCATTCAGCAAAGCTCCGACGAAAATATCGACGGTTATGACATTTACACATTGTCGGCTCAAACTCCAATCTTCCAGTGGACGCCACCCGTCGTAGCAGATGCTCCGACCGCCACATACACCTACGATTTCCGCGTTGTAGAACTCGTTGAGGGCCAGCCCGTGGACTACTTAATGGAGCACGCCCCGGTCTTTTTCCAAAAGAAAGGACTTCTTCAGCCTCAAATCCTTATTCCGGCCAAATATCTTGCCAACTTCATCTCCGGACACTTCTATGCCGCGCAAGTCATCGCTCATCCCCAATTACAACCCGTTACCTCCCGGCACAATTTTCCGGCTCAAACTACCGGCTCCAACAATCCCTTACACCCCGACAACTCCACGCAGACATCACCAGCTCCCGGCCTGATGCCTGTAGTGCCTCAAATTCCCGGTCCAATCCGTGTCTTCTGCATCGATTTAGAGCCGGTTCTATAAAGGTTAATCTACCACAGTCCCGAAAATAAAAAACCTTATATATTTTCTTGGGTCGTTCGAAAATACGGTTATCGATTTTCTGAACGGCCCTTTTCGTTGACGGGAAGCATTGTACGTCACTTTTACACGCCCCTTTGACTGAGGCGCTATCGGCACTTTTGCATACGAGGCCCGGGTACAGCCGCAGCCGGTGGCCACATTTATAATCACCAGATCGGAAGCTCCGGAGTTGACGAACTCAAAGTCGCATGATTTGATTGAGTCTGTCGACTGCGACACCTCGCCCAAATCGAATTCGCGACAGTCAAATTCGATTCTGGGCGATGTTTCTACAGAGTCCATGTCAAGGGCATAGACCCTGCAAAACATCGTCAGAAATACAATTAATAAAAATCGTCGCAAATTCATTAGAAAACCTGATTGTTTCATATGCCGACATTCGCTGCTGCCGAAATATCAGTTCTGTGGTCTGTGGTCGACGGATTACCGTTCATAAGGACATTGTAAAAATAACACTTTAGAATCGTTATAATGTATTTTGCCGTCATATACATAATAAACGGTTACTATCGCACTCGGATCGTATATTATAGAACCGGGTTGCTTGGATTTATATTGCAATAAGAACGACGCATTATGGGTATATTTCCCCGCTTTACATACGCCTTCGAAGGACATAGGAAATTTCTTTTCCAGAATTTTCATACTATAACAGTTGAACAGGGAATATGTGATACCCCATTCCGTGATGCGGGAAGCGTTCTTCAGTTCAACAACCGTTTCTATTCCATATTCTGTAAAGTCTGCAGGGTCTTTTCCACCGAAGCACCCTTTTCCATACTTGCCTTCATAGTATGAGATGAAATCAGATTCTTCGGGGAACTTTTCGAAATCATATGGATTTACTTCACTCCCAAATGTTTGGTAACACTTGGGTTGCGAAGTTCTTGGAACATTGAGGCTGGCGATCTTTTCATCTTCCCGATATTCGGTAATTACTCCTTGCGTTTTGTCATAGATGCACGGAATCACGCGATAATAGTCGCATGCACGTAAGCCGTAATCTTCAGGGTTAACGTTAAATTCATAAGTTCTACCTGAGACCAAAACGTCGTTATAATGCACAGTTGCAGCTTTGTATGTGTTGTCAGCCCCGGGTGCCTCATAAATGCGTAGTGCCGGCTGTTGGTCAGAACTTACCTGAGTGGGGTAGACGAAGAATGTCTCAAGCTTATCAAAATACAATTTTGCATTAATATTCAGCTTTCTACCGGTATTGTCGGCATCGGAATCAACATCTTCTTCTACTTCTTCTTCAGACAAAAGTGCTTTTGTCCTATCTGAATTTACAACAGCCTTCATATTAAATAACTTTGATAAATCGTAAGTTAGAAAATTGAGATCTCCGAGGCTGTGAGTTATAGGGCCAATTTTTACTATGCCTTGAGCAAAAAAACTGAAAGTGCCATAAAATCCTGCTTTAAAATTTTGGGTGTCAGCCAATATTAAATCAGTAGATGCTTCTGTTTCGAGGGTCGCCTTTAAACCCGCTTTTATTTCGGGTCCTACGACTCCACCGATTCCTAAAGCGTTTTCTCCGGCGCCGGTTCCAAAAAGGATTCCGATGCCGGCTCTTACCCTAAGCCAAAAGTCAATAGTGCCACCGGCTCTAATGTTTTTAATCTCGGTGGTAGCTTTATGGTCAGGGTTTTCAACTTTTTTGTCGATTTTAGTTTTGGTTCCTTTATTAATTATATACCCCGAGCGATGGGTATCTGAACGAAACATTAGCTCGATTTCTCCATATCCCGTTATTGTGTACCCAACTGAAGCATCAAAAAGAAGCTGCACACAGAAGGGGAAATTGGGAATACTGACCGTTGGGCTAAACTGCTTTACTGTTTTTATGCCATGCAATTGGGTTTTAATCTCAGTAAGTGCTTGTTTCATTCCCCTGATTTCCCTTATATCCTTGGGAAAACTCGCCAAGCTCTTGCTCGCTTTATCGGGATCGTTGCCTAATCCTACGAGCACCTTAATGTTGCGCTCGGTATATGTGTCTCTCCAATCCTCGACATATTCTTCCTCGAGATTTTCGTAATAATGTATATTATAATACTCGGTTGACTTATAAAGAAGGTCAACATATAATTGACTTCCGCTTTTAAGGTCAAACGTCCTGGGGAAGGGGAAGTGGAACGTAGTTGGCTCACTACTTCCTCCGTCCTCGCCACGTGATTTAGATTTATACAACGACATATCGACAAATACCGAGTCGTTCTTCCAAAAACCGGGTCGATTTATCGAAGGGGTACTACGACTGCGTGTCTCTGATTCTGATTCAATGCTATCCCTAAAATCGCTTACTCCCGGCATGACATAATCCAGATTAAGTCGCAGTTCCAACTTTTTGAACACCTCGTTTTTTGCGGCCTGTTTATGCTCTACACGAATCATCCCTCCTTCGCGGGAAACAGAAATCACCTTCTGGCACAGACCCAAAGGCACTGTTTCAGAGCAGTTTGCCGCGATATAATGGCCTTCTACCGGAATCCACTTTTCAGGCATATTGTCCATAAACCAGATGACTGAATCGTTCATCATGGCGATGTAGTCCTGAGGCTCGCCGTTAAGTGAGGTTACATCATCATTATATTGATATGTAAACTCGCCATACTCAGTGGTCTCAGTATATGCTTCATCCTTGCCTTTTTGATCTTCCGGAAGAACAAATTCCTCCATGCTCAGTGTGCATGAAGTCATCGTCAATATTAATATGTAAAGAGTATGCTGGAATAATTTTTTCATATCTTGTTTATTGAAATGTTGTTATTTGATGACTTAAGACCTGTTACTCTTCGCCTGTCAGCTCCAACGGAGCCGAAGGCCTTCCGTGAGTTTCTCCATCGAAAGGAATGTACAGGGATAAATGTTTCAACATCAGTTCCTCCCGGTCGTAGCATACAAAACGCACCAACTCGGGGGCTGTGGGCTCGTCGTCGCCCCATTCGTAATATCCGTAGATGCGTATTCGCACTATTGTCTTCGAGTCCTTTAATTTCATAGGTTCTCCTATGCCGCGTAATTCGGCGCCAACGAATGCCGCTATCATCTGGGTTTCGGGATTCAAGGGCACTCCGTCCACTGTGGCCGTTACATAGGCCACCATGTCGCTTGAATATTTATATATATCTATTTCCCAGGGTGGCAACACGAAGACCCGGCAAGAATCTGTCTTTTCATTCATAACAGAAGTGCCCCTGATTACAGTTTCTCCTTCACTTGCGGCTGTAATAGTGTCGTTGCGCAAATACGCAATGTCTTCGTTAGCCGAAGCGAAAAACACTTCACGATTGATTACTGAATCGGAACTGAACACAGGGTGCAGCACAAAAGAATCACCTACCGCGACATAAACCGAATCACGGTCAAGCCGCATGTCATAAGTTATTTCAACATTCTCATCAAATTCCATGTCCATGAGCCCGCACGACGTGAAGAGCGATGCAAGGAGCATTATGCATGAGAATGGCAATATGTGAAATGAAATCTTTATCATAAAGTTATCTTTTTCCGGGTTCGGTATTCCGCCTTGCAGTTTTATTCGTTATCTTTTTCTTTCGGTGCTGTCACTACTACAATATTAGAATCGGTAGTAGCGCGTCCGTCTTTGTATCTTATTCTCACAAAGTATTCAGCTGACTCTCCGGGCAACAGCAAATTATCCTGAAACATAAGATCAGTTGAGTTTGCCGATGTCAGAAATTTGTGGCGCTTGTCTTTGGACCCTTTGCGATAGATGCAATAGTACCATTCGCCTTTATACGGCAGATTCTTGTCGGTTTCCCACACGATTTTTGTCTTCTTGTTTTTCTCATCATAAACACCTATCAGCTTGATGGGCCATTCGAAAACTCGTTCGCCTTCAAAGCGAGTGGAATACACCAGGCTTAAACCGCTCGAAATTCCGGCATAGGAGAATGACTCCATGGCATATTCGTATCGGTTGCGGCGCACATGGTCCGGGACATCAGTTATATTCAACATGTTTCCGGCATTGCGCAGCGAGTCGCCGTCGTATACGCCGATGGTGGTCCACTCTTTTGCATTGGCAAGGCGGCGCATCAGCACATGGTGTGAAATCTGCTGCTCGTTACTGCAAACCCAGCGCATGGCGATGCCTTTCTTCTGGTCAACCCACGCTGAGTCGATATGAGCCACGGCCGGTTTGATCGTGCTGGGGCGTATAACTTGCAGCGGAGCAGTGTATTCGCCTTCGTTTGAAGCATAGTCGATTGCACGAACCTTATAGTAGATGTATTTTTGGTTGACATCAACGGCCAGGGTGTCCACAAAGACTGTGTCGCGCAGCAGCTTGCCGTCGGGCATGGGGCGCAGCATAAATTTGTGGGTAGTGTCGTTGGCAAATGCGATTTCATAATAATCGACATCAAATGATGGGACGTCCCATGACAATTTGACGGTACCGGCCTGGTTGTCCAATATTTCGTAACGGAAGTTTTCGGGAGCATCCGGGGCTTTCAGGTCGGTTACACGCATGATGTGGGTCATCGAGTAGCTGACGTTCTGAAGAGAGTCGTAAGCGGCGATGGCAACCTGTCCGCTGCGTAGCTTCGATACATTGACGGTGCATACCGTATCGGTCACCGGAATATAATCGGGAGTCAGTTCGATCCATTGGGCCTTGCTGCCGTCGCGCGGGCGCTGGTAGTAGACAATCTTGTATCCGACGAAGTCGCCCTCGATAGTGTCTTTCGAGAAATGGAAGTCGGCATACACGTCTTTCGACAGGTCGTCGGGATTGCGGCGGTCGATGACAATCGACTTCAACTGGGGAGGCCGGGGAGCTTCCATGTCGGGCATGGTGGCCACATGGTAGTTCTGTGCCGTAACCAGGTCGCCGAAAGCGTCGTATCCCGATATGCGGTATTCGTAGGTGCCGGGGCGCACGTTGTCATTGATAAAGTTGTCAATATCCTTATCGCCGAAATCGCGCATCATGACATATGGATTGTCGTTGACCTTTGTCCATTGTTGCTGGCCCATTGCACGGCGATGTATGTCATATGACGAGAAGCGGTCGGTGGGCTGCCACCAGATACGTAGCTGGTCGATGCCGACAACCGAGTCGCCCATCACGGCCCGGTAGGGCTCGGGCACATAATTCGTATTTTCGATTTCGTCGATATATCCTACGCGGAACTGCAGGTTGCCTGTAGTGTCCATTTCGGTGGGGCGCACAATGTAGCGATACTTCCGGCCCTTCTTGACCTTCTTGTCAACGAAGCGCATGGCCAGATTCTCGGCTACATCCTTGCGCCACTCGCTTGCCAGTACTGCCATGCCGAAACGGAACTGCTGATCTTCGTACACGTCGAGCAAAGCGCCCATATCACCGGTGGGATATTTCGATTGCTCCTGAGAGAAGCCGCCTGTGCTATAAAGTGTACCCATGCCAACCATTGCCACCGAGTCAGTTTCGGGGTACAGGGCTTGCCACCGTTCCAGTGAGGCCGGTTTCATTTGAAATGCAAGAGTATCGATGCGGAACTCAGCATCCGGATTTTTGCCGTCTGGTACAGGCATACGATAGATATTGACGCCGACGGCGTTGAGATACTGCCAGCTTACATAGTCTTCGGGAGCCCATCTTAGGACAATGCTGTCACCGTAAGTGCGTGCGAGCAAGTGGATTGTGCTCTCATAATTGCGCCGCCCGGCATTGCTGTTGTTAAGCCCGGCAGTGTCACGCACTTCTCTTGGCAGATACTGGCGCGCCGGTGCAGGCACTATCGGGTCTTCGTCGGCCAACGCGTGGCTGTGCGATGCGGCCGACGCGGCCAGGATGCCAGCGGCCATCAGTAATATGATTGTTCTACTCTTTTTCATATATCGTATGGGGGTATTCTATTTATTTTTATAGAAATATTCATTGACATTGCCCTTGTTCGACAGCACATCCGACGGATTCTTGATGGTGCGTGTCAGCAATGAAAGTGTAGGTGCCATATTCAGATACCGGATGGTATTGACGGTGTATTCCGCCTTCTTGAAGTTGTAGGCGTTCACACGGTAGTAGCTGACATTTATTTCCGAGATATTATCCCATTGGGGAACAAAGTCGATATAAGGTGCCTTGGTGCCATATGTGGCGGTGTTGCCCGTGCGTCCGTGATGACCTGACCGTGGTCCATATCCACAAGGTTTTTCTCAGGACTGTTGCCTACAAGACCTAACAGGATGTGCTCACAATATCTCTCCTGGCCGCGGATATAGTCTTTGGGCAAATCATCGAAACTGCCCCACATGGTGACCTTCTTACGGCTGTCCTTATTGTTGAACGGCGAGCCCCAGAGGATACCCAGCTGATAATAGGGCACCTCGATGCGGACATCCGGGTTCAGTGCCGAAGTAGCGGTAATATATACACCGGTGTTGGCTTCCATCATAGCCTCGACTTTATTGGCGTTTTCAGTGCTGAAGCTACGTGTGCCCTGACCCATTACCTCCTGTAATTTCTTGCGGAATTCTGAGTCAAAGCGGTCCACTGCACTATATACGGCATAGAGGTCTCTGATAAGATAAGTGGCACGGGCTTTGTCGTCCTTGCCTCCCACATACAGTTCGTATGCACGCTCGGTGCCGCCTAATGCATAGTCGTATTTTGCATCGTCCATCATGGGAAGGGGATATTCACAGTCTGCGCTCCATTGGCTGCGGTCGTACATCGACAGGGACCTGATCTTGCCGTAATCGATATTGTTGGCCCAAGAATTCTTGTAAGCTCCCTCGTAGATCCCGCCGCGGTCGTGGTAGATCAGCGACTGAGCCGTAGTGGCGCTCGCAGTCAAGCGTTTGTTGCTCAGAGTCCAGCCGCCTACAAGTCCGAAGTTGCTCATATATCCGATATAGGTGTACGGGTCCTGATAGCGCAAGGGGTTCACGCCATCGGCTGCCATATGGTCCTTGTAGCCGTACATGTATGCACCGTTATACGTCACGTTGGAGGTCTTGGTCTTCACGCTATTCAGGCGTATGCCCACAAACGGTTTCTCATAGGCGACCTGTGTGCCGCCATTGTAGCCGGTGTGGTAATATCCATCGTGTGACCGCACAGGCAAATCTGCGATGAGGGTTGAATCGGTGACGATCTTTTCTGTTTTTACGCGTGTTTTCCTCTTGGTTCGCGGATTCATTTTCAACTCGTAAACGGTTTCCGTTCGTGACACGTCGTATTGGAGTTGCAGGCGATAGCAGTCATCGTCGACCGGAATCGTATTGAACCGGCCGCCTTCTACAGCCAGGTTGCAGGTGCTGTCGGTCACAACCCAATGGGCATCTTTTGACTCAAGCAACTCCAACCAAGTTTTGCCGGCTTTGCCTTTTTTCCGGCACAACTTCCAGCGCAATTTGCCCTTCTGGAAGGCTTGAGCCGAAATGTCGGTGAAGAAGGCAATATTGGGCGCCCTGACATCATCGATGTATGCATCTATAACGGTTTCAGACTTCAATTCGTTGCAATTTGAAGGATAAGCTATCGCCACATACTTCTGAATGTCTTCGGGGCAGTCCTCGATTTTTTCGGCCGCGGCGGTGCAGAAGAAATATTCCACGTTTTGATCCCAGGGCACGTTTTCATATTTTTTCTTTTTTTCGTTCCATTTCAGCGGGTCGACTTCCTGTCCGTTTTCAATCTCCTTGGCCCAGCCCGTTACGCTCAGACGGTAGAACTTGTTGGGGTTAAGCTGAGTCATGTCAATCTGATGCTGGAAACGGGCATTACCCTTGTATTTGAAATACATGGTACGGTCCGGCCTGTTGATATTCTGGCTGGCGCTGCTATATTCGTATATAGTCACCATCTTCTCCGTATCGAATACGAACGTGCGGCTTGCCTGGGATTTAAGTTGTTCCTTATCGCCGTCAAAATCCTGGGCCAGACGGTTGAGCTCGGTTTCATCAAGCACACGGAAGTGTTCGCGGATAGGAGCTTCGGTGTTTACCGAAACCGGCATGTAGAAATTCGGGTTTATGGCATTTTCCTTATTCCAGCCCTTCGCCTGGATGGTGTCGCCTACCGAGCAATCGCCGAACAGTTTGAAGTTGTCGAGCGCGTTGCCATAGAAAATGTCGCAGCGGTCGCCACATTCAAATTCGAATTTGCGGTTGATTTTGACCAGGCCTCCCAATAGATTCAATTTCACTCTTGCCTTACCTGTGAAATATGATGGGTTGGGGAGTCCCATTCTGAGCACACCGCCAATGCCGGCGTCCAGGATATCGAATTTCTTACTCCAGAATCCAAGGTTGATATCGAGGCCCATCACTGCATACAGGTAGGCATACAGCTGACCTTCGGCATACCAGCCATTGAAACCCGGTGTGCGGGGGAGGTTCATACATGGCGTATCGCCAATCTTTTTAACTGCCACGTCGAATCCGGCCAGAGCGCCGAGGTCGGCGTAGAACAGACCAAGGTCCACATTGATGTAGCCCCAGGCCGAGGCTCCCAACATCACGCCGCCGTGGACTTGGGACTCGAAGTACTTTTTCGCAGACAGGCGGGCTTTTTCGGCCTTGGCCACGTCATCGCTCTGCACGCCGCTGCCTTTGGTCGAGCCATCGAGGAAGGTGCGGATTTTTTCAGGCAGCGGAGGCAGTTCGCCGTTGTTGGGCAGTTCGTTGCCCACGCACAGGTACGCGTTGGCGCCGATGTCGACGCTGACAATTTTTGACTTGAAGTCAACAAGTTGGAATTTACAACGCTTGTCTTCGTCGGGTTGTCCCAAATAAAGATGCCATTTTGTTTTGTCGAGTTTCTTCCCGTCCTCCTTCATGGTGATGCGGAAGTCGAGAGATATATCTACCGCTCCCACCTTGGGTTCTTCGGGCAGTTTGGCGCCATCGTTATCGTCGGCTTTTGAATCGGATGTGTCGTCAAATGCACCGGCAAGTCCGCCCTTGGCATTATTGACAGCCGTTTTCACTTTGTCGTTGAGGGCCTTTTGCTTCTCGGCCAAATCTTTCGACAGAGCGGTTACTTTTTCACTGATGCCTCCTCCATCGGCGGCGGCATCGACAGTGACGTTCAATGCAAAATATTTGTCGGTATCATCATCCTGCCATACTATGGACGCATCGGCATTAACCATACCGGCGACTGCCGACAAATTTCCTGTCAGCATGAAGGTGGTTAGGCGCTTGTTCTTTTTGTCATAGACGACGGTCATTTCAAAGTCGCCTCCAATCACATCTTTCCCTCCGGATGAAGCGATGCCCATGCCGGCCACTACGCCGATGATGTCTTTTCGAGGCTCAGCCTCGGTTTCGCCTTTGCGTACACAGTTGAAATAGAAGCCTGCCGAAATATCGTTGATTTCGATAGGGGGAATCTGAATACCTGCCGCACCGCCTACGGATGTATAGAAATATCCCCAGCGATAGTCGTCGCGTTTATAATATCCGCCGTTGGCCTTGGCGGTAAAGAGATCGCCGGGCATAGTGAATTCGAGCGTTCCGCTATAACCTTTGCCATTCTTTTCGTCATCGGCGGCAATCAGTTCGCCTTTCAGTGTCATGCCGGCAAAGGAAGCGTTCAACGATGCGCTGTCAAACTTTGTACTATCATAACCGAAGGAGAGTTTTGTGAAATCAAAACTCGTGGTTGCAGCGCTAAGCCCGCTCAACTTGGCGTTGATGGTGATGCCGGCCGTGGCGCTGATGTCGAGCCCCTCGAGCAGTTTGATTCCACCGACAACCGACATGCTCAACATTTCGTTTTTGAAGTCGAAGTTGTATTTATCGATAGAGAATTCAAACGGCCCCAGCTTCTTATCCAGCGATGCCAAAGACCATTCGCCTGTGCTGAAATAAAATTTGTCGTTGACATTAAACTCCTTGCCATCGTAAAGGTGAAGAAGCGTCTTTTTGGTATCTTTTGCGGTCTGCAGTTTCTTTATATCCTCAAATTGCGATTCCCATACCGGACAGTTGGCAAGACGCATCTTTGAGAAATGGATACCGGGAAGCTCAAAACCAAGAGACAGATTCTTCATTTTTTCCTTCATGGCGTCGCCGCCGATGGTCATGTCACCGGTCAAGAGCAGCTCCACACGAGTTTTCAGTTCGTTGCCGTCGGGCACGGCTTCAACGAGCATATAGGTCAATTTTTCGTCAAACTCAGCCGTAGCCAACAGGAAGTCAAGTTTCAGCTCATCCATCTGCTGCACCTTGAACACATAGGCATAGTTGCCGGCCGGAGCGTTATCAAGGTCGTTTACCTTCAGAATCTGGCATGCATAGCCCATCGTGCCGTCAAGCAACGGAACATCAAACCTGCCACTGAATCCACATTCGCTGAAGTCGTTCTGGATAAAGGTAGCATGTACTTTGTCGAGTGAGAACGACCATCCGCCGGCTTTACCGGTCTTGGCCGACAGTATATCGTTGGCTCCGATTTCCAGCGTAGCGCCGGAATTGTCAAAGAACATGTTTGTGGCGGCAATCGACAAACGTTTGTCGCCGTCGGTACCGAACTCCAGCGACTTTGGCATCTTTACGCCGATTTCTTTGATGTAGAGGCCCTGCCATGTGTTTACATTTCCGTTAGTCACAGTTTGTTTCTGGTCGTACTTGGCGGGGAACTTGCCCATGTTGGCTGAATTGCGGTACAGCGAGTGGTCGTACACAACGTTTTGAACGGTGAAAGTCCAACCGGGGAGGTCCTCGGCCTGGAACGGGTCGATCGTTATGTTATCAACCATCCAGTCGTCCCAATCGCTGATACTTGTCTTGATGTTAAACACAGGGCATTCTTTCTGAGCCACACCGTTTACATCTTTTTTCAAGCCGGGTATCTTCATGTCGACATCGATACCCAACATTTCAAACGCATCGGCGTGCCACGAAACGTAGCAACCATCCGTGGGGTTGATTACATCTTTCGGAGCTTTGAAGGTACATTCATAATCGGAATTCGGGTCTGTCAGTGTTAAATCCGACAACAAGGCCAACGAACCCGATTCGGGCAAAATGCGGTCGGGAGAGATACAGATACGCGGAGCGCCAAATACCAATATCTGGTTCGACATAACGTTACAGTCGGGCATGACGAACTCTCCGATAAGGTCCATTGTGGCATGTGTCGGCGCAAATTTCATTGTCGTAATCTGCACGTCCACCGGACTTTGACTTGTTATTGCCTCAGGCAGTGCAATCGGCATATAGAGCTCTTCAATATCCTGACTGCCGATCATATTCCATGCATTCTGACCTAAAACAATATATTCATAGTATTGTTTCAAATCAATTTTATCGGCAATGGTTTTGATACCGGTGTCTGTAGCCGACTGCAACTGGCTGGCATACGGAATTCCCGTATCTCCGATCAGATTGTCGATACCCCAGTCGCTAAACAGCCCTTCTACAATATCATTGTTGCTCTTCGGGTCGGCTGAGTATGATTTGGCGATACCGTCATAGACAACTAAGTCGGTATTGATTTTCAGATCCTCAAACTTGACGCAGACCATCACCTTTGTGCCAAACGGATTCCACTCGACCCTGCCTTTACCCTCCCAGGTATCGGCTTTTTTGCCGGCTTTTATCTCGTCTATCGTGAGCATGTATTCACCGATAGGGATTGTCTTGCCTTTCAGGTCGTCGGCCTTGGCGGTGGTGGGCTTCTCGTTGTCGATCTCAACCATGTTGGAGCATTGGAAGTACGATTTTGAGAGTGCGTCAACCAATGCAAAGTCAACCACATTTACAGAATCATTGTGAAAAACGATTGGGTCAAAGTTCGTGCAGACTGGTTTGACCCTAAGCACAAGGTAATCTTTTTCGGTTACCTTGTCCTCGATTTTATCCCAAGGTATGGTGTCGGTCAACGCTTGGGTACCCTTTATCAGTTTTGTATAAATGGGTTCTGTTTCGAGCGCAGCTTTCCTGTCGATTGTAGTCTTGCCGTTGAAGAGCTGCACTTCATAGTCGAATTTCAGCGTATCGGCCTGCGCCCCCTGGCCTCCAAGGTGCCTAACCTCGCGCCATGAAACAGCCATATCGCTGCGAAGGAATTTCTTTCGGGCGCTGAGTTCGTCAAATGTCGGAGTGGTAAGGGTGGGATTTTTGAAATTGTACATTGCAGTCGAGTCAATCTCGGCTGTCACCGACCCATCGCCCGAGAGGGCCAACAAGTCTTCTGGTTTGTCATCTTCCTTGTCTTTATCTTTGTCTTTATCTTCGTCTTTATCTTCTTCGTCATCCTTATCGTCATTCTTATCATCATCACTGTTGCTGGTCTTAAACTTAAACGGCAAATATGTGCTCTTGCCATTGTTTTCCAACAGCACATATGAGAGCGGGCCGTTTGCCTTAGGCACGGCTCTCACTTGCGCCAGATAGGTTTTGTCGGCGTAGAAATTGCTCGAAACAATCTGGGAAGAAATGATACACATGTTTGGCAGAAGCCCTTTTGCCTGATAAACCACGGGGTTTCGGTCCATGGCGACATCGGGTTGTTGTCCGGGAAGTAATTCTACCATTGTGATATCATAGGTGTAAGTTGTTGAAGCACCACAGTTGGTAACAGGTACAGTCCATGAAAATTGAGCGGTAAGCGGGTCAACCTGAGCCACAGTTTCGTCGCCCATCGTGTTTAGCATAGGGGTCAGGAATTGCGGAGCCTGTGCCTTGTAGCATACCTCAAAAGTACACCATCCGCCTTCCGGATTATTTACCACTACCGGTTGTTTTAATTGTGGATTTTCCCAACGGTAGGCAGTTACTTTAGCCCGATAAGTTCCCTCCGGAAGCAATCCGAAAGCCCCACTGGTGTAATCATCGAAAAGATTGGCCGGACATTGAATTTCACTCGCCGGAATATGATTGAACATATTTTTCATTTCCGACGAGCTAAGTGTATAAACCGAATTAGGTTGTATAATAAACGGCACATTCGGCTGACGACGTGCCGGTGTGGCAATCGCCAGATCAGATGCAGGAATTATTTGCTCTAACTGAAGACCTAAATACACCTGTTGAACATCGGATGTAGTATTGGTCAATGTAATTGTAAAATACTTTTCAGGGTCCGACAAATACAAAAGCACTTGTGGCGGAAGCACCTGCTGTACCGGTGTTACAGTTACCATTACTTCCTGTGCAAAAGCACAGATGTAACTTACTAACCATGTAGCAAGTATGGCGACTAACCTATATTGTTTCATATCTGATCGCATTATTTTTCTTTATTAGCTTTGTTTTTGATGGCAAGCAATGTGAATGTATAAGTATAGTTGAGACTGACAGAAATATCCGTACAGTCAAGACCGCTTCGTGTTTGGGTGATATTTACATCTCCGTACTTGTTAAATGACGCACTGGCCGAAAACACATGCGCTTTCTTGAGTGTGTAACTTGCCGAAAAATCAGCTCCGAGAGACAGACTTTTTGATTGTCGTTCCACCTCGTTATAGCTAAGCGATACTGATGCCGATAAATTGAGGTTATTGTCCTTCAGGAACGAACGACTTGTGCCCAATGAGGCGACATCACTTGTGTATTTACTGTTATATCCGATTGACTGCTGACGACTGTAAGTAAGTGAAAAGTCGGTTTCAATCGGTTTCACATCAATATTATAAGAAAGACCGAGTGCTGTAGTTTTCACGTCGCCGGCTCCGGTTACAAACTTATTGAGGTCTTTATTTTTAGTAAGATTTGCCGAAAGGCTTATATTATGTCCTAAATGTTCTGAATCAAAGAAAACAGCCGGGATAATACTGTAACTTGACATCAGACGGTGAACGCGGGTAGTATCATTTACCACACAAGTGCCGTCTCTTTGAGTCTGCAGATAGCCGTTGTAGCCTGCCATTATGCTGAAATGATTGCCAATGCGTGTGCTTGCGTTAGCAGCATACACATAGCCGCAGGTGGTATAGAGTTGTTCTTTTGACAGATTATCAGCCTGTGCTGAAAAAATTCCCGAAAGAGAAACTTTATTGAACAGCGATGTGCTGACGGAAATGCCCAGACTATGATAATTATTGGACATATAATAAGTTCCAAGCGAAGTGTAATCGGGCTGTACCATGCGGTAACTGATAGAAGCATTCACCCCTTTGAAACTGAGATTGGCGTTGATGTCGCCTGCAAATCGCATGAGTGAACTGTATTTTACATCAAACACTTTATCAAAATCGGTTTTTACAGGAGCTTTGGGGGCACGCACATCGGTGTTGAATATCGAAGTCGCTGCATTGGCTGTTAGCGACAACCACTTAAATGGCGTTACACATCCTTTTATTCCCACTACAATATTTTCTTGTGGATTAATTTGTTCACGCCATTGTTCGTCTATAGAATTTTGAGAATCATAGGCATAAAGCATATAAAGGTCAATATAGTTTTTGCCTGATCCATAACCGGCTTTGAATCCCCATCCCATTCGTTTGTATTGAGGTGTGCGGGCATACGGATCGTTTGGATCGGCATTTATGGCGTTGCGTAAACGGCCATAGAAAATCCCGGCACGAAACTTTTTGCTTGAGTATTCAAGTCCCACACCGTTAAACGACATGTTCATTACATAATTACTCATGGACATAGTCGATTGGCCAAAATATCCGGTCCAGTTTTTATATGTAGGAGAAAAGTTGAATGATATTTGCGGATAATTGAAGTTTAAATTATCGTTGCTGTAATACAATGAAAAAGGCATATTGAAGCCATACACGCAAATGTTCAAATTCGCATATATCACATTGCTTAATGGACTCCCATATCCGTTACCGTGCGAAGAATAACGGTATGTGTTTTGTGTTCCAACTGCGCCGGATATAATCAAAGGGTCGCTTTTCGCTATCTCTGAAATGTTTTGTGCAAACATTGGCTGAGATAACAAAGCAAAAACAATTGCTGCAATTACTTTCCGTATTAAGCGGTGTGGCATCTTATTAGAATATATTAATGTGCCGCGAAGGGCGAAATTTCCATTTTAAGAAAAGGAGGGAGGATGTTGTGAGGAATGAGAGGTTGGAGAGAGAGAATGTATCGATTGGTGGGGAGAGACTTTGATTGATTAAATAAGTAAAAAGCCATGGCGCCGCGCCCATATTGACGGGCGCCATGACATTATCTAATGAAGGTGTTGGGCTTATTTAACAAAGACTTTCTTGCCGTTGACGATTAGCAGGCCCTTGGCGCCCTTGCCGAGGCGGCGTCCCTGCAGGTCATAAATCACGGCATTGTCGTCAAGCTGGTCGGCATCGACGGTGATATTCTCTATACCGCTGACATTTACGTTGAGCTTAACCGGAGACTTGAGCGAACCGACGGCCTGAGCGAACTGCAGACTGTTGGCTGTCTGGATTTCACCTGTCTCGTTATCGATTACACGAAGGGTTACATACTCGCCCTGCTTGCCATAGGCAGTGATGAAATAGCGACCGTTGACTGCCTTGCCCTCACCGCGGCATTCATCGCCGACGAAAGCGTAAACACTGTAGCGGTCGGTATCAACATCGGTGCCTAAGTCGGCTACGATTGCCATATTGTCGGCAAATTTACGCGGATTGTAGCTGAGCGCGGCGGCTTGACGTGCGCGGCGTGCCGGTGCACTCTGTTGCGTAGTGGGAGCTACATAGCGTGTCAGTGTGAGTTCGCCAGGGGTGCTGAAGCTTACTTCCGAAGTGCCGGGATTGTAGACGATGTAGCCGTCGCCGGCCTTGAGCGCTTCAAGCGATCCATCAAAGCTCTGCGTGTCGCCCTCGGCGAAGCCGTTCTGACCAATCACCTTCCAGCCGTCAGCATCCATGCCGGCAAACACGTCGTTGAGCGCGAAGTCGTGGCAGTAGGGATTGCTCCACCAGTTATAGCCGGGCTGGAAAGTGTATTGATGATTGTCGTAATTGAAACCGATGTTTTGTGAAATATTCAAGAAGGAGAAAGACTTGCCGGCAGCAACGTTGACCTTATACATTTCCATTCCCAACTCTTCAATGTCGCCGAACCAGCCGTAGGAGGGATCGTTGTAGGTAAGGGCTGTCTGCGAGCGTACTTCCTGCAGATTTTCCAGGCTGGAGAGTTCAAGAGGTGCAATAGCGTAGTTCGAAATCCAGCTCCATCCTTCTTCAAATGCGAATTCCTGACCGATGTACACCCAGGCTCTGGTCGAGACGCCATCGGCAGTAATGCTAAAGGCTTCTACAGCAGGATATTCGCCTATCAAGGTGTAGTTGTTGGTTCCGGCAATGCGTTCGGCCGTGAAGTAAGGCACGCCACTGGTCATTTCGGGGATTGACAGCTCGACGTTGTCGAGGATGATGCCGTCGGGCACAGTGTTGATGGTCATGGTGTAGGTGCCCCCTACGGCCATGCGGATATCTTCAACACTGATCGATGTGAGGCCCTGGGCGATGGTGACATTAAAGGAGACTTGGCCAGTCTTTGCCATTGAGATTTGGAAGTCGCCGTTGCTGTCGAAGCCGCTGACGTAGATGGTCATCGAACCCGTGAGCGTTGCCGTGCCGTAAGTTTGGGGGTAAACGTCGTATACACCGAGGTTTAACAATTCAAGGATAGTGGCGTCGGAAGTTGCCCACTTAAACTCTTCCCACTCGTATGTGCCGCCGAGAGCATTCTCAAAGTGGCTTTTCAATTCGGGCTGGATGTTGGTTTGCTTCAGTTGACTTTCTTGAATCGAAGTCGAGAAGTCGGTCACATTTGCGTTCTCGGGCAAGCCCTTGATGATGGACACGGGGACGTAGACGGGATCATTGGGAAGGTCGCTGTGTGTGATTACAATCCAGCCTGTAGCGCCTGAACCGATAATTGCAGCAGTGCCATCTTCTAGGAACGGATTTTCGCCACCGAATATACCTTGGTATGAAACGCTGATGTATTCGGCGCCCTGATGGCTAGCATCGGCGGGCGTGATGGTATAGAGATACGGGATGAATTCCGTGACATTTGTGCCCTGAGCCACTCTGAGACCGTTGCCTGCTACATTGTCGCTCATAGCAATGCCGGTTACGGGCTGGATGACGTTGACCGTAATCTCGATAGGATCTATCGACTGGTCTTCGCAACTTGCTGTCACGGTGTATGTGCCGGCCTTGAGCGGTGTGAGTTTTGGCTTGCCGTTTTCGTACTCGTCAACGGAAACACCGCTGTCATCTGAGCTTCGCCATAACACATCCTCTGTGGCATTGGCAGGCGTAACGGTGATAAGTCTGTAGAGTTTGGCCGTGAGGTCGTCGGCGTCATTGACGTTTACTGTAACCTCGCTGACGTCAGCAAGCTTGATGCCGGTGATGGGCTGGTAAACGTAAACCGTAGCGCCGGGCCCGAGATAGAAACAATCGTTATCAGCAATATTGTAATACACGAATCCTAACCCTAAGTAGCAACCGTCGGTGTTGGGAGCCAAACCGGTAACTTTGCCGTCGGCTACGGATATGTAGCTCGCGGAATTGGCAAAATCATAGTCCATTTCATCGGGAAGGTTTGCACCCTGGGGAAAAATCTCCATGTAATCGGCAATGCGTGCAGATTCGCCGACATTCACCGATATGGTGGTGAATCCAATATCGGAAATAGGAGTGAACGCCAGTTCCTTGGGTTGCGAAGGCATATTGATGGTCTGGTCGCCGCCGCTCACTGTAATAGTCTCGGCGAGAGTATACTCGGAAGAATGATTCGAGTTGCTGTCGACAAGCTTAAGCACGAAGTTCACCGTAGCGTTGGCATCAGCCTCGGAAACGGGAATACGCAAGGTAAAGGTGCCTTCACCCGGTGTCTGGGTTTCGCTCGACGCTTGCTTTGCCGTGGCAACTGCGCGGCACTCGTTGCCGATGAAGGCTCCAAGAGTCACATGCGTTCCCGGCTTCAGAACTTCGCCTCCAGCATCTTTGAGCACTGCGTAAATCACAGCGTCGTGGGCTGAACCGCCTGTCGGCGGCGTCCAGTTGCGTTCCGCTCTCATCTGCCCTATAATCGCCATGACGATTAACAGGAGAGTAAAAAATCTTTTCATTTGTTAGTAATTTGATATGTTAACAATTGGTTTTTATATGTATCACTTCTCCTTCGGATTCACGAACAGTCACGAAATTATGCTTTCGATCCTCCTGCCATTCCATTTCCTAATGCCTCTTTACTGACACTATGCCAATGCAAGAAATCAGAGCAAACGGGTATGTTGTCTATGTATACATTTATTCACAATGCAAAATTAGTTTAAAACATGCCAACGCATCTTCAAACGAGTGACACCGTTCAAAAAAATACTTGAATTTAGGAACATCCCCCTTATAATGTTCTCGTTTTTAACAGTTTTGTCGCAGTATCCAAAATTTGATGCGTAGTTTTACAAAGCAAGATTAAACGTATATAAGGAACTCACATCGGTAATACAAATGTTAATTTTTTATAAGATTATTCTCAATCAATATATGTCGCAGCGGTATCCTATCAGCTGATTTCGCAATGCTGTTTTGAGCGCTGGGAAAGGCGCCATCATATCCGCTTAAACCGTCGACAAGATGAACTCCCCCTCGAATCCTATTTAAGCCGACCGGTTCATTGAGCCGGAAAAGATAATAGAGAGAACCGTTCAGTACGGTCTTGACCATTATCCGGAGTTGGATAAGGAAGGGCACTGATAAAGGATGAAGCTCGGCTGCGCCGGATTTTTGAAAAATATTTTGTATAAGAGGGACACCGGCTGAAGCTCCGTCCGAACCTCACGGCTCGGGCGAAGCGGTCAGTAACATTATGCAGACATCCGTTTTTTTATTTGCTTCATGTTGCGGTTCATCAGACTTACAATTCTGTCGTGATAGTCGGATGGTTGGTTTTGAAGTCCACGGCATTGCAGAATGGTCATAGTATCAAGACCTATCTCAATCGTTTCCATTCTTTTGCCGTTGACTATGGCAGAAAGTATCAAAGAATTACTGCGCATGGCATAGTTGCATTGACCCACACAGTGATGAAGCTCCGCTCCCTCTATGATATGCTCTTTCACGCTCTCCAAAACCCGTATGGTGATTTCATTTTCAGTGATAGACACTCCGAAGAATTTGCTTTTCATCGCCTTAAAATCTTCCTCTTTCTTAATGGCTTCCCGAATTTCACGTTCCATTCTCTCTTTATTTTCCAAGGTCTGCACCTTGCGTAGCCAATGGTCGTGAGCGTTCTTTATGTCTGTAGGCATGATGTATTTGGGCGAGTGAATATCCTTGCCGAGCCGATTAAGCAGTCTCATCATATCGTGCCAATTTGCGCCGTCCCCGACAACATAGCCATGTCGCTGACATATCAGTATCGACTGCCAATAATCAAGAGTTGAGGGTGTCCTGACAGCCTCGCGGAACAATTCAATCTGTCCCATTTTCAATAGGCTCTCTATCTTATTGCTGGATAGAATGGCGCAGAAGAATGTCTTGGGGTCAAGTCCATAGAACTTGCCTTTGAAGCCGTTGCGTTTAATTTCGGGGAGTAGGCTCATATAGGGATAAATGGTCGGTGTCGGGTCGTATGCTCCGTATTGATTTCGGTTTCTTATTTCAAGGCGTGAGCCGTATGACCATTTGTCAATGTAATAACCCATGCCTCGGACATTCTGTCGGATAGTGAATTGTCGATTAAGAAGCGACTGCCTCGGGCTGTGCCTCTGCTTTCGGTTCCATCTGTGAGGCCGGTCGGGCGACCTCCTTCACGGAACGTGCTCCGAGGATGATGCGGGAGCGGTGACTGCCGTCGGCTGCTGTCCACTCATTAGGTTTGAGTGTGCCCTTGACCTCTACGAGGCGCCCTTTCTTGATGGCATCGAACGATGTGAGATTGGTGTTCTTGGCCCACTTCTCCACGGTGATGAGTGATGACTGGCTGGTGGTCTCGCCTGACTTCTTGGAAGTCGACTTGGTGCGGACTGCGAGAGCGAAGCGGATTACACTTGCCTCAGCGAAGTTGTGGATTGAGGGTTCGGTGGCGATGAAACCACGGACTACGGTGTTGTTAACGAGAGTGTTGTTGCCACGATTGGCGGTGCGGTTGGTGTTGTTAGCTTCCATAATTACGATGATGCCAAAAGTTAATAAATTGAGTTACTTGGTGAAATCTTGATTTTTCTCCCTTTCTTTAAGATCCCTTTCGGGAGGGTTGCCGAATCAATTTTTTCGGCAAATCTCAAAGGACGTGAACACAGGGGGATTTAGACAAGGCTGCCACAGCAGCACGGGTGATGCCGTGGCACGCGCCGTTGGGCCTTGGCATATCCACGTGCGTCCTTAACTTCGCCGACTCAAAAATCGACGGCCACCCTTCCGGCAGGCATCGCAAGACCGCCAGGCTTTATAAAACAGGTCTAAAAGAACGTAGATTAACAAATATTTAAGAGCTTGTGCAAGAATGTGGAATTAGATGCTATAAATTTTACAGTCTAAAATAGTTTATCTTTATGGGATACAATGATATAAGGGACACGCCGTCCCAAGATAGCGAGAGTAACTCGGAAGACTTGGGAACGGTAAAAAAGTCGAAGACCTATTAAATAATGGAACTCAGGGATGTCCTCTTGTGTCCTGACGTAAACAGCTAAGCGATTCTTTATTATTTGATAGTGGTTGTCTTGACATATTTTGTCAATTGTGCTTGCATGTATTAGAAATTATCCTTATCTTTGCACAAAAATACAGCTATGATGCTTTTTCAAGAGAAATTAAAAGAATTGAGGGAGTCCTTAAATCTGTTGCAACGGCAAGTTGCAGCAGGCATTGATATGGATACGGCAGTCTACTGTAAAATTGAAAAAGGAGACAGACAGGCTCGGGAAGAACAAGTGCGACAGTTAGCCCATTTTTATGGCATACCATATGAAGAATTGCGTAAATATTGGTTAGCTAACAAAGTCTATAATCTTATTGAAGACGAAGAGGATGCCTCCGAAATTCTTTCTATGGTGGCAGAAGGTATGGCAGAATACGGACAAGCAAACTCATAATAGCATGGCAAGAATTGATGAATTTAAGAATTTCATAGGCAATTATCGGAATGCTTGTGAACGCGGTGAACTTGATAAGGCTTCAGAAGAGACTACCCGCACTTGGATTAACCAAATGCTAGCCATATTTGGGTGGAACGTCAGGAATACTACTCATGTATTACAAGAAGTTCCACTTGAGATTTCCGAACGCAATGCACTGAGTGAAATCGGTTCAACTAATACTCGTCCGGATTACACACTCGTAAATGGTCGCGTGCGGTTATTTTTCCTTGATGCGAAGAAAAGATCTGTAAATATAAAAACCGACAAAAGTGTGGCCTTCCAGATCAGATCGTATGGTTGGTCTATAGGTACCGGCTATTCCATCGTTACAAACATGGATGAATTGGCAATCTATGATTGTTCAGCTATGCCGAGGGTCTCGGATAATGCAGATTTTGCACGAATCCTTTATTTAAAGGTTTCGGATTTTGCTGATAACTTTGAAACACTCAACAAATACTTAGGGCGGGATGAGGCTATTTGCAATAATCTGAAAACAAAGTTCATAGGCAAAGACTCTATTGACAAGAACTTCTCAAAAGCTTTAAGTGACGTGCGGCTCAAACTTGCCAAGGCGATAGTAGAAGGTAATAATGGCGTTATTGGTATCAGTGATCTTAATTTATGGACTCAGATTATTCTTAATAGAATCCTATTCATTAGAGTATGTGAAGCTCGCGGACTTGAGCGTGAAGGCCTTTTGAAAGACTTCGCAAAAACTGATTTTTGGGCGCAGTTCAAAAATTCGTCATATCTCACCTTTTTTGAGCATTATGACGGACCGATGTTTGCAAGAATCAATCAAATTCATAAGTTGAACATCAACAACTCCGTTTTTGATGAGCTGCTTTCATTCCTATACTATCCGTCTCCTTATTGTTTTGATGTAATTCCATTGAAGAGCATCAGCGATATATATGACCTCTTTCTTGGTTATCACCTAGAATACGACGATGCCGGACTTCTCGGAAATGTCTTGAAATCGGAATTCCGCAAAAGCAATGGAGCTGTAACCACGCCTGAACACCTGGTTCATAATACTATAACCAATACAATTTCGCCGGAATATTTACAATCACTTACCAACAAGCAGATTTTAAGTAAAACCATTCTCGATCCAGCTTGTGGTAGTGGCGTGTTCTTGGTCGGGATTTACGATTATCTTGCTAAACAAATTGAAAGAAACCTGCAAGAAAACAAAGACTCTTTACCTATTCAATATCTGTATGAAAAGGATGGGAAAAAGTTTCTTAATCTTGAGGGTCGCAAGCTGATTGTGAACCAATGTTTGTATGGCGTTGACATTAACCAGGAATGCGTTGAAGTTGCTAAACTCTCATTGTCTTTAAAGATTATCGATGGATATGATCCGAGCGATTTTGGAAGTGCCGGTTTATATGGTTCTCAAATTCTTAGAGGGGTTGGAATAAATATAAAGTGTGGCAATTCGCTGGTAGAACCGGACATACTGGAACGTGTCCCTGAAATAAAAGATAATCTTGATGAATTGGCTGCGACCAATGTCTTCGATTATAAAAGCGCATTTAAACACGTTTTTACGCATGGAGGATTTGACTATGTGATTGGAAACCCACCGTATGTCGAAGTTAAGAATTACAATGGAGCACTACCAGCTATGTCTATTTACATTAAGCGACGTTACGCATCAAGCAAAAATGGTAAAATAGATTTAGCCATACCATTTATTGAAAGAGGAGTTGAGCTTCTGAATGAAAGGGGAAGCCTTGGATATATTGTACAAAAAAGATTCTTCAAAACAGACTACGGCAAAGGTATCCGAAAGTTTTTGAGCAGCAAACGGATTCTTCGGTCGATATATGACTATATCGAAACGGATTTGTTTGAAGACAGAATTACATACGTTGCTATAATTGTATGCGACAAGACATCTTTAAATGAGACGACAGTCAAATACACAAGCAGTATAAATGAAGAGTGTATTGAAATTGAAAAGGATACAATCTCAGAAACACCATGGTCATTTGAAAACCATCAAACCAATTCGTTGCGAGTGCGGCTGTCAAAAGATCTCGGGACTTTAGGAGATGTTTGTAATATCAAAGTTGGAGTTCAGGTGTTATGGGATAAGGCATACCATATTATTGCAAGTAGCTCTGATGATAAATACATTTACGGGAAATCAGCTCTGTGTGAAGATGTTAAAATTGAACGTGGGGCTTGCCGTGCTTTACTATGCAATGAACGTTTTATCCCGCTATCTGTCCGTGATGAATCTACATTCATCTTATTCCCGTATGATGTTATAGACGGAACTGTTTCTGAGATTGAATTCTCAGAATATGAGCATCGTTATCCATTGGCAGGGAAATATTTGCGTAATTTCCGTGCACTTATTGAAGAGAATGTTCAAACATTAACGAGTCGCTTTCCTAAGTTGGATAAGAATGAATATTGGCACTTGTTTACAAGAGCCAATAATCACAATGCTGTTTATAAGAAAATATGCATTCCAATGACGGCGCAGAATCCACAGGCTTCTGTTGTTATGCATGAGGATACATATTGTGATAATGCCAATATGTTTTTTGTGCAGATTTCAGAAATAAATGATGATAAACTATATGCGATGGCAGCAATCATCAATTCCACCCCATTTGCATATTTCGCAAAATCGATTGCGAATCCACAACAGGGAGGGTTTTATAAATTTAACAAACAATTTCTCGCCCCGGTTCCTTTTCCGAAAGAAGAATTCATCTTATTTGGAGAGAGAATGAAACGTCTCGTATCAATCGCAAAACGCATTGAAGAAACAAACAGTGCCATTGCGACAAATATTAGTTCTGCTTCACGATACTATCCCCTCCTTAATAATCTGTGGGATGAGATTGACCAGATATGCTGTAATCTCTATGGGCTAACTGATGCAGAAAAGTCCACTATAATGGCAAATCCTCGTATAGATCATAAATATGAATAAGGAATTACAGAATATTATAAACCAGTATGCTGAACAAGACTTATGTCTTGAGAGTATGGTCGTGTCATCATTCGTGATAAACAACTCATTAACAGTTCAAACTGGTTTATTGGCCGAATATTATCTGGAAGACATCCCTATTATAGGCATTGAGTCAATCGAAGACGTTATCAACGTATTTGAGTTGGCAATTCCCAAAGCGGAGAGGACCAAGAATGGTGCAGTCTATACCCCTAAATATATTCGCGATTATATTGTGGAGCGAGTCGTAGCCACGGGAAATAGGGAGCTACAAAGATGTCTCGTCATTGATATAGCTTGCGGATGTGGAGCATTTCTATATACCTTGGCAAACTATCTTTATATCAACTGTGGACTGTCATATCGTGAGGCACTGCAACATTTATACGGCGTAGATGTTAGTGCGCTAAGTGTGAACCGATGCAAAATACTTCTTTCATTGGCTGCATTACAAAATGGTGAGATCTTAAATGATGACGATTTCAAAATTTTTCAGGGTAATTCCCTCAGCTTTGATTTTGTTTCAATGGATGGTGTTGCTGAAAATGGAGGATTTGATATCGTCGTTGGCAATCCTCCATATGTCCGTGCTAAACATATTGACAATGAGTCAAAAGCATTACTCCCAAACTGGAAAGTTGCAAAAACTGGGAACGCGGATTTATATCTTCCCTTTTTTGAAATCGCATACGGCATTTTACGGGAAGATGGTGTAATTGGATATATCACTCTCAACTCTTTTTTTAAAAGTGTAAATGCCCGACAGTTGAGAAGCTATTTTCGTGAAAATAATGCGACTCTCGAAATAGTGGATTTTGGTAATCAACTTGTGTTTGGCAAAACCCTTGCTTACACTTGTATTTCCTTGATTCATAAGCAAGGGAATGGTGGTATAAACTACACTAAAGGAATTTTAAATTCCCATGGATTTGTCGAACGACCCATGCTGTTCAATTATATATCATATGAAAGCCTTGATGACCATAAGGGATGGCATCTTAATAATGCCGATGTCCTTCTTAACATCCGAAAGATTGAGGGTGCTGGAAAATCTCTTGGGGAAATGTTCCAAATCAAGAATGGAATAGCAACACTCGCTAATGATGTCTATATTTTTAGGCCAATACGTTCGGATGAGTTATATTATTATTTGGAACTTAATGGAATGGAGTTTCCCATTGAAAAGGGTATTTGCCGCGATATTATTAAGCCCAATATATTGCATTCCGAAGAAGAGATACCAGATATTATAGAGAAAGTAATCTTCCCATACGACAAGGACAACAGGGTTATTGCTGAAGCTGTATTTATGAGTAAGTATCCAAAGGCGTACAAGTATCTAACTCTTAATAAAATAAAATTATCCAAACGAGATAAGGGAGAAAAGACTTATGAAGCATGGTATGCCTTTGGTCGTTCGCAAGCAACTAACGACAGAGGACTGAAACTATTGTTCCCGTATATGACAGACCATCCGCATTTTGTCTATACGGACAATGAAAACATGCTCATTTACTGTGGATATGCTATTTTTGGCGATAATCAGGATGACCTACTTGTTCTAAAGCGCATTCTTGAGTCTTCGGTTTTTGACTATTATATGCAACATACAGCCAAACCTTATGCGACAGGTTACTACTCTTATGCAAAGAACTATGTAAAAGGGTTTGGCATTCCTAAGTTAAATGAACAGCAACGCGCTGTCTTACTTAGTTTACAGGACTCAAACGACATCAATAGCTATGTTGAGAATTTATATGGTGCCTCAGTATCTTTATAACATATTTAACAGAAATCATTATGTGGTCAGATAATATAGCGAAACGAGATTATTTGGGATTCGAGGTTCATGCCAACCTTATTAGTGGTTTGGTGGATGAACCTAATATGCTTCCTATTACTATTGGGGTTTTTGGTGATTGGGGAAGTGGAAAATCCACCATTATGGAGATTTTAAAAAAGCATTATGATGATGAACATGCATCAAACAAATCCATTGTATGTTTACAATTCAATGGTTGGGTTTTCGAAGGCTATGATGATGCTAAGGCAGCCTTAATTGGCGCTATTATTGAAAATTTCGAACGCAATAAATCATATGGGCGGAAAGTCGTAAATAAAGCAAAGAAACTTAGTAAATCTGTCAATTGGATGAGAATGTTAGGCTTTGGCGTTAAGAATATCGCCATACCTATTGTTGCAGCATCATTGACAGGAGGCACAAGTGTCGGTCTTCAGATTTTTAATTGGGCAAAAAATCTAGTATCAGACCCCCAACAGATTGCTGATGCGATTAAAGATACGGATTTTGCTAGCTTTCAAAAGAAATTCATAAAAGAAAGTGCCGCAATAAGTGTTGAGGAACAATACCAAATGGTTCGTAAATTCAGGGAGGATTTTAAAGAACTTCTCAATGAAGCTGGGATTAAGAAACTAATCATTTTAATTGACGATTTGGATAGATGTTTACCTGATAGAATTATAGATAATTTAGAAGCTATAAAACTATTCTTGAATGTAGAAAATACAGCATTTATTATAGGTGCTGACCCAAGAATTGTTCGTGACGCTATTCGTCATAGATATAAAGACTTAATCGAGCGAGATGATGCTGCGGAAAATGGCAGAGTTGTTATTGATTATCTTGAAAAGTTAATTCAAATTCCCTATTCTTTGCCGAAATTGTCAGATTCAGAAGTAGAGACATACATATCCTTATTATTTTGTGAGGATTTACTAGATGCATCTAATCTGAACAAAGTCCATAAAGCGTTTACTGAATTTAGAAAGAAGGATAGATACAGTATATTTGGAATTGAACAAATTGCATTGGCAATTTCTGATGCGTCGGTTGTCAAGCCACTTCGTACTCAAATAAGATTAATTTCTCAGCTTTCACCCTTGATAGCAGGAAACCTTGACGGAAATCCCCGACAGATAAAACGATTTTTAAATACATTTATGCTTCGTAAAAAATTGGCAGAAGTAGCTAATATCGCAGACTTTAGAGATGATATTTTAGCTAAGTTAATGATTCTTGAATATGCCGAACCAACTCTTTTCACTGAATTATATGCATGGCAAAGTCAGAACAAAGGTTATGCAATTCCTTTGAAAGAACTTGAAAATAAATCAGAGGAAAACACAAGCCTTTCTGGCGATAAACTAAAAAAATGGAATACTCCCAAAGTCAGCACATGGCTTAAGTCAAAACCATATCTGGGTTGTGAAGATCTTCGTGATTATTTTTGGATTTCTCGCGATAGGCTTGGATCAATATCTAACAATATGCTTCCTCCAATAGTTAAAACTGTTTTATCTGCTCTTATGGTATCTGGGCAGCCAGAAACTCTCATAATTAAAAAAATCCGGGAAGAAGTAAAAACTCTACCAGATAATCTTCAATATGAACTATACAATCAACTCGTAAAACAAGCAGAAATCAGTTCTGGTGACAGGGTTCACATTTTCAATTTATTCGAATACTTGCTTGACAATAAGTGTTCGTGTGAAGAGCAATTTAGAACTCTATGTTCCGAAAAAGTATTCAAATTAAAACCTGCACAAAATAAAATTATAGAGAGAATTGTAGGTAAACATTCAGACCTTCAGAGTATAATAAAACAATAATGCCATGGGAACATCGAAAGCATATGGTGGGCTAAAAGGAGTCCCGACGTGGAGCAATCTTAGTAGTTCTGTTACGAAAGCCGTTAATGACGGACATCCAACACAGGATAGTCTAAGAAAAATCATGTCAAATGCTGTAGCACATTTTGGCGGTTCCAATCGCGCATATTCGGGAGGCTCTAAAACGGGAGGTAGAGCTGGCGTGAAGACGGCTCAACGCTTGGGATCATTCTTAGGCAATGTTCAAAATAATGGCTTTATAAGTTCCTTGAATGGTTTAGGAAAGGGAATTGATATTAACGATGTATCTCAAGCAAAGGGGATTATAATTGAACATTGTGCTAATAATGCCGGAACTTTAGATGAAGTGGCAGCAAAAGCTGCCATGCGAGATCTGCTGAATGATATAGGTGCAGATGCATTATCAATAAATGAGTTTGGGGAAAAGTTCGAATCCGCTATTAAAGATTATGGTCCCAAAGAATTAATTGTTAAGTATTTCGGCAATTACTTATATGAGCATTTAGCCACTGATTTCTATGAAAAGCTAATAAAAGAGAAAGGTATTAAAGAAACGAATAGTTTTTATAGAGACCTTAAAGAATATATCATTGAGCAAACTAAAACTATATCCGAAAACCACGATTTGAGAAGTATAGACTGGCAATCTCGTTCTGGACAGACCGTAATACAAGAACTCTTTAGAGAAACGTTAATAGCATTTGAAGGATATGAAGATTAATATTACAATATCAGAGCCTCAATACACCTACGGATTCGCAAGAATAATATTAGGGTATGAATCTTCTGTAAAAACGGAAGTATCTTTAAATGTGGATTACCGTAATTTGTATAAATTCACAAGATGCACTTCTGGTGTATCATTTGATCTGTTTGTTATAGGATGTCTCGTTTATGGTATTGATATCTTATTGCCAAGACAAACTAAAGAACTGGATGGCTGGAGTAGAGAATTTGAGGTAACTTTCCCCGTCGAAAATTTAAATTTATTCCAATCAATAAAAGACAGTCTGGAAGATACACTTAATTTCTTAACCGGAGATCTGTGGAATATCTCTTTTGAAGAAAGAAAACTTCATACTCTTTATAAGAAAGGGAAACATCAGAAAGTATTTAAAACTGAATTTAAGGAAAAACATAAGTGCGTTAATTTGTTCTCAGGTGGAATGGATTCCTTAATTGGAGCCATAGACCAGCTTGAATCATCTTCTGAAAGAGTCTGCTTAGTTTCTCATACAGATTCAATGTTCAAGGGCGCAAAAAAAGATCAGGATGCTATATTACAGGTAATTCAAAAGAATTATAAGCATTTTCATCATATCCAGACTCGTGTTGATATGGATAAGCATGATGTTTATGGTTCCGAATATCAAAAAGAAACAACATTAAGATCTCGTTCTTTCTTGTTTATAAGCATGGCTGTATTAGTCGCTGATTCTATAAGTCAAGAAATGCCGGTTTTTATACCCGAAAATGGTACGATTTCTTTAAATTTTCCTTTGACACCTTCACGGAGAAGCAGTTGTAGTACGAGAACTACTCATCCGCACTTCTTGAGTTTAATGCAATCACTTCTTTTTTCTTTAGGCTTGAAGCATAAGATTGTAAACAAGTATCAATTATGTACAAAAGGAGAGATGATAGAGAAATGCAAGAATCGTAATCTATTACTCTCAACTTATGCTTTATCTTGTTCGTGTGGTAAACGAGGAACGAGGAAAGATATTAGGGATGATGCTCATGCAACTCACTGTGGTGTCTGCATGCCATGTATATATAGACGAGCAGCCCTTCACAAAATATATGTAGAAGAGCATGTCGGAACCGACATCTTTAATTCTCGGAAACGGGATATTATGCAAATTCCAGATATGCCGGCGTTAATCAGTTACTTGCAAAATGATTTAACCAAAGAGGAGATTGAAATGGGGCTTATTGAAAATGGACCTCTTCCCCTTGATAAACTTGGCGAGTTTTCCGACGTCGTGATGCGTACTCGTAAAGAGCTTAAACTTTGGATAGATGACTGTGCTCCAGAAAACATTAAGAAATATTTCAGATGATTATTGATACTCATTGTCATTTCGATATGATTCCTAATCCCGAGTCTCATCTCAAAAGATGGGAACAAAATGGAAATATTATAATCGGAATGACTAATTCACCACAACATTTCAGAATCGGCCATCCCCATGTCTTAGGTTTTAAGCATATTAGATTGGCACTTGGATTCCATCCACAGCTGGCAACCGACAACTATCAAGAATTAAGTTTGTTTAAGTCATTATTTTCTTCGACATCTTATATCGGTGAAGTTGGCTTGGATTTTAGTAAAGACTTTATACACTCAAAAGATGTCCAATTATCTTCATTTGCTTATATTTGCGAATGCCTAAGAGGACAGAATAAAATTGTAAGTGTTCATTCTCGTAAAGGTGAGGTAGAAACTTTAAACATGCTAAAAGAATATTCTGTCAATAATGTAATATTTCATTGGTACAGCGGCCCATTACGACTTATTGAAGAGATTGTTGCAGCAGGTTATTATTTTTCAGTTAATGAAGCTATGACTATATCGGAGTCTGGTCGAAAAATAATTAGTCGAATTCCACTGGACCGAATTTTAACTGAATCCGATGCTCCTTTTAATAGAAAATCGAATATAAAAAATGCACTGACTAATTTGGGAATTTCAGAATATCAGATTTATAATAATTTTCAGACTCTCTTAAATCGTATAAAGTAAGGCTATGTATCCATCACTCGTTTTATATATCGAAAGAGAGGTGCTTCCGAGGTATGAGCGGTTTGACGCCGCGCATCGGGTAGATCATGCTCAGATGGTTATCAAACAAAGTCTGGAGATTGCAAAACATTATCCGGTAATTCAGGAGATGGTTTATGCGATTGCAGCCTTCCATGACCTCGGACTGGAGGTTGACCGAAAGACGCATCATTTGGAATCCGGACGTATTGTTCGCGAGACAGAGAGACTCAGGGAGTGGTTCTCGCCGGAAGAAATCGAGACGATGGCTCAGGCTGTAGAAGACCACCGGGCTTCATCGGATCACGAACCGCGAAGCATCTACGGCAAGATAGTGGCGGAAGCCGACCGCTTCATAGTGCCGGAAAAGATTATCGAGCGGACTGTTCAATATGGTCTCGACCATTATCCCGAACTTGATAAGGAAGGCCACTGGCAGCGCACCCTTGACCATCTACATGAGAAGTATGCCGAAGGTGGCTACCTGAAGCTATGGTTTCCGGAGTCGCTCAATGTGCAACGACTTGAAGACCTCCGCAAGATTATAAAGGATGAAGCCCAGTTGAGAGCAATCTTTGAGAAATTCTACAACGAACTCACTGAAAGATGAAAGCATATACATACATCGAGAAAGGGCGGTTTGAGTTGATCGACAAGCCCAAACCGGTATTGAAAGACCCACAGGATGCCATCGTGCGCGTTACGCTCGGGAGCATCTGCACGAGTGACCTTCATATAAAGCATGGCAGTGTGCCTCAGGCTGTTCCCGGAATAACCGTCGGCCACGAGATGATCGGCGTTGTGGAAGAGGTTGGCCCCGATGTCCGTAATGTCAAAGTCGGTGACCGTGTAACCGTTAACGTAGAGACGTTCTGTGGCGAATGCTTCTTCTGCAAGCGCGGGTATGTCAACAACTGCGAGTCGGAGCATGGCGGCTGGGCACTGGGCTGCCGCATCGACGGTGGTCAGACAGAATATGTGCGCGTGCCGCTGGCCAATCAAGGGTTGAACCGCATACCTGATAGCGTCAGAGATGAACAGGCTCTTTTTGTCGGAGATATTCTCGCTACAGGTTACTGGGCAGCACGTATATCAGAGATAACGCCAGAAGATACCGTGCTTATTCTCGGTGCCGGACCGACAGGCCTTTGCACATTGCAGTGCGTGGCTCTCTACAATCCCAAGCAGATCGTGGTCTGCGAACCGGATGAATTCCGCCGCAATTTCGTCCGTGAACATTATCCTGATGTGACTGTCGTCGAGCCGTGGGAATGCGAAGAAGTTATTGATGAACTCACCGATGACCGCCGGGCCGACCGCGTGATAGAAGTCGCCGGTGCCAAGGATACATTTCAGATGGCATGGGAATGTGCCCGTCCCAATGCCATAGTAACGATTGTAGCCCTCTACAATGAATCTCAGGAGTTGCCCCTGCCGTGGATGTATGGCAAGAACCTGACTTTCAAGACCGGAGGTGTCGACGGTTGCGACTGCGCCGAGATACTCCGGCTGATAGAGGCTGGCAAGATTGACACAACTCCGTTGATTACGCATCGTTATCCGCTATCTCAAATCGACAAGGCATATAAACTGTTCGAGAAAAAGAAAGACAATGTCATAAAAGTAGCCATTACACCGGATGTAATGTAATGATATGGAAACAGAAGAAGAAAAACCGGAAGATACTCAGTCGACTCAACAGGAATGCTGTCCTGAATGTCAGTGCCAGAATTGCACCTGCAATAAAGGCAGTCGCTACCGCACCTTATATTTTCATGAACCGTCCCTGGATGACTTTGCCGACTGGGACTAAAGCATCAATTATATGAGGATTATCAGCTGGAATATCAATGGAATAGGTAAACGGTTTGATGAGCTGGAAGAACTGGCTTATCGGTACCGTCCGAATTTCATTTGCCTGCAGAAGGTACGTTGTAACGATGGTCGCGACGATTACAAGATTGAAGGGTATCGTCAGCTCTTCAATCTCAACGACTATGGCAGTTGGAGCGGCGTTACAACTTACTGGAAGATTCCTGAGGATGCAGGCCGGTTCCCGGGATTCCATTCTCCGGAACGGATAAATGATGATTTTCTCAGCAAGGATGGTCACATGCAGGTTTTTGACTGCAAGGATTTCTTCCTTGTCAATGCCTCTGTACCATTTGCCAATAAGACCATTGAAGGAGCTGAGACATATCGTCAACGGTGGAATGCTGCTTTTCAGGAATTTATCAAGAAACTGACTTCCGAGAAGTATGTTGTCATCTGCGGTGACTTAAACATAGTCCACACTATAAAAGATACCTGCGATAAACGTCTGGAACAGAATCGTCCATGCTTCAATAAATGGGAACGTGAAAATTTCAACAGCTTGTTGAAGAATTGCAGACTCATAGATAGTTTTCGGGAAATCAATCAAGACGCCAATATCCCAACTTTCTACGGTAATTACCGTTCTACCGGTCTCGGCAATCGAATAGACTATTTTCTAATCAGCTGTTCTTTGCTGGCATCTGTAACAGCCGCCGACATCCTGTCGGACTTCGGTACAGGTCAAAGCGTCCCTATAATTTTAGATTTTGAAGATGATGATGTTTAGCGGAGCATTGGTTGGCGATTTAGCAGCCTGGACATACGAACATGACCAAGAGTGTTTCAAAGAAAGATTGGTCTCTCCGGAAGCAAAGCTTTCGGCTATAGGGTTGTGCATCAAAACAGAGTTGCCTTTCTTCTGCGATGGCGGAAATTACTATAAGCATCGGTTTTATACCAAACTCTCTTACGCTTTCAACAATCCGAATCCCGGAACTTATGAGGATCATCTAAACCTCGAGCCGTGGAGCTATGATTATAATGGTCCTCATATCGGCATCCCGTTCAAGATGAAGCAGGCTATGATCACGGCTGCCTTCATCCTTTCGGGGAATGAAACAGAAGAAAGGCAGAAGCATCTTGATTGGGTATCATTCTTTCATGGAGGAAAGCAAGAGCATTATGCCCAGGCATTGATGCCCATAATCAGAAGGTTAAAAGAGGGTCAATCCAAGGATGAGATTGAAAAGGACTATCCGGTTACACTCGACTACTATAAAAGTGGTTCGGGCCATCATTGGCACGATTATCTGGAGTACATAACGTTCGCTTGGCGATGCTTCTATTACAGTCATAGCTTCAACGAGGCTATTATAAATGCTGCCAAATGCTCCCGAGACAGGCATCTTACAATGGCTTTAGCCGGAGCTTTCGCTGAGGCTTATTATGGGCACGACTCGATTGCTCCGGAATTTATTGCTATTTGCAACCGGCTTTTGGGACATTCTGAATGAAGAAAACTCCGGCCTACGCATCTCTGCGGAGGTCGGAGCAGTTGGAACTTGGAACATTATGCGGTAGCCTTGGCTTCAAGGAAGCGGTAGGCGTTAGAATTTACGAGGTTGACTATGCGGTCGTGATAGTCGGTGTTGGAGTTGCATACTCCACGGCTTTGTATCACGCGACCTTCCGTAAGCGAAAACTCGATTGTTTCGATGCGGTTGCCTTCGCGGTCGTGTGCCGAGAGAATTATAGACTCCGGCTTGGTGTAATACGATGCTCTGAATACGCAGTGCTTCATGTGTTCGCCCTCGTCCTTATAAGCCTCGATGGTGTCGAGCACTGATATTTCGATGTCAGTGTCGGCGATGACAATTCCGAAATAGCAACTCTTTGTGGCATAGAAGTTGGCTTCATCTTCCTTGGCTTTCTTCAACTGAATTTCATCGCGCTTCTTCTGCTCAGCCTTTCTAACCTTGTTGAGCCAATGGTCGTGCTCGGCTTTGAGGTCGGTGGGGCATAGATATTTGGGATTACGGATGTCGCGTCCACACTTGTCAAGCAGTTTTATGAGGTCGCACCACATCATCATATCCTCCGGCATATAGCCTCTACGCATTGCTATTTTGTAGGAGTCCCAACATCTTGCAAGGTCGCTCCCGTTATAGATAAAGTGCTTGAGTGCATTGTGGTCGCCTCGCTTCTGAAGGGTTTCAATGCGCGGGTCAGTCAGCAGAGCCTTCATCAGAGATACTGGATGAATGTCAGTGATTGATTTCAGTCCGTTTCTGCGAAGTTCGGGAAGCAATCGGTAATGGTGATAGATATAGCAGTCGGATATGTGCATCAGAACGTCCGATAACTGGCGCAGTTCTATCTTGCTTGCCCAGTTGAAGCTATCGGCATACCATCCCAAGCACCTTTTGAGGCTGGTTGCGGCTACTTGACCTTTGTTGCTGACCCACAGACGGCAGACCTCTACGGCAAAAGATTTCGGCTCCTGTCCTTTGCGATATTTCACTTCAAGAAGATGTACACGCAGAACTTGTATGCCGTTCTTGATTTCAAGTACCCCGAAATAGGTCTTATATTCAAGATTGCGCTTCTTGGTGTCATTGATTGTCAGCAACTTTCCGCAGTGAGGACAACGGATAGTTTTGGCTTTCCCCTCATAGATAAAGGAGTGTCCGCAGTCCCCGCAGACGCATTTGCCATGGGCAATTCTGAACGCAACATGGTCAACGCATTTGTTCACTGCCCAATCAATCTGCTTTTGGGCGATGTCGGTGAGTTGCTCATTGGCAACTACAACCGATTTCTCAAAGGATGTTCTTGCTTTCATCTGCTTAAAAATCAAAGAGTGAGGGTTCTGCCTGGGTCTGCGGTTTAACCGCTTTCGGCTTGGAATTTCTCTGCTGAAGTTTGCGATATTCTTCCTCTTGATAGCGTTTGAGGGCGGCGGCGCGTTGCTCGGCTTTCTCTTCCTCGGTGAGGTCAATATGATGGTTTACAACTACCTGTCCTTGTATAGGCTTGCCGATTTCGATAGTCTCTTCCTCTGCAAAATGGGTGGCGAGACCATAGATTTCTTCGTCGGAGTAGCCACAGCATCCGGATTTCTGCACATAGTTGAGTATGGCGGTGATGATGTCATCAATGGGGCGGTTTACGCGCTCGGCTTTCTCGCGGAAAAGCGCGTCCTCGGCTTTTCTCTGCTCCAGATAGTTTTGGATGATTTCTTTGAAGTGTTCCGTTCCTTTCATTGTTCTGAGATTTAGTTGGTTCCAAATTTTTTGAAATTCTGAGAATTGTATTCTTTCCCTTTCTTTAAGAAGTCCTTTCCGTAAGGGTGCCGAATCAATTTTTTCGGCAAATCTCAAAGGACGTGAACATAGTGGATTTCGACAAGGCTGCCACAGCAGCACGGGTTATGCTGTGGCACGCGCCACCGGGCCTTGACATATCCACGACCGGCCTTAACTTCGCCGACCTAAAAATCGACGGCTCCCTTTCGGATGGCACTTGAAAAGCCGTCAGGCATAAAATTGCTAAAGCCAATCATATATAATCGGCATAAACAATCTATATAACAGATTGAGTAAACTGAAGGGAAGTATATAGCCATATAACAGGTGCATCTGTATGAGCAAAAGGAAAGCGGTCCGAAGACCGCTCTCTTTGAGTGATATGAAAGCCTTATGCGGCTTTCTTTGACTTCTTGGAAGTCTTTTTGGTTGAAGCCTCGGGCTTATCCTCCGCTTCGGGAGTGCGGTGGAACTTGGTTGCCACGAGGATGATGCGCTGATTTTTCTTGCCGTCGGCACCGGTCCATTCCTCGGGCTTGAAGTAGCCGGCGACGGTGATGTGTTCGCCTTTTTTGAGGCGGTCGAAGGAGTCGAGGCTTTCGTTCTTGCGCCATGCCTCGATGTTGATGAGGGCTGACTTGTAGATTGTCTCGCCGGCCTGGTTTTTTTCGGGGCGGCTTACCGAGATGGCGAAGCGGGCTACCGATGCGGTGTCGAAGTTGCGGATCTGGGCGTCGTTTACGATGAAACCGGAGAGTTCGAAAGTGTTGCTGATTTTCTTCATGTCTGTAATTTTTTAGAAGTGAGTAAATTAATTTTATGTGCATTTCAAGGTGTGCGGCTTCTGTGGCAGCCGGGGGTTGTGAAAAACAATACTCTTTCCATAAGAGAGGCACGAACCTATGGGAAGGAAGATTTTTTGCACGTTCATTGGCAGAGCGACCTTCGGGGAGCGACCACAGGACATAATCACGATGTCGCCGCATACAACCTTTGCGCAGTAAAATGATTGGCTCTTACTTCGGCCGAAAAAATGGACATGGAAAGAAATCGCCACCGGCTCTTTGGTCATCAGCCGAATATCTCAGATGCGCCGACACAACATCAGAAAACCAGCCAGCTCCTATAAGCCGGAAGAACAGGCTGCGATGACATCCCAGTCACCGCAACTCCTATGGCGCAAATAAAGAATCAACAGACCGATCTCAATAGCGAAGCACACAAGGCCTGCAATCAATAGAGGAAACAAGTGCCGACTGCAACAGCGTAAATATTCGAGATAGGCATAGCGCACTCTGGGAGGATAGTCATTCCGATAAGTTCAAGAAGGCATCTGCCGCAGGTTTATCATGATTATAGCTCTCCGTGACGCCTAAAAACGGCGAAAATGTGAATTGACAATAGAAAAGGTCATTGGAATATATAAGGGGATACCAACTCAAATACCAACTGAAATACCAATATAGATGGTTGATGAAATAATTTCATTCTTATGCATATGGATAGCATTAAACGATGCTATAAATCTTTTTCAATTACCAATATGGTTCTGAGTAATTTTTTGCTTCTGACGATAAAAATACGGACAAAATATTGCGTACTTCATCAAAAAATCATTATCTTTGCGACAAAATGTCTGAGATGCCAATATCTGACTGGATTGAGAACAGAGAAATGACGGGGCTTCCGACCTTTTCATACAAGGAAGTATGCGCCTCTTTTCCGACACTATCTGCAAAGGTTGTGTCAAATGAGTTGTATCGTTTGGGAAAACTCAAACGTATCCAATCTGTGCATAAGGGGTTCTATACTATTGTACCCATACAATTCAAAGACAGGGGTATCGTTCCACCGTACAATTATATAGGGCAACTTATGTTGTATCTTGGGAGGCCTTATTATATAAGCCTACTTAGTGCAGGCGTCCTTCATGGAGCCGCTCACCAGCGTCCACAAAGGACGTCCATCATGACAGAACCGCCGCGCATCACATTCTCCAGGAATAGTAACGACCAATTGTTCTGGGGGTACAGGACAGCGATTCCTCAGGATTTTCTGTGCCGGACCAATTCCGATACCGGGATAATCCTCTACTCCAATGCTGAACTTACGGCAGTTGACTTAGTGCAGTACAGTCATCTTATAGGGGGGCTTTCCTCTGCTGCAACCGTTATTGAGGAACTACTTGAAAAAACAGATTTTAACAAGAACGGAGAGGAGTTGCTCAAATACACGACATTTCCCACACTTCAGAGGCTTGGGTATATTATGGACAATATACTGGAAAATCAGGAACAGGCGGAATCGATTGAGCGTCTGCTATGGCCATATTTTAAGAATTTGAAATACCGGCCTCTTGCAGCAGACAAGCCAACAGATGGTATGAAAAGGCAATCGAAATGGAAGATTATAATTAACCAAGATATTGAACCGGACGAATGGTAATCAAATCAGCAATACAACAATGGCGTGAATACGCACCGTGGACAGATGTAGCCTATATTGAACAGGATCTCATCATATCGCGTGCTCTTGTAGCCATATTCAGTGATGAGTTCCTCGCGTCACAACTGGCATTTCGCGGAGGCACTGCCCTTCATAAGCTCCACATCCAGCCCCAGGCAAGGTACAGCGAAGATATAGATCTTGTACAAATTAATGCAGGCCCGATAAAACCAATCATGTTCAGGCTGGGTGAAGTTTTAAGCTTCATTCCAGACCGTGTGACAAAACAGAAGCGTTACAATAACACTATGCTGTGCCGCATACAATCGGAAGGAACGCCACCCGTACAGTTGCGGCTGAAAGTCGAGATTAACTGCTATGAACATTTTACTGAAATGGGGCTGGTCAAATATCCATTTTCCATGGAAAACCAATGGTTCAGCGGTTCCTGCGATATAACCACTTATCACTTTGCAGAATTGCTCGGGACAAAGTTGCGGGCATTATACCAACGCAAAAAAGGGCGTGATCTTCTTGACCTGTATCTTGCCCTGACACAGACGGACGTCAATACCGATGATATTATACGATGCTATAAAAGATATATCGGTTTTGTCGTGCAGCAGCCTCCAACGCACAAACAGTTTATTCTCAATATGGAAGAGAAGATGCAGGATGCAGACTTCTTGACAGACTCCCAACTGTTGCTCCGTCCCGGTATAACTTTCGATCCGCATGAAGCATACCGGATTGTTAAGGAAAGATTGATAGATAAACTTTTGAAAAAGTAATGATTGCCCGGTCTCTGAATTTACAGAGACCGGGCAACTGATGTTTTGAGATAGTCTTATTAGTCCAAAATACTAATCAGTTCTTTCTTGAGGTCATCATCAATCTCTCTGTAACGGGCGAAAGCACGACTGCCATCCTTATGCCCGCTTAATGCCCCAACAAGATTGGGATCTTTAACCTTCTTATAGAGGTTACCGACAAATGTACGTCTGGCAAGATGGCTGCTTGCCAACTCGTTTATCGGTCGCTTTTCCTCCTGACCTGTAGCCGCATTCAAGATTGTTACCATCCGGGTTATCCCACAGTCTGTGAAAATCTTTTTGATTGCTACATTATATTTCTGCTGACTGATGAACGGGAACAGCCTACCTTCAGGATCCTTGCCTTTATACTTCTCGATAAGGTCGAGTCCTCTCTGATTGAGAGGCACGCGAATGGTGGACGCTCTGTCCTTCAATGTCTTGGAGGCAATGTACTCGATTGCACCATTGATAATATCCTTGTGAGTGAGGCGATAGAGGTCTGATACACGACAGCCTATCAATGTATGGAAGATGAAGATATCTCGCTGCGTTTCCAGCGAAGGATTGGCTGAGAAGTCATGAGCCGCAATGATGTCTCGCTCTTCAAGGGTTATGTAATATGGTGTTCCGTATCTCTCTGTGGTATTGCCCTTGTACTTGGCGAAAGGCTGTTCGTCCATCAGTTTCTGCTCGATACAATCACGGAAGAAATATCGAAGGCAAGCAAACATATTGATGATTGTGTTGTCCCCTTTGGGAAGCGGTTTGGCTTTCTTTCTGACCTTCCTTGTATCACAAGGATGCTTCTCATAGATTTTAGGATATTTCACATAAAGCTCCTCCTCGCTGCGAAGGAACTTCTCAAAATCATTGATGTCATCCACGTTAAACCCTCTAAGAGTCAGCTTATACGTTTTTATTCGTCTGATTTTGCGATACATCTCAAAACGCTGTAAAGCACGCATGAGAACCTCGTAGCGCTTTTTACGCCACGTCGATGCCGGTCTTGTAGCGATAAAGTGCTCCAGAGCCTCAAAGAAGGTAGGTTCCTTTTGAGCCTGTTGTTCGGTAGATGACTTACGCGGGCGACCTGCCCGTTTCTTAGTCGCGGAGCCTTCTTCTTTTGTGGAATCTTCTTCGTCATCTGCTTGAGTTGGTTTGAGGAATGTATTAACGCGCCCCTGAAGATACTCGGTCGTTAAAGACGAATGTGGCTCTTCGATGCAAATGTCGCATATATGGGATTCCAGAGCTTCAAGAGTTTTATTCAACTGATGAAGCTCCATAAAGATTGCACTACCTGGTTTTCCCTTTTTGATTTTATTCTGATCCGCATCGTAATTTTCCGGATTTATAAATAAGGTACTTTTAAGCCTCACCTGCTGCCCGTGGTTAATATTCACTCGCAGCAGGATTTCAGACTTTCCGTTGAGTGCTCTCTTTTTTGACAAAGATCGTTTGATTGTCGCCATAGAGGAGTTTGATTTTATGAGTTTAACGATAGTCTAGCGATAAAGGTTTCATTGAGGAACCCTCATTTTAACACTTTACTTCCTGATGCTAAAGTTAATACAAATACTCGAAACGACCAAATTTTTGTCTGCAAAATGTCTGCAAAACGGCTCTCATTGTATTCAATAGGTGTTGTAGAGGGTAGTCGGCGCGGTGTAGATAAACCTTGTTACTATTCTGACTATCAATATAATAAGAAAACATTTTGAAAGGTTTCACCGTGCTACCTTTTGGGAGAAATTGGGTAATATTCGTGTCTCTGTTCTGGGCACTCCAAAAGCGACTTAACAAAGTGACAATCACCAAGTTAAGTCGCTTTCTTCTATTTTTACGTGCATATTACGTGCAAAAGCTATTAGTAAATGGAGAATAATTATTCAAATCTTTCAGCTGCAATTGGCTGGACTAAACGGAAACCCCAAATTTGGGATGGCCAAACACAAAGATGGCTCGACCACAATAGCCAAATCAGTCTTTCCTTAAAACAAGAAACATCTAAAAATGCTGAGTTTATTATCAATGGTAATCCAAACCATACTATATGGTATAGTCAACTCACAGAAGTATTTCTTCAAGTTGAAACTTTACAACTATGCTCGGGAGAAACAATTAAAAAGAACGGTGAGAGATTATACACGCGCGACATGGATGTGAGAATGTTTATAAATTACATCAAAGGGAAGACGTTCCAAGTATCGGTTAATCCGGACGGAGAAGTTGCAAAATTTGATGGGAAAACTCTTCCATACGGTATTTCATACATTAATGCTCAAGAATTAGTTGCTAATTTAGCAAAAATGGGAGAATACGAAGGGGCAGCAAAATATCTTCTTCCAGCAACTGAATATAATCTAACTGAAATTTAATCAGAGGCTGTTGGCAAATAAATGAGATTGTGTGAAGAAACATGAATCATAAGGACTTATATTTTTGTAGTGAATCTTCCAGTCTTTTCACTATATCATATTTAATGTCAATAGGAGATAGTACCAATAATTCATGACCGAAGGAAATGAGTTCACAAAAGAGCTCGTAATTTTTGCGGCATTCTATCTGAAAGAATTGCCCATCTTTGAGGGAAGGATAGGTACTGCGAAGTTGTGAGTCTATTTCTCCTCTAAGAGTCTTTTGCGAACTATGAATAGGTTTGGTTATTATATAATTTTTGGAATTGTCTGATACCCAGAATGTAATTTTTTGAAGCGGATTATCATCTATATATGTAACCCCTATTATTTCCTCATATCGCTCATATAAGTCATCGGGAGCAGACATATATTTAGCACTGAAGTTAAAACTGAAATTGTCTATTCGGTCCAATGGAAATGTCAATACTCGGCCGGAATCTGAGGCGGATGCAATTAGAAACCACCGATTATTGTATTCTTTAAGTAAATAGGGGGATATACTTACATTGCGAATATCGTTACTCTGAAATGTATGATATTGTAGACTTATAACTTGTTTAAGCCTGATTACAGTGAACAATCTCGCAATGAGCGTCGAATTCGTGAGCAAGTTCTTGGATAAGGAAATGACTGGCTCGTGTTCTTCCAGATTAAGCCGATTCTTTAAATCATTTAGCCATTCAAAATTATCAAGGCCATCAAAACTGCCAAGGGTTTCAAGAGCCACTGACAATACTGTTTTTTCATCGTCTGTAAGTTTTGGCTTAAATATTGAAAATGTTGGATCTGCATATCGAATACAACGCTTTCTATATGGACGGTCATTCTTATCTGACGCGTCAATCCAATACTCCTCTATTTCGACATTGAAAGGGCTATCATACTCTAAATAATTCAAGTCCTTCTCAACGCATCGTTTCGAGATAGATTTTTGACCGAACTCTGGCAACTTTTCATTTAATGTATCCGTTATGTCCTGAATAGAATATGACCTAGTACGATTGGCAAGCATTCTGTCAATCAACGCGTAACGAGTCATTGCATTTTTAGTTGCAGGCATTCTGTAAATATTTATGATTTCATTATTGATATAGCCGCCCAACGGCCATCTTTTTGTTGAATTGAAAGGATTTTTATTCGTTCGCCGTCATTGATTCCCTTCAATAAGTTCTCTCCAATATATGAACCAGATACTATCGCATACTTCTTTCCATTTCTGTCAGTACGCAAATATACTTCACCGCTTATTTCTTTAAGCCATGATTCTGATAAACTGCCGATATATTCTTTAATCCAAACAATCTTTCCATCATGCAACTTTACATCAAAGATTGCTCCATTGGGGGTGCGCCTCTTCAGACAGAATTTAGTAGGTTTTCGCAATCTTATAGTGTCTTTGGCCGTGCGAAGAACCCATGTTGTGATTTTGCGTCCGGGACGATTACGATCTTCGCTCTGAGTTTCAGCAACTTTTACTGCAACTACAGTGGGCAATGAACTATATATGAATTCATCAGCCTTGACCGCATATTCAGAATAAAGCATATTGTTGTCAATAGCCTTATCGACAGAGTTTACCTGATTATATACTTGCCAAAATTCCGGTTTTAGGTTCCACCCTTTGTTCCGGTAAGTTTCTCTATATCTTTCCAGTTCATATTTCGCGTTTTTTCTTATTCCTTTCTGACATAGCAAAGAAGCAAGTCTTAGACGCACACCTCCGAGGAATTCATCATCAGCGCCACAGGTAAGCGCCTTACACAGTAAACCAATCTTCGTATCAATATCCTCCACCAACTCCGCGGTTTGATTCCACAAATAGAATTTCGACGGGAATTGCAGGATTAAGTTTTTATAATAATTCAACGCTTCCTGAACTTTGCCTTGAGAGAGAAGAACTGTAGCTTTGAAATATGGCATATTTTGACTTTTGGGATATTTTGCAAGAGCCTTATCAACCAATAGGTCGAAATCCTCAGGGGATTCGACCCCATCTGTTTTTAGTTCTTTTGTATAGACGCCAATGAGTTTTTCGACTGTTGACGGCAACGTATTACCTTCTTCGGTGCGGTATTGTTCCCAGTCTTCTTCACGAAGATTTTCAAGACCCCAGATGCGGATAAAATCTCGGATACGGAACTGGAGAGGCGTGTTTTGCTCTACTTTTATCGCTTCTACAAGAATAAGAGAATGAAGAATAGACGGTTTGGGCAAATCTAATTTAAGATATTGGTTGAGTAATGCTTTTCTCTTCTGAGATTCACCGAGAGCTGTCTGCTTGAGTGCATAAAAGGTAAGCCACCCGAAATCTGAGTACAGCTGTCTATCAAGTTGACCTTCGTGATACCATGCAGTTGCTTGTTGATGCGCTGAGAAAGCGTCAGCACCACTTTTTGCATTTTCAACGGCATCTCTAATTTCTTTGGAATGTGGCAAACAGTGACGCTCGGCTGACTCAAGAGATCTAAGCATATACTCATCGCCGGTGCAGTAATCATTATACAAAGACTTCATCCGATTTATCGTAGGCTTGGCATCATCACTGCTTTGCTGTTTGTATAAATCATTCAAACACCAAAACAGAGCCCCTACGGTATATTTGTTGACATTTTGTCCGAACTCCTTTTCTGCGGCCTCTAATGCTTCTTGAAGGTGACCGGACTTTCGGAGAGCTGTAATTTCTTTTATTGTCATAATCTTTATTTTCACAGATTAGATAAATCGTTTACGTAGAGCCAGCAGTTTTGTGTCAAGAGGCCCAAGAGAGCTGGTTAATCGCATATAGGTATAATTAGGGCTATTCAGAAAATAGCCAACCAATTGTTTGGCAATTTCATAGATGATTAG
>OHDH01000021.1_pt1 | contig 142158 bp, 103 predicted proteins | sample 1566921 | NCBI WGS metagenome assembly OHDH01 (sample SAMEA3879585, study PRJEB24766) | human gut metagenome | biome: human-associated habitat; feature: feces | place: USA | collected 1985/1987
AATCGCGTCCCTACTATTTTATTTCTTATAAATCAGTGTCAGGCCGTCGCGGAGCGGCAGTATCACCTTCTCCACGCGGTCGTCGGATGCGACAAGGTCGTTGAACGCCGTTATCCCGCGTGTCTGGGCGTCGTGATGCTCCTCGGCGTCGGCCACTTTGCCGTCCCACAGCGTGTTGTCGGCCAGGATAAAAGCTCCCGATGGAAGACGTTCCGCCAGAAGGTTGAAATATTCCACATAATGGCGCTTGTTGGCGTCGATGTATACCATATCGTAGCTGTTCTCATCGAGCAATGCGGGAAGCAGCTCGAGAGCGTCGCCTATATGCAGCTGTACGCGGGCGCCGTATTCCGACTCGTCGAGAGCACGTCTGATAAAATCCTCGAGTTCGTCCTCAAGCTCGATGGTGTCCACGCGGTCGGTGTCGTCGGCAAGACCTTCGGCAATGCACAGCGCCGAGTAGCCGGCGTATGTGCCGAGTTCAAGCACGCGGTGCGGACGTATCATGCGGGTGAGCATCTTCAGCAGGCGTCCCTGCAGATGTCCCGAACACATGCGGCTGTACAGCAGTTCGGTGTTCACGCGCCGGTACAGACGGTGCAGATTGTCGGGTTCGCGGTCTATATGTTGCGATATATATTCTTCTATCTTGCTGTCGGTAGTCAACATATTTTAATACAAAAATGCTTCAATTGCGAGACGGTAGCTGTCAAGTCCGAATCCGGCTATCACGCCGCGGCACACGGGTGACAGCAGCGACGTGTGCCTTACCGTCTCGCGGGCATGTACATTGGATATGTGCACCTCTATCACGGGCACTCTTATGGCCTTTATCGCATCGGCTATGGCAAGCGATGTATGGGTATATGCGCCGGCATTGAGCACTATGCCGTTGAGGTCGCTGTCAAATCCCTCCTCGTGCAGCCTGTCTATTATGTCCCCCTCGTGATTGCTCTGGTAATATTCAATCTCGACATTGGGATAATCGGCCTGAATGGCTCCGATATAGTCCTCCATCGACACCTTGCCGTAGATGTCGGGTTCGCGCACGCCGAGCAGATTCAGGTTCGGACCGTTGATAATCAATATTCTTGCCATAATATTTTGTGTTAATTATAGTAGCCGCGGTTTTTAACCGCGGTTAATCATGAAAGCGAAAGCAAGTGGCTGACATGCGGAAGTGCTTACCCTTTCTTCGTCACATTCACCTTCTGTGTGGGCGGAAGCTCCTCGTTGCGCCGGTCAACGGCGTCAATCATCTCGTGCGCCACGTGTATGAATGCCTGTGCGGCTACAGTGTCGCCGAGTGCGATGGGCGTACCGTCGTCGCCGTGGTCGCAGATGCTGCCTACGATGGGTATCTGTCCGAGCAGTTCAATGCCGAGCTCACGTGCGAGCTCCTTGCCGCCGTCGCGCCCGAAGATATAGTATTGTTCGTCGGGGTGACGTTCGGGAGTGAACCATGCCATGTTCTCGATAAGCCCGAGTACCGGCACGTTGATTTTGTCCGACATGAACATTGCTATGCCTTTGCGCGCGTCGGCCAAAGCCACCTGCTGCGGGGTCGACACGATGACGACACCGGTCATAGCTATGGTCTGCACGAGTGTCAGATGTATGTCCGATGTGCCGGGAGGCATGTCGATGAGGAAATAGTCGAGTTCGCCCCAGTCAGCGTCGGTGATGAGCTGTTTGAGTGCGTTCGACGCCATCGAGCCGCGCCACAGCACCGGCGAATTCTTGTCGACAAGAAATCCTATCGAGAGCAGCTTCACGCCATACCGCTCAAGGGGTATGATGAGTTCGCGGCCGTCGACCTTGTGCATATAGAGCTGTTCGTCCTCCACGCCGAACATTTTCGGCATCGACGGGCCGAATATGTCGGCGTCAAGCAGTCCCACGCGATAGCCCTCGCGTGCGAGCGCCACTGCGAGATTGCTCGCCACGGTCGATTTTCCCACACCACCTTTGCCCGATGATATGCCGATGATGTTTTTCACCTGCGAGAGCGGTTTGACTGCTTCCTGCGGTGCTTCGATTCGCGTCTTGACGGCGATATTGCCCTTGATGTCGACCTCGGGCGATATGAAATTGCTTATGGCGGCTTCCGACGCCTTGACTATCGATTTGATGAACGGGTCGGTGGGGCGGTCGAATATCAGCGAGAAACTCACTTTATTCCCGTCGATACGTATGTCGTCCTCCACCATTCCGCTTTCCACGATGTTTTTGCCGTTGCCGGGATAGCGCACATTGCTCAGCGCATCGAGTATGAGCTTGGGGTATAGTCGTAGTTCAGTCATTGTCGTATGGTTGATAACGTATAGTTACAGATAATTTTATTACAGGGTGTCGCTTTCCGCAGGCTGTTTTGCCTCCGGGGCGTTCAGGTTCATCGTCTCGAGTGTGCCGCGCGAGAAACTGCGGTAGGTGTCAAACGGTATCTCGACATCCGGTTCGGTGAGTTCCCCTTCATGCGGCAGCTTGAAATTGATGTACTTTATACTTAAACCGCGGGCGAGCCATTGCTGTTCGTAGAACGTGCGTATGTTAAGTATATCGTCGGCTATGCCGCAGTTGTACAGGTCGTCCGTGTCGGTGATGACAGGCAGTCCGTTCTCCTTGACCAGATGCCGGGTATAGGTGTAGAGAAACGGCGAGTCGCTTTTGAGGTGTATAAGCGCATTGTCAGCCGCAATCCTGCGGTATAGGTCGAGAAAACGTGTGGAGGTGAGGCGCTTGCGCGCTTTCTTCATCTGCGGGTCGGGAAAGGTGATCCATATCTCTGACACCTCTCCGGGTGTGAAGAATCGGTCGATCAGCTCGATATTCGTGCGCAGGAATGCCACATTGTCGAGACCCTCGCTGCGTGCCTGAGTGGCGCCTGTCCACATACGCGACCCCTTGATGTCGACTCCGATGAAATTTTTGTCCTTGTACCGGCGCGCGAGTCCTACCGTGTACTCACCCTTGCCGCAGCCGAGTTCGAGCACAATCGGATTGTCGTTGCCGAAAAATTCCTTATGCCACTTCCCGCGGAGCGGAAATCCGGTGGCGTCAAGTACCGAAAAGGGATACTGGAACACGAAATCAATCGTCTCCATATCCCTGAATTTCTTAAGCTTGTTCTTGCCCATAATGACGGTGATGCGTTCAGTAGGTCAGATTGACAGTTTTACCGTGGCACGTGAGCCGTCGGCGAGTTTCACGTCGACGATAAGCACCGAGCCTCGCCATTGCATGGTGTTGACAGTCAGCGCGTCGGTATCGACGGTTGCCATGTAGCGGCTGCGGCCGTTGAGGTCGTATATCCTGATGTCGGCTATATCGGCTCCGTGCGACTGTACGCGCAGATAGCCGTCGCCCACGGTGAAATCGACGTTCGCGCTTCCGTTTTCGCCCGTTACGTCATTGATGATTTCGTCGGCGCCGGTCGAGCCGATGGTGATTTTGAAGTCCTTCCACTGGTCGGCCGATCTGAAATCATCGGCCGTGGAGCTTTTGACATACAGGTATACCTCACCCTGATTTATGCCGTTCCATACATTCTCTCCGAGTGCCGGGACTGACGACAGATTCTCCGCGCCGAGTTTCCGGAGCGAGTTCCATCCTTCCATGGCTCCGGTGCCTATATATTCCGTTCCCTCAGGCAATACGATGCTCTCGGCTTGTTCCCAGCCGTAGAGTGCGAAGTCGTTAATCTCCTTCGTGCTGACGGGAAGGGCGGTTTCGGGGTCGACAGATGTTGTCCCCTTGAATGTGAACGCCGGGATTGCGGTCGTCGAAGCCGGCAGCTGTACCTGTCGGAGTGCCGTGTCGTCGAAAAACAGACCTTTGCCGAGTGCGGTAGTGCTGCTTCCCATCGTGACGCTCTCGAGGCGCTTGCATTCCGCGAAAGCGAAGTCGCCGATTGATGCGAGTGCCGGGCTGTTGTCGAGATGCACCGAGGTGAGACCGCCGGCGTAAAATGCCTTGTCGCCTATAGATACCAGTGTGCCGGGAAAAGTAAAGGTGTTGAGCGACGTGCAGTTGGCGAAACTGCTGTTGCCGATGCTTTTGAATGTCGGTTGGAGGAGGATTTCCGACAGCTGCGTGCAGCCGTCGAACATGCTCGCACCTATCTCTTCCATCTGCGTATAGATTGTGGCTTTTTCAAGCGATTTGCACCCTTTCCATACGCCCGCACCAAGCGACGTGACTGTCGACGGAACCGTTATTTCCGTGAGCTTGTCGCAGTCCGTAAATGCATAATTGCTTATGGTGGTGACGCTTGGCGGTATGGTGATGGAGGCGATGGGTGTATTGCCCAACGCTCCTTCTCCGATTTTTATGAGATTTTCGGGAAGTACAACTGTTGTCAGACGAGTGCCGAACAGTGCGTAAGGCGGCAGTTCGTCAGCTTCGAATTCACTGCTTCCCGTGGCCGTTTTGGCGCCGCTGGCTGCCGTGATGGTGGCATGGCTCAAATCGAGGGAGGTCAGCGATTTGAGTGTCCCGTTGATGTACTCGAAGTCGTAGGCGTTGACCGGCCCCGTTATCGCAAGAGTCGTGATGGTCGTGTCGCCTCCGGTCAGCGACTCGAGAGAGCCGGCCTCAGTTGTCGTGACATCAAGAGCGCCGGCTGCAGTGGTGCTGAATATGGCGGCTATTGCAAATAAATATTTTAATTTCATTCTTCTTTGGTGATAAGTATGATTGTAAGTCACAAAATTAGTGATTTATTGCCGATTAGCAAAGGTTTTTGATGTTAAGAATAGTTTCTACCAAAAATAATGCCTCAATCTCGTCGCGCGGCACGTCCATGTCGTCGTACAGCGGGTTCTCGCTGTGTAAAATTACCATTGACGGATCGGTGGGGTGGCGACGGAGCACTTTGACCATGCGGTAGTCGGAGAGCATCACAAGGTATATCTGCCCCCAGAATATTGTGGAACACGATTTTACCGGCCGTATGGCTATGAATCCACCGTCCATGATGCGCGGTTCCATCGAGTCGCCGCTTACCCTGACGAGTATTGAGTCGGGGTTCATGCGCGGCAGGTCGACATAGCCTTTTACCTGGTCGTCGGTAAGCATGCGTTCGAGCGGCCGGCATCCTGCTGTCACGTCTATGTCATATACAGGTATGCCTCTGTATGGCTGCTTGAAAAGCTTCACTTCGTCATATTCGACCACCTCCGGATTGCTCCTCTTTTCAAATGGCATTCCCTCCCCCTTTTCGAGCCAGTTTTTCGATATGCCGAGTTCAACCACGATACGGTTGACGAGCGAACGCGATACGGGTAGTTTCCCCGACAGGTGTTTGGAGAAGTTTGACGGGTCCATACCTATGCGCCGTGCCATTTCCGCCTGTGTCAGCGATGCCGGCGAGTGTTCGAGCAGATAGCGTATCCTGCTTATTATTCCCTGATTATCCATGCTTGTGTCGATAGTATATACCGCAAAGATAATACAAAAACCCGTAATATGGTTATATTACCCCGTAAAAATACCATCATTTAAGATTTTTTTGTATTTGGCATTATTTATATTATTTTTGCATAATCTAAAGCCCCTACAATAGCTACAGTAGCTAAAATAGCTATGATAACAAGATACCTCTCTTCCCGGCGCCCCAATTCAAAATTCCACATTCAAAATTCAAAATTACCATGGTTCTCAACTATATCTGGATAGCTTTTTTTGCGATTGCATTCATAGTGGCTGTCGGAAAGACTGTCTTTGCAGGCGACATGCAGGTGTGGTCAGATATTATGTCGGCCTCGTTTTCCTCGGCCTCGACGGCATTTGAAATCTCGCTGGGGCTGACCGGTGTGCTTGCCCTCTGGATGGGATTGATGAAGATAGGCGAGAGGGGAGGGGTAATCAGTTTTTTCGGCCGTCTTATAAGCCCGCTTTTTTCGCGTCTGTTTCCGGGCATTCCCAAAGGGCATCCCGCCATGGGGTCGATTTTCATGAATGTGTCGGCCAATATGCTGGGCCTCGACAATGCTGCCACCCCTATGGGGCTGAAGGCGATGCAGGAACTGCAGTCGATTAATCCCGACAAGACCCGCGCTTCCGACGCGATGATTATGTTCCTCGTGCTCAACGCGTCGGGATTATGCCTCATTCCCATCTCCATCATGATGTACCGCCTCCAGGCCGGGGCGGCCAATCCTACGGATGTATTCATGCCGATACTGCTCGCTACGTTTATTGCTACGATGGTAGGCATAATAGCCTTGTGCATCAAGCAGAAAATACGTCTGCTCGACCCTGTGCTCCTCGCCTGGCTCGGGGGCATGGCGCTGATTATCGGCGGGATAGTCTTTTTCTTCAGCCGTCTTGATGAGCAGCAGGTGCAAACTTACTCGGGATTTGTGGCCAATTTCCTGCTGTTCACGGTGATAATATCATTTCTTGCAGCAGGTTTCCGCAAGCATGTCAACATGTATGATACATTTATCGAAGGTGCCAAAGAGGGATTCCATACGGCGGTCATGATTATACCTTACCTCGTGGCTATTCTTGTGGCAATCGGCATGTTCAGAGCCTCCGGCGCGATGACGGTGCTCACCGACGGACTTATCGCCGCAGTCAACGCCATCGGTATCGACTCCGACTGGGTCGAGGCGTTTCCCACAGCCGTCATGAAGCCGTTGAGCGGTTCGGGTTCGCGCGGCATGATGGTCGACCTTATGGCCACCCACGGCGCCGACTCTTTCGTGGCAAGAGTGTCGGCGTCCATACAGGGCTCAACCGATACGATGTTCTATGTCCTTGCCGTCTACTTCGGGTCGGTGGGCATACGGCGCACCCGTTATGCGGTCAGCTATGCGCTTCTGGCCGACATTGTCGGCTCCGTATCCGGTATAATAGCTGCCTATATTTTCTTCCATTGACAGGGATGCCCGGGGTTATTACCCCTGCGGGATGCCTGAGTGCCTTATTTTATAATTATTTTTTTTCTTATAGCCTTTCAATAATCTATATTTATCTGTAAACCAGCTTGTTTTCGTGCCATTTCGCCGTGCGGGACGATTCTTCCGTTTGCACGAAAATTTTCTATTTTTTGAATAAATCCGCAAATCTTTCATTTTTTGAGTATTATATATTAAGGTTGGTTATGTAAAAATATCTATTTTTGCGTTAATTTACAAACCAATTATTACCGCCATGCAAAAACTATTGCTTTCTTGCTTGATTTTGACGACCCCTCTCTCAGTTCTCGCTTCAAACAAAACGTATTCTCATGACGGCCGGCAGCTCACTGTCGACAATTCAACCGGTGCCGTCACAATCGTGGCCGGCAATGACACGATTATCAAAGCCAATATCCCGGCGTGGGGACTCGATGACAATGTCCGTCGCCCGGATGCCCTTCAAAAAGTAAAATCATCGTCACGGCGTATTTCCGATGTGCACGGCGATGCCCTCAGGGTGTCGGTGACAGGAACGTACGGCAACGAAAAGGCAACCGTCGACTATGATATTTATCCGCAATTTATTCTCACCCGGCTGTCGGTCGAGGGGGATGCCGCGCAGAAGGACGGTTTCGCGCTCAATTTCCTCGCTCCCGTCTCAACACGTCAGTCATATCAGTTTGCCGACAGGGCAGGCAACTATGCGGTCTCCGTGCCTTACGACAATGACGCATGGGTGCGTTACACCAATACCCCCTTCGGCGACGCCATTCCCGAATCCTACGAGGTGGCCGCACTGTTCAATGCCGATACCCGCAAGGGTCTCGTAATAGGTTCTGTAGAGCACGATATATGGAAGACAGGTATAAAGACTGCGACCGACGCGAATGCTGCAATCGTTTCCCTCGAAGCTTTCGGCGGTGCTTCTTCCGAACTCACCCGCGACAAGCGCCCACACGGCCACGTAGCAGGCAAGTCTGTGAAATCCCCGCGTATAATTCTTATCCCTGCCGACGACTGGCGCGACGGCCTTGAACTCTTCGCCGACCAGTGTGCCGCTTTCGCCCCCTCCGTCCCGTCAAAGGGCCCGCGCCCGTTCGGCTGGAACTCATGGGGCAAGCTGCAGACCAAAATCACTTACGACAAGGCGATAGAGGTTTCCGATTTCATTCACGACAATATCACCAACCGCGGTTTCCACGATGCCGACAGCAGTGTCGTCATCGACCTCGACGCATTTTGGGACTTCGGCTTCAAGCCCCACCAGCACCGTCAGTTCGTGGAGCACTGCCGGGCCAACGGCCAGAAAGCCGGAATATACTGGTGTCCGTTCACCGACTGGGGCGGAAATCCCGATGGCGTGCTCGGCGAAGACCCGCAGTACAAGATGAAGGACCTCTACATATATGTCAACGGCGAACCGGTCAAATTTGACGGCGCTCCCGCACTTGACCCGACCCATCCCGGCACCAAGGCACGCATCAAACGCCAGCTTGAGCAATTCATCGACTGGGGCTACGAATATGTCAAAATCGACTTCATGGCTCACGGCGCCTACGAGGGCGACACTCACTACGACCCCTCGGTGACAACCGGTACACAGGCTTTCAACCAGGGCATGGCCTACATCGATTCAATCAACAACAACCGCCTGTGGATTAACCTCTCGATAGCTCCCCTGTTCCCCGCCAACTACGCCCACTCCCGCCGTATCAGCTGCGACGCGTGGGCCGGAGTGAAGGACACCGAATACGTGCTCAACGCCCTGACCTACGGCTGGTGGCTCGACCATCTCTATCACTACAATGACGCCGACCACGTGGTCTACGAAGGCGCCACCGACGGTGAAAACCGCATGCGCATCACATCATCAGCCTTGACCGGCGTATATTTCCTCGGCGACGATATGAGCAAAGACGGCCTCGAGAGCACCAAGGAACGCATCATCCGCAATACCGGCAACCGTGAAATCAACGCTATGGCGCGCAACTGCAAATCGTTCCGTCCAGTAGAGCATGCAAAGGGCACATCGGCTGCCGATATGTTCACCAACTCCGACGACAAGTATATATATGTGGCGATATTCAACTTCACCGACCGTCCGGTAGAGAAAACCCTTCCGCTGCGACGTCTCGGCCTCTCCGAGTCCATCAACTACCTGGCAATGGAGCTTTGGAGCCACGATACGCTTAATGTAAACGGTGCAATCAATGTCGCAATCCCCGCCCGCGATGTCAAAGTGTTCCGCATCGAAAAATAACCATTTGCAAAATAAACCTAATAGAACAATAACATGAAAATAAGAAATCTCATATTGACAATGGCTCTCACGGCCGGTACAGTCTCTCTGATGGCCGAGACAAAGCTCGAACAGGGCAGATGGAGCATCGTCAATGCCGACGACAACACTTTGACCATCAGTTTTGACGGCAAGGAAGCCATAAAGAACGCATACGCCGAAGTCACCTACCGCATAGCCGGAACCGATGTCAGCGGCAGCATAAGTTCGGCCTCGGTATCCCCATCGTCGGTCACCATCGTGCCTTTCGAGGACGAAATCGGCTCAGGCCGCGCCCTCACACGCGTCTACGATGACGGAAGGGCGAGCATGACCCATACCCTCAGCCTCTACGACAAAGCGCCTTATATGATTGCACGCGTGGTTGTTGCTTCCGACAACGAAGGGGAAGTGATTGAATCCAACCACATGGTGGCTTTCGCCACCGAAACGCGCTGCCAGCTGCCCGAAGGCACCTCGCACCGTATGATCAAGGTCCCGTTTGACAACGACGGCCACGGTCGCTACGAAGTCTACGATTTCAGCAACGAAATGACGTCACACGAGGTGGGATGCGTATTCGACGCTACTACCAAATTCGGTTTCGTCGCCGGTTCGGTCGACCACGACAAATGGAAAAGCGGCATCACAATCAAGGGGTCCTACAAGCGTTTCATCGAGAAACTCGAACTCCTGTCAGGCTACACTTCGCAGCTCACGCGCGACTACGACTGGAACACCAAAACCGTCATACCCCACGGCTACGTCAAAGGCGCAAAGGCCGAATCGGCACGCTATATGATTGGTTTCTTCGACGACTGGCGCGTAGGTCTCGAGACTTTTGCCGAGACATGCGCCACAATCACGCCTCCCGCACCCTGGGATGGCGGCAACCCTATGGGCTGGAGCACATGGGGCGTCATGATGAACCATGTCAACACTCCGGCTGTAAAAGAAACAGCGCAATGGATCAAGGATAACCTCTTTGACCTCGGGTTTCATGACAAAAACGATCAGACGGTCATCAGCCTCGACTCATTCTGCGACGGCTGGGGCATGACTTCATCGGAAATCTCGCAGCTTGGCAACAGATTCCTTTCCGACGGCACGTACAAGGAAGGCCTCCAGACAAAGCAAGGGCTTAACATGCGTCTCGGCCTTTACGGAGGCATGGTGATCTGGGACTGGACATTCGGCTCGCAGGTCAGCGGTACCGGCATACGCGACATTCCTTCATACACCTGGGGCGACGCTTTGCTCAGATACAACGGAAAGGAGCATCATCTTTTCGAGGGCGGACAGTACTGCGCCATCGACCCCACCCATCCTGCGTTCTATTATAATATGGATTATACCCTTTCGCGCTGGGCGGCATGGAAAATCAAGTACATCAAGATGGACTTCATCAACGCCGGCATCTGCGAGGGCGACTCATGGTACAATCCCGAAATCACTACCGGCGTCATGGCCTACAACTACGGCATGAAGATCATCTACGACCTCGCTAAGAAATATGACATGTACATCGTCGAGTCTATGGCACCGCTGTTCCCCTATCAGTGGGCCCACGGGCGCCGTTCGTGCTGCGACCGTTTCAGCGAGCTTGGCGAGAGCGAATATGTTATGAATGCCATGACATGGGGATGGTGGACCGACCGTCTCTACGCAGTCAACGACCCCGACCAGCTCGTACTCCACAAAGACGGACACAACAAGGGAGAGACAGAGGGTGAAAACCGCGTGCGTGTCACTACCGGCATGTGTACCGGCGCTTTCATCATCGGCGACAGCTTCTCCGATAAATGTGTATATGTCGACGACAACGGTCATGCCAAAGGCGCCGTGGTCGCTTATCCCGAGGCTTCGAAAGCACGCGCCCTCAAGATGTTCGGCAACGCCGACATCAACGCTTACGTCCGCGAGAACACCGGTTCGTTCCGCCCCGTCGACGGCGGTTCCTATACCGGTTCGCAGCAGGCCGCCTACGTCTACATGCGCGATACCCCCCAATACGTCTACGTAGCCGTATTCAACTTCAGCAAATATATCGCCCGCAATGGCAGCGTGCTTTATGAGAGCATCGGCATAGAGCCCTCCAATGTAAAGGAAATCAAGGAGCTGTGGACAGGCGAGACTGTCAGCGGCAAAGCGGAATCATTTAATTATTCCGTTCCGGCCGGCGACGTGCGCGTGTTCCGTCTGGCAAAGGTGGTTGCCGGTGTCGACGATATAGTTGTCGACAGGACTTCGCGCCCCTCGGTGTCGGCCGTGATAGCCGGCAACGAATGCGTTGTGTCATCTTCGGCTGAAATGGCATCGATAGCCCTTTACGACCTGAGCGGACGCTGCGTGGCACGTGTCGATGACATCAACCACGTGCAGGCTGTATTCGATGTCAACGTTCAGAAAGGCGTCTATATAGTCAACGCGCTGATGGCCGACGGCTCCAGACTCTCCGCTAAGATTACGGCACGCTGACCCCGGGCCGTAATCCGCAGGTATTGCAAAGTCCTGTAATTCCGGTCAACAATGTAGGGACGCACGGTCTGTGCGTCCGCCAATTGGTTGATAATCAATGTGCGTTTTAGGACGCACAGACCGTGCGTCCCTACATCCCGAAGTTATGCAATACCTGCACGATAAAATAAAATTATAGCAAGGAAACAGTAAAACGAAATCCCGATATGCGAAAAAGATATGACATATTGACCCTGGTACTGATTGCGGTTGCCGCACTGGCATTCCGTGCCGACGCGTTGCCGCGTGCCGTCAACTATTCTTTCAACCAGATTGGCACCAACGAGGGGCTTTCATCTTCGTATATAAAGTCAATAACGCAGGATATCAACGGATTCATGTGGTTCGGTACCAAAAACGGCCTCAACCGCTATGACGGGAATAAGGTGAAACGTTTCGACTGCTATGATTTGGTCAACAAGCGCGGCAACAACAATATCGGTGCCCTTTATGCCACGCCCGACGGAGGCCTCTGGGTAGGTACCGACCGCGGCATCTACATATACGACCCGCAGAATGACACATTCACTTACCTCGGCACCAAGTCGCCCGACGGAGTCAGTGCCGACGACTGGGTGCAGGATATAATACCCGACCACCGCGGCAATGTATGGGCGCTTGTGCCCAACCAGGGTATATTCCGCTATTATGGCGACGATAAAGTGGACTATTATCCCATTATCCGGGATAAGGTCGGACATAAGGACTATCTTCCCGTATCGCTCTTTGTCGATAAGGATGATGTTGTCTATTCCGGTACCACGCGCAACGGTCTGTATTCCTACGACCGTACTACCAACAAATTCCGCAAGATGTCCGGATTCGATTCGCCCAACAACGAGACGATATTGCTCATACGCCAGACATTTGACGGAAATCTCGCCCTATGCACCCCGTCAGGAAATATCTACCACTATCAGATAGCTACCGGCGACATGACACATATACCCATCGACGAGGACCGTGATGTTTTCGCCCGTGCCATGATATGTGTGGACAACGAGATTTGGCTCGGCACCCAGAACGGCCTTTACGTCATCAACATGATTACCGGCAGCCGCACGAAACTTCAGGAAAGCAACGACGGCAAGAGCAATCTCTCCAACAGCACCATCTATACCCTCTATACCGACCGTGAAGGCAACGTATGGGTCGGCACGATGTACGGCGGCGTTAACTTCTTCCAGCGCAACGGTTTCCGTTTCGACCGGTACTCTTGCGGACAAAGTTCCACTTCGCTCGCCTCAAAGCGCATACGCGGATTGTCGGAGGATACCGAGGGTTTGATTTATATAGGCTCGGAAGATGCCGGTTTCACCACGTTCAACCCCCGCACCGGCAATTTCAACGTATTCAACGACAAGGATATAGCATTGATGATTAAGAACTTCCGTGACACGGTGTATCTTGGGAAGGTCCGTACCGGAATGGACGTGATTGTCAATGGCAAAGTTGTCGAAAACCGGTTCACCGACCTGCACGGAGTCGACGAGCAGAACAGCGTATACTCTTTTCTCGTCGACGGACAGGGACAGAAGTGGGTCGGCTCGGACTGGGGGCTGTTCCGCGCCTATCCCGGCGCCCGCGATTTCACTATCGTGCCCGAGCTTGACCAGGCCTGGATTTTCGATATAATGCAGGATTCGAAAGGCATGATATGGTTTGCGACAATGGGCGGAGGTATATGGAAATTCAACCCCTCAAACGACAGATTCACCCATTATCCTTTTGATGAAAACGCCTCCAATGGCTTGCATACCAATTCCATCAGCGCCATCAAGGAAGACTCCAGAGGGAATATCTGGTTCTCGACCGACCGCGGCGGCCTCGTGCGCTACAATCCCGAAGGCGACAACTTTATAACCATCAACGAGAAGCAGGGGCTGCCCGACAATGTCGTCTACGACATACTCGAGGACTCCAAGGGCTTCCTGTGGTTCGGCACCAACCGCGGTCTCGTCAAATATCATCCCGAGACCGGACACGTCAAGGTGTTCACCACCGCCGACGGGCTCCTTTCCAACCAGTTCAACTACCACTCGGCCCTTGCCTCAAAGGACGGCTGGTTCTATTTCGGGACAATGGAGGGACTTATCGCCTTCAACCCCGAAATCGACACCTACAACGACTCCGTGCCCAAGATATTTTTCACGGCTCTCCGCAACGGCAATACCGAGCTTAAACCCGGCGCTCCCGGCTCACCGCTGATTAAAAGCATATTCTATACCGACGAAATCTCGCTGCCCCACGATTTCAGTCCGCTGACGTTTGAGGTATCGACACCGAGCTATGTGCCGCAGGGTACCCTCGACTACTACTACCGTCTGCTTCCGCTTGATACGGCGTGGATACCTATCGCCGACCGCACGATAAGCATCGCCAATCTCCCGCCCGACAGCTATGACCTTCAGGTAAAGGTGACCAACGGCTCGGGATATTCCGTACGGTCGTTGAAAATAGATGTAAAGACACCGTGGTACCGCACGTGGTGGGCGATTGCGTTCTATGTGTTCGGCTCGGCCACCCTGCTTATCCTGCTGTGGCTCCGCTACAAACGTTCGCAGGACCGCCGTCTCGCTGCCAAGGAACAGTTGTTCAGCGTCAACAAGGAGAAGGAGCTGTATGAGAACAAGGTGCAGTTCTTCACCGAAATAGCCCACGAAATACGTACGCCGCTCTCACTTATCGCCGCGCCCCTCGAAGCGATGGAGTCGCTCGACATAGCGGACAAGCGCGTGGAGCGTTACATAAAGGTGATGCGCAAGAACACCTCGCGTCTGCTCAATCTCACCGGGCAGCTGCTCGACTTCCAGAAAATCGGCGCCAACCAGTTCGATTTCAAATTCGAGCGGGTCGATGTGACGCAGGTGGTCAACGACACCATCGAGCGTTTCGAACCCGCCATGCAGGTCAAAGGCCGCGAGCTTACCGCCTCCATTCCCCAGAAAGAGATTTACGCCGTCATCGACTGCGAGGCATTCATAAAAATTCTGTCCAACCTTTTCAACAACGCCCTTAAATACGGCAAGCAGAAAATACATGTCGAGCTGAAATCCGACGCCGATACGTTCAGCGTGTCGGTCACCAGCGACGGCGACAAGATTTCGGAAGAGAACTCCATACGCATATTCGAGCCGTTCTTCCAGGTTAATTCGCAGCAGGACAACAACGGCGTCGGTATCGGTCTGCCTCTTTGCCGCACGCTCGCCCATCTGCTCAACGGCAAGATAGAGTTGGTCAACGATAACACTTCGGTCAATACCTTCACTCTCACGCTGCCTCTCAAGCAGCCCGGCATAGAGACCGAGAGCGTGCCCGTGACCGACGTCACCATGAATGAATATGTCATGGAGGAGACCGAGCCCACATCGCTTGAGGCTGAACGCAGCTATTCCATACTTCTTGTCGAGGACAACGACGATATGCGTGAATTCCTCGCCGACCAGCTGTCGCAGAATTTCGTAATCGACTCATGCTGCAACGGACAGGAAGCTCTTGACAAGCTCCAGGAACACAACTACGACCTCATTGTCACCGATATAATGATGCCGGTGATGGACGGCTACGAGCTGTGCCGTCAGGTGAAGAACGACATCAACCGCTCGCATATCCCCGTAGTGTTCCTCACCGCCAAAAACGACCTCGACTCCAAGCTGCTCGCCCTCAAGTGCGGCGGCGAGGCATATATCGAGAAACCGTTCTCAATCAAGTATTTCCGCCAGCAGATACTCTCACTGCTCGAAAACCGCAAGCACGAGCGCAAGGCGTTCCTCAAACAGCCTTTCTTCTCGATTGACAACATGAAGATGACCAAGGCCGACGAGGAGTTCATGAACAAGGTCATCAAGATTATCACCGACAACATATCCGACGAGAGCTTCTCGGTCGAGTCGATGGCCGACGTGTTCTGCATGAGCCGTTCGTCGCTGCTGCGTAAAATCAAGACATTATTCAATCTCTCCCCGATAGAGCTGATACGTCTTATCCGCCTCAAGAAGGCAGCCGAACTTATCCAGGAGGGCAAATACCGCATAGGCGATGTGTGCTTCATGGTGGGTATCAACTCGTCGAGCTATTTCAGCAAACTGTTCTTCCGTCAGTTCGGCGTCACGCCGAAAGGCTTCGAGAAGCAGTGCCAGCAGTATGCCCGCAACGGCGAAGCCGCCCGTCCGCCGCAACCCGAGAGTTCCGATGACGACCCGTCAGCCGGCGACGGCGAGGCTGATGCCTGACAATGACGGCATTATCTTCCCGCAATATGATTTTACAAACCAACAGACATAAACCAATTGACATGAAGCTACGAAAAATTGTAATTCCCGCACTGATGGCTGCGGTGGCCGCAGGAGCCGGCCCGCTGTATAAAAACTCTAAAGCGCCGATCGACGCCCGCGTCGAGGACCTGCTCTCGCGCATGACCCTTGATGAAAAAGTCATGCAGATGCAGAATTTCCCCGTGGGAAAGCTCGATGAAATCGCCGACCGCTTTAAGGAAAACAGTTACGGCTCGACGCACGAGATGGACCATAACGCCTACGACGCTGCGGTAATCTACAAGACTCTCGGCGAGCATCTGAAGAAGAACAACCGATTCGGCATTCCTATCATCAATTGCTGCGAGGGCATTCAGGGTATACTCCAGAACGGCTGTACGCTCTTTCCCCACGCCATTGCACAGGCATCGACGTGGAATACCGAGCTTATCGAGGAGATGACTCAGGCATGCGCGCGTGAGGCACGAGCCATCGGTATCCGTCAGGTGCTTTCGCCTGTGCTCGATGTGGCCCGCGAGCTCCGCTGGGGGCGCGTCGAGGAGACATTCGGCGAAGACCCGTTCATGATTGCCGAGATGGCGAAAGCTTTTGTCAACGGCTATCAGAGCGAGGGTGTACTCGCCATGCCGAAACATTTCGTAGCCCACGGCTCACCCTCGGGCGGCCTTAACTGCGCGTCGGTAGCCGGCGGTCCGCGTGAGTTCCGCTCAATCTATCTCTATCCGTTCCGCCGCGTCATAGCCGAGTGCAAGCCCGGCGCAATCATGTCATGCTATTCGGCCTACGACGGTGAGCCTACGACCGGCTCGCGCTACTATATGACCGACCTGCTCCGCGGCGAGCTCGGCCACACCGGCTACGTCTACTCCGACTGGGGTTCGGTGGAGCGTATCAAGAGTTTCCACAACGCCGTTGCCACTCCTGAGGAGGCCGCGCGTCAGGCTGCATACGCCGGCGTCGACATCGATACCGACTGGACATACCAGACACTTGCCGACGCTGTGCGTCAGGGCAAGCTCAGCGAGGACGTTATCGACACTGCCGTGCGCCGCGTGCTCCGAAAGAAATTCGAGCTCGGACTGTTCGAGGGTGACAAAATCAACCCTGACGACGTGAAAAAGGTAGTGCGCTCCAAGGAGCATGTAGCTCTTGCCAAACGCGTTGCCGACGAAAGCATCATCCTCACCGAGAACAAAAACAATATCCTCCCTCTTGACACCGACAAATACAAAAAAATAGCTGTCGTGGGTCCCAACGGCCACTACGCGCTTATGGGCGACTACGCCTGGACCAATTCGGAAGGTGAGGAGGGCATAGACCTTTACGAAGGCCTTACCGCCGCACTCGGCGACAAAGCTACCGTGACTTATACCGAAGGGTGCGACTGGTGGAGTCAGGACGATTCGCGCATTCCCGAGGCCGTGAAAGCTGTCGAGGATGCCGATGTTGCCGTCGTGGCTGTCGGCACGCGCTCTACGTTCCTCGGCCGCGGCGGCAACAAGAATACCGCAGGCGAGGCATACGACCTGTCGTCGCTGGAGCTGCCCGGGCGCCAGCTCGACCTCATAAAGGCTGTGAAAGCTACCGGCAAACCGATGATTGTCGTGTTCATCACCGGAAAGCCTTTGGTCATGACCTACGTACAGGAAAATGCCGATGCCGCGCTGGTGCAGTTCTGCGGCGGCGAGCAGCAGGGAGCCGCTATGGCCGACGTGCTCCTTGGCAACGTCAATCCTTCCGGCAAGCTGACCGTATCCTTCCCCCGCAGCACCGGCAACACCCCGTGCTTCTATAACCATTATCTCACCGACCGCGATTTCTGGGATAAGCCAGGCACTCCCGCCGATCCGAAGATGCGTTATATATTCGATACGCCGCAGCCGGTGTGGAACTTCGGCCACGGACTGAGCTACACCACATTTGAATATTCCGACCTCGAAGTCGACAACAAAGAGCCGAAAGATACCGATACCGTGACTGTAAAGGTGAAAGTCACCAATACCGGCGACCGCGAGGGTAAGGAAACCGTGCAGCTCTACGTGCGCGATGTGGTAAGCTCAGTGTCGACCCCGGTGCAGCAGCTCAAAGGATTCAAGAAAATCAACCTCAAGCCGGGCGAAAGCGAGGTCGTGGAGATTAAACTCCCGATGAAGGAACTCGCTCTATGGAACACCCGTATGGAGGAAGTGGTAGAGCCCGGCGACTTCGAGCTGCAGGTAGGCTCAGCTTCCGACGACATACGCCTCAAAGATGTCATTACAGTGAAATAATAAATTTAATACCAATACATTAATACCATTTACAATGAAAAAGATCTGTCTTATGGCCGTAGTGGCTATGGCTGCCGCCGGAGCTTCGGCTACGGTGAAACTTCCCGCCTATATCGGCGACAACATGGTGCTTCAGCAGAACACTGAAATCAAGATACCCGGAGTGACTGCACCCGGAGCAAAAGTGACCGTGACACCCTCATGGGGCAAAGCTGTCAAGACCACTGCCGACGCACAGGGCAACTTCACGGTGACGCTTGCCACTCCGGCGGCCGGCGGCCCGTTCAGCATCGTCTTTGACGACGGCGATGTCATGACTGTCGACAATATCCTTTCGGGCGAGGTATGGCTCTGCTCCGGACAGTCCAATATGGAGATGCCGCTTGCCGGTTGGGGACAGGTAAAGGATTTCCAGACCGAAATCGCTATGGCCAACAACCCTAACGTGCGTCTGCTTCAGGTGCATAAAAATATATCGACCGTGCCATTGGATACTGTTGAATTCAACGGCGGAGGCTGGGTGGAATGCACATCGGGCACCGTGCCCGGCTTCTCGGCATGCGCCTATTTCTACGCCCGCGAGCTTGCCGACAAGCTCGGTGTGCCTGTCGGCGTCATCGACACCACATGGGGCGGTACTCCCGTCGAGGCATGGACTCCCGAGGAATATATGCAGATAGTTCCAGGATTCGAGACCGAACTCGCCGACCTTAAGGCGGCAGGCGGCAATGCCGACAAGATGCGCGAAATCTACAACGGCCGCTATGCCGAATGGAAAAAAGGCCTGACCGCCGGTAGCAAGGAAGCGGCAAAAGATGTATACCACGGCGGCGAGGAAGGCTGGGGCGTGATGCAGCTCCCCGCCAACTGGGAGTCGGCCGGACTTCCCGGTCTTGACGGCATCGTCTACATGCAGCGCACCGTAGATATTCCCGCCGAGTGGGCAGGCAAGCAGCTTACACTGCATTTCCCCGGCATTGACGACGAGGATGTCACATACTTCAACGGCAAGGAGATAGCACGCGGTTCGGGATGGAACTCCGAGCGCGCCTACAATGTTCCCGCATCTCTTGTCAAGGCCGGCAAAGCGCTTATCACCGTGGTCATCACCGATACCGGCGGCGAGGGCGGCATCTACGGCGACGCATCGAAACTGTATATCGACTGCGAAGGCGAACGCAAGTCGCTCACCGGCAAATGGGACTATATGGTGTCGAGCGATTTCTCCAAATTCCCGCCCGCTCCCATCTCGATCGGTTCCACCAACTTCCCCTCGGTGCTCTACAATGCTATGGTCAATCCGTTGCGTGACTTCCCCGTCAAGGGCTGCATCTGGTATCAGGGCTGCAACAACGTGGGTCAGGACGAGCGCTATGCCATCAACTTCCCGCAGATGGTCAAGGGCTGGCGCGCGGCGTTCAACAATCCCGACATGCCTTTCTACTTCGTGCAGCTCGCAGGATACCTCGCACCCCGTTTCTGCCAGCCCGAATCGCAGTGGGCAGCCCTGCGTGAGTCGCAGAAATCGGTGCTCGGCCTCGACAACACCGGCATGGCCGTGGCAATCGACCTCGGCAATCCCGTCGACATACACCCCAAGAACAAGCAGGAGGTGGCACGCCGACTTTCGCTCCTCGCACGCAACAAGACATACGGCCAGAATGTGGCCTGCGAGGCTCCCGTGTGCGTGAAATCTACAGTGTCGGGCAACAAGATGGTACTTACGTTCGACGCTCCCGTTCACGCCACATCATCGGCCGCCCTCGGATTCATACTCGGCGACAAGGAGGGCAACTGGCAGCCCGCAAAGGCTGAAATCTCGGCCGACGGCAAAACAGTGACGCTCACCGCGCAGAAAATCAAGAAACCGGTGGCAGCCCGCTACGACTGGGCCGACTATCCCAACGGCAACATATACAGCGAGGCCAATCTTCCCGTGGCTCCCTTCGCTACCGACAAGAAATATTAAACCGACAAGTGATATTAATATAATAACAAACTCAACATATTCATGAAAAGAACAGTTTTATTGCTTGCTTCTGCCGCAGTTGCCGCTACGGCTATCGCAGACAGCAAAATTATTCCAATCGAAACTGACAATGTCGGACTCGTTTATTCTGTAGGCGACGACGGACGTCTCTATCAGCGTTATTTAGGTCGGAAACTCGAGCGGCAGTCGGAATATGCCAATCTGCCTCAGGGCATCGAGGCATATCTCACCCACGGTATGGAGGACTATTTCGAACCAGCCCTCCACATCAACCATGCCGACGGCAACCAGTCGACACTTCTCAAATATGTCGACTCGGCCACCACGACCAATGCCGACGGTTCGGTATCGACAGTCATCACCCTTGCCGATCCCGTCTACAAGGATGAGGTGAAGATGCACTTCACGGCGTTCCCCGATGTCGACGTCATCTCGGCCTATACCGAAATCAAGAACAACGAGAACAAGCCCGTCGAGCTTGAGAAATACGCTTCGTCGCTGCTTTCGTTCAACCGTCCCGCCTACTATCTGACACAGTACAACGGCGACTGGGCCAACGAGGCCAATCTCCACGAGCAGAAACTCGAGTACGGCAAGAAGCAGCTCGACACCAACCTCGGTTCGCGCCACAACATGTTCCTGTCGCAGTTCTTCCAGCTCGGTCTTGACGAGCCGGCTCAGGAAAACTCGGGCGAGGTGCTTGCCGGCACACTCGGCTGGACGGGCAACTACCGCTACACCTTCGAGGTCGACAACAAAGGCATGCTCCGCGTAATCTCGGGTATCAACCCCTACAACTCGGAATACACCATCGCCAAGGGAGAGACATTCACCACTCCCGAATTCTTCTTTACCCTCTCGCAGAACGGCAAGGGCGGCGCAAGCCGTAACTTCCATGACTGGGCGCGCCAGTACCGCCTCAAAGACGGACAGGGCGACCGTATGACGCTGCTCAACAACTGGGAGGCCACCTATTTTGATTTCGACGAAGCCAAGCTCATACAGCTCTGCAAGGATGCCAAGACCCTCGGTGTAGACATGTTCCTGCTCGACGACGGTTGGTTCGCCAACAAGTATCCCCGCAACGGCGACACCGCCGGTCTGGGCGACTGGGGCGAGAACGAAGCCAAGCTCCCCAACGGTTTCTATCCCGTCATCGAGGAGGCCAAGAAGCAGGGCGTGAAGTTCGGCCTGTGGATCGAGCCTGAGATGGTCAACCCCAAGAGCGAGCTCTACGAGCAGCACAAGGACTGGGTCATCACCCTCCCCAACCGCGACGAATACTATTTCCGCAATCAGCTCGTGCTTGACCTGAGCAACCCCAAGGTGCAGGACTATGTGTTCTCGGTACTCGACGACCTCAAGACCAAATATCCCGAAATCGCGTTCTTCAAATGGGACTGCAACTCTCCCATCACCAACATCTACTCACCCTACGAGAAGAATCAGAAACACCTCTATGTAGACTATGTGAAGGGCCTTTACAACGTGCTCGACCGCGTTAAAGCCAAATACCCCGACCTCGCCATCATGATGTGTGCCGGCGGCAGCGGACGCGGCGACTACAAGGGTCTGGAGTATTTCACCGAGTTCTGGCCCAGCGACAACACCGACCCCGTGGAGCGTCTGTTCATACAGTGGGGATTCTCACAGGTGTTCCCTGCCAAGACTCTTTGCGCACATGTCACTTCATGGAACCGTGACGCCTCCATCAAGTTCAAGACCGACGTGGCCATGATGGGCAAGCTCGGTTTCGACATCAACCTGCACGAACTCAGCGAAGGCGACCTCAAATACGCCCAGCAGGCCGTACGCGAGTACAACCGCCTGAAACCCGCCATACTCCACGGCGACCAGTTCCGTCTCGTATCACCCTACGAAAGTGAGCACACATCGACGATGTACGTGACCAAGGACAAATCAAACGCCGTAGTGTTCGCATTTGACGTATACCCCCGCTACAACGAGAAGCTCTACAATGTCAAACTCGCCGGTCTCGACCCCGCCAAGACCTACACCGTCAAGGAAATCAACCGTCAGGACTGCAACGACAGCCATGTCGGACAATACTCTGGCAACTACCTGATGAACGTCGGCCTGCCTATGTTCTCGGGCAACAAGCTCTCGTCACGCGTCTACGAGGTATCAGCCAACTGATATATTTTAAGAGAGAGTTTGAATTTAAACCGTATTAACAATAAAAGAGAATGATAGGAGATACTTCAAATTAATACTGAGGCCTTTTTTGGTTAATTCCGCCAAGTTTCATCAGTCGCATAGCTCGCTATGCTCCTTCTTCAACTCGCGGAATTACCTCAAAAAATCCTCTCAGTCTTAATTTGATTTAAATTCAAACACTCTCTAAAACGTGGTTAAAAACCGCGTCTACTACATGACTGACAATCAATCAGGTAGTAGACGCGGTTTCTAACCGCGGAAAAATGAAACCGTATATGGTGTCTATCATTCACAATTTTACAATTGCATGAGAAAAACAATCATATCACTCGGAATGGCGGCATTTGCCGTGACCGGTTTTGCCACCACTCCGATAAATATCACTACCGACGACGTGGCTCTGCGTCTGACGGTCGGTGACGACGGAATATTGCGTCAGAGCTATTTCGGCAAACGGCTGGCCGACGACAGCTACGCTCCGCTCGGCGACGGTGTGGAGGCTTATACCACCCACGGCTATACCGACCAGTTCGAGCCGGCGCTGCATATCAACCGTGCCGACAACAACTCGTCGCTCGTGCTCAAATATGTCGACCACAATGTGGAGACGGTTAAGCCCGGCGTGACGACAACGACCATCAATCTGGCCGATCCGGTCTACGGCGATGCCGTGTCGCTCATGTTCACAGCCTACGGACCTGAGAATGTGATTGCCGCCCGCTCGGTCATAACCAATACCTCAAAGAAGGATATAGAGCTTGAGAAATACGCCTCGGCGATGCTCAACTTCAATGCCCCCGAATACTATCTTACCGAGTTTTCCGGCGAATGGGGACGCGAGGCTGCCATGAGCAGCCAGCCGCTGCGCTATGGCAAGAAGGTAATCGACACCAAGCTCGGCACGCGTGCCAACGCCTACGTGTCGCCCTTCTTCATGCTCTCGCTCGATGAGCCTGCTACCGAGACTTCGGGCGACGTGGTGCTCGGCACTCTCGCCTGGACGGGTAATTTCCGCTTCAATTTCGAGGTGGACCAGAACAACCGTCTGCGTGTCATCGCGGGTATCAATCCCTACTATTCCGCCTACCGGCTGAAGAAAGGTGAGAGCTTCGAGACACCGGAGTTCATCTTCACCTATTCGCCCGACGGCATCGGACAGGCTACCCGCAATTTCCATGACTGGGCGCGCAACCACAAGGTGAAGGATGGCAACGGCGACCGCATGACGCTGCTCAACAACTGGGAGACAACCTATTTCGACTTCGACGAGCAGAAACTTGTCGACATGATGAAGGATGCCGACGAGCTGGGCGTGAACATGTTCCTGCTCGACGACGGCTGGTTCGGCAACAAATATCCCCGCCGCAACGACCATCAGGGTCTGGGCGACTGGGACATCACCGCCGCCAAGCTCCCCAACGGTTTCACCCCCGTCATCGAGGAGGGTAAGAAACTCGGCGTCAAATTCGGCCTTTGGATTGAGCCTGAGATGGTCAACCCCAAGAGTGAGCTTTACGAGAAGCACCCCGACTGGGTCATCACGCTCCCCAACCGCGACATCGTGACGAAGCGCAACCAGCTCGTGTTCGACCTGTCGAATCCCAAGGTGCAGGACTATGTGTTCTCCGTGGTTGACAAGCTGCTCACCGACTGGCCCGATATAGCCTATTTCAAATGGGACTGCAACTCCGAAATAACCAATATTTACTCCCATTATCTCGGCGACGACCAGCAGCACCTTTATGTCGATTACGTCAAGGGGCTGTACAGCGTGCTTGACCGCATCAAGGCCAAGTATCCCGAATTGCCTATGATGATGTGCGCCAGCGGCGGCGGCCGTTGCGACTTCAAGGGTCTGGAATATTTCACCGAGTTCTGGACGAGCGACGACACCGACCCCGTGGAGCGTCTCTACATACAGTACGGAATGGGTCATTTCATGCCCTCCAAGGTGCTTTGCGCGCATGTGGCCACATGGAACGGCGACGTCAAAATCAAGTTCCGCACCAACGTCGCCATGATGGGCAAACTCGGCTACGACTACAATATACATGAGTGGAACGACAAGGAACTTGCTTACTCCAAACAGGCTGTCAGGAACTACGAGAAGCTCAAGCCCGCAATCCTCGAGGGTGACCTCTACCGCCTCATATCCCCCTATTCGGGCAATCATGCAGTCAACCAGTTCATGAGCAAGGACGGCAAGATGGGCGCAATCTTCACCTTCGACATCTATCCCCGCTGGGGCGAGCACAACTACAATGTCAGGTTGCAGGGGCTCGACCCGAAAGCACGCTACGACATCTACGAGATTGACCGCTTCGATGCCGGCGATTTCAAATATGGCGAGTACACGGGCGAGTATCTGATGGAAGTGGGTATCCCCATCCTTACCAACAACCGCCTCCATTCACGCGTCTACGAAATCAAAAAACACTAAAACGTATTTCCGCGGTTAAAAACCGCGGCTACTATGCTGAACGACTGCTAACCAGCGCAGTAGTGGCCGCGGTTTTAACCGCGGTTCAGATAATAAAATTAATACGACCTCTTAATTAAAAACCGATAAAATGAAAAAAACGATTCTGCTTGCCGCCGCTGCTTTAGCCGCTATGGGCGCATCGGCCGGCGACTACACCAGATATGTCAATCCTATGATTGGCACCGGTGCCATCGAGGGGGGCCTCTATGGCAACAGCTATCCCGGCGCTACGATGCCTTTCGGCATGGTGCAGCTCAGTCCCGACACGCAGCCTGCCCCCGACTGGTATGACTGCTCGGGCTACCGCGACATCGACGCCGATGTGCACGGTTTCACCCATACGCGTCTGAGCGGTACGGGTGCCTGCGACCTTATCGACGTGTGCCTGTTCCCCACCTCGAGCGACCGCGCATGGGGCCGTTACACCCACGACCGTGAGGAGGCCCGTCCGGGTTACTACTCCGTCGACCTCCAGGAGGAAAATATCAAGGCCGAACTTACCGCTACACCGCGCGTGGGCGTACACCGCTACACCTATCCCGCCGGTGCCGCGCGCCGCGTGCGTCTCGACATGGACCATTCGGCTGTGAAAGGCAGCTGGGGACGTCAGATTATCAATGCGCAGATACGTCAGGTCGGTCCCAATGCCGTTGAGGGCTATCGTGTCATCACCGGCTGGGCCAAGCTCCGCAAGGTATATTTCTATGCCGAATTTTCCGAGCCTATCGAGAGCATCGATCTGAGCGACGGCGGCCGTCATGAGAAAGGTGCCGATGTAATCAACGGGCGTACACTTATTGCGATGATAGATTTCGCAAAGAATAACAAGCCGCTTGAAATCAAGGTCGGTATCTCGGGCGTATCGTGCGAGAACGCCAAGGAAAACCTTGAGGCCGAGACCGCCGGCAAGAATTTCGACATGATAGCGCAGGAGGCCGATGCCGCCTGGGACAAGCAGCTCTCGGCCATCGAGATTACTGCCGACGACGATACCAAGACCGTGTTCTACACCGCTTTGTATCATGCGCTGATTCAGCCAAACGTGTTCAATGACGTCAACGGCGAATACATGGCTCCCGACTATACCGTAGCCAAAGTTCCCGCGGGCGAGAACCAATACACTACCTTCTCGCTTTGGGACACCTACCGCGCCACCCATCCGCTCTACACGCTCCTCGCTCCGAAGGAGAACGCCGACTTCGTCAACTCCATGATACGCCACTGCGAGGTGTACGGCTATCTGCCGATATGGCATCTGTGGGGGCAGGACAACTACTGCATGATCGGCAACCACGCCATTCCCGTGATTGTCGACGCAGTGCTCAAAGGTACTCCCGGCATCGACCCCGAGCGCGCCTACGACGCCGTGAAGCGTTCGGCTACCGTATCCCACCCCAATTCGCCTTACAACGTATGGGAGCAGTACGGCTACATGCCCGAGAACATACAGACGCAGTCCGTGTCGATTTCCCTCGAGATGGCCTATGATGACTGGTGCGTGGCTCAGCTCGCCAAGGCTCTCGGCAAGGAGGCCGACTACGAGCATTTCATGAAGCGCGCCTACTTCCCCGATAATCTCTATGACGCCGAGTGCGGTTTCTTCGCGCCCAAGAATGACAAGGGCGAGTGGATACGTCCGTTCGACCCGCTGAAACATGGTGCCAACGGCGGCAATCCCTTTACCGAAGGCAATGCATGGCAGTATTACTGGTATATGCCGCAGGATGTCGACCATCTCATTGAGCTGACAGGCGGCAAAAAGGCGTTCGAGGCCAAACTCGACCAATTCTTCACCCTCGACGAGCAGCCCGAGGAGATGAACGGCAACGTATCGGGTCTCATCGGCCAGTACGCCCACGGCAACGAACCGTCGCACCACGCGGCCTACCTCTACAACTACGTTGACCGTCCCGACAAGGCAGCCAAATACCTCAATAAAATCATGACCGAAATGTACACCAACAACTCATCGGGTCTCGTCGGCAACGACGACTGCGGCCAGATGTCGGCATGGTACGTATTCTCGGCTCTCGGTTTCTATCCGGTAAATCCCGCTTCCGGCGAATATGACCTCGGTTCACCCGTGGTAGAGCACGCGCTTGTACACCTTCACAACGGCAACACCCTTGAAATCAAGGCTCCCCGCAAACGCGCCGACTACATCAACCCCAAGGAAGTACGCCTCAACCGCGACGTAATCAAAAACCACAAAATCACCCACCGCGACATCCTCAACGGCGGCCTCCTCGAATTCAAAATGGGCAAATAACCCGATTTTCACTCTAAAATATTTTCTAAAAGTAAAAGCCGGAAATGATATGACTTCCGGCTTTTACTTTTAGAAAATATCTGTAATATTGAATAATTTATTCACTTTTGCGGTGGAGAGTGGGATACACGCTCTTCATTCCGTCAATATGTTCAAAGAGCTGTGGTTCAACATTTGCAAACATCGGGTCGAGAACAAAATCAACACCTTCCCGACGTGCTAATTTTGATGCAGGAACAAAATCAGAGTCTCCTGAAAAAAGAACGATGCAGTCGACAAATCTCTTAAGGGCCAAAGATGCTATATCTACGCCAATTTTCATGTCAATTCCTTTCTGACGTACTTCAAAGAATATATCATCTTCCCTGACATCTTCCATTTTTATTTTTCCGGCGAGTAAGTCTTTGACCACGCGTGGACGTATAGCCCACGATTTATTGTCTTTAAGCATCCCAATACGTAAAGCTACTTTACGCTTCTTTTTCAATGCCTCAATCAATTCGATACGGAATTTATATTCTTCCGATTTGCTAAAGTCCACTGCTTTGCCTGAAATAGGATTATGTGCTTTCTTTGATAAGGGTTCACAATCATAATAAAATATACGATATAATATATTTCGGTTACCTACATGTTTGTGAGCCATTGTGTATAGATGCTCAGCTACTTCAGCACCTGACATTTTTTTGTCCTTGTTATATAAAGTGTTAAATCTCTTTATAAAAAATCCACCGTCAATAAGGACGGCAATTTTAACAGGCGGTAGATTGTGTTCTTTTGTCATGATATAAAAAAAGCTCAAGGGTGGGCGTAACTATTATCAAGTATTAGTGCTGTTACACTATCAGCCACGCTGTGCCATGAGCATAATCTTGTCTGCAAAGATAATAAATATTTATTATCCTTGCAAATAAAACACAAAAAATTGAAATAAGTTTTTTGTGTCAATATTAAAACTGGAAGTGATTGCTAATGCGATTACTATAAGGTATATTAAACTGTTGTATATTAAGAGGTAAAAAGCGTTAATTAAAATTTTCCAAACAAATAATCGGGGCGTTTTTGAAAAAATCCAAAGAAATAAAATGCCGAAAAATGAAAAAATCCAAAGAAATAAATGGATTTTTGAGGTCAATGTAAAAAAGTGGTTGTTAAAATTCCGGCAGCGGAGAGCCGGGAGGCTCGCGGGTGTGCTTAACCGGGGTTCGGAGTACCGGGGCGGTACGTAGACCCCGGCAGTAACTGTATCATATAGATAAGCCCGGGACGGGCGGACTGTGATACAAGCACCAGTTGAACCACAAACCGCCCGTCCCGGGCTTATCCTTTGTTTGTATTGCATGCTACCCCGGTCTGCGCCCGCTCCGCGTTCTCCGAGCCGGGGTTAATAACAATCCACGAGCCGCTGGCTCTCCGGGCATACTCTTGAAAATGATTTTAATTCGTATTGCTTTTTAACATTTCAACCGCCTTTTGCAGCTGACCCGATTTTTGGAGTGCTATGTGGCTATGATGCACTGTGTGGCCATATATGGAATGGCCCGGTTACCTTACGCAGGCAGCCGGGCCGTTCGCTATTTGCATTTAGGAGATTAATGAATGGGAAGTTTGATTGTGCGGCGGACGGGGGTGCTGGAGGGGAGACGTCCGCTCAGTGTGGCCAGATAGAGGCCGGGAGCTGTGGCCGGTGCCGGCATCTGGGAGATGGTCGAATTGGCTGTCAGGGCGGTGTATTCCGCTATCACTGAGCCGCCGAGGTCGACAATTGTCAGGGTGGCGTCGGTCGAATCTGCGGGGAGTGAGTAGGAGAGGAGTCCGGTGGCGGCGGAGTATTCCAGTACGACGCAGTTGTCAGTTGCAACCGCATCTACGCCGGTGACATAGTCTTTGGAACTCACTGTGATTGCGCTGTTGCTGCCTGTTGACATCACTTTCTTGAGATAGAGGGTGTTGTCGGCGTCGAGATAGAAGGCGTTGTCAGCGGCTGCATCGAATGCCTCGCGGCTTGCCGCACGATTGAACTCGGTGTTGTCGGTGCCGGCGCTCTTGAGTGCCTTGTTGTAGCCCGGTACCACGAAGGTATAGGTGCGCGTCGCGGGCATGCCGGGATATGCGCCCTCGTGGCTTACGCGTATTATATGTCCGTCGGGGGTGTCCTCCCCTTCGAATGTCGTAATCATGTATTGTCCGTTGTCGAGCGTTGAGGTCGATGTATGGTCGTCCTCGAACATTACCGAGCGGTTGACGGCGGCAGAGTTGGCGGCAGCGTATGTGCTTGCAGAGGCCGACGGAGCGAGATATGTGACGGTAAGACGCGTATTGTCGATTTCCGATGAAGTGGTGTAGGCTGTCTGCGAGAACTGCGGTATGAAAGCTCCGACGCGGCCGAAGTAAGGCAGTTTCTCGAGGGGCACGTCATATTCCACGGTAGAACCGCCGGCGTATACCTTGGTGAGGTCGTTGAGATCGACCCATGTGCCCTGCGGGAAGGTGATGGAGCGCTTGAACGTGTTGCATGTCACCACGGGTGCTACCATTATGTCGCGTCCCCAAAGGTATTGGTCGCGGCATCCCGAGGGCGATGGTGTCGCGCCGGCAACATCGTGGAAGTTGAGCGGACGGGCGAGCGGAGTGCCTTTCGTCGCGTTTTCCCACGCGAGGGTATAGGTGTAGGGAAGGAAACTGTAACGCAGGTGCAGGTGCTTGCTGACGGCGTCGAACACATCGGCGTATTCCGGCAGGTACGGTTCGGGCAGGTAGGTGGAGTGGGTGCGCATCATCGGCGAGAATGTGGCCATCTCGATCCAGCGCAGGTAGAGCCATGAGTCGGTGCCTACACCGTCGGCAGCGAAGCCGCCTACGTCATTGCCCATGTAGGCCACGCCCGACATGCCGGAGCTGAGAAGCGCCGGTATCTGTGCTTCCAGACCCTTGTAGGAGCGCTTGATGTCGCCCGACCAGGGGAATGTTGAGTAGCGCTGCATGCCGGCGGTTCCGGCACGGGGCATCAGGAAGGGGCGCACATCGGGGAAGTCCTCTTTGTAGCCGCGGTATACACGGCTTGTCCACAGGTCGCCGAATTCGTTGTGCACCTGGTCGACTGTGCCGCCCACATGGTGCGAGTCATCGTCGTGGCTTTCAGGTTCGCCGAGGTCGAGCCACCAGCCGCCCATGCCTTCTTCGGTACGCTGTTTGTAGAACTGCCACATCCAGTCCATGGCTGCGGGATTGGAGGAGTCGATGAGGCCTACTTTGTCGGAGCCGAGCCACCACATGTTGGACACATCATCGTCGGCGAAGTAGCCTTTCTCCTTAAGCACCGAATAATTGCGCGAGTCGGAGGTGAAGAACGGCTCGGTGATGCAGATGGTCTTTACGCCTTTCGCCGCGAAGTCCGACATCATTTTCTTTGCGTCGGGAAATTTGGGTGCGTACCAGTCGAGATTGCCCATGCCGTTGTTGCCCTCGCCCTGCCAGTAGAGGTCGAATACGATGGCGTCGAGAGGCAGACCGGCTTTCCTGACCGAAGCGACAACCTCTTCGGCCTCCTGCTGCGAGTGATAGCCGTAGCGTGATGTCATATAGCCGAAAGCCCAGTAGGGGGGAAGTTCCTGGCGGCCGGTGAGGAATGTATAGTTCTCAAGCACCGAGGCCATGCCGCCGTCGGCCGAACCGATGTAATAATAGGCTATCGGTGTGGCGCTCCCCGAATAGTAGGTGGTGCCGGCTGAAGAGGGTGATATGCGGGCGTTGCGGTGATGGTCGTCGAAGTAGAGACCGTAGCCGCCGGTCGACACCACGGCTCTTTCATTTAACTTTGGTGCTATAATGTTGCCACTGTTATTCAAGTCTTTACATTGTGTTATTATGTAATGTCTATGTTAATCTCATTATGGCTAAAAACACTAACTGCTTGTAACGTGCTATTTATCATACATTTTGAAATTTCCAAGCTTTTTTAAATGAAAGAGCCGTGGGTCGACACGACGAACGGAATGCAGATGTTGTGGGGAGCATCCCAGTCGCAGTCCCAGCCGCCGGTCTGACGGTTGTTCATCACTAATGATGTGCCGTTGTGGTTGATGCGTTTACCGTTGTATCCGCCGCCGTAGAATGCTTCGTCGTTCATCCCCTCGAATGAAGCGGTGCGGGGCGAACGGCTGTTGTCAAGGCCGTTTTTCTCACGCAATACGGTGTGGCCTGCCATGTCGGAGAAACTTACGCGGCAGTCGGCTTTGGACACGGTCACCGCGGTGGCCGATGTGCGCAGCACGATATTGTCATCGTCCTCGGATACGCTGAACGACCCTTCGGGTGCGGCGTACACGCTTATCGAACGGCGTTCGGGTGTGTTGTCGCCGTTGGCGCGTGGGAACACCTTCACCACGTAGTCATTGTAGGGGGTGATAGTCAGCGTGCCGTTTTCAGCCGTGATGACCACGGAGTTGCCGTCGTAGCTCCGGCTGCGGTATGCGCCGAGTGTGCCGGGCTGCTCCGACACCGGTTCAATCGAGATTGTCGAAGCCGAGAGGTCGACGGTCACGTTGTAGTCGGAGGCGGTGTCGATGGTCCACTGGCAGTCGTCGGTGCCGTCCTCCGATATGCGTCCGTTGTCCGACGGGTCGCGGAAGAAGAATTTCTGCTCGTTGTAATCGGCGTAGCAGTTGGTGGCTATCTTGAATGTGCCGGGCTTGAGTGATACTGTTCCCGAGAAACGGAACGGGTTGGAGGCGTCCTGCTCTATGGGAAGCGATTGCCACAGCGCCCATTCGCCGGGCGTGGCCGAGCCTACAAGATAGAGTACGTCATGGAGTATGGGTGCCTGCTGGTAATCGGCTTTGACCACCGATACGGTCATTGCGCCGAGGTCGCAGGTGATGGTGTAGTTGGCGCTTTCGCCGACTTTGAACTTATAGTCGGGGGCGCTTCCCTTGTCGGAATAGGCGAGACGTGATATGTCGTAGGGATTGTCGGAAGCATTGCGGTATTCGATACCGTCCCATTGTGCCTGTGCGAGAAATTTGAACTCTTTGTCGGCCTCAAGCCAGCCGGTGTAGCGGAAAATGTTTTCGTTACCGTTGTCGCGGAGCATTACCGACGTGCGGTCAAGACTCCATTTACCCCATGTGGCGTCGCCGATAACAAGCAGCCTGTCGGCTGCCGAAAGATGCATCGCTCCGATGAGAACGAGGGCGATTAAGGCATAAATCCTGTCAAATGTAAAGCTTTTTTTCATGATAAAAGAGGAAAATAATCCGTTTGATTGATTTCTGCAAAGTAACTTAATCCTGAGTAGGATTACAATGGGAGCTCGACTAAATGTAGTGTATTTAAAATGGTAAGTCGCTGATTTCCAATGTTGAAATTGCGTATGACGTCGGTTAAAATGTAGTGCCGCAAATAACGGTAAATGATGCTTTTTGCAATAAAAGGTCCGGATATGGCAGTATGGGGCGGGGGCGTCTCGCCCCCGTGGTATTCTTTTTGATGGCAGAAAATTACCACGGGGGCGAGACGCCCCCGCCCCATAAAATGCATTGGGTTTACTTGTATTTTTCAAGGAGTTGGGCGAGACGGGCTACGCCGGCGGTGGCTTTCATGGGGATTACCGTGACGTTGGCGGGGACGGCGGCCGGATTGGGGTCGATGTAGAATACCGGTACTCCGCGGCGCACGTACTGCATCAGTGCAGCTGCCGGGTATACCTGCAATGTGGTGCCTATCACAACGAATATGTCGGCTTCCGACGCGAGCTGTGCGGCCGGCTCCATCATCGGTACCGCTTCCTGGAAGAATACGATATTGGGGCGTACGCGGTGCCCGTCAATTACGGTGTCGGGGGTGGAACGGAACGAGGCGTCCTTGAGACGGTAGACCTTCGACTCGTCGTCGACGGCACGGAGCGTCATCAGCTGGCCGTGCAGATGCAGTATGTTGGAACTGCCGGCGCGCTCGTGCAGGTCGTCGACATTCTGCGTGATGACGTATACGTCAAAATCCTTCTCAAGATCGACGAGGCCGCGGTGGGCGGCGTTGGGTTCGACAGTGGCGAGTTGCGCGCGGCGGTCGTTGTAGAAGTTGTGGACGAGAGCCGGATTGCGCGCGAAGCCGTCGGCCGAGCACACATCCTGCACGTTGTAGTTTTCCCAAAGTCCGTTGGCGTCGCGGAACGTCGATATGCCGCTTTCGGCGCTGATGCCCGCCCCGGTCGATATTACAAGTTTCTTTTTCATAGTTTACGTATTTTTCGGTTATTGCAAATATATGCTTTTTTTCGGCATTTTTTGTCGTTTCAAATATAAATCTTAACTTTGTGAAGAAGGGTATCAATGCCGCGTGAATGGAAGGTGCTACGGCCCGTGCATCCCTTCAAAATATAAAAACCTATACGTTATGATTAATCCACATAGATATTGCGTGATTATGTGCGGCGGCATCGGAAGCCGTTTCTGGCCCTACAGCCGCGCTGACCGTCCCAAGCAGTTTATCGATTTCCTCGGCACGGGGCGTACGCTCCTGCAGATGAGCTATGACCGTGTGCTCCCTCTGGTCGACCCCGAGCATATCATAATAGTCACCAATGCGCAGTATGCGTCGCTTGTCAAAGAGCAGCTCCCCGACATCAGGGATGAACATATACTCCTCGAACCGGCACGCCGCAACACCGCGCCCTGTATAGCATGGGCCGCATGGCACATAGCGGCCATCGACCCCGAGGCATCAATGATAGTGACCCCGAGCGACCACCTCATCACCCGCGAGAGGGAGTTTGAGGCAGCCATAGCCAAGGGATTTGAATTTGTCGAGCAGCATGACGCACTCCTTACGCTCGGCATCAGTCCGACACGTCCCGAGACGGGCTACGGCTACATACAGGTAGGCGACCGTGTCGAAGGCGATATTCTCACCGTAAAGACATTCACCGAGAAACCTAATCTCGAACTTGCCAAAGTATTCCTCGAATCGGGCGAATTTTTCTGGAATTCCGGTATTTTCCTGTGGAGCGCCCGCAGCATAAAGAGCGCCCTGATGCATCATGCGCCCGACATAGCCAACCTGTTCGAACGTGGCGCCGACAAGTTCAGCACTCCGGCCGAAAATGAATGGATTGCGCACAATTTCCCCGGTTGCATGGGCATATCCATCGACTTTGCAGTGATGGAAAAGGCATCGAACGTATATGTCGAGACAGTCAATTTCGGATGGAACGATCTCGGCACATGGAGCGCGCTCTATGACAATTCGCCCAAAAACCGCGACGCCAACGTCACCCAGCAGTGCGCCGTGCTCGCCTACAACTCGACGGGCAATATATTCGCCGTCAAGAATCCCGGCAAACTTATCGTGGTCGACGGACTGAAGGACTACATCGTGGCCGATGCCGGCGATGTGCTCCTCATCTGCCCGCAGGCCGAGGAGCAGCGCATAAAGAATATGGTTAACGACGCCAAAATATCATTTGGCGACAAGTATTTATAAACGTGGCTGATACGTTTGACATACGCGCTCAGGGCGACGACCGCGACGGCGATTTCGAGCGCGCGTTGCGCCCGCAGCGTTTCGAAGATTTCTCCGGCCAGGAGAAGATAGTGGAAAACCTCAGGGTATTCGTGGCTGCCGCGCGTATGCGCGGCGAGGCTCTCGACCATCTGCTGCTCCACGGGCCTCCCGGACTGGGCAAGACCACGCTGTCGGCCATCATCGCCAATGAGCTTGGTGTGGGATTCAAGGTGACGTCGGGACCGGTGCTCGACAAGCCCGGCGACCTCGCGGGCATTCTTACGTCGCTCGAGGAGAACGATGTGCTTTTCATCGACGAAATCCACCGTCTCAGCCCCGTGGTCGAGGAATATCTCTACTCGGCGATGGAGGATTACCGTATCGACATAATGATAGACAAAGGCCCCGGCGCACGCTCGGTGCAGCTCACGCTGTCGCCGTTCACGCTTGTCGGCGCGACCACCCGTTCCGGGCTTCTTACATCGCCGCTGCGCGCGCGTTTCGGCATCAACTGCCATCTGGAATATTACGACCATGAGATATTGCGCTCAATCGTGCTCCGCTCGGCGCGCCTGCTCGGCACACGCTGCACTTCGGATGCGGCGCTCGAAATAGCGATGCGCTCGCGAGGCACGCCCCGTATAGCCAACGCCCTGCTGCGCCGTGTGCGCGACTTCGCCATGGTGAAAGGCTCCGGCGTGATAGACCTCGCGATAGCCAAGTTCGGTCTCGAAGCGCTAAATATCGACCGCTACGGCCTCGATGAAATTGATAACAAGATACTTACAACGATAATAACGAAATTCAAGGGCGGTCCCGTCGGCCTCACTACCATAGCCACGGCTCTCGGCGAAGACCCGGGCACCATCGAGGAGGTGTACGAGCCTTACCTCATAAAGGAAGGCTTCATCAAGCGCACCCCCCGCGGACGCGAAGTCACCGACCTTGCCTATACCCATCTCGGCCACGCCCTCAACGACGGTATCGGCGGCCTGTTCGAGTAAATAGGATAGGGGCGGGGGCGTCTCGCCCCCGTGGTATTCTTTCAGTCACATAAATCACATCGGGGGCGGGACGCCCCCGCTCCACTCAGCCTACTTGCTGATTGTGTCCGACAGGTCTGGCCGGTCCGACAAGTCCGACTTTGATGACAAATAAAAAATCACCCTCATTGGAGGGTGATTTTTTATTTTGCAGCGGGGTGGCTGAGTTATATGTTATGGCTTTATCAGCGTACAACCATTTTTGTTACTTCCGAGCCCTGACGCTTGATGACGAGCTGTCCGGCAGCGGGATTGGCCACGCGTACACCCTGCAGGTTGAAATATTCAACCGGAGCATCAGCATTCGAGTCGGAGATGATGTCGTCAACACCTGCCGATTCGGGAAGCACTACTTTGAAGAGGTTGTTGGAATTACCAAGACCGGGAGAACCATATTCATACCCGCTTTCACCGATGATGAGGGATTTTACAGGTACGGTAATTGTACGGGTTGCAGTGTCATATTTGCCGTAGTAGTCTGCAACATCAGCTTCAGTTGCGCCACGGTCAAGCAAGTAGTTGACCATTGAGTTGGCATACATCGAACCATCGCCGAAGTCGATTGCGAGGGGTGAGAATTCTACGACTACCTTCTCGGGATCGGATGCATTGATGTAGAGGTAGTGGTTATGAGTGTGTGTAGCTTCGTGTTTGTTCTTTGAAGCCTTGGGATATGCCTCTCCGTAAGGGTTGACAAGGCGGAAATATCCGGGGGTATCATTATTTACTTGTACAGCGAGGTTATAATCATTGACCGAGCTGTTATTGTAGAGCGAGTTGATGAGGTCTTCGGAATAAACGGCTTCGCCTTCGAGAGTAGTCCAGTTTTCGGCATCATCAGCGTAAACATAGAATACACGGCTGTCACCGGCTTTGGCATTTCCGCTTTCATCAAGTGCTGCGACGAAAAGAGTATAACCACCGCGACCGAATGCGCCGGCTGAAAGGCTCAAATCCTCAGTGCTGGGAAGTTCAGTACCTTTTGCTGCTACAACATCAAGATATGCTTGTGAGGGTTCATACATTCCTTTGGTCAGGAAGTATACCAGATTGGTGGCTTTGGGGCCGGCATTGACTGAGAATGTGAATTCGTCGTCATCGGCACAGTCGGCCATATCAATAGCGACACTATAGTCTACGTCAACTTTTGTCAGGACGTTGGTATAGGTTAAAGTCCACCATCCAAGATTTTCATTTGTGTAATCACCGATAGCCCATACGTCAAGATTTGGGAATGTCACAGTGTTTCCTTCAATAGTACCTATCGATGCCGGTTTTGAGCCGAGTCCGGGGACTACACTGCTACCGCTTACGTCTTTGAGATAGAAGTAGTTGGTATCACCGTAGCTGTCAGGACCAAGGTCTTGTGGCGAGGGGATTGAAATCGTTCCGTTTGCGACATCGACAGTAGCTTTGACAACATAGTTCTGGGCAAAACCTGATATAGTGGCTTCCCCGGTGAGAGCATTTTTAATCTCGAGTGTCAGCATTGTGCCGTCAGGATTGTTTGAGTTAAGGAGGTTCTGGCAGTTCCAGGTGTAGGTGCCGGCCAAGTCGGAGGCGGTAGCAAGAGCTGATGCCTGTGCGGGTGCTTTAAGTGCGCCGGGGAGATACATTTCTGATGTATTTTCAACGGGACTGGCGATTTTGTCGAGTGTTTTTGCTATTGGCTGACGGCCTTCTGCAAATGCCGAGCCACAAAGCAATGCGGAAAAAGCTAATGTGTAAAGTTTCTTCATGCGATATTGTTTTAGATAATGTGAATAAATTCGGAATATCGTTTTTGCGGTCTGACAACCGCAAAAGCACGCCATGGCGTGCTATCATGTCGCAAAGATATAGCGTATTTTTAATTTATGCAAATAAAAAATGTCAATTTTTTAGCAAAAAAATGCATTAGTGCATAATATTTTGACAAAATGTTAAATATTCTGCTGCTTTTTTATCCCGGAGAATATCACATCGTGTCGGTCAATGGTGTTATTCGTGTCGGGCAGTGATAGGAGCGGGGGCGTCTCGTCCCCGTGGTATTATTCTTAATCACAAGAAATTACCACGGGGGCGAGACGCCCCCGCTCCTATTCGTACCCCGCTCCTGTTGAGAGCCTTTATAGCGCTATGAGTGATGAGCCTTTGGCGGTGCGGCGTATAAATATACCTTTTTCGGGACGGTCGACGCGTATGCCCTGCAGGTTGTAGTATTCGGCGGGTGCATTGTCGTCATCGACTTCGATGCCGTCGACGGAGCCGAAGCCCGACATTGACATTGTGTAGTCGAGAAGGTTGATGTCGTCGATACGATAGGATATTCTGACTGCGTCGACAGTGATTTCATACAGACCGTTCTTTGCAGGAATCTCGGCGCCGCTTACGGCGTCATAGAGATGCAGGTCGGTGATGCCTTCAAGTTTCTTGACGGGAGCGTAGTTGTTGCCGCCTTTTTTCTCGAGGTCGAGCACTTCGGTAATCGGGGCTACAGTCGCTTTGGTGAGCGATGAGGCGGGATTGGCGGTGCTTCCTGCGGCGAGATATTTTGTTACGGCTTCGGTAAGCGACGGGATGCAATACACTTTCTTGATGTTGGTGTTGCGGAATATGCGGCTCTCATCGCAGAAATCCATGAATTTGGGAGCCAGGACAAACACGCGGTTGATTGCGCTTCCCGAGAATGAGTCTTTGCCTATGGCCGTCACTGACTGCGGTATGACAATCTGTGTCATGACTTCGGTGAATGCCAGTGTCATTGTGCCCATGGTGGTGAGCTGCGGGCCGAGGGTCACGCCCACGAGCGGCTTGCAGTTGGCGAAGGCAATGTTGCCGACAGTGAGCAGGTGCTCTCCGCCGGTGAATGACGCGAGCGAGAAGCATTCGTAGAATGCGGCTCCGCCAAGTTCCTTTATGGCGGGGAATGCGGCTGACTTAAGTCCGGAGCGCATGAATGCGTAGTCGCCGATATGCACTACGGCGGGGAGTGAGATTGACGACAGCGCGTAGGTATGTCCGAATGCCTCGTCGCCTATGACTTCGACGCTGCCGGCCTCGTATTCTTTATAGTATGCGAGTCGGGTGCAGCCGTAGAAAGCCTGCGAACCTATGATACGCATGTCGATGCCGGTGGTTATGCCGGTGATGTCGGTGTAGGAGAAGCCTTTGGTGGCAATCCGGGTGACGGTGTAGTTGTTGAGGCCGATGAAGTAGGTGTTTTTGATTTCGACGTCGCCTGTCGGCTTGTTGTCGGGGTTGGCGAACACTTCCACTTTGTGGTTCTGTCCGTCGACGGAGAGTACTTTTGCGCGGAGATTGGGCGTGAGGTCGATTTGTGCGCCCACCTCGGTTGCAGAAGCGCTGAAGGCAAACATTGCGGCGATTGCGCCGATGGCCGTGAATTTTAGTTTCATATTGTAAAAGATGAGTTGTAAGATATTGTAAGTAACTGCTTATCGGAGTATGAACCGGCAGGTGCTCTTGCGGCCGGCGGTCGTAGTGGCTTCGGCTACATAGACACCGGGGGTCAGGCCGGGGAGATATGTTTCGTTGCCCTCCTCGTGCCATACGGTGGCACCGGTCATGTTGTAGACTGTGATTGAAGCGCAGTCGTCGCCGCCTGTGATGTGGCGCCCTGACACCGAGATGCCGCCTGTGCTGTCGACGGTGATGTCGTCAACTCCTCCGTACAGCCAGTGCTCCTTGGGGTAGATGGTCGACATTGGTATGCCGTCGACGGTGTAGCTTACGGTGACTTTCTGCACATATCCCAGCACGAGACCCGCGCTCCCTGACAGCACGGAGCCTTCACGACCGATGCCGATGGGTTCGAGGTCGTTGAAAGCGATTTTGAAGTCACTGACATCGGCAGTGGGGGGATATACCTGTCCGACAGTGACTTTAAGATCGCAGTCGTCGGTTTCCTCAAACTGTATGGTGAAGTTGTGGCGCACGGTGCATCCGGCCGATGAGGCTTCGGAATATTTGTGCAAAGTACCGCCGGGTACGAAATATGAGGCCGTGGGGCAGATGTAATCCTCCGACGGCGAGTAGGAGTCGACATATACCTGCGGCGACACGGTGGCGCCGTTGGCAGCCTGGAACATCGGGCCTATGGCCCAGCAATTGTAATCCTCGGAGTATTTGCGGTTGGCAGTGACGGCAATGTATACTTTCGGCTTGAAATGGAGTGTTGTGCCTGAGGGCGAGTAGCAGAACTGAGGTCTGTTTTCAATAGTGTATAGGGTGCCCAACTCGATATGGTTGAGCACGCAGGCGTAGCCGAACGCCGGGGATGACGGCGCTTCGGTTGTTTTCCAGAATGATGTGAACGCCGGAAGTTTGAGAGTTGTCAGTTTGGAACAGTTGGAGGCGAAATACGGGTACAGGTCGAAAGAGGAGTTCTCGGTGCCGCGCACTGCCGATGCGTCGATGATCTCGAGGTTGCGGCATAGAGAGAACATGTGTTCGCATGCGGTGGTAGAGCCGTTGGTCGGGTCGTCGCTGTAGATTACTTTGGTGAAACCGCATGATGTGAACACCGAGTCACCGTAGATAGCCGTGCTTGCCGAGAATGGGAATTCCGCCAGCGACGAGCAGTTCTTGAACGCTGCCTCGTCGATGAGATCAATGGGATTTTCCGATGTCACGCGCGTCAGTGAGCGGCAGCTTTTGGCAAATCGTTCGGGAATGGTGAGGCCGGTGCACTCTAAGTGGATTGTCTGCAGTGACTCCGAGCCTTCAAATGTGCTCATGCCCATCGAAGTCACGGTGCCGGGTATGGTGAGATTGATTAAACCCGAGTTCTGGAAAGCTCTTTTGCCTATTTTCGACACTGCGGAGAGGTCGATGCTTTTGAGATTGGTGGTATTGGCGAATGCGAATTCTTCGATACGGTCGACCGACGACGGTACGGTCAGTGTGGCGGCCGGATTTTTCGGAGGACATGATACAATGCGCTCGCCTCCTTCGATAAGCATGCCGTCGACGACACTCAGGCTATATGAAGAGCCGGAGCCTGTGACTACATAGCTGCGTATGGATTTGGCGCGGTTGAGGCCGCCGTTGTGGCTGATGTTGCACCGGCGCGGCAGCGTAAGGGTGGTGACGGTGCTGTTGCCGCGGAATGCGCTTTCGCTTATATATCTCGTGACGGATGGCAGCGCGAATGAACCTCCTCCTGCCGGTATGGCCTGCGGCACCGCCAGCAGGTAGTCGTCATCGATATAGAGCATGTCGTTAATGGTGCTGAAGTACTTGTTGCTTGTGTTTACGATGAATTTCTTAAGTGCCGGGCAGTTGTCGAAATTCATCGGCCTGCACGGGTATGTACCTGATTTTGAGTCGCCTATTCTTGTAATTGTCGCCGGTATGGTGATTTCGGTCACTTCGGTAAGGTTGTCGAGGGCGTGAGGCTCGATGGCTACCACGCTGTAGGTGACACCGTCGGTGTGTTTGTAGCTTGCCGGTACCGAGAGTTTGCCCGATGAGGGCTGGTTGCCGCCCCAGCCGGTGAGTGTGCATTGCTTTTTCGATTTGTTGAAATTGTCATAATGCCATATTATGGCGTTGGCCGGCAATAGAATGCCGAGCATAGCAGCTGCTATCAGAAACCGTTTCATTAATAATTAATTGATAAGGAAATGTGAATAATCGGCGGCAAATATACGCCCTTTCATGAATAAAACTCTCATTGTGAGACTGTTCATTTCCGGTATATACTTTTTTAATACCGTGAACACCGGATGCAACGTGATTTTATTAGGTCTATTTTCGGTCTATTACGGCCGATGCAATTTGCGCAATCGGAGCTATTTGGCTAAATTAGACGCATGAAAAGGACGATTTACAGTATATTTGTGGCTGCCGCAACGGTTTTGACCGTGGCGTGCTCACGCCCGCGCACGGCAAAACCGCACCCGTGGCCTGCCGTCAACGATGTTGTCGACACATTGTCGCAGAGACTTGATTACGCCATCTACCACCATGCTGACCCTGACAGTGTCGGGGTGTGGACTGACGAGATTGAGCGTCAGGCTCAGCGGGAGGGGGATAATGAAGAATTGACGGCCCGTGCCGGCTACTACCGCGCCATGGCATCACGCATGCATGGCGATGTGGCGGCATCCGACTCGATGCTCGCAGCGCTGCTCGGGAGCGTGGATTCCGCCGCTTGTCCCTATCTGTACAACCGCGTGGCATGGCATGCCGACAACAGCGCGGTGCGCGATATAGCCGCGTATGAGCGTACGGTGAGCCGCCTGGATTATTTCCGCACTGCCGGCGACGATTTTCTCGCCGGGGCACTGTATACCGAGCTTGGCAACCTGCTGAATAATGTCCGCGACGCCGAGGGTGCCATTGCCGCCTACCACAGTGCCGACTCTCTCTACCGGCTTTCCGGAGCGGACGACATCGCGGTGTTCAACAGCATGAACCTTGCTTCGGCCTACATAGTGATGCGCGACACGACGTCGGCCGTGGCGCTGCTCTACGGTCTGCGCGACAACAGTTATGTAGCCTCGCGTCCCGATGTCGAGGAGATGGTATTGGAAAAATTGTATGATTACTCGGCCGACACCACGGCCTTGCTGAGGCTGTATGACATGCAGCGTGAGCATCCAGGGGCTGTGCTGCTCAACTGCATGAGCCGGTATGCGTTGAGCCGCGGCGAGTATCAGCGTGCGTCGGAACTGGCCGAACAGGCTCTCGATGCGGCGATAGAGGAGGGTGAACCCGATTTCGCCGCTTACGCCCTCTATGCCATGAGCGACGCGAGTGCCGCGGAGGGCGATACCGTGGCGGCTTTCCGTTCCCTGAAAGATGCCGTCGACCTGACCGATGAGATAAGCCTTGCCAACGAGCCTGACGAAATAGCCGCCCTCGAGACGATGCGGGCGATTTCCTCGCGCCGTCTGGAAGCGGAACTGCAACGCAACCGCGCGACATTTAAATACGTATGCGTGGCTTTCGTGCTCACGCTTCTGCTCGTCGTGGCAGGATGGGTGGTGACGCTGCGCATACAGCGGCTTAAAATGATGGGACGGAGGGCTGCCAGCGAACGCGACAGCATATCGCGCCGTCTGATTGCCACCCAGATAGCCCGCTCGGAGTCGGAACAGCTCATCACCAGCGTAGGCAAGGAGATAGGCGACATGAGCGATGCCGGACGTATCCCGGCCGGCGAGACGCGCCGTATAGTCAACGCGATAAAGTCGCACGCTGTGAAACAGGGTGACCGCGAGACATTTATCGAGACATTCAGCTCGATGCATCCCGAATTTGCCCAGCGGTTGCTTGAACTAAACAGCGCTTTCACCGAACCCGACATACGTCTTGCCACCTACATAGCCATGGGGATGGACACCAAGCATATAGCCGACACGATGGGTGTGCGTCCAGAATCGGTCAAGCAGGCACGCTGGCGGCTGCGCACCAAGCTGTCGCTCGAAAAAGGCGCCTCCCTCGAGCAAGCCCTCCGCAACCTGCTGGGATAACGGGGAATTAAACAAAGGCACAAAAGCCCTGACAGGAGCACAAAGTGAGAAATTGTGCTTTTGCCAGGGCTTTTGTGCTTTTGTTTAATCCGTCCGGAAATGCTGTATTGCGCTTTATTTGCCGAGCTTGGAGGCTTCGTTTTTGAGGGCGTTGGCGCCTTCGTTCATTTTTTCGGCAACACCCTGTTTGATGTCGTCGACAGCTTTGCTGCCGGCTTCTTTGGCGTCGCTGACTACCTGTGAGGCTTTGTTTTCAACGCCTTCCTTTACGTTGGCGGCCACATTCTTTACGCTGTCGGCGGCCTGCGATGCGAAGTCGGCGGCTTTATCTTTGGCGGCCTGATAACCGGCTTCAACAGCCTCAACGGTGCCTATTACCTTGCCCTTTGCATCTACGTATGCTCCGTCGACTACGGTAGCTATCACGTTGCCGGCCGAGTCGAGCAGCTGTTCGCCCTCGATGACGACGCCTGCGGGCAGGTCGGCTATTGCGGTTGCGGTGTTTTGGTCGGTGTCGGTTGCTGCCGGATTATCTTCTGTTTTGTTGGTTTTCGAGCAACCCACGATTGCTACTGCGCAAAGCAACGCTGCGCAAGAAAGTAATTTTTTCATTGTCTGATATATTAAAAATTGATAGTTGTACGTGACATCATAAGGAGTAACGCTCGGGAAGTGAAAAAGTTCACCGCAGCATGAAAAATATATTTATCGCGGGAGCATGCCGCTATTGCTACAGCTGCCCCTGCTCTATGAGGGTGGCTATGCGCTCTATGGTGGCGTCCTCCTTGTTTTTGTCGGGGCGGTATTTGCCGTTGATGTTGACGCCGAACAGTTTGCCGAAGCCGTGGTAGAATACGGCGCGGGTGGTGCCGAGAAAGGCTTTGAGTATGTCGTAGCCGCTCTGGTTGGTCTCGCGGCCGATGAGTTTGACGAGTATCTTGGCCTGTCCTTTGGTGAAGCGTTTAAGCGCCGGTTTATACTGGTTGAAGACCTCACCCTCCATCTCCTTGAGGTAGGCTTTGCGTTCTTTTTCCGATTCGAAAGTCTGGAGATATTCGTAGGTCTCGGTGAGTGTCTCGGCGATGAGTTTGGCGTAAGGGAGAGCCTTGCGTACGTCGCGGACGGTGCGCCAGTAGAACTCCTCCTCCTTTTTGTTCTTGAACCGGAGAGGAGGGTAGACGTCGATTTCGTTGAACACGAGCATCATCACCGTGTCGCCGTCGATTACGGTATGGTACTTGCCGCGGAACACCTTCTGACGCACGCGTTTAAGCTCCGCGCCGCCGCTGTCGTCGGGCTGCTGCGGGGCACCGTAAGCCGCTATGGCCGCGATGAGGGCGGCAATCAGGGCAACCGGTATTTTGACATGACATTTCATGATGCGTAGCTGTGTCCCGCGGGCGCCCCCCTGTAATCCTATCGGGTGTGGGGCACGGGAGGATAGTCGAGGGTGTAGTGCAGTCCGCGCGACTCCTTGCGCTCCTTGGCCTGCCGCATTATGAGGTAGCCTACGTTGATGATGTTGCGCAGTTCGCATATCTCGCGCGATGCCTTGGAGCACTTGAACAGCTTCTCGGTCTCCTCGTATAGGATGTCGAGGCGGTTCCATGCGCGGTCGAGGCGCAGGTCGGAGCGTACAATACCAACGTATGTGCCCATGATTTGGTTTACCTCCTTGATGCTCTGTGTGATGAGCACCATCTCCTCTGGATGGCGCGTGCCCTCGTCGTTCCATGCCGGCACGTCGGTGCGGAAAGCGTAGTGGTCAATCATCTGCGATGCGTGGCGTGCGGCTGCGTCGGCGTAGACCACGGCTTCGATGAGCGAGTTGGAGGCGAGGCGGTTGCCGCCGTGCAGTCCTGTGCAGGAGCATTCGCCCACGGCATAGAGGCGCTTGATTGAGGACTCGCCGTTGCCGTCGACCTTGATGCCTCCGCACAGATAGTGGGCGGCGGGAGCCACGGGTATGTAGTCCTTGGTAATGTCGATGCCTAAGGAGAGGCATTTGCGGTAGATGTTGGGGAAGTGGCGGCGTGTCTCTTCGGGGTCCTTGTGGGTGACGTCGAGGTATACGTGGTCGTCGCCGTTCTGCTTCATCTCCGAGTCGATGGCGCGTGCCACGATGTCGCGCGGGGCGAGCGACAGGCGCGGGTCGTATTTATGCATGAACTCCTCCCCTTTGAGGTTGCGGAGCACAGCGCCGTAGCCGCGCATGGCCTCGGTGATGAGGAATGACGGACGGTCGCCGGGATGATAGAGCGCCGTGGGGTGGAACTGGATGAACTCCATGTCCTTGACGGTGCCTTTGGCGCGGTAGACCATCGCTATGCCGTCGCCGGTGGCTACGAGGGGATTGGTCGTGGTCTGGTATACGGCTCCGACACCGCCGGTGGCCATCAGCGTGACTTTGGCGAGGAAGGTGTCGACGGTCGAGGTCTCCTCGTTGAGCACGTAGGCGCCGTAGCAGGTGATGTCGGGGGTGCGGCGCGTCACGATTTTGCCCAAATGGTGCTGGGTGATGATTTCTATTGCGAAATGATGCTCGAATATGTCGATGTTGGGATTCTCGCGGATGCGGCGTATGAGGCTCTGCTGTATCTCGTAGCCGGTGTTGTCGGCGTGGTGGAGGATGCGGAATTCGCTGTGTCCGCCCTCGCGGTGCAGGTCGAACTCGCCGTCGTCGCGCCGGTCGAAATCCACGCCCCAGCCGATGAGTTCGCGTATCTGTCCGGGAGCCTCCTGCACTACTTTCCTGACAGCCTCGGGGTCGCTGAGGTAGTCGCCCGCTATCATTGTGTCTTCGAAATGCTTGTCGAAATTGTCGACAGCAAGATTGGTGACCGAAGCTACGCCTCCCTGCGCAAGGGCCGTATTGGCCTCGTCGAGAGTGGTTTTGCATATCAGGGCCACACGTGAGGTCTTTGCCACCTTGAGCGCGAAACTCATGCCGGCTATGCCTCCGCCTATCACCAGATAATCATATTCGTAAGTCATCGTCGTGTAATTGTAAGCTTTAACTCACAAAATTACTATTATTTATAATACAGGGGATAAAATTTGTTTAAAATTTAGTTAAACCGCGATGGGTGGAGGAGGGTAATTTTTGGGTGTCCATTGTAGGGACGCACGGTCTGTGCGTCCGATAATATGCTGGTAATCAATCCGCGCGATGCGTACGCACGGGCTGTGCGTCCCTACATTCTGTGCTTCGGTGCGGCTATATGGCCACGTGGTTTTCAAAAACCGTCGGGAACGTACCGTTGTTCTTTCTACAAACCGACGTTTCAACTTAGGGCGACCGTAATATATACACGTCATGAGGGAGAGGATTATCAACATACTGGCATTGCTGCTTGCTGTTACGCTTACGGCGGAGAGCGCCGTACCGCCGCGCTACGAGCGCCTGCTGCTGCCGCGCAGTCAGGCCGTCCTCGACACCGTGGCCGAGACGGAGCGTCTGCGTGGGTCGGTGCCGGTCGACGATACGCCTGTATGTATTTACGACATGCCGTATTCCATCAATGCGAGCTATCCGAATTATGGGCGTTTGGCAGGCAATTCGCTGGTGCTTGTCGCGGGAGGCATACTGACACTCGGTATCCTCTCGGTACTTCCCGAGGATGCCACAGCGTGGAACAAGAAGGAGACCCGCACCGTGCCGATGTTCCAGCGGTATTTTGACCACGTGATGCACGGGCCGGTCATCGACAAGGACAACGCCATATTCAATTATGTGCTGCATCCCTATGCCGGGGCAGCCTACTATATGAGCGCGCGTTCGCAGGGTTTCAACGTATGGCAGTCGTGGTTGTATTCGTTTCTCGTGTCGACGGTGTTCTGGGAGTTCGGCGTGGAGGCGTTCATGGAGTATCCGTCGATACAGGACCTTATTATCACGCCGATGGGCGGTCTGGTGCTCGGCGAGGCATTCTATCTTGCCAAACGGTATATCGTGCAGCACGACTACGAGCTGCTCGGCACGAAATGGCTCGGCTATCCCGTGGCGTTTCTCCTCGACCCGGTCAACGAGTGTCTCGGCTATTTCCGCGGCAACAACGCCCACGGCTGGAGCAGCCGCCATCACCCGGAGTCGCCTGTCAATTTCACCCCGCAGATTATGCCCCTGCGCGGCGGCGGTGTAGGCTACGGATTTTCCCTCAATGTAACATTCTGAAAACATTAATCCGCGAGATAGTTGCGGAATACACTAAATATGCCTGAATTTGTATGGACGCGATTCAATGCTGTTTATTTGGGCTGAGCTGAGTGGGGCGGGGGCGTCTCGCCCCCGTGGTATTATCTTTATATCCTGGAAGTTACCACGGGGGCGGGACGCCCCCGCTCCACTCAAATCAGCTTGATTAAACAGCATTGGGACGCGACTCAATGCTGTTAACTTAAGCTGAGTTCGAGGATTATGATGGAGGGTGATGCCGCAGACGATGTTGTTAACGATGCCGTAGGCATCATCTATATGATTAACCCGGTCATGGAGCGAAAGCGCCTTGGCCGGGTCAATGTGCGGGCATGAGACGTTGCCGCAGGCATCGTCAATCCCCATAAGCTATCCTTACATAGGAGTCCCCCGATATGAAGCGGATTGATGATGCCTGCGGCAACATCACGCACTATGATGCGACTCGTCCCGGCCAAGGCGCTTCGCGCCATGACCGGGTTAATCATATAGATGATGCCTACGGCATCACCGCCACCCCAATGCTTAAGTAAACAGCATTGGGACGCGATTAATCGCTAACCTTTACCTATAAATGGGATATATGTCTGATTATCAGCAAGTTGCATAAAATTATAAATACTTGTAATTCAAGCTTTTAGCCTATTTGTGGGTAAATGTTAGCCGATTAATCGCGTCCCTACAACATGCTGCGGCTTTTGACTATGAAAGGTCATGTCTGCAATGGCCTTATGGTTGAGCTTCTGTGGTGTGGTGCAATCGTTGTAATATTTTTATGTTGTAAAACATAAATCGGTATGAATTTGAAAGTTTTGCTTTGATTTTGGCGGAAAATCCGCAAAAGTTTTATAAAATTCATCATTATTGCGTGTGTTTTTACGTTTGATTCTGACGAAATCGTTGCTGTGCGCCTGAAAATTATTACGCGTTTGTCGGATAAATTGGCGTATAGGTCGTTGCTTTCGCCTCGGGCGATGTCTAATTTTGCAATGTTGTGAATTTTACATTTTAACAAACCTAACTTATTTCATCATGAAAAATCTTACCAAATCATTAATGCTTGTGGCGGCGACCGCTACCGCCTTCAGTGCAGGCGCGCAGGCAAAGTGGACTGTCAACCAGGCAAGTAAGGATTTCTTTCGTTCGGAGCGTTCGGGGCCTGTTGTGGCTGACTTCAACAACGACGACCGTCTCGACATATACGATTCGGGCAATGGAAAGATTGAGAAATTCGGCAAAGTGGGCGGTTTCTGGTTCCAGTTTACATCGTCAACGTAGCCGGCAAATCGGTCAAAGTGGTGAAATAAAACCGGCATAATCCGCTTCCGGCGGCATAAACAAACAAAGGCACAAAAGCCCTGACAATAGCACAATTTCCCCCTTCGTGCTATTGCCAAGGCTTTTTGTCCTTTTGTTTTAAAGCCATACAAAGGGCAGTATTTATTCGATGAAGCAATAGTTGTAAAAACTGACGCAAATGTAGTATATGTATGTCTGAATAATTTACGATTTTTGCGAAACATATTTTAACCTAATCATCATAACATGAAAAAAATTACCAAAAATCTAATGCTCGTTGCAGCCGCTGCAACAGCACTCAGCGCAGGCGCTGAGGCCACGTGGGAATTTAACACCAATTCAACGAATTTTCTTGTCGGCGCCCAGGGCGGCCAAGGTATAATGGCTGATTTCAATAACGATGGGCGTCTGGATATCTATTATTCAGGTACCGGTGTAAATCCCATCTACAGCCAGCCCGGTTTGCTTAACTGGCAGGCATCGTCAAACATGCTTTATAACAATGGTGACGGGACATTCACGCAGGATATTATTTCCGCAGAAGGAACCGGCGAGTTTGAAGATGAATATGACGGTGATGGAAATCTTATAGGACAGCGGGAAAAATACCGTTATGTCGATCCAAAGCATGGCATCTGGCCGGCTACCTATCCCCATTTTGCCACAATCGATTATAACAACGACGGTCTGGTAGATTTACTTGTCGCAGGCAAAGAAAACAATGACTGGGCTGCCGGATTTTTCAACAGAATCCCCGAAGACTTCAGGGCTTCCACGAGCCAAGGCAATTTCTGCATGGTCCTTTACAAGAACAATGGCGACGGCACATTCTCAATTGAGCCGAACTGTAATCTTCCCATCGTAATACCTGACCGCAACAATGGCGGGGCCAACTTCTTCAATACAATCGCGTGGGGCGACTATGACCGTGACGGATATGTGGACCTCGCATTCTGTGGAATTGCCCGCGATGCAGACCCCGGTGAGCCCAACCGCGTGGCTCAGCTTTGGCGCAATATTGACGGTACCGGGCGTTTCGAGCAGATGAACATCGCCGAGACCAGAGGCGGCTCATGGACAGATGCCGTGACCGAAGGTGAAGGTGACGAAAAGGTGGAAGTGATTCCTTCCCGCGAACTTGAAGGCTGGTTCCTCCTCATCTCAGGCAACGTGACAATGGCCGACATAAACAATGACGGCTGGCTCGACCTCGTGTTCGACGGCTGGTGTAACAAAGTGAGCGACGGCGTCTATGAAGCCGGTTCAAATGGCCGCGTATACCTCAATGTAGACAATGGCGAAGGCGGAAGGAAATTTATCGATGTCACCGATCCCAGCGGACAGTTTTATCTTACCCGTGCAGGCAATACTCAGCTTATCGACCTTGACGGTGACGGGTATCTTGACCTTATGAATGTCGGTTATGGCGACCATGGTCTCGGATGGAAGACACTCTATGCACACAATAACATGGGCGACGACCCCGAAAATACCAAACCGGAAGAAATTTACAATTATTGTGATCCTATGGGTCAGTATGGCCTCGCCGATACCGAGTGCGTAAAAATGATAGCCCGCGACTTCGACGGTGACGATATCATGGATTTCCTGTATGTAGGTGCCTATGACGAAAAAGTATTTGTCGGCGATGCAGGCGGTAATTATACTCAGTCAGTGGCAATGCCAATCCGCGGTTTCGATGGCAGTGACGGTGGTGAGGCAGTAGGTGACCTTACCGGCAACGGTCTCGCTGACCGCTTCCAGACAGGTTACACCTGGGTTCATGACAATGCTGAGATGGACGGAAAGAACTACCGTGAGATTATAGGTTGCGGCGATTGGGCGTTCGGAAAATGGATTTGGCACAACACTACAGATGTTGAAATCATCGCTCCTGATGTTCCTGCAAATGTGAAGACTTCAATTGATGAGACAGCCAAGACCATCACTATCGAATGGGACGATGTCGAAAGCCCCAACTGCGCGTACAACGTCGTTGTGCTCACTCCCTCGGGCAAAGTAATCGCCAACATCCCCGTCGACCCCGTGACCGGCGCGCTTAAGGTGGCCGAGAACAAGAATATCGCTATCCGTCCGTTCGTCAACAAGTACACCCTCCCCTACAATGAAGTGGGCGAATACAAGATGGGCGTGCAGGCTCTCAGCCTCAACAACGAGAAGGCATCGGCAATAGCATGGGGCCAGAACCTGGTGGCCGGAGTAGGCAACATCACCACCGACCTCACTGACAACGACGTGAAGGTGACAGTCAACGGCAACTCCATCGTGGCCAACGCGACAGCCAATGCCGACGTCAAGGTAATCGACATGATGGGCCGCACCATCGCCACCGGCGTGACCAACACCCCCATCAACGTTGAAGCCAACGGCGTACTCATCGTCAACGTAGCCGGCAAATCGGTCAAAGTAGTGAAATAAAACGCAATACAGCCACTTTCCGACGGCATAAATAAACAAAGGCACAAAAGCCTTGGCAAAAGCACAAAGTAAGAAATTGTGCTCTTGTCAGGGCTTTTGTCCTTTTGTTATGATACACCCGCTTATTCGCCTCAATCCGAAATTACAGTGCATATTCCTCTTCCCATTTAATATCGCTTTCCGCGGTTAAAAACCGCGGTTACTATAACACGCTATGAATCAGCTGTGTAGTAGCCGCGGTTTCTAACCGCGGACAATAAAGCCGGCAATTGTCATATTGTCATGCATTGCAATTTCGGCCTGAGCCCTTGTCCTTTTTTGTTTGGTTTTTCGAGTTATTAACAATTATGGCGGGGGAAAATAGTTGGGGGTACAAAAAAAATGGCTAAATTTGCAGATTGACTTAAGAATGAGTCGCAAACTGTTAGTCGCAAATTGTTGATTTTTTGCCGACAATATGTAGGGACGCACGGTCTGTGCGTCCGTCAATCGGCTGAAAATCTGTATATGTGGCACGGACGCACAGACCGTGCGTCCCTACGGAGTTTGAGGCTGATTCTTGAAGAGTTGTTTATAATATTTCTTTCATCGCATATTTACTATGGGTATAGCGACTGCTTCCCCGGCAATGGGGGTAACTTCTTGCGAACGACCGCTTTACGGTTATAAGAAGTATAATGTCATCAATAACGTGGCAGGGTGGGTGTGCTTCATCATCGCCGCCGTCACTTATATGCTGACACTGGAGCCTACGGCAAGTTTCTGGGACTGCCCCGAGTTTATCTCGCAGGGTGCCAAACTGGAGGTGGGACACCCGCCGGGCAACCCTATCTTCATCCTTGCCGCAAGATTTTTCATCAACTTTACGGGTGGCGACGTGTCGAACTATGCGTTTGCCGTCAACGCCATGTCGGGGCTGCTCAGTGCCGCGACAATACTGCTGCTGTTCTGGTCGATAACGCATCTCGTCAGGCGTCTGATGGTAGGGCGTTCTCAGGAGGCTCTCACGCTGTCGCAGCTCCTTGTAGTGATGGGTTCGGGAGTGTGCGGCGCGCTGCTCTACACGTGGAGCGACACATTCTGGTTCTCGGCCGTAGAGGGTGAGGTATATGCGTTCTCATCGTTCTGCACCGCTTTGGTGTTCTGGCTGATACTCAAATGGGACAACCGCGCCGACGAACCGCATGCCGACCGCTATCTCATACTCGTGACGTTCATCATCGGCGTGTCAATCGGCGTGCACCTGCTCAACCTGCTTACTATTCCGGCTCTCGGACTTATAATATATTACCGCAAAGCGCAGTATATCAACAATAACAAGACGCTGCTCAAGGTGGCTACGTGGCTTTCGTGGATAGTGGCCGCAGTCATAGCCGTGGTGACCGTAGTGCTGCTTGTCAACGGTTATTATCCCGCCGCGCTGCTGGCGCTGTGCGTGTGCGCGATGTGCTGGTTCTACCGCAATTCGCCCACATTCAAGTTCTCGCTTTTCGCGCTGTTTCTCTCGATGGTGGTTGTCGGCCTGATACTCTACGGTCTGGTGCCCGGCTTCATCGAGATTTCGCAGTATTTTGAAATATTCTGTGTCAATACCCTCGGGTTCAGCTACAATATCGGTGTGCTCATTTACGCCGTGATACTCATCGGCGTGCTCGTGTGGTGCATACGGTCGCTTTACCGTCAGGAGTCGAAGCTGCAGATACAGATTTCATTCGTGCTGTCGGTGGTGCTTTCGGGCATACCGTTCATAGGCAGCTCGCTGCTGATACCCTTCGTGCTCACCGCCGCGCTTGTGGCCTACATATTCCTTGCCAAGCGGCTGTCAGTGCGTTTCCTTACGCTCACGGCGCTCAGCATACTTGTGATATTCATCGGCTACACGTCGTACACGCTTCTGCTGATACGCGCTTCGGCCAATCCGCCGATGAACCAGAACGCGCCCGACAACGTGTTCACCCTCTCGTCGTATCTCAACCGCGAACAGTATGGCGATACGCCGCTGTTCTACGGCCCGTCGTTCGCCTCGACGCCCGAGTATACCATAATCTACGACGGTACCGGACAGCCCATGCAGGAACTCCGCAGCAGCAACGGCAAGTCGCAGTATGCCAAAGAGGTGAAGACCTCGAGCGTGCAGCCCGACAGATATGTAAGGCAGGAGCCTAAGCTCAAGCCCCGCATGGTGCCCAATATGCTCTTCCCCCGCATGCACTCGCAGCAGCCCGGTCATCCGCAGGGCTATCTCAACTGGATAGGGGAGAATATCGAGTCGCTGCCTACGGAGAAAGTCACCGTATATTATGACGAGGATGGCGCTCCGTTCACCATCCCGGGACAGGATCTGCGCGAGGAGGTGGCGGCGCCGACATTCGAGCAGAATCTCCGCTATTTCTTCGATTATCAGCTCAACTATATGTACTGGCGTTACTTCCTGTGGAATTTCGCCGGACGCCAGAACGACCTCCAGGGCCAGGGCGAGCTTAACCGCGGCAACTGGATTTCGGGCATACCGTTTATCGACAATCCGCGTCTCGGCGACCAGTCGCTGCTGCCGCCCGACCAGGGCTCGGCCAACAAGGGGCACAACGTGTTCTACATGCTCCCGCTGCTGATGGGATTGCTCGGCATCGCCGCACAGCTCGTCAGGGGCAAGGAGGGTATATGCCAGTTCTGGGTAGTGTTCATATTCTTCTTCATGACAGGTATCGCCATCGTGCTCTATCTCAACCAGCCGCCGAACCAGGTGCGCGAGCGTGACTACGCGTATGCCGGTTCGTTCTATGCGTTCTCGATATGGATAGGCATGGGTGTCTACGGCCTGTGGCTGCTCGTCCGCTCGCTGTTCGGCAAGAAAAAGCAGTCGACGAAGAATGCCAAGCGACTGTCGGCCGCCGTCGCCTGCGTGGCCGCTGTAGCGGTGCCGGTGCAGATGGTATCGCAGACGTGGGACGACCACGACCGCTCCGGACGCTATACGACGCGCGACTTCGGCATGAACTACTTGTCGTCGGTCGACAAGAACGGCATCATATTCACCAACGGCGACAACGACACCTTCCCCCTGTGGTACGCCCAGGAGGTGGAGGGATACCGTACCGACGTGCGCGTGGTCAATCTGTCATATCTCACCACCGACTGGTATGCCAACCATCAGAAGCTGCCGTCGTACGACGCTCCGGCCATCGAATTCCAGGCGCAGCCGCAGGATTACGCCTACGACCGCATGCAGGTGGTATATGTCTACGGCGCGGGCAATGACTCCACTGTAGTCGATGCGTTCTCGGCTCTCAATGATGTATATATCAATCCTAAGGCCGATTTCAACGGCACGCGTATGCTCAGGTATCCCCAGATGTATATCCCCGTCGAGGTGGACGACGCTGTAAAGGCCGGGGTAATCACGAAGGAGGAGGCTGCCGCGGCCGACGATTATATCCTTGTTGACTGGTCGGGCAAGAATTCGGCTTCGCTCGGCGACCTGCTGTCGCTCGACATGATAGCCCACGGTTCGGCCGATGGCTGGAAACGTCCGGCATATTTCGCTATGACCGTGCCCGACGACTATTACCTCAACCTGTCGCCCTATCTGCGCAACACGGGTCTGGCCTATCAGGTGTCGCCGATACGCGATCCGCATTACAGCGAGGGTCAGGCATACGCCGTGGCCACCGACAAGATGTATGACAACGTGATGAACAAATTCCGCTGGGGCGGTCTCGATTCGGGCAAGGATGTATATCTCGACGAGACGGTGCGCCGCATGGTGACGACCCACCGCTCCACGCTGATTGACCTCGCCAACGCTCTCTACAACGAGGGTCTGTACGCCAAGTACGATGTGACTGAGGGTGAGGACGGTTCATATCAGGAGACTGTCAACGAGGCAAATGCCGGATATGCTGCCGAACGCTTCCGCAAGGCTGTCAGTGTGCTCGACCTGATGCAGGAGAAACTGCCTGCGCGCCTGTCGCCCTACTCGGTGCAGGTGGGTCAGCAGATAGGCCAGCTCTACATATATCTGGGCGAGGAGCTTGAGGATGATGCGATAGTGGACAAGGGCATGAAGATGCTGCTGACCGAAATCGAGCATTTCGCCCCGCATGTGCCTTACCTCTATTCGCTTATAATGGACAAGGAGGATAAATCGGCGAAGAAGGAGTCATTTGATTTCAATGGCGTCGAGATTAAGAATGAGAAACGGAAAGAAGTTTCAGTCTATGACCTTGAGTTCTCGTCGGTCGACAAATACGTGCCGTACTATCTGTTGCAGCTCATCAACATGTACCGCGACAACGGCGGCGACGAGAATGCTCTGGGCGCTGTTGTCAGAAAGGCGGCCGGCCCCGACTTCGAGAAACAGCTCAACCGTGTGCTCAAGGGAATCGTATAATTCCCGGCGGCATGTCATAACCATTCTGTCCCGCCTATGTGGATTGAACAACCTCCATTGCTGTACCGCCTCCTGTTTCCGGAGGCGATATGGCGTGTGAAGAAACGCAAGCGCAAGGTTGCGTATATCACCTTTGACGACGGCCCGATACCCGAGGTGACGCCGTGGGTGCTCGATACGCTCGACCGCTACGGTATCAAGGCCACATTCTTCTTCGTGGGCGACAATGTGCGCAAGCACCCGCACCTCTATGAGGAGGTGAAGCGCCGCGGCCACAGCTACGGCAACCACACGATGCACCATCTGCAGGGATTCAAGACTACACGCCTGCGCTATATGCGCGACATCACCGAGGCCGACGGCCTCATCGACTCGACGCTGTTCCGTCCGCCGCACGGGCTGATGCGCTGGTCGCAGGCCAAGGCTATCAAAAATCATTACAACATAGTGATGTATGACCTTGTGACGCGCGATTACAGCATCAAGATGACGCCGCAGGAGGTGTTCCGCAATGTCACGCGCTATGCACGCAACGGTTCCATTATCGTTTTCCATGATTCCCTCAAGGCCGAGCGCAACATGAAAGAGGTGCTCCCGCGGGCTATCGAATGGCTGCAAAATGAAGGATACGAACTGCTTCCCCTCCCGATGTGACGCACCGGGCGGTGCGGAAAGTGCCGTGCCTACGGAATGTTTGCGGCAGTGGGTGGCCGAGGCGGGAGGTGCGGCCTGCGGCGTAGCCGATGCGGTGGCTGTGGCTGACGATGAGTTCGCCCGATTCGACAAGTGGCTCGCACGCGGCATGCATGGCGGCATGCGCTATATGGAGAATTATCGCGAACTGCGGCGCGACCCGCAGCTTCTTCTTCCCGGAGCGAAGTCGGTGGTCGTGGCGGCTTTTTCCTATTATCATTCCGACCAGACCGAAGGCAATCTCGCTTCGATTGCCGCCTACGCCCACGGCGACGATTACCATGAGGTGGTGCGCGAGCGGCTCGGCAGGGTCGCGGAGCGTATCATGGCGGCGTATGGCGGAGAGACCCGCGTGTGCGTCGATACGGCTCCGATGCTCGAACGATACTGGGCAGTTAGGGCTGGCGTAGGATTCGTGGGGCGTAACCGGCTGCTTATCGTGCCGGGCGCGGGCAGCTACGTGTTCATCGGGTCTGTGCTTACTACGGTGCGATTCGCTCCCGATGCGCCCGATGAAAGGGCGTGCGACGGTTGCGGACACTGCATCGCGGCATGTCCGGGCAAAGCACTGAGCGAAGAGGGGGTCGACGCACGCCGCTGTCTGTCGTATCTGACGATTGAGCACCGCGGCGAATTTCCCGACGGTACGGAGCTGCACGGACGCCTGTACGGCTGCGACATTTGCCAGCGTGTGTGTCCGCACAACCGTTCGTTGCCCGACACGCCGATAGCCGAATTTCATCCCCGTGAAGCGTTGCGCACCCTTACCCCAGAAAAAATAGTCTGCATGGAGCAGTCGGAATTCTCGGCAATAATGCGCCGTTCCGCCATCAAGCGCACCAAACTCGCCGGCCTGCAGCGCAACGCCCTCCGCCTCCTCCGCGATGACGACAGCAATAATTAACAATAGCACAACAGCCCTGCCGGGAGTACAATAATTTTGTCCTTTTGTCCCGACTCCTGTCCATTTGTTTGAAATGGCCTAACGTAAGGAGCATGTATAGGGGCGGGGGCGTCTCGCCCCCGTGGTAACTTCCGGTAGATAAGGATAGTACCACGTGGGCGAGACGCCCCCGCTCCTATTGCCATATTATGGTTTTTTTGTTGCGGTGGGGGTGGTGACTGATTTTGGCGCGGTATTTGGCAATAATTTTGTATCTTTACGTTGTGAAACTGTTTTTAGGGAATTTTGGGATGCTTTTTAGGGTTTTGGGATGTTTTAATGATGGATAATGTCAAAAACATGGTGCGATTATGGCTGACAATGATATGATGACTGATAAGGAATTGAAGGGTAAAAGGCGTATTCTTTTCGTGTGCCTGGGCAATATATGCCGTTCGCCGGCAGCGGAGGGTATCATGAAACGTATTGTCGAGGAGGAAGGCGCGGAGGGTTATGTCATTGATTCCGCCGGTACGGGACGGTATCATATCGGACAGCTTCCCGACCCGCGCATGCGGGTGCATGCCCGTTACCGCGGTCTGGAACTCGACCATCACTGCCGGCAGGTGACGCCGTCGGATTTCGATGATTTCGACCTCATAATAGGCATGGACAACAATAACATAGCCAATCTGCACGCCGTCGCTCCGTCGCCCGAGGCGGAGGATAAAATCGTGGCTATGGGTGATTTGTTCAACAAGTCGACATATTTTGATCATGTGCCCGACCCGTATTACGAGGGGGACGATGGTTTCGAAATCGTGCTTGACCTGCTGGAGGAGGGTTGCCTCAATCTTTATAACGCAGTGGAGGGGAAATGAAAAGATGTGAAACGGTCATATTGTCATTAGCGGCTCTCGCGGGCTGTGTGCTGCCGGGATGCAGCGGACATGAAGATGAGAAATCGGCGGAGGCCAAGAAGGCCGAGACGGAGCGGGAGCTTGCGCGGCTGAGCGATATGTTGCGTCCGGAGCCGCTGTTCCGTCAGCCGTATGACTGGAAACTCGACTCGATGCCTCCCGGCGGTAGAAAGATGCAAATAAATTCAGTTGGGGGAACATTGGGGAAAGTGTTCAATGATTCCAACTATCTGCAACTGGAGGCGAGCCGCAGATTGGGCATACGGCCTATAACATCGCCGGCCGAAGCGTGGCATACTCGCCGTCCGCTCGTCAAAATATCGTCGAACCCCGACTTTTTTGTCGACGAACTTACCCATTCGATGCCCTACTTAGTGCCCGAGGCGGCCGACCTGCTGCATGAGATAGGACGTAATTTCAATGATTCGCTCAAGGCTCGTGGCGGGGGAGCGTACAGGCTTAAGGTTACGTCGGTGCTCCGCACGCCGACCACGGTGAAGTCGCTCAGGCGCCGCAATGTAAATGCTGTCGAGACATCGACGCATCTCTATGGCACTACGTTCGACATATCGCACGCACAGTTCGTATGCGACAACGACTCTCTTCCGCGCACGCAGGAGGATTTAAAAAATCTGCTTGCTGAGGTTTTGTATGACCTAAAAGGGCATGGCCGTTGTTATGTTAAATATGAGCGCAAGCAGGCGTGTTTTCATATAACGGTACGTCCTGACGGCTCATAACCGTTAATTTCAACTATTTATACACTTTATTTAAGGATATGGCCGACAATAACAGGAATAACGAAGAGAAATCCCGGGCCGGGATTTCTCAGAAAATAAAGGCACCGCAGGAGAGGCGTCAGCGCAGGCGTCGTCCGGTGTGGCTGCGTATATTGCGCGGTACGGGATGGGTGTTGCTGTCGCTCGTCGTGGCGCTTGTCATAATCTGTTCGGCCGTGGTGTGGGTGCTTTCGCCCGAGCAGCTGACGCCGATTATCGAGCGCGTGGCATCGAGGAGCCTCAATGCCGATGTCAAGGTGGGGCGCGCCGAACTGACTTTCTGGAGTTCATTCCCTAAAATCAAGGTAGAGATTGACGGGCTCGATATCGTGAGCCGTTCGCTCGACGGACTGCCTGCGCACGAGCGCGCGGCGCTTCCCGCCGATGCCGACTCGGTGCTGTCGGTGGCACATTTCACCGGCGGCGTCAACCTCGTGCATGCCCTTGCCGGGAAGATTACCGTATACGACGTGGAGCTTAACAGCCCTCGCCTCAACCTGATACAGGTCAACGACACGGTGTCCAACTTCAATATCTTCCCCTCGTCGCCTCCCGACACTACCTCTACGCCGCTGCCCGAAATCACCGTCAACCGGTTTGCCATCACCGATGCGAAGCCGTTCAGATACCGCTCGCTTCCCGACAGCGTTGACGTGACGGTCAACCTGCGCACAATCAGCCTGCAGGGCAACGATGCGCCGCAATACAGACTGGAGATGCAGACGCGCGTGGAGACCCCGCTGCTCGACGATGTGTCGTACGAGACGATGCGCTTCTCGCTCGACGGCCGGATCAACTGGTCGGCGCGGCAGCCGTCGCAGTTCAATATCGACGATCTGCATTTCGTGCTTGAGGACGATGTCGACATGACTCTATCGACATCGGTCGACATAGCGGAAAACCTGACATTCAACCGTCTGGACATGGCGTTGCGCAATATCCGTCCCGCCAATCTGGTGGAGCATCTCCCCAAAGGGCTGCGCGACGGATTCAGTACGCTCAACACCGACATGTCGGTCAATATATCGGCGCGCCTGGTGCGTCCGTTTGTCATAACCGACTCGATAACAGTGCCGTGGGTCGAGGCGACGATGAGCATACCCGACTGCCGGTTCAGTTTCAATACGATAGATTTCCGGCGTCTGAGCGCCGAAATCAAGGCCGAGGTCAACGGCGACGACCTCAACCGGTCGACAGTAACGGTCGAAAAACTGTCAATTGACGGCAATGCTCTTGATGTCGACCTGTCGGCTACGGTGACATCGCTGCTCGACAATCCGGTGTTCAAGGGTAATTTCTACGGTGCAATCGATCTGAGCCGACTGCCTCCCATCGTCAAACGGCGTCTGGGTGGTAAGCTGACGGGACGTTTCGATGCCGATACGAAATTCGACCTGAGACTGTCGGATTTCTCGGCACGCGACTTCCATAAAGCCAATATAGACGGCGAAATCAATCTGCGCGACCTCCGCTATGCTTCGGCCGACACACTGATACGCTTTTATTCGCACCATGCGCGTCTGGCGTTCGGCACCGATATGACATTCCGCAGCGATGACCGCCGCGTCGACTCGCTGTTGATGGTGAAAATCAATGTCGACACCGCCTATATGTGGGATGACGGCATCGAGACCCGAATAAAGACACTGCGTGCCGGGTTCGGTGCCTCGAATGTAGTGTCGTCGTCTGACACGACGCAAATCAATCCGTTTGGCGGCGCAGTGCACCTGGCCGATTTCTACTGTTATTCGGCCGACGATTCAGTCAGGGTGCGCCTGCGCGACATAGGCGGCTTCGCGTCGCTGCAACGCTACAAGGGAGAGACCCGGGTGCCCCTACTGTCACTGCGTCTGAGCGCGGGACGCATGAGGCTCGCGCAGCCGCTGTACATGACATCGCTGACGGGTACAAAAATAGATGTCACGGCCCATCTGCGTCCGCGGCGGCGCACCCGTTCGCGCGGCGCCGGCAACGTAGAGGCCGGCCGGGAAGCGCTGCGGGCGCTGTCGGCCAGCGACTCGCTCGGGAATACGCTTCACGGGCGTCTGCTCCGTCTCACAGCCGAACAGCTCGATTCGGCCGGCGTGGAGGTGATGGATTTCAATATCGACAACTCGATACGTTCGCTCCTGCGGCGCTGGAACATACACGGCACGATGCAGGCGACGAAAGGCAGCCTGCGTCTGCCGCATCTGCGTCTGCGCAACAGCTTCACCGACCTCGACCTGAATTTCAATACCGACTCCGTCGAGCTGCGCAGCCTCAATTACCGTTTCGGCCACTCCGATTTCCGTGTGCAGGGACTGGTGTCCAACATCAGGCAGGCGCTTTCCACGCGCCGTCCCGGTCCGGTCAAGATTGACTTCGACATAGAGTCCGATTCAATCAACGTCAATGAGATAGTGCGCAGTCTGGCCGGAGCGGGCAATGGTGTATCGGCTTCCGACCGCGCGCTTGCCGACGAATGGGCGCGCGAGGAGCTTGCCGAAATCGAGAATCCCGATTCGCTGCCCGACTCCATCATAGGGCCGATACTCATACCGGTCAACATCGACGCCACTCTCGACGTGCATGCGCGCAAGGTCATCTACTCCGACCTGCTTCTCGACGATTTCGCCGGCCGGCTTCTCATATATCACGGAATGGTCAACCTCCACAATCTGAGCGCCCGCACCGAGGTGGGCAGCCTGAACGTATCGGCGCTATATTCCGCTCCTACGGCCGATAAAATCAATTTCGGCATGGCGATGGACCTGCACAACTTCCACATAGCGCGTCTGCCGCAGGTGGTGCCCGCGCTCGATTCCATCGTGCCGATGATGCATTACCTCTCGGGAGTGGTCAACGCGCAGATAGCCGTCACGTCGGACATCACCCCCGACATGTATTTCGACATACCGACGCTCAAGGGCGCGATGCAGTTCTCGGGCGACAGCCTGGTGGTGTTCGACAACGATACGTTCCGCTCGCTCGCCAAGTGGCTGATGTTCAAGAATAAAAAACGCAATATGATTGACCATCTCAATATTGAGATGACAGTCGCCGACGGAATGCTCAACCTCTACCCGTTCATCGTCAACATCGACCGCTACAAGCTCGGCGTGATGGGATATAATGACCTCGACTTCAACCTCAACTACCACATAGCGGTGCTGAAGTCGCCCATACCGTTCAAATTCGGCATCAACATCAAGGGTATGCCGGGACATACTAAGATACGTCTCGGTGGCGCCAAATTCAAGGAAAAAATGGTGGCGCAGCGTGACTCTATCGCCGCCAACACCCGCATATCGCTGCTGTCGGAAATCAACGGGGCATTCCGCCGCGGCCTGCGTGCGGCGCGTCTCGGCCCGCTGCGAATACAGGGACCTGTCGACTCCTCCTACATGCAGGCGCCCGAAGAACGATTCTCGGCTGCTGACTCCGCCGTTATGATAAGGGAAGGGCTTATCGAGGTGCCCGACAGCGTGGCCGCCGATATTTTCTCACGAACAGATACGATAAAATGACAGAATTACAGGATAAGATAAACCGGTCGTTACGACAGTTCGCACAGCGCCACGGAGATGCTTCGGGCGCCGGCGTGCGGTTCAGGGCCGCGCTGGTCGATATGGACGGCACGCTCTATGACTCCATGGGGCACCATACCCTTGCGTGGCACCGCATGATGCGCGACATCGGCATCGACACCGACCGCGACAGATTCTATCTCTACGAGGGGATGACGGGCAAAGCTACCGTCAATCTCCTGTTCAGGGAATACCTTCACCGCGACGCCACCGACGAGGAGGTGGCCGAACATTACCACCGCAAGGCTGTTTATTTTAATGAGATGCCGGCTGTACATCCAATGCCGGGCGCGGGACAACTGCTATCATATCTTCGTCAATGCGGAGTGACATGCGTGCTGGTGACCGGGTCGGGACAACGTTCGCTGATTGACCGTCTGGAGAGGGATTTCCCGGGGATTTTTACTCCGGAACTGATGATAACGTCGGCCGATGTGGAGCACGGCAAGCCCGACCCCGAGCCTTACATCAAGGCTATGGAGCGGGCGGGAGTCACGCCGCGGGAGGCTTTCGTGGTAGAGAACGCGCCGCTTGGCGTAAGGGCCGGGGCGCAGTCGGGAGCATTCACGATAGGGCTGACCACGGGTCCCGTGCCCGTCGAAGCGCTCGCCGGCGAAGGTGCCGACATAGTGCTGCCGTCAATGCAGGCGCTCGCCGACAACATCGCGACGCTGCTCGCACGATGACAGGGGATGTGTCAGAAATCAGAATTGTATTCCGCGGTTAAAAACCGCGGCTACTACAAGCTCGATTTCCGGAAAATATGATATAGTAGCCGCGGTTTTTAACCGCGGAATATGAAAATTTGATACAGTTCCCGATAGATATTAAAATGCTTAATTTAAATTGTTTTAGGTTATGAATACACAAGAACTTGTTTTTACCAATAAAGTCGGTGAGACCATCGACGCATTAGTCGCAAAGATTAATCCGAGCAAAGTATTTGTTCTTGTAGATGTCAATACGGCGTCTTTCGTGCTGCCGAGGCTTCAGGCTTTCTCTACGGCCGTGGCAGGAGCGACGGTCATAACGACCAAGGCCGGCGACATGCATAAAAATCTCGACTCGACGCAAGCGATATGGAAACGCCTCGGCGACGAGGGGGCCACACGCCATTCGCTGCTTATCAACGTGGGCGGAGGCGTGGTGACCGATATGGGCGCGTTTGCCGCGGCCACGTTCAAGCGCGGCATCAGTTTCATCAACGTGCCTACTACATTACTTGGTGCCGTCGACGCCTCGGTAGGGGGGAAGACAGGTATCAATTTCGGCAATCTGAAAAACGAGATAGGCGTATTCTGCCAGGCCGACACGGTAGTCGTATCGACTATCTTCTTCAATACGCTGACGTCGGAAGAGCTTCGTTCGGGCTATGCCGAGATGCTTAAGCACGCGCTGCTCAAGGATGCGGCGTCGTTCGACAGCCTTATCACCCGGCATGTCGAGGATATCGACCCCGAAAGCTTGCTCGGGCTGCTTGAACAAAGCGTCCTCGTCAAGAAGAATATCGTAGACACCGACCCGTGCGAGAAAAGCATACGCAAATCGCTCAATCTCGGCCATACGGCGGGGCATGCCTTCGAGTCGCTCGCTCTTGAGCGCAAATCGCCGATACCCCACGGTTATGCCGTGGCCTACGGGCTTGTCACCGAGCTTGTGCTGTCGCATATTAAATTAGGATTTTCATCGGAGGTGCTGCACCGATTCGCCGCGTATGCCAAGGAGGTGTACGGCGGCTTCGAATTCACCTGCGACGACTATCCACGTCTCATCGCCCTGATGCGCCACGACAAGAAAAACCTCTCGGCGGCCGACATCAACTTCACCCTGCTCCGCAGCATCGGCGACGTACAGATCGACTGCGTGGCCGGCGAGGAGGATATAAAGACCGCGCTTGACATCACTCGCGACCTCCTCGGCATCTGATTCATCACCAACCGAACGATATGACCCGAACACTTTATGTCACCGATATGGACGGTACGCTGCTCAACAACGGCAGTTTTGTCAGCAACCGTTCGTCATCGATAATCTCCGATCTCTCCCACGACGGCGCTCTCATCACGGTGGCAACCGCGAGGACGCCGGCGACTGTCGTGCCGCTTATGGAGGGCACGTTCACCACCGTGCCGTTCGTGGTGCTCACGGGCGCCGCGATGTTCGACCACGCCACCTCGGCCTACCACGACGTGAGCTACATACCGCCCGACGACTGCGAGCTGCTCAAATCGCTCTATGCCGATGCCGGCATTCACCCCTTTGTCTATCATCTCGACGTCAACGGCGAACTTGTCGTCTACCACCATTACGACATGACGCAGGCCGAGCGCGATTTCTACACTCCGCGCAGCAACCTCCGGCTCAAGCGCTTCACGTTCGAGAAGATGGCCTCGGGGGAGAACAATAACGTGCTGCTGCTCTTCTCCATCGCCCCTAAGCGTGCCATACTGCCTCTTGCCGACGCCATACGTGCCACCGGGCGTTTTTCGGTATCATGCTACCCCGACATATTCATGCCCGACCTGTTGATACTTGAGGTATATTCGGCGGGAGTCTCCAAGGCCAACGCCGTCATGCGGCTCATGGAGTCGGCGGGAGCGCAGCGTCTCGTGGCCTTCGGCGACAACCTCAACGACCTCCCCATGCTCGACATCGCCGATGTGGCCGTAGCCGTGGCCAACGCGCACCCGCATGTGAAGGAGAGCGCCGACATTGTCATAGGTCCCAACTACGACGATTCCGTGGCCCGTTTCATGCTCCACGACTATTACAACCACTGACGCAATAAACGCCGCGCCGCAACGTTAGATAAATAAAACGTTTCCGCGGTTAAAAATTGCGGCGATTATGCCATGAATATATACGACATACGACGATATTCCAAACTGATATTTCTGATTATCACCGCGATAGTGGTGATAATATTCCTGCGTGTGTCGTCGGGCATAATCAGCGGGCTTGCCACACAGGAGCGCGAAAGGATGCAGATATGGGCCGACGCCACCCAGCGCATAGCCACGATAGCCTTCGAGTCGGTCGACGTGGAGGTTGAACCGGCCGACGTGGAGGTTGAACCGGCCGACGGCGCCGCATCGTCAGGCATACAGTCGTCCGACGACATCGAGTTCCTGCTCTCAATCATACGCCGCAACCATACCATACCGGTGCTTCTGGCCGATGCCGACGGCAATATACTCGACCATCGCAATTTCGACCTTCCCGACCCGGTCGACTCCGTAAATCCCATTGTCACTACCGAGGCCAACCGCGTGTTCCTGCATGAGAAGTATCTCAAGCTGCGCACCTCCACCAATGTGATTCCCATCGACATAGGCGGCGACATCGTGCAGTATCTCTACTACGAAGACTCCAAGATGCTAAAGCGCCTGAGCCTCTTTCCATACCTGCAGCTCGTGGTGATGCTGGCGTTTATCGTCGTGGTCTATTTCGCCGTGTCGTCCACCAAGAAGGCCGAACAGAACAAGGTGTGGGTCGGCCTGTCGAAAGAGACGGCCCACCAGCTCGGCACCCCCATATCGTCGCTGATGGCATGGATGGAGCTGCTGCGCGCCGAGGGTATCGACCCCGACATCGTAGGGGAGATGGACAAGGATGTCACCCGTCTCGAGACCATAGCCTCCCGTTTCTCCAAAATCGGGTCACGTCCCACGCTTGAGCCGGTCGACCTGCGCGACGTCGTGTCGTCAGCCGCCTCCTACATGTCGACACGCATATCGTCGCGTATCACCCTCAAATATGTGCCCGACGGCCAGCCGCTTCCGGTCAATATATCCCGTCCGCTCGTGGAATGGGTGCTTGAAAACCTTATCAAAAACGCCGTCGACGCCATGGAGGGAGCCGGTTCCATAACGATAACCTCGTCGATAGAAAATCGTTTCGCATGCATCGACGTGACCGACACCGGCAAAGGCATACCGCGCAAGCGCCAGAAGACAATCTTCAATCCCGGCTACACCACAAAGAAACGCGGCTGGGGTCTCGGCCTCACCCTTGCCAAACGCATCGTCGAGCAATACCACGACGGCCGCATCTTCGTGCTCAGCTCCGAACCCGGCTCCGGCACCACTTTCCGCATCCTCATCCCCCTCGCCGACTGAGCGAACGTGAACAATTTCAATAAGCCAGAGAGCGCGTTGCAATAACAAAAGAATGCCAACATTGCAGAGACGGTGCTGCAAAACTATATAGTATAGTTTTGCAACACCGTCGGAAAGCGGGATTTTGCCCTACTTAGCTGTAAGTGTCGGAAAATATCAGGGTTCGAAGTGTTCGAAATCCAATGTCACTTCCTTGTCGACAGTCTGCGGTTCTGACCCGCGGATTGCGATGGCCGCTATTACGGCGAGTGCGGCGATTGCCACCAACAGGAGGTTGCGGTTGAGATATTTTTTCATATCGCCGGTGTTTTATATTATCAGTTTCCCTGCAATTTGAAGCTTACCGGGAGGGTGTACCATACGTTGACGGGCTGACCGTTCATCTTGCCGGGGATGAAATTGGGGAAGGTTTTGACTACACGTACCGCCTCCTTATCAAGGTCGGGGTCTTTGCTACGCACCACTTTCACATCGCCTATCGAACCGTCCTTTTTCACTACGAACTGTACGACAACCCTACCCTGCACACCGTTTTCCTGAGCAGTTGCCGGATAATTTATATGATTGGCTACCCATGACATCAGCGCGGCCTCTCCGCCGGGAAATTGCGCCATCTGCTCTACCGAGGTAAACACCTTATCCTCATCAAATGCCTGATGTACCCTTTCCTCTACGACTTCCCTGGCCTGTTCACGCGCATCATTCTGGTTGTCGGGTTCAAAATCTGCGGTTCCTATTACCTCCTCCGGAGCTTCTTCAGCCGCAGGCGTTTCATATTCGACAATAGGGACTTCAGCAGGGGCAGCGGCTTCTTCGTAAATTTCCTCATATTCCTCGGAGCACTCCTCTGCGGGCACACATTCCTCGGCTACTACGTCGGCATACTCCACTGCCTCCTCGGCAACTTCTGCGGAACGGTAGCCATCGTCCTTTTTAAGGAAAAATACAAGCGCTCCGGCTATAGCGGCGGCGCCGACAGCCACGGCGGCGTAAATCCACCACCGGTTGCCTTCCGAAGTAGGGACTGACGATTCATCAGACTCATGCATGTGCGGAGGTTGCGGTGCCGCGGGTTGCTGATTGGCGGGGCGTTGCTTGGTAGGTATCATATCGCAATATATTAACAGGTTACGGAAGAGAGATTATATCCCTTTGATTTATCGCTAATAATCCTCGAAGTAGGTCTCGGTTGCTTCAGTATCGGCATCGCCAGCCTCGTCCTCCCAATAGTTGTGTTTATTACCTACAAGGAAGTACAGGCCGACAGCGAGTCCGATAAAAATCAACATGCCTGCTATCCACACCAGCATCTTTCGTGATGTGGGGCGGGAGACAGGCCTGACTTCGGCGACAGGAGCTGCCTCCTCGGAAACGGTCGCCGGGAGATCGGTCGCGGGAGACGTCTGTGACGCTTCCGATACGGGGGATTGTTCGGTTTCCGCCAACTGCCCGGACTCAGGTTGCGGTGCAGTCTGAGCGCCGGGCAACGGTTTCTTCAAAGGTATCATAGCTACTGCGGTATTTTCGGATTAGCCGAGACGGTCAACCTCGAGGTCTCCGTCGATGATTTCCTCCCAGGGAAGACCCTGCACGGGAAGCTGCTCCATGAAGGGATCCGGGTCGAATTCCTCAACGTTGTGCACGCCGGGCTTCACCCATTTGCCGGTAAGGAACATCATGGCACCGATCATGGCGGGCACGCCGGTGGTGTAGCTTACGGCCTGCATGCCTGTCTCGCGGTAGGCGGCCTCATGCGAGCAGTTGTTGAAGATGTAGTATTTCAACTCTTTGCCCTCTTTGTCGAGACCGGATATGCGGCAACCTATCGATGTCTCTCCGTGATAGTTCTCTCCGAGGTCCTGCGGGTTGGGAAGCACGGCCTTGAGGAACTGCAGGGGCACGATTTTGACGCCGTTGTATTCTACTTCGTCGATGCGTGCCATGCCGATGTTCTGTATCACGCGCAGGTGGGTCAGATATTCCTGGCCGAATGTCATCCAGAAGCGTGCACGCTTGATGGTGGGGAAATTCTGCACGAGCGACTCGAGCTCTTCGTGATAGAGCAGGTAGGAGTCACGCTGGCCGATACGCGGATAGGTCAGCTGTCCGTGGATTTCGAGCGGCCCGGTAGTCACCCACTTACCGTCCTGCCAGTAGCGTCCGTTCTGGGTGATTTCGCGTATGTTGATTTCGGGGTTGAAGTTGGTGGCGAAAGCCTTGCCGTGGTCGCCGGCGTTGCAGTCGACGATGTCGAGATATTGCATCTCAGAGAAGTAATGCTTTGCCGCGTATGCGGTGAATATGGCCGATACTCCGGGGTCGAAGCCGCAGCCGAGTATGGCGGTCAGACCGGCTTTCTCGAAGCGCTCGCGGTAGGCCCACTGCCAGGAATATTCAAAATGTGCCTCATCCTTAGGTTCGTAGTTGGCGGTGTCGAGATAGTTGACGCCGCATTTGAGACATGCTTCCATGATGGTGAGGTCCTGATATGGAAGCGCGACGTTGATGACGATGTCGGGACGGTGGCGGTTGAACAGCTCGCAAAGCTGCTCTACCGAGTCGGCATCGACACAGTCGGTGGTTATATTGTCCTTGCCGATGGCTTTGGCGATGGCGTCGCATTTGCTTTTCGTGCGCGATGCGAGGACTATTTCGTTGAATACGTCGGAATTCTGGGCGCATTTGTGAGCCACTACGGTACCTACGCCGCCGGCTCCTATGATGAGTACTTTTGACATTATATCGTGATTTTGTGTTTTTTTGAATTTTCAGACGAGAGCGTTGCAGAACGGGTGTTTTATTTCGGCGGTTAAAAACCGCCGCTACTACTTGTCATTTGATTATATGATGTTCAGTTATAGTAGCCGCGGTTTCTTTGCAGAGCAAAGCGCCAAAGGCGATAATCAACCGCGGGAAAGTAAGTTTTGCAACACCATTCTACATTTTACATCATTTCAGACTCCATTCGAAGCCGTCCTTGGTGTCCTTTACGTTGAAGCCGATATTTGCCAGGCCGTCGCGTATGGCGTCGGACGTGGCCCAGTCTTTTTTCGCTTTGGCCTCGGCGCGGATGTTGAGGAGAAGGTCAACGGCATCCTCAAACGGTTTGAGAGCGCTCTTGTCGCCGCCTTCGACCACGTCGTCGCTGACTCCGAGGATATCAAACAGGAAGGTGTCGAACAGCGCGCGCAGTGCGTCGATGTCGGCCGCGGTGGCTTTGGCGTTGCCGTCGTTGATGCGGTTGACAATCGAGCATGCCTCAAACAGATGCGCAAGCACGATAGGCGTGTTGAGGTCGTCGTCGAGGGCTTCGTAGCATTTTGTGGCGAGAGCGGCTATATCGGCGGCGACATCGCTTGCGTCGGAAGCCTTGAGGTCGGCGATACGGCGGTAGCCTTCGAGCATGCGTTTCAATGCTTTCTCGGCTGCCTGCAGGGCATCGTTGGAGAAGTCGATGGTCGAGCGGTATTGCGCCTGGAGCATGAAGAAACGGATTGTCATCGGCGTGTAGGGCTGCGACAGGAGCTTGTGGCTGCCGGTGAAGAACTCATCGAGAGTGATGAAGTTGCCGAGCGACTTGCCCATCTTCTGGCCGCCGATGGTAATCATGTTGTTGTGCATCCAGTAGTGCACGGCGTCGTGGCCGTTGTGTGCCACCGACTGCGCGATTTCGCACTCGTGGTGGGGAAACTTCAGGTCCATGCCTCCGCCGTGTATGTCGAACTGCTCGCCGAGGTATTTTTCGCCCATCGTGGAGCATTCGAGGTGCCATCCCGGGAAACCTTCGCTCCAGGGCGAGGGCCAGTGCATGATATGCTCGGGAGCGGCTTTTTTCCACAGCGCGAAGTCGGCGGGGTTGCGTTTTTCGCTCTGACCGTCGAGGGCGCGTGTCTCCGACAGGAGTTCGTCGATATTGCGGCCCGAGAGCTTGCCGTAGTTGTGGTCGGCATTGTACTTGGGCACGTCGAAATACACCGAGCCGTTGCTTTCGTAGGCATATCCGCTCTCAAGTATCTTCTTGATATACTCGATCTGCTCGATGATATGGCCTGAAGCGTGGGGCTCGATTGACGGGGGCAGCACGTTGAGACGCGCCATCGCCTGATGGTAGCGGTTGAGATAATGCTGCACCACCTCCATCGGCTCGAGCTGCTCGAGGCGTGCTTTCTTGGCAATCTTGTCCTCGCCCTCGTCGGCATCATGCTCGAGATGGCCCACATCGGTGATGTTGCGCACATAGCGCACCTTGTAGCCGAGATGGCGCAGATAGCGGAAGAGGACGTCGAAAGTGACGGCGGGGCGGGCATGTCCCAGATGGCCGTCGCCGTAGACCGTCGGGCCGCACACGTACATGCCTACCCGCTCCGGATGTATGGGGCGGAACAGTTCCTTGCGGCGCGACAGGGAGTTGTAGATGGTCAGATTATTCTCTTTTATCATTTTTTTCGTATTACGACGGTTGAGTGTCAAAATTTATCGAGTAGGGCCGCATTTATGGCGACCCTACAATTCCGGCACGTTTATTTATGCGTTATCCTGAGGGATTATGCCATGAAGGGGTTGGGGATGCCACCGTCGTTGGTGTTACCGTTGTTGACGGGATGTTTCTGGGTGATTTCGCCGAAAGTCTTTTCATATTTCTGCACGTTGTCGCGGATGGCGAAGAGCAGATTCTTCATGTTTTCGGGAGTCATGATGATGCGGCTCTGCACGCGTGCCTGGGGAGCGTTGGGAGTCACAGCGATAAAGTCGAGGTAGAATTCACCTGCCGAGTGAGAAATCACTGCGAGGTTGGAATAATGGCCGGCGGCCACTTCGGGTGTAAGCTCGATTTTTATCTCTTTTTTGTTGTTGTCGTTTGCCATTTCAGTATGAATTTACAGGTTAAAAAATTATTTAATTCAAAAATAATCCTTCCCAGCAGAAGGATTTGATTCACAAATATACAACTTTTTGCCGATATATCCCCCCTCGTCAAAAAATATTACAAAAACATGCTCATCCAATCAGTTAAACGACACCGGAACTTGGTCTCGTCAAATATTATAGCTATCTTTGTAATACGTTATGTTCAACTCGGTTAAATGAAAAACAAAGCAAAATATTACATTGACGAGCTCAACGCCATCGACGAACACGTCAGAATTGAGGCAAAACAATGTACGGATTGTATAGATAAAAGCGTATTGGAAACAGTATGCTCATTTTCCAATGAACCGGATCTTGACGGAGGAGTCATAATCATTGGAATCGAAGATACTTTCGATGATAAGACCAGATATGCCGTCAAAGGTGTGACAAACGTAGATAAATTACAAAATGATCTTGCGACTCAGTGCGCCGATTTATTCAACCATCCAGTACGTCCCGCTATCGAAATAGAGAGTGTCGAGGGTAAGAAGATTATGATTGTCACCGTACATGAACTTGATCCGAAACAAAAACCATTGTATTTCAAAAAGGAAGGTCTGCCGAGAGGCGCATGGCGCAGGATTGGTTCCACTGACCAGCGGTGCACCGAAGAGGATTTGGCGATATTTTATACCGATACTGACGGTTTTGACAAAATGATAGCTCCCGACACTGACTTAGACGATATTGACGAGAATGCAGTAAGGCGCTACAGGACTCTCCGGGAAAAGATTAATCCCGATGCAGAGGAACTGAACTACTCCGATATTGATTTACTGCGTTCCCTCAAAGCCATATCAAAGGATAAAACCGGCAACTGGAGATTGACCAACACCGGACTTCTTGTATTTGGCAAACAAATGGCCATACGCCGCGAAATGCCGTCGGTACGTGTCGATTATATAAGAGTGCCAGGTAATGAATGGATTTCAGACCCGCACCATCGTTTTGATTCAATTGACATGAGAGGATCGATGTTGCTTTTGACCGGTAGAGCTTTCAATGCAATTGCAGAGGACTTACCCCGAGGATTTGCGTTGGCACCGGGCAATTTACAAGCCGACAGACCGTTAAGCATTCCGGAAGATGTTTTACGCGAAGCGATTGTGAACGCACTAATACATCAGTCCTTAAGAGTGCATCGTCCCATTCAGATTATTCGTTATTCCAACCGAATAGAAATTACCAATCCGGGATTCTCGCTTAAACCGGAAGAATCATTGGGCGAGCCGGGTTCTGAAATGCGCAATCCCACCATAGGTTCTATATTTCATGAGACTCAATTAGCTGAAGCAAAAGGAACCGGAATAGGCACAATGCGCCGGTTGCTCAAAGATGCAGGCATGATGCCTCCCACATTTGAGTCAGACCGTGGAAGAAATATCTTCACTACACGTATACTCCTGCACCACTTCCTGTCGGAAAGCGATTTAAAATGGCTTGCCACTTTTAAAAACATGGACTTTTCAGATTGCCAGAAAACCGCATTGATTTTTCTTAGGGAAGTAGGAGCAATCGACAATATGACCTATAGACAATTGTCAGGCGTATCCTCCCGCGATGCGGCAAAAGAACTTAAGCAACTTGAGAATCTCAATCTCATAGAGATGAAGGGTCAAGGCCGTAAAGCATATTACATCCCCTCAGACAAACTTAAAATGCTCTATGATAAATCAGAGGGAAAGGGGGTAAGCTCCGAGCCTAAAGGGGTAAGCTCCGGGGATAAAGGGGTAAGCTCCGACAACTCTAAGGGGGTAAGCTCCGGTGATAAGGGGGTAAGCTCCGGTGATAAGGGGGTAAGCTCCGAGGATAAGGGGGTAAGCTCAATGGATATGGAAATGCCTGAAAATATTATATTTCGTGTCCGGTCTTTGCGACAACGGGTTCCCAAAACAGAACTGAGCGATTTAATCACGGATTTATGCAGTATCAGACCATTGAGTATTGAGGAATTAGGTGAAATCCTTGGAAGAACGACAAAATATCTTCGAAGAATCTTACCTGAACTTATCAAAGACAAACGGATTAAATACACCTATCCCGAAATGGTAAATCACCCGAACCAGAAATATGTCGCCATTTCTGAGTAAAACGGTCTCAGAGTGTTTCGGTGCGGGTCAGGTTTTACGGAATTCGGAGGGGGAGAGACCTGTCAGGTGCTTGAAGTATTTGCCGAAAGCTGACTGGTTGTGGAAGTTGAGGTCGTAGGCTATCTGCTGTATGTTGCGACCGGAATAGCGGAGCAGATTTTTGGCTTCAAGTATGACAAAATGGTCAATCCATTCGGTGGCGGTACGGCCGGTAGCTTCTTTTATGATAAGCGACAGGTATTTTGCCGATATGAAGAGTTTGTCGGCATAAAATCCTACAGAACGGTGCTGCCGGAAGTTCTGCTGAAGGAGCGACATGAAATCCCTCACGTAATACTGGCGTCGCCCGGCATTGTCAGGTACTTTCCCGGCGCTCTCTCCGGCGGCTTCCTGCTGCACTTTGGCAAATGCCATTATCTGGTAGATCATCGCACCAACCACGGAGCGCGATATGTTGCGCGTATATACGGAGGGCTCGCGGTTGATTGTCATATTGAGTTCAAGAAGGTTGAAGTACCCTTCAAAGAGGCGGCGGCAATCGTCGTCAAGCTGAATGACAGGCGATGTGTCGAGATTGATGTTTCTGAAATCCAACGTATTGCTGTCGAAACTCAGCAGTTTTAGAAATTCAATAGGCAGGTACAGGGCATAGCCTTCGGCCTTTGAAGAGGGACTGCCGACTATCTCTATCAGGTCGTTGGGCGACAGCACCATCACACTCCCGACACGCAATTTTGCCGTGCGGAAATTTATGTTAATGTCAATTTCACTTCCCGTGCACATGAATATAAACATACCGTCGATCTTGATTGCGGCAGGCAATATATTCTCGGCTTTTTCCGAGACTATATGTCGTAGGAAATAGTCGCCGTTGACGCAATTTTCCCGGTCATCTTTTCCGGCATATTCCGCCAGCTTGGCGATATTTATAACTTGTGGCATATAAGAAAACGATTGGTATTATCGGCACGAATTTAGCCAATAATACCAATTATTCGTAATTATTTCAGTATTTTTAACTTAATAATCATTATCAGCAACCATTTAGCCGCCACCCTCTTATTGGTCACGGGCATATTGTAGGGCTGCACCGGGGTGCTGTTTTATATAAGAGCGTGGCGTTCGGAGAACGCCGATTTACTTAGCTACCAGCTGTTTATTATAAATGGAGTGATGTAAATCGGCGTCCTCCGGACGCCACTCCCTGTATGATAACTTTCCACGCACGCCTTCGCAAGCTTCGGCGTACGTGGTTACGCATAATCGACGTCCTGCGGACGTCACGCCCTTAGTAAACAGCATTGGGCTGTACCAAGGTGCAGCCGCTGATGAAGACTGCCGTTTGCGTCGGTTTCGGCTGCACCCCGGTGCAGCCCTACAATGATAATGAATACTTTACATCGTACGTATTCGCGTAATAGTTGCCATTATCGGTTTCCACAGGCTATACGCCGGGGTGCAGACGTGACTGGCGGCGATTGTCAATCGCTATGCCGGCAAACGATATCAGACCGCAGAGGATTGTGACAAGGGTCTGCGCACCGAGCACGAGCGTGGCAAACGAATATGACTGCGCGCCCGACAGACTGTCGGCCATGAAGCACTGTATGCCGAATCCCACAGCCATCTGGTACGGCCCGATACCGCCGTTGGAGGGAATAGCCATCGACAGCGAAGCGAGCACGAACGACACAAGCGCTATAAGCGGACCATGTACGGCCATGTACTCCCTCGTGGGCGCGAAAGCCTGAAAACAAAGTATCATCTGGGTGAGGTACGTGCCCCACAGCAGCACTGTCAGGAGGAGCCAGAGCCATGCCCTGCGTATGCGGAAAATTGAGGTAAATCCGCCAAGGAGCGCTTTCAGCTGCTGTTTGAGTTTTACTGCCCACGAGCGCCGGCGGTTAAGCCGGAAAAACAGCCATACCGCAGCCACGGCCGCTACAACGGCGATGTAGGTGAGCGGTGACGACGCCATGCGCGACAGGCTGTCGAACATGTCGGGGTACTCCTCCATAAACGAATCGATAGCGCTGCCGGCAAGTATGACGGTGGCGAGAAACATCAGGAATACGGTGACAGTGTCGGCAAGACGCTCCGACACCATGGAGCCGAGCACGGAGGCAAACGGAGCTTTCTGACGGCGTGCGATATACTCGCACCGCCACAGTTCGCCGAGACGCGGAAGCACGAGGTTGACGGCATACGTTCCGGCGATGCTGTAATACATCACCGGTGCCGGAGGATTGATGCCGATGGCCCTGAGCTGTATGCGCCAGCGCATACCCCTGAACCAGAACGTCACCGCGCCAAGAGCCATTGACGCCGCTATCAATGAGAAATCGCACTCGCTGACTATAAAGTCATACATCTCCGCAAGGTCTATGTCGCGGAAAAGCACATAACACAATCCTATGCTGAGAAGAGTAGGCAGACCGTATTTCAGGAATTTGCCGAGTATGCTCCTGATGTTTGACTTCGATGCCATCTGCAGAAATTATTTTTTGATTACGAGCTCGGCTGCCGAAGCGGTATTCCACTTCACCTTCACGTCAAGCCTGCGGGCAGTCTCATCGTAGGTGAACGATGCCTTTTTACCGTTGACTGTCACTGAAACCGGACGCGAGGCGATATTATATACTTCAAACATGATGTTCTTGACGGGCACGGGGTTGGCATATTCCGTCGAGCCGTTCACCGCATTCATATCTACGGTTATTGTGTTGCCGGTGGTGTCGGCGTCAAACCGCAGGAGCGAATATCGGCCTTCGGCCACGGTTGTGGGCGTGGACATGTCGTCCTCGAATATGTAGCCGTCCGATTTGCCCTCGACGGGATAGAAACGCACGGTATATGTGTCGGTGCGGTAGTCGCCGACATTTTTCATCTTGTAGCCGGCGCGGGGTATGAATGAGCCGGCGCGCACGAACATCGGGAGCACTTCGAGAGGGGCGGGATAGGTGATTGTCTCCCCTCCGTGATAGATATTCGAGGGGTTGGCCATGTCGAGCCATGTGCCGGCGGGGAATGTCACCTTCCGCTCCGTAGCGCCTTGGGTGAGCACCGGCGCGATGAGCACGTCGCGTCCCCACAGATATTCGTCGGAGATTGAGTCGAGCGATGTGTCGGCCGAATTGTAGTAGTTGAGCGGGCGCACCAGCGGCTGACCTGCCGAAGCATTCTCAAAGGCAAGCGTATAGTTGTAGGGGAGCCATGCGTAGCGCTCCTTGACGAGCGGGAGAGTGATATGCTGCTGTTCGGGATATTTGTAAGGCTCCGATACCTGCTGGGAGTGGGTGCGGAGTATGGGAGAGAATGTGCCGAGCTGGAGCCAGCGCACGTAGAGTTCGGGGTCGACGGGATTTTCCGGGTTGATTGCAAAACCGCCTACGTCATGGCTCATGTAGCCCATTCCGGAAAGTCCGGAGTTGAGCATGATGGTGATCTGAGGCTGAAGTCCGCCCCATGAGCGTGACACATCGGTCGACCAGGGGAAAACGTTGTAGCGCTGGAGTCCGGTAGTGCCGCCGCGCATCATCGTCATCAGACGGCGGTCGGGATACTGCTCCTTGAACATGTCGTAGATAATCTTCGACCAGTCGTTGCCATAGAGGTTGTGGTACTGGCGTGCCTTGAGGCCGTTGTAATGGTAGAGCGAGTCGGGGTGTACCTCAGGTTCGCCGAGGTCGCCCCACCAGCCGGTGACACCCATGTCGGTGAGCTGACGGTAACGCTCTGCGAGCCATTTGCGCGTGTCGGGATTGCTTACGTCGAACATGCCGCCGTGGCCTACCCATATCGTGACCTCGCCGGGATTGCCGAGAGAGTCGCGGACGAACATTCCCTTGGGCGCAAGCTCGTTGTAATTGTCGATTGCGCGGCCGTTGCGGAGCACGTAGGGCTGTGATATCGCCACGAGGTTGACCCCTTTCTTCTTGAGGTCGGAAAGCATTTTCACAGGGTTGGGCCACTGGTCCTTGTCCCATTCCAGACGACCCATATCCTGCTCTTTGCCATACCAGTAGAGGTCGAGCACAATGCCGTCGACGGGATAGCCGGCACGCTGCAGCGAGTCGATGACGCCGCGGGTCTCGGCCTCGGTGCGGTAGCCGTATTTTGAAGTGATGTATCCGAGCGACCACAGCGGCGGAAGTTCCTGGCGGCCGGTGAGCGTGGTGAGACGTGAGAGTACATTGTCGATGCGTGCCTGACGGTCGTCGCCGGTAATGCCGCTGATGAAATAGTAGTCCACGGGCTTGCCGGCTTCGGTAGTGTAGGTCAGCGGATTGGAGGTAGTGAGGGTGGCGGCTGCGTAGTCGTCGAACACGATTGCATATCCTTTGGAGGAGATGAGCAGCGGCATGGTGATGTTCATCTGCTTGATGCGCTCCTCTCCGGCGGTATAGCCGTAGTTCTGGCGGTTGAACATCACGAGCGTATCGGCCGCGAGATTGAGGGAGTAGCCACGTTCGCCGGCGCCGTAGAACGATTCATTGCCCGGAGTGGTGAGCGTCAATTTCTCCTTTCCGCCGACAGCCTGACGTATGCCCGGGTCGGCGATTACGACACCGTTGGGGGCTGCGATGGTGACGGCACCGTCAACCTTGTCGACCGATACGACGATGCCGCCGTCGGTCGTGAGCACTTCGGCTCCCGGAGCATTGAAAATATGCGCCGATACCTTCTCCGTCAGCGGAAGAAGAGTCCGGGAGCGTGGCGTTTCCACTCCGACAGGGGTATTTGTCACTCGTATTATATTTTCAGTCACTGCAGTCACGGTGACGCGACGCGGAGAGTCTCCGCGGGTATCTACGCTCACCCGACTGTTGTCGGCATAGGCCGACGCCACAGAGGCGGCAGCCAGGGTTAAGCTAAGAAATGTAAGACGACCCATAGATTTAAGTTTGCGCCTTTACCGGGCGCGGCATTATAATGATTTTTTAAATAAAACAATATCGCGAAAGTAGGCAATAAACGGCAATTATCCAAATGTTAACCCGGAATTAGAATAAATTTTGCCGTCGCTGAGCGGGGATATGACACGACGCTACGGCATGTGTTAATATTTTTTATCATATTGATACAACCATAATAGGAGGTTAATCGTTATCTTTGTGGTGCATAACAGATATGCATGATAATCATTTAAACGAAATGTAAATATATAACCACAGACAAGATATATGGAAAATCAGGAATTAGACAAGATTTCATACGCTCTCGGACTGAGCATGGGCAATAACTTCAGGGCTTCGGGCATCAAGGAAATCAATGTACAGGATTTCGCCGACGGCGTGGCCGCAGTGTTTTACGGCAACCAGCCCAAGATGACCTACGACGAGGCCAAGGAGGTGATACGTCAATATTTCACCGAAATGGAGGCACGCCAGAAAGAGGAGGCTTCGAAACTTGCCGAAATCAACGAAAAGGCAGGCAAGGAGTTCCTTGAGGAGAACGGCAAACGCGCCGAGGTAAAGACTACACCTTCGGGTCTGCAGTATGAGGTGCTCAAAGAGGGTGACGGCGCACAGCCCGCGTCGACCGACCAAGTAGAGGTGCACTACACCGGCAAGCTGATTGACGGCACGGTATTTGACTCGTCGGAGGAGCGCGGTGTTCCCGCTACATTCGGCGTGACGCAGGTGATACCCGGCTGGGTTGAGGCACTGCAGCTGATGAAAGCCGGTTCGCGCTGGCGTCTGTTCATCCCGTCGCAGTTAGCGTATGGCCCCAACGGAGCCGGCGGCGTCATCGGTCCGAACGCCACACTGATATTTGACGTCGAGCTGCTGAAAGTCATCGGCAAGTAATAGCCAATTAGACAGGTCGGACGAGTCGGACAGGTCAGACCAGTCGGACTTCAGTAAATCCATTTTTTGGCAGAAGTCCTTTCTGACAGATTTTTCAAACTCTAACAAATCGCATCATGAAGCTCACTATATTACGCGCTTCGGCCGCTGTAATCGCCGCCGCGATAGCTTCGGCCGGCGCACAGGCCGCCGAACCGGCCGCTGCCGACTCCACGTCGACGGCGATGGCCACCATAGTCGCAGGCTATCTGCAGCCGGCTTTCGAACGCCAGTATCCGGCCGACGACACGGCCCGGCAGATGTTTGTCGACGGTATCGCCAAGGCATTCACCATCGAGCCGGCCGACGAAGTATACTATCAGGGGCTTGCACAGGGTCTCAACGTGCGTGACAATCTGGAGCGTCTGCGTGCCGAGGGTTACCCTATAGACAATGCCGCGTTCCTTGCCGCTTTGCGCGACATACTCAACGGAGGCAAGCCGGCAATGACCGCCGAAGCTGCCAACCGCTACATGGACAGCGTGGCCAATGAACTGAGCAAAGCGGAGCGTGCGGAGCAGGAAGCATACTTAGTGGCACAGGCTGCCCGCGAAGGTGTGCAGAAACTCCCGTCGGGACTTCTCTTTGAGGTCATCACCGAAGGAGAGGGTGAGCAGCCCAAACCGGAGGATACGGTAGAGGTGCTTTACACGGGGCGTCTGGCCGACGGTTCGGTGTTTGACGGCACGGAGGGCAATGCGGTGAAATTTCCGGTCAAAGGACTGATACCGGGATTTTCGGAGGGGTTGACGCTGATGCGTCCGGGCGGTACCTACCGCCTCATTATCCCGTCGGAACTCGGTTATGGCGAACGCGGGGCCGGCAAAGACATCCCGCCGGGTGCCGCACTCGACTTCACGGTCACCCTCGTCGACATAGTCAAATGAAAGTAACGGACACAATAATTAATGACACCATCCACCTTGTAGGGCTGCACCCCGGTGCAGCCGCTATTCCGTAAAAGCGCCAATGAGCCGTAGCGGCTGCACCGGGGTGCAGCCCTACAAGGTGGATGAAACAAATATTCGAATTATCAATAAAAACAACTAATTAATACCAATCAAAATGAAAAAAGTATTGACTGCCGTATTCGCTACGGCATTGGTGCTCGCCGCATCATGCGACAGCAAAGAAAACGGCAACAAAACTGCCGCCAACTACAGTGCAGAGGAAACAGCTCTCGGCGATTCACTCTCGACATCGTTCGGCCAGATGCAGGCAGCTCAGGCCCAGAGCACATTCAACCGCTACAAGGCAATGATGACTCCCGACCAGCTCAAGAACTTCAACAAAGATGAATACCTCAAGGGTCTGGAACTCGTTCTGACCACTGACACGGCCAACATCGCATTCCTCAACGGCGTGCAGCAGGGCCTGCAGATGTACGGCATCTTCATGGACAAGAACCTCGGTGTGCCCGTCGATGCAAAGAAACTTGTAGCCGCATTTGCCGAAGTATACAAGACCGACTCCCTGACTCAGGAACAAATTGCTAAATACAACAGCCAATTCGAAGCAGTGCTTGGCAACGTACAGGCAAAAGCTGAAGCCAAAGCCGAGGCCGAGGCCCGCGAGACTCCCGAAGCCAAAGAGAATATCGCAGCCGGCGAGAAATATATAGGCGAACGCATGGCTGAAGGTTTCCAGAAAACCCAGTCGGGCGTGGCATACAAAATCCTCAACCCCGGCGAGGGCGACAAGGTAAAGAAGGAAGACATCGTCAAGATGACTTACGTAGGCAAGCACCTCAACGGCGAAGAGTTCGACCGCACAATGGGCGACACCCCCACCCGCTCGGCAGTAGCCAATCTCGTACCCGGCTTCCAGGATGGCCTCTCACTCCTCGGTAAAGGCGGCTCGGCAATCATCGTAATCCCCGGCGACCTCGCCTACGGTGCAAAAGGCCGCGGCCCCATCGGCAAGATGGAGACACTTGTGTTTGAGGTGACCGTCAACGACATCGAGAGCACTGCCACTTCCGCTGTGACCGTACCCGCCGGAAAATAATCCCGGCCATAACAACAAAACCATAACCGTGTGTGCCGGATATGAGAAATCATAATTGCGGCACACACTTTTTTATCATCCCTACTATCTCCAAATTTCATATCATAGCCGTGACGATGAAAAAATATATCCTGACAGCCGCGATTGCCGCAGCTGCATGTTGCGCCGTCGCCGCTCCCGCCGGCCCGTGGTGGGGCAAGCTCAGTTTAGGCGTAAGAGGCAGCCTGCGCATAGTGATAGACCTCGCGACCAATCCGGCGGACGGCCGGATGACCGCCACGCTGAAAAGTCCAGACCAGAGCGAGCAATCCATACCCGCCTCGGTCGATTTCTGCAGCGACGACTCGATAGCCGTATCCGTAGCCCAGTTCGGCGCGGCATACCGCGCACATATAGGCGACGGACGCATGTCGGGCATATTCACGCAGGGAGGAGCCTCATTCCCGCTCGACATGATTCCCGGCGACGGCTCATACGCACGGCCGCAGACACCGACTGCACCCTCGGGATACACTACCGAGGAGGTAAGATTTGTCAACCATGCGGCAGGCGACACGCTTGCGGGCACATTGTGCGTGCCCGACGGAGCGACAAAAGCCACGCCTGTGGTACTGCTTGTCACAGGAAGCGGACTGCAGAACCGCGACGAGGAGCTTGCAGGGCACCGTCCGTTTGCCGTCATAGCGGACCGCCTCGCCCGCGAAGGGATAGCCTCGCTTCGATATGACGACCGCGGATTCGGCGAGTCGACAGGCAACGGCACAAGCGCCACGACATACGATTTCGCCTCCGACGCATCGGCCGGCACGGCATATCTGCGCGGCCTCGACCGCTTCGGGAGCGTTGGCGTGCTCGGACACAGCGAAGGGGGAACAATAGCGGTGATGCTGGCAGGGGACGCCGACGTGAATGCCTCGCCCGACTTCATCATAAGTCTGGCGGGAGGCATGGTGCCGGGACGCGACATACTTATCACCCAGAACCGCAAGATGCTGGTGCTCGCCGGTTATTCCCCCGAGATTGCCGACACCTACTGCTCGGCGCTTAAAGGCCTGTGGGGCGGCGACACCGCGACAGCGAAGGCAATCGACACCTCAGCATTGCCGCAGGAGCTTCGCACCAATCTGCTCATGATACCGATGCACACGGCCAAGTCGCCGTGGACCAAAACGTTTCTCACGCTCGACCCGTCGGAGTATATAAGGAATATAAAATGCCCCGTAATGGCAGTAAACGGCACTCTCGACTGTCAGGTGGACGCGGCCGACAATCTCGGCGCACTCGAGCGCGAACTGCCCGCCGGCACACCGCGGCATATCGTCGCCTGTCATGGCCTCAATCATCTGCTGCAGCCGGCCTCAACCGGTATGCCCGACGAATATTCGTCGATAGCCATCACCGTAGCACCCGAAGTGCTCGATGATGTCACGGCATGGATAAAAAGCGTGACAGCCGGCAACAAATGACAACGCCCCGATATAAATGACGTGAGGTTGCAAAACCTGATTATGCCGGACCGCGGTTAGAAACCGCGGCTACTACCATACTGATTAAGTATGCCTTTATAGTAGCCGCGGTTTTTAACCGCGGTCCGGTATTTTATGGTTATTGACCTGTTTACATTATCACCTTGGCAGTGCGGGTGCCCTGACGGCGGATTACAAGCTGTCCGGCAGCAGGATTGTCGATACGTATGCCCTGGAGGTTGTAGTATTCAACCGGAGCTTCGTCATCAGCCACGGTGATGTTGCCTACACCGGCTGAACCGCCGGGCATCACGATATAGCTGTCGGCTGCGCCGTGGGCTTTGCCGAGATTCCAGTAACCGTCGTCCTTGGCGAATGTGGTGAATGTGGAGTTAACAGGCATAGTGATGACTTTTGTCTTGTCGTTGTATGTGCAGATATGCTCGCCCTCGCGGCCTTCGGGGATTGCGGCCATGGCTCCGTCGACGCCAAAACCGGCTGATACGTACATGCCGACAAAGTTCTGTACCGATGCAGCACCGAATTCCTCGTCGACATGACCGGTAGCCTGGGTCGGGATAATGACGTTGGCCGGATCGGAAATGTCAAATTCGAGATATGAGTCATACTCCTTGCCGAAGTAAGAGTTCCAAGGATTGACGAGGCGGTAGAGGTTTTCGGTCTCGGTCGATTTCTCAATATTGACTTCAACGGGTGTCTTGAATCCTATGCCGAAGCGGGGCAGCGGGGTGAAGAAACCGCCGTCGAAGAGGATAGCGACGCCTGCATCTTCCCATCCGGTGTTGACAAGTTCACCGGTACGAAAGATGAATGCCATGTATCCGTAGTCGATAAGACCGTCGTCAAGAAGATAGTCGCCGCTCATCGACTCGCCTACCACGCCGTACTCCTCATAGGTGTACATATCACCGTCCTGACTGTTGTCTAGGACAAGAGCGGAATCGTCAATATTACCATCATAATCCAGGTGCACGAATGTAAGGAACTCTCCCTTGTCGGCGTCAAAGCCCACACGCTGATTGGCGATGGAGATGGAACCGTCGTCGGTGTTGAACGTACCTTTCAGCTCATATTTGCCGAATACGTTGCTGATCACTACGGCATTGTCGGCCTTGTCGGGCTTGATTGAGATGTCGAATTTCAAATCGCCGCCTTCAGCGTCATAAGCCTCCCAGCGGTAGGCGGCACACATGCCTTCTACTGTAGTGTAGTCCTGGGCCGAAGCCGAGAACGCCATCATAGCAGCGAATGCTACAAAAAATGTGTAAATTTTTTTCATAAGAAATTGAATAAAAATACTGTGATAATACAAAAAGTTTTAGATGTGGCAAATATATCTCTTTTCCATATCAAAGCAAAATTTTACAGCAAAATTCTTGTGATATTGTCACAATTCTGTTATTTATCCAATAATATTCCGTTTTTTATTGAAAATTTCCATCAAATTCCATATCTTTGCGGAAAAACATACGTAACGAATAAATATACGATATGAAATTATTCACATTAGGCGCATGTGTCGTAATCGGCACGGCGTCGGCTCTTGCAGTACCTGCCAAACCGACACCAATCAAATTCACGCAGCCCGACGGAAGCGCTGTCACCGTCCAACTCCGCGGCGACGAACGGCACCACTGGTACCAGACACTCGACGGCTACGTGCTGGTCAACGAAAACAACACATTATATTACGGTGAAGCCGCTCCCGACGGCACAATCAAGGCCACGAAGTACAGGGCCACAGAGATAGCGCGCCGCAGCGGGGAGGTAAAGAGCTTTCTGGGTGCAATCGACATGCCTGCGGTAATCGAGACCCTCAACGAAATGCGCTCGAAATCGCCCCGACTCTTAAGCGAGGAGGCGGCCATAATGAAATCACGTGCCAAATCAAAACCTAAAGCAGCTTCAACCCCGCCGAGTATCGAAGATGTATATGGCAAAGGGCTATTTTCGGGCGACCACTACCCCGTGTTCGGCGAACAGAAAGGTCTTGTAATACTTGTGGAATATGCCGACGTGAAATTCAACGACCCCGCTGCGACATACGGCGGCGACGTGCAGGCCTACTACACCGAGATGCTCAACGGCGACCACTTCACTAAGCACAATGCTTCGGGAAGCGCCCGCCAATGGTTCATCGACAACTCCAAAGGGCAGTTCCTGCCTACGTTTGACGTATACGGCCCGGTAGAACTCTCTCAAAAGATGTCGTATTATGGCGGCAACGACTTCTACGGCAATGACGCCCATCCGGAGCTGATGGCCGTCGAGGCATGCCAACAGCTTGATGCCACGGTCGATTTCAGCCAGTATGACCGTGACGGCGACGGATACATCGACAATGTCTACATCATATATGCCGGACGCGGAGAGGCAAGCGGCGGCAGCGCCGATACCGTATGGCCGCACTCGTGGAACGTATCGTCGGCCGGTGTGGGTACATATCTTTTTGACGACAAGATGCTCGACCGCTACGCATGCAGCAACGAATGGGAGGGCGAGGCACCCGACGGAATCGGCACGTTCGTGCACGAGTTCAGCCATGTGCTCGGACTCCCCGACATATACCCCACAAGCTATACCGAGGCATTCACCCCGGGCGACTTCTGCGTGATGGACCACGGGAGCTACAACAACGACGGCCGCACCCCGCCCAACTACGGCATATTCGAGCGCAACGCTCTGGGATGGATGCGTCCGGCGCAGCTCACCGGCGAAACCGTGACCGACTATACCGTGCGCCCGATTGAAAGCATGGACGGATACGCCATAATGACCAACTGCGCCGACGAATTTTACCTGATAGAGAACCGCCAGCAGACCGGCTGGGACACCTACATACCGGGACACGGCATGCTCGTATGGCACATCGACTACAACTCGTCGGCATGGAGCAGCAACACCGTCAACAACGACAAGGACCACCAGTGCATCGACATCGTGGAGGCCGACGACATCAGGACAAAAGAGAGCCGTGGCGGCGACCCGTTCCCCGGCACGAAAAAGGTGACCGACTTCACACACCGCACACTCCCCTCCATGAAAACATGGGCCGGAATAGAGCTGAAGGTGCCGCTGCGCAACATACGCGAGGAGGAAGGCAACATCATATTCAACGGCGGCTATATACCGGTACCCGCTCCGGGCAAAATCACGGCATACGACGTGCCTGACAACGGCATATCGACGACATCGTTCGAAGCCGCATGGAGCAAGGACGCCAATACGGCATACTATCTGCTCAACGTATACAACGAGGAGCACCGTATAATCTGGAACCGCAAGAATGTAGGCGACACGGACCATGCCACCGTCACCGGGCTCAAACCCGACAATGTGTACTATTACACCGTGACGCCCTGCAACGAGGACGCCGACGGCGAGCCGTCGAACGAGGTAGCTGTACGCACTCTTCCGCCGACACTCGATTTCCTCAAGACCGCCGCGCTCGAAGCCACCGAGGTGGGTGACACATATTTCACTGCCAACTGGGAGCCTTTTGATGCCGCCACCGACTACATACTCAACGTATTCAAGCAGGAGACCACTCCGCTCAACGAGGTAAAAGCCGACTTTGCCGGCGGAGTGATGCCCAAAGGCTGGAAGACCAATGCCACAGGCACCGACGGGGCACTCACCTTCGACAAGAAAGGGTTCCTCCTGACAGGTTCATATCCCGAATCAATCAAGAAAGTCAGCTTCAGCCTATCCGTAGAGTCGCCGGCCGAGGGCGCGCAACTCAAGGTCATGGGTATGTCGCCCGGCAGCTATGCGTGGAAAGAGATTGAAATCATCGAACTTGACAAATTCGCCGGCCAGTCGTTTGTCACAAACGCGATTCCCGAGAATGTCAACAGCCTGTATCTGGAATATGTAGCCGCCGGCGAGTGTAAAATCGCTGTCGACGACCTCACGATAGTCTACGGCGGCACGGTGACATCGTCGTCAGCCCATGAGGTCTACACCAATTACAGCACCGGAGCCGTATCATCCATACATCTCACTGACCTCGAACCCGACACGCAATACGAATACAACGTGCAGGCTGTAAATGACACACACCATGCCCGCGTGTCGGACACAATCGTCGTGCGCACCCGCGAGCTGTCGGGAGTGGAAAATGTCGGCGCCGACGGAGGCGATGACACTCCCGCCGAATACTTCAACCTGCAGGGAATACGCATAGCGTCGCCGCGCTCCGGCGAGATATGCATCGAGCGCCGCGGCAACACAGCGCGCAAGATGATTGCAAAGTAAACCGAACAATATCATACCGAATCGCGGTTAGAAACCGCGGCTACTACACTGTTACGCCAATTAATGAGCATTAGTTAGTAGCCGCGGTTTCTAACCGCGGTTTGGTATGGTATATAATCAAGTGTTCTGGGCGGCGCGGTGGCGGCGTATTATCAGGTCGGTGAGGTAGACAGTGAAAAGGGGGAACATTATCATGCCCATTATCGACAGGACTACCGACAGGATTTTGCCGGCGACTGTCACGGGATAGATGGCTGACCCGAGTGTCGTGACCTGCGCCGACGCCCACCACAGTGCTTCCCAGTAGGAGGAGACCATGGCGTTGACAGGCTGCTCCCTTTCGAAGAATATCAGGGAGGCGAAGTACACGATAATCAGCAGGATGGTTATGTAGACGGCAAGTATGGATTTCAACTGGTTGCGGGTGAGGTAGTCGTAGATGATGGCGAGAGCGAGGGCGCCGCGTGCCAGCGGGACGAATCGTATGCAGTAGAGCACATCGGGGTTGACATGCAGATTGTACCGGTTGATAATTGAGAGATATGGTATCGAGAGAATAAGATAGTACCACCGGCGCCTGACGTATGCCATTCGTGAGCCGCGGGGTGTCAGCAACAGTTCGATGAAGAAGTCGGCAATGAAGACCATGCACACCACGAACTGGAATTTCATGTAAAACCTGTTGCGCAGAAAGTCGACCTTGTTGTATATGTCAATCGAGATGAACACTATCAGCGCTACCGACAGCGCGAGAATAATCCACCGCAGCGCGTCGAGCGTGCGGCGGCGCATTAGCTCGTCGCGTGCAGGCGTAAAGATACGCTTTACCATATCCGATATGTCATTAGGCCTGAGCATTTTCCCTGTCAGTTGAAACGTTATATAATTATAACCGCACGAGTGAAGGAAAAGTTCTGCCCGGGCGGTGTATGAATTTGACGCATCGTGTAGTTCCCGCCGATATAATTTTACGGGAAAAAGGGACTGCATGATGAATGACGGGAATATGGCAAAAGGGATTGACATCGAGGCGCTGAAAGCCGAGAACAGGCGTCGCAACGAAGCATTGAGAGTGAAATATGACCCGGTGAAGGGGACAGGGTGTCACGGTGAGCGCGTGAGGGTGGCGGCTCGGGAATGGAACGACGGGCAGGTATACATTCCCGCGGCGATGAAGCGCGACAAGCGGTACGCCACGGTCAGGACGAAGGAAGATTGGGTGAAGCTCCGTTGCCGTCATGACTTCGAATACTGGGCGACGAAGTGCGTGATTATTAAGGACAAGACGACGGGCGCCGACATTCCGTTCGTGCCCAACGCGCCGCAGCGCCGCGTGCTCGCCGCTCTCGAGGAGGACCGCGTGGCGGGAAAACCGTTGCGCATGATAATACTCAAGGCGCGCCAGTGGGGAGGGTCGACGCTGGTGCAGCTGTATATGGCATGGATACAGATAACGCAGAAAGAGAACTGGAATTCGCTCATCTGTGCGCACGTCAAGGACACGGCGGCGACGATACGCGGCATGTTCACCAAGATGCTTGACCGCTATCCGGCGGCCTACTGGGAGGGGGACACGGCGCCGGCGTTCAGGCCGTTCGAGCGCACATTGAACACGCGCGTGATACAGGGTCGGGGCTGCAAGGTGACACTCGGTTCGAGTGAGAACCAGGATGCGGTCAGGGGAAACGACTACTCGATGGCGCATCTGTCGGAGGTGGCGTTCTGGAAGGACACGGCGCTATCGTCGCCGGCCGAGTTCATCCGTGCGGTGTGCGGCGGCATCAACTCCACGCCTCTCACCATGATAGTGCTCGAGAGCACGGCCAACGGCATAGGCAACTATTTCCACAAGGAGTGGCTTCGCGCCAAAAAGGGGGAGAGCGACAAGCGGGCGGTGTTCGTGCCGTGGTACGAAATCGAGATTTACCGCCGTCATGTGGCCGACACCGCGGCGCTGTGGGAGAGTCTCGACGACTATGAGCGGGAGCTGTGGCGGCGCGGTCTGACTCTTGAGATGATACAGTGGTACCACGACAAACGCGCCGAATACCAGAGCGCCGAACAGATGCACGCCGAGTATCCGACCACCGACGAGGAGGCGTTCATAGCTACGGAGCAAAGCGTGTTCAATCCCGCCGAGGTGGAGGCGATGCGCGCCGGATGCAGCGACGCGTTCGAGAAAGGGGAACTTACGGGCGACGCCGGCACCGGGGAGGCGTCGCTCGACAATCTCCGCTTCGTGGAGTCGCCGCAAGGGTGCATGAAGGTGTGGACGCGTCCCGAGACATGGCGCAGCGAACGCCGCTACGTGGTAGGGGTGGACGTGGGCGGACGCTCGCTGACGAGCGACTGGTCGGTGATTGTGGTGATTGACCGCTGCGGGGGCGATGACGGCCATACGCCGGAGGTGGCGGCACAATGGCGCGGGCACTGCGACCACGACATACTGGCATGGAAGGCGGTGCAGGCGGGACGGCTGTGGGGAAACGCTCTGGTGGTGTTCGAGAGCAATACGTTTGAGAGCGAGAACATAGAGGGCGACCCCGGGCTTTACATTCTCTCGCAGGTAAAGCGCTACTACCCCAACATCTATCACCGCCGCACCGACGAGGGGACGGGGAAGAAAATCGGATTTCACACCAACCGCGCCACCAAGTCAATGATAATCAACGGGCTCATAGCCAAGGTACGCGAGCATGCCTACATAGAGCGCGACGAAGGCGCCCTCAACGAACTGCTCACCTACCAGGTGAAAAACAACGGCAGCTACGGGGCGCAGGAGGGCTGCCACGACGACATGCTTATGGCACGTGCCATAGCGCTGCACGTGGCGTCGGGAATGCCTTCGCCCTGCGACGACGGCAACGAGGAGGGATATTATGGCAAATTCTGGTAGCGCGAGCTGATTTTTTTAGTATATTTGTGAATGATGATTTGTAGCTATTGTAGCTACTTTAGCTAAGATAGCTATTGTAGCTAAAATAGCTATCTTAGCTGATTGCGATTATTACCTTCAAAAACTACGACTATGATACAGAATTTTGACTACCAGACGCCTACGCGTGTCATTTTCGGCAAGGGCGTTATCGGGCAGTTGCCCGCCGTGATGAAACCGCTCGGACGCCGCGTGCTCCTTGCCTACGGCGGAGGAAGCATAAAGCGCATCGGCCTCTATGACAAGGTGAAAGAACTGCTTAAGGATTTCGAGATAACCGAACTGTCGGGCATAGAGCCGAACCCGAAATATGACCCCTCGGTGCTCGAAGGGGTGCGTCTGTGCAAGGAGAATGACATCGACGTGATACTGTCGGTGGGCGGCGGCAGCGTGCTCGACTGCTGCAAGGCGATATCCACCGGTGCCAAATATGAGGGCGAACCCTGGGACCTCATCATTGGAAAAGTCAAGGCTACCGATGCGGTTCCCATCGTCGACATCATGACTCTCGCCGCCACAGGGAGCGAATACGATGCCGGAGGCGTGATTTCGCGCACCGAGACCAACGACAAAGTGGCATATCACGACGAGCTGCTTTACCCCGTATGCTCTTTCCTCGACCCGACCTACACGTTCTCGGTCAATGCCAAGCACACCGCGGCCGGCGTGGCCGACGCCATCAACCACGTGTTCGAGCAATATTTCTGCTCCGACCACAACATTGTGGCCGACGGCTTCTGCGTGACCCTGCTGCGCACACTGATGCACTATGCCCCGATAGCTATCGCGCATCCCGACGACTATGAGGCGCGTGCCGAGATAATGTATGCCTGCATGTACGGCTGCAACGGTATTCTCGCCCTCGGCAACAGTATGTCGGGGTGGCCCATGCATGCCATAGAGCATGCGCTTTCGGCCTACTACGACATAACCCACGGCGAAGGTCTCGCCATCATCACGCCGCGGTGGATGCGCCATATACTCAGCGAACGCACTATGGTGCGGTTCGTAAGCCTCGGCGTCAACCTCTACGGCATTGACCGCACTCTCCCCGACCGCGAGATTGCCGAGCAGACAATCGAACGCACCTATCGCTTCTTCGAGTCAATCGGGCTGCCGATGCACCTACGCGAAGTAGGCATCGACGAAAGCCGCCTGCGCGAAATGGCCGTGCATGCCAAGGAAAAAGACCTCTCAGCCGGCGAGCAGTATGTCGACCTGACAGCCGACGACATCACCGCCATACTCACCGACTCGCTGTAAAGGCGCACTCAGGTGTGAAAATCCGGACAGCACGAATGCACGGTCGATACCGTGCTTCTCAATATGATATGATTCGCCAACGCAGAGCCGAAGGCTCTGCGCTTTTTTTATGGTATAATAACAGATTTTACTACCGTTATATAACATAAACGACCGCTCGGGGCGGTCGCTATTAAAAATTTTTTAACTTCAATTTAAAATCCCTGTCTGTTGCGAGGGAGTAATTCGCGCAGGCATCACGCCTGCATTGCTTTAATAAATCGCAGCTGTAGTATTGATGTACCATTCAACTGCTTTTTTGATCATCTTTTTCATAGTTGAACAAACTTTAAAACAATCCTTTTTTACCTATTCTCAATCAAGCGGCCGTTGCCGGCGCACACTCGATTTTTTCTTCCGGAACAACCGCCTGAATGGTGGCATCCCCTAAATTGTGTGCTATTGAAATACAGTGCAAAGATAGGCACTTTTTCAAAAGCCTGCAATAAAACAATGTTCTTTAACATAAAATTGTTCAATTATTCTTTCCGTTTTTTGACTATATTTGCCTTTTTATAACCATTATCAGCTATTTACAAATGTAAATATTTTGGTTAAATTTGTTACATAAAGGTTACGGAATTTGGAAAAGTTAATGCATTATGTGTGGTCGAACAGGTTATTCCCGCAGAATAACCTTGCTACAACCGACGGAAAACGGCTGCAGATCATTAATCCCGGCGTCATCAACAACGATGCCGGCCCCGATTTCTTTAACGCTGCCGTGATGATTGACGGCGATACATGGGTAGGAAATGTCGAAATCCATGTGCGCGCCTCCGACTGGCACCGTCACCGCCACACCGACGACCCCGCCTACCGCAACGTGATACTCCACGTGGTCGACAATGACGACATGCCGATATACCGCGCATCGGGCGAGGCGATACCGCAGTTTGTCATGAAATGCGACCCGACGCTCAACGCCACATTCCACTCTCTTGCCGACTTCTCCCCCGATACCCTCCCCTGCGTCCACGCCATAAGCCGGATACCGCGCATCTACCTTACCGACTGGCTTACGGCGCTCGGCTACGAACGTCTGCACGACAAAGCCGACCGCATATCGCACATAGTGGCCGACAGCGCCGGCGACTGGAACGAGGCGGCCTACATAACCATGGCACGCGCACTCGGATTCGGCACCAACGCCGAACCGTTCGAACGCCTCGCACGTGCCACCCCGTTGCGCATACTGCGCCGTCATGCCGACGACCGTCTCATCATCGAGTCGATACTGCTCGGACAGGCGGGACTGCTACCGCCACATGAAGGCTCGGAGTCATATAAAGAACGTGTGATGGCCGAATACGCATTTTTCGCCGCCAAATTCGGTATCAAGGCGCCGGAATGCCTCGGCTGGAAATTCTCCCGCACACGTCCGCAGAACTCCCCCTACAGGCGCATATCCTATCTTGCCGGACTGATATGCGGGCATCGCGACTTCACTGCGCGCATGCTCTCAATTGAAAATGCCGCCGAAGCATACTCGATATTGGGCGCCGACAACGCAACCGCAAATGCCACCGCACTGTCGCAGGCATCGATAAACCTCCTTATCATCAACGCCGTAATACCGCTCGCCTACGCATACGCCAACTACAACGGCGACTATACCCGTGCACGCGACATCGCCGAGATGCTCCACGAACTCCGGCCGGAAAGCAACCGCTTCACCACCATGTTCGCCGCCGCCGGCATCTCCATCACCTCGGCATTCATATCGCAGGCAATAGTACAGCTCCGCCGCGAATACTGCGAAAAGCGCAAATGCCTCTACTGCCGCATCGGCCACCGCCACCTGAGCGCCTGCTCCCTCCGCAAATAACAGCAAAAACAAATCCGGATATTTGGGGATTCTGTGACATGCTCTTTGGTAAAATCAGGTTTTGCAACCGTTGCGGTTTGGTAAAATTGGGTTTTGCAACAGCCTTATTCCCTTAAGAAATCCATGTAGTTATGTATGTCAGTTAATTTTTAAGGGGTACTTTTTAATAATTTTAAAAAAAACTTTGTTTAATAATCATTTTTTACTTATTTTCGTTGAATTTATTAGTATCCATGAAATTCGTAAAACCCTGATAACACAACTAACATTTTACAACCCCATAATCCTATGAGTTATCTCAAATTTGACAAAAACCTGATGATTAATCTCGAGCAGTCGCTTCGCAAGGAGATGCTGCGTACCAACCGCGCCGGAGCGTACCATTGCTCCACGGTGGTAGGCTGCAACACCCGCAAGCAGCACGGTCTGCTCGTCATTCCGATGCCGGGACGCGAGGAGTACAGTCCTCATGTGCTGCTGTCATCGCTCGACGAGACCGTGATACAGCACGGAGCGCCTTTCAATCTCGGGCTTCACCGTTATCGCGGCGGCATATACAGCCCCAACGGGCACAAGTATATACGCGAGTTTGACTGCGAGACAGTGCCACGCACCACTTACCGTGTGGGCGGCGTGATTCTGACAAAAGAAATGGTATTCATTTCGGAAGAAAACCGAATACTGATACGTTACACCCTCGTCGACGCACATTCTCCGACAACGTTGCAGTTCCGGCCGTTCCTGGCATTCCGCGAGGCCAACGAACTGTGTGTGGCCAACGGCAATATCAACGGCACCATGACGCCGGTGACCAACGGCGTGAGCTGTTCACTCTACAACGGCTACCCGCAGCTGTGCATGCAGCTGTCGAGAAAACCGGAATGGGTCGACGACCCTCACTGGTACAACGGCATCGAATACATAAAGGACCTCGAGAGGGGAGTGCCCTACTGCGAGGACCTTTACGTACCCGGTTATTTCCAGGTCAATATCAAGAAAGGGGAGTCGATAATCTTCTCGGCCGGTATTTCCGAAATAAATCCGCGGCAGCTCGCCTCATTATATGAGAAAGAACTGGCATCGCGCACGCGGCGCACGTCGTTCTTCAACTGCCTGAAGAATGCCGCCAAGCAGTTCTATTTCAAGGAGGGCGACCGCCACTATATGCTGTCGGGCTACCCCTGGGGCACAATCATAGCGCGCAACACTCTGATGTCGCTCCCGGGCAATACCCTCGCCATCGACCACCGCAAGGACTTCGAGGAGATAATGGACACGATGGCACATGAGCTGACCCACTATATGAACAGCGGCAAGCCGTCGGCCAAAATCCATGGCATCGACATGCCCGACATACCGCTGTGGGCCGTATGGACGGTGCAGCAATACGCCAAGAGCGTATCCATGACCGAGGCGACGGCCCGCTACGAGGCTCTCGTGACCAATCTGCTTGATTTTATCCTCGACAACAATTATTCCAATCTCCGTGTCGATGAAAACGGACTCGTCGTTACCGACGGCCGCCGCAAGGCTGTGTCGTGGATGAATTCGGCTACCGACCGCGGCCCCGTGATACCCCGTTCGGGCTATCTGGTGGAATTCAATGCGCTGTGGTACAACGCGCTCATGTTCGGCGTGCAGATGCTTGAGGACAAGCCTGAGCTTACATCAGTATCCGACCGCTGGAAAGCTACCGCCGAGATGATGAAGCAGCCGTTCATCGACATGTTCCTCAACGAGTCGGGCTATCTCTACGACTATGTCAACGGCTCTTTCGCCGACCCGTCGGTGCGTCCCAACATGGCGATTGCCATCGGACTGGACAACTCGCCCCTCGACCGTCGCCAGCGCAAAGGCGTGCTCGACGTTGTCACCCGCGAGTTGCTCACACCCAAGGGACTCCGCACACTGTCGCCCCGCAGCTACGGCTACCGTCCGACATACGTGGGTAATCCCTACGAGCGTGAGATTACGATGCACAACGGCCCGGCGCGTCCGTGGCTCATCGGTTTCTATGCCGACGCCTACCTGCGCGTGTTCGGCATGAGCGGCGTGTCATACATCGACCGTATGCTCATCGGCTTCGAGGACGAGATGACCAACGGCTGTATCGGTTCGCTGTCGCAGCTTTACGACGGCAACCCGCCCTACGACGGACGCGGCGCCATATCCCACGCGACCAACGTGGCCGAGGTGCTGCGCACGCTCCGCACACTTAAACGACTGAACGCCTGACAACAACCCACTTAACATAATATCACATCATGAAAGCATTAATGTTCGGGTGGGAATTTCCACCTCACATCTTAGGAGGCTTGGGCACTGCAAGCTACGGACTCACCAAAGGCATGTGGGAGTGCGGCGACATGGACATAACTTTCGTCATCCCCAAACCTTACGGCGACGAGGACAAGAGCTTCGCCAAGATAATAGGCGCGTCGCAAGTGCCTGTGGCATGGCGCGACGTCAGCCGCGACTACGTCGAGAGCCGTATCGGCAAGGTCATGGACCCCGACGAGTATTTCCGTCTCCGCGACAAAATATATGCCGACTTCAACTATATGCGTACCAACGACCTGGGCTGCATAGAGTTCTCCGGCCGTTACCCCGACAATCTTCTCGAGGAAATCAACAATTACTCCATAATGGCGGGCGTGATAGCGCGTGCCGAGGATTTCGACATCATTCACTCCCACGACTGGCTGACATATCCTGCCGGCATACATGCCAAGCAGGTGACAGGCAAGCCGCTCGTCATTCACGTCCACGCCACCGACTACGACCGTTCGCGCGGCAACGTCAACCCCACGGTGTTCGGCATAGAGCGCGACGGGATGCTCCGCGCCGACCATATCATCACCGTGTCGGAGCTTACGCGCCGCACCGTGATTGACAAATACGGCATCGACCCGGCCAAGGTGACCACGGTGCACAATGCCGTGGTACCGCTGAGCGAGGAGCTGCTCAATGTCGAAGTCAGCCGCCCGAAGGAGAAGGTAGTCACCTTCCTCGGACGCATCACCATGCAGAAAGGTCCCGAATACTTCGTCGAGACTGCCGCAAAGGTGCTCAAACTCGACCATAACGTACGCTTCGTAATGGCCGGTTCGGGCGACATGATGGACAAGATGATTGACCTTGCCGCACGCCGCGGCATAGCCGACCACTTCCATTTCCCCGGTTTCCAGAAAGGGAAAGAGGTATACCAGATGCTCAAGGCATCCGACGTATATATGATGCCGTCGGTGTCGGAGCCGTTCGGCATATCGCCTCTCGAGGCGATGCAGATGGGCGTTCCCTCCATCATATCGAAGCAGTCGGGCTGCGCCGAAATACTCCATAACGTCATCAAGACCGACTACTGGGACGTCGACGCCATGGCCGATGCGGTCTACTCAATCTGCAACTATCCCGCCATGTACAACCAGCTGCGCGAGGACGGTATGGCCGAAGTGGCGCAGATCACGTGGGACAAGGCCGGACGCAAGGTAATCGACATCTACAACAAAGTGCTCGGCCGCACCTGACCCGCAACCTGAAGCGGTTCCACTGAAACCGCAACTCCCCCACTGAAAAGGTCATCAGCTGCCTTAAGGACTTTAAAGACCTTAGAGACCTTAGAGACCTTATAATAGCTTCCTAAAGACCTTAAAATTATTCATTACTAACACCAACCAATACTAAATAAAGATATGAAAGCCATCTGCTTCTATTTTCAGATACATCAGCCGTTCCGTCTGAAACGCTACCGCTTTTTCGACATCGGCAACGACCACTACTATTACGATGACTTTGCCAACGACGACATAATCACCCGTATAGCCCATACATCATATATCCCCGCCGCCGAGTCGCTTCTGCGCATGATTGAGGAGAGCGGACGCAAGTTCAAGTGCGCCATCTCTGTGTCGGGCGTGGCTCTCGAGCAGATTGAGGTGTATGTGCCCGAACTGCTCGACCTCCTGAAGAAACTCGTTTCGACAGGCTGTGTCGAAATCCTTGCCGAGACCTACGCGCACTCGCTGTCGTCGCTCGCCGACCCGGAGGAATTTGCCAACCAGGTGAAAGTGCACGACGAGAAGGTACATGAGCTTTTCGGCGTGCATCCCAAGGTGTTGCGCAATACCGAGCTTATCTATTGCGACGACCTCGCCCCGCAGATACTCGCCATGGGCTACAAGGGGGTAATCACCGAAGGTGCCAAGCATATACTCGGCTGGAAATCGCCTAACTACGTCTATGCCGCCGCTTCGGCGCCCAAACTGAAGATGCTGCTGAAAAACGACAAGCTCTCCGACGACATTACTTTCCGTTTCTCCAATACCAACTGGAGCGAATATCCTCTTACCGCCGACAAATATATCGGCTGGATTGCCGACACTCCGCAGGAGGAGCAGATATTCAACCTGTTCATGACCATGGAGACGTTCGGCCAGCTGCAGAACCGCGATTCAGGCATATTCCAGTTCCTCGAGGCGCTTCCACGCTTCGCCGCCGAACGAGGCATCGAGTTCATCACACCCACCGAAGCCGTATCCAAAATCAAGGCCGTGGCTGAGCTGGGCGTACCCTTCCCGATGTCGTGGGCCGATGAGGCGCGTGACACTTCGGCGTGGCTCGGCAACCAGCTCCAGAAAGAGGCGTTCGACAAACTTTATTCAGTGTCGGAGCGCGTACGCCTGTGCGACGACCGCCGTCTGAAGCAGGACTGGTACTATCTCCAGGCCTCCGACCACTTCTTCTACATGTCGACAAAGCATCAGGCCGACGGCGAAATCCACTCGCTCTACTCACCCTACGACTCGCCCTATCAGGCGTTCACCAACTACATGAACGTGCTCGCCGACTTCATAGTGCGCGTGGAGGAGCAGTACCCGTTGTCGATTGAAAACGAGGAACTCAACGCCCTCCTTACCACAATCCGCAACCAGGCGCGCGAAATCGAAACGCTCAACAAAGAGGTAAGCTCCATGCGCCTCAACATAGAGCACTACAACGAGGAGCACGCCCTCCGCGAAGGCAAGGAAAAAACCCCGGCCAAGGATACAGCCGAAACTCCCGCACCCAAAAAGCGTACAAGGAAACCGAAAGCCGAGACTGATGCCCCTGCCATGGAGCAAAAACCTAAAAAAGCATCCAAACCCCGCGCCAAAAAGGCGGAACAGCCCTCGGAAAAGGAGAAATAATTCAAGCATCTGAAAATATGCTCACAGCATGAATGCGCATTGCCGCAATCCTTATTGCCGCGATGCGCATTCTTTAATTCAAGTCATTGTTAATTTTATTCTGTGCCGGATACCATTAAATATTACAAAAGCATTCGATGGCTCGGTATGTTTGTTTTTTGAAGAAGATGAGTACAAGACTTACTAAAAAGGCGAAAGAAACGTTCGAGTGCATAAAGCGGATTGACGAGAACGGAAATGAATGGTGGTCATCGCGTGAGCTTGCGAGAGCGCTTACGTATACGGACTATCGTAATTTCCTCGAAGTCATGAGAAAAGCATGGGATTCCTGTAGAAATAGCAACCAAAACCCCAATCATCATTTCGTTAAGATCAACGAAATGATACAGATAGGTAAAACCGCTGAAAGAGAGGTAGAAACATGGCTGATGAGCCGCTATGTATGTTATCTTGCCGTGCAGAACGCGGATCCGTCTAAACCAATTGTAGCACAGGCTCAGACATATTTTGCTATCCAGACGCGCCGGGCGGAAAAACTTCTTGACGACCCATTCACGGAGGAGGAAGAAAAGAGACTTATGCTCCGTAGCGAAATGAAGAAGCATAATACGCGCCTCGCAAGTGCTGCAAAAGAGGCTGGAGTTGTTACCAACAAGGATTATGGCGTATTTCAGAATGCCGGCTATAAGGGGCTTTATGGAGGACTTGATCAAGATGATATACATAAACGAAAAGGCCTTAAGGAGAATCAGCGTATACTTGATCACATGGGAAGCACGGAACTTGCGGCGAACCTTTTCCGAGCTACGCAGACTGAGGATAAATTGAGGCGTGATAAAATACAAGGGAAAATCGCTGCCAATCGAACACACTTTGAAGTAGGGCAGAAGGTCAGAGAGACTATCAGGGAACTGGGAGGAACCATGCCAGAGGATTTGCCAACTACAGAAAGTATCAAGAGATTGGAGAGCAAACAGAAACGACTCATAGATAAAGAATCCTCAAAAGATACCGAATAGTCAGGTAGAATGCACTAATACTTTTTCCATGAGGATAGGTATTTAGTCCATGCCGGTAATAAGAAGATATTGCAAAACTAAACATTCCGCGGTTAAAAACCGCGGCTACTACGCAAATGCATGCTGATAATCAGCATCGTAGTAGCCGCGGTTTTTAACCGCGGTCTGATAAAATCGGGGTGAAAACCCTCTTATTTTAATCTTTCCCCGGAGGGTGCCGGATTACTTGTCGACTTTGACGCAGGTTGCTGCTTCAAGTTTCTGTTGCACGGCGGCGTCGAGTACGGCCATTGCCACGAGGTTGACGATGTCGCGTACGGGGGTGTCGACGTTGATGAAGTGAACGGGCTTGTTCAATCCCATCTGGATCGGGCCTATGGCTTCGCCTACGCCCATCTCGAGGAGCATGCGGTAGGCTGTCGAGGCGGCTGAAAGGTTGGGGAACACGAGGGTATTGACCTTTTTGCCTTTGAGGCGGGTGAAGGGGAAGGTTGCGTCGCGGAGTTCCTGGTTGAGGGCGTAGTTGAGGGTCATCTCGCCGTCGATGGGAAGCTCGGGGTACATGGCCTGCATGCGGTCTACGACGTTGTGCACCTTCACTGACTCGGGCATCGAGCTTGAACCGAAGTTGCTGAACGAAATCATGGCGATATTCGGGTCGTGGGAGAAGAATTCCACCGAGTTGCGTGCCAGACGGGCGATGTCGAACAGCGTATCCTCGTCGGTGGCCTGGTTGATGGCGGTGTCGGCGATGAAGAGTATGCCTTTCTGCGTGTCGACGATATGGAGCGAAGCGAAGTGCTTGTAGCACGGACGAATGCCGATTACCTCCTTGGCGATTTCGCCGGGGAGAGGATTGGACGAGTATGTGCCGCAGATGATTGCGTCGGCCAGACGCTCCTCTACCATCATCATGCCGAAGTAGTTGCGGTCGAACATGTTTTCGAGCGCTTCGGGGTAGGTGACGCCCTGACGCTGGCGCTTCTGCGCGAGTTTGAGAGCGAACTCGTGGCGTCGGTCGGCCTCGCGGTCGTGGCGCGGGTTGACTATCTCGATGCCTTCGAGGCTTATGCCGAGACGTTTGGCGCGTTTTTCAATCATCTCTTCGTTGCCCAGGAGTATCGGCGTACAGATGCCGATGCGCATTGCCGTAGAGGCGGCGCGGAGCATCGAGTCGGTATTGCCTTCGGAGAATATGACGCGTTTGGGGTTGGCTTTGGCCGCGTCGGTGAAACGGCGCGACAGCTGGTTGTCGACACCCATGAGCGAGCGGAGCTTGACGTCGTATTCCTCCCAGTTGGTGATGGGACGGCGTGCCACGCCCGATTCCATCGCGCCGCGTGCCACGGCAGGTGCCACGGTGGTGAGCAGACGCGGGTCAAGCGGCTTGGGGAGGATATAATCGCGGCCGAACTTGAGGTTGGTCATGCCGTAGGCGGCGTTGACTACCGACGGTACGGGCTGCTTGGCGAGTTCGGCGATGGCGCGCACGGCTGCCAGTTTCATCTCCTCGTTGATCTGTGTCGCTCCCGAATCGAGGGCGCCGCGGAATATGTAGGGGAAGCCGAGCACGTTGTTTATCTGGTTGGGATAGTCGGAACGTCCGGTTGCGAAAATCAGGTCGGGACGCGATGCTATTGCCTTGTCGTAGGAGATTTCGGGGTCGGGGTTGGCGAGGGCGAACACGATGGGACGCTCGGCCATTGACTGAACCATTTCGGTGGTCACGACATCCTTAACCGACAGGCCGAGGAATACGTCGGCGCCCACCATAGCTTCGGCCAATGTCTCGATGTCGCGGTCGGTGGCAAATTCGGCTTTCTGCGGCGACAGATTGGGGCGCTTGCGGTTGATTACGCCTTTTGAGTCGCACATTACGATATTGGCGGGATTGACGCCGAGGGCCACATAGAGGCGGGTGCAGCTTACGGCAGCCGCGCCGGCACCGTTGACCACGAGGCGTATTTCGCCGATTTTCTTATTCTGGAGTTCGAGAGCGTTGAGGAGGCCGGCGGCCGAGATTATGGCGGTGCCGTGCTGGTCGTCGTGCATCACGGGTATGTTGCATTCCTCCTTCAGACGGCGCTCGATTTCGAAGCACTCGGGAGCCTTGATGTCCTCGAGGTTGATGCCGCCGAATGTCGGCGCTATCGCTTTCACCACCTGGATGAATTTTTCGGGATCTTTCTCGTTGACTTCGATATCGAAGCAGTCGATACCGGCAAATATCTTGAACAGCAAGCCTTTGCCCTCCATCACCGGTTTGCCGGCGAGAGCGCCTATATCGCCTAAGCCGAGCACTGCGGTACCGTTGGAAATCACGGCCACGAGATTGCCCTTGTTGGTGTATTCGTAGGCGTCCTGCGGGTGTTGCTCAATCTCCAGGCAGGGGAATGCCACGCCGGGCGAATAGGCCAGTGCGAGGTCGTTCTGCGAGGAGTAGGGTTTGGTGGGGACTACCTCCGTCTTTCCGGGGCGCGGATAGCGGTGATAGTCCAATGCGGCTTCTTTCAAATTGTTTGACATAATCTTTCTACCTTAAGTAACTGTTTAAAATTATTTTATATTAACCGTTCTCATTATTTTAATATTCTGCCGGAGTCTTTTTCGTCGCTTTCCATCTCGTCATCAGTCATGTAGCTCGCTACACTCCTTCTTCCTCACTGGAAATCGCCTGAAAAATCCTCTCGCCATAATATTAAAATAATTTTGAACAGTTACTTAAAATTATTTATTTCCGGCCCGCGGCATGGTTGCCGTGACGGCCTCTTTTGTTTGATAACTTGTTGATGTCCGCTACGCGGCTGGAGGCGGTGTCAGAACGGCGCATAGACCAGCGGCACGCCTGACCCCGGGGAGTAGAGGTACAGATAGCCGTCGCGTATCAGCCACGTGAAGCGCCATGTCTCGCCCATATTGAAGTATACGTATAGATTGTTGTTGAATGTCTCCCATGTGAAGTAATACGTCGAGTTGCCGGCGTAATCCTCTATGTAATATACTCCTGTGCCATCGCTATAAAAGGTGTACTCGTTATAGTCCACGCCCGGAGGGTCGACGATGGTCCAGCTTCCTTCAAGGGGAGAGTACCAGTAGTCGTCGTCATCGTCGCACGATGTCATGAACATTGCTGCAAACATTACCAGCAGAAGCGATAGTGAGAAATTGCGCATACGGTCAGATTATAATTTGATAAGATATTTTGCAAAAATACAATATTTTTTCTTTATAAATGTCGTTAATTTAAATAAAATTGTGACAAATATCTACTTTTTAGGTAAATTTAGTAAAATGAACGTATTTTTTTGCCCGTTGGCCCGGTAATGCCGCTTTCATATCAGGTGCACGACGGTGATGCAGCGGTTGTCTTCCGGGCGGATATGGCAGCGGAACGTGGCGCCTGCGGCGGCTGCCGTCGCCTCCAGCGGAAAATCGTGGCCAGAGAGCGATTCGGATGTTGCCGCCGTGACTGACAGGATGTCTATGCCGTCGCGCAGTGAGAGTCCGGGTGTGCCGGCGGCCTTGTAGACGGCTTCCTTGACGGTCCACGCACTTAACAACATGTCATGCCCGATAAATGTTGCCTCGCGTGTGTTGATGAATTTCGGCGCGACGCGGGCGAGTTTGTCGGAAACGTCCTCGATGTCGATGCCGAAATGCTGGGTGATGGCTCCCAATGCTATGCATGCCCCGCTGCGGCAGTGCGACAGGGATATGCCTGTGGCGGGAGCCTGATTGTCTTCCACTTTCAGGAACGGCGCGCCGGATTCGTGGTGCCCGAGGGAGGCGCCGGTTATATGGGAAAAACTCTTGTGATTGCGCCCCGCATGGTTTAGCAGGGTATAGATGAGTGCTCGCTCGCGCCGCTGCTTTTCGTTGCGGCACTGCTCCACGTCGGCGTTCTGGGCATCGGAAAAGCCGGCGATGCGTATGTCATCGTAGTTTCCCGTAATAATGACTATGCCGTCGATATGATATTCGTGCAGGCTCATCGGTGCATGGTTTTAAGGGCGTGGAGGATGTCGCGCCGCAGCATGTTCACTACCGGGGCTATTGAGTCGGCGGTGACCGGCGAAGCGTCCCTGACGAATGCCGCGCCGCTGACTACAAAAGCGTTGCCATCGGTGGCCACGAACTGTACGGGAGTCGAGATGTCGCCACGGCTCACGAACAGCTTGTTCTCAAATCCGCCGGGCGAGTCAAATTCAAGCAGCTCGGCGTCGGAGGCGCCGAGGTTGAGCCGCACGCGCTCCATGCGGTTGGCGATTACGTCGGCCACGGTTGTCCTGTCGACGGGTGTCACGGTGAAGAATATCGTGGAGTTGAATTTGGGATATGCGGCGTCGACAAACTGTGAATTGCCGTCGTCGGATGTGCGCAGCGTCACGATGGCCGCTTCGTTGACGGCTATGTGCATGGTGGTTGTCCCGGCATTGATGTCAGTATACGCGGAGTCGGGAATTTCGATACGCGGATAGGCTTGGCGGCGCGGCACGGGTGTGACGTTGCCGGTGTCCTTTCCCGGTTCGTGGTTGCCCGAGCAGCCGGCAGCGGCTCCCGCTATGAGTGTCAGCAATATCAGGCGGATTATGAGCGGCATCAGATATATTCGTAATTTTGGGTTATTGTCGTGTGATAGCCCGTGAGTGGGGTCATGTGGTCTGCACCTCGTTCATCACCTTTACGCGCACGTTGGTGATGCGGTGGTGCTCGATGTCGAGTATGAGGAAGCGGCAGCGCCCGTAGACGAGCGGCTCTTTCTCCTTCGGGAAATCGCCCTTGATGGCGAGCAGCATTCCCGCGAGCGTCTCGCAGTCTTCGGTGACGTCGGCGTATTCCTCCTCGTCGAGGCCGGTGACACGGAAGAAGTCGTTGAGCAGCGTGCGCCCCTCGAATATATAGGTGTCGTCGGGCAGACGCTTGTAGGTCTTCTCCTCCTCGTCGTACTCATCGTTGATGTCGCCTACAATCTCTTCGAGCACATCCTCGAGCGTCACGATGCCCTGAGTGCCTCCGAACTCGTCGATTACGATGGCAAGGTGTATCTTCATCTTGCGGAAGTCCTCGAGGAGGTCGTCGATTGAGCGCGATTCGGGCACGAAATACGGCTTTCGTATGAGTTTCTGCCACTGGAATTCCTTATCTTCCTTGCCTATGTAGGGGAGGAGGTCGCGGGCATAGAGCACACCTCGTATGTTGTCCTGCGTGTCCTCATAGACCGGCAGGCGCGCGTAGCCCGACTGAAGCACCACGTCCATCACTTTGTCGAAGTCCCAGGTGATGTCGATGTCGGTGATGTCGACGCGCGGAGTCATAACCTCGGAGGCGGTAGTGTCGCCGAAACGGAGTATCTCCTTGAGCATGTCGCGGTCGGCTCCGCTTTTCATGTCGGTGATTTCGAGCGCCTTTTCAAGTTCGTCGGTCGAGATGTTGTCATGCTTTTTAGTCACCACACGATTGACGATGCCCGAGCTCTTTACGAGTATCGACGAGAGGGAATGGAACAGTTTCATCAGGAATGTCACACCTCCGATTGCTTTCGTAGCCCACGCGAGCGGATTCTGCTTGGCGAGCAGTTTCGGGAAAATCTCGCCGAAAAGGAGTATGAGGAATGTGAGGATTACAGTCTGGAGCACGAAACTCAGCACGGCCGACATGCCCGAGAACACAGGGCCGAGGGCGAAGTTGCAGAGCACGACTATGGTGACATTTACAAGGTTGTTGGCTATTAGGATTGTAGCGAGCAGGCGTTCGGGCTGCTCGATGACATCGCGTATGCGGTCGCCGGTGCGGCTGTCGTCAAGGCATTCGTCGTCGGCGTCGAGCGAGAAAAATGCTATTTCACTGCCCGACACGAAGCCGGATACAAACAGGCAGAGTATACCGAATGCGAGCGCCACTATCTGCGCCGCTCCGAATCCGGATATATCCGCTAAAATGCTACATAAGGTTTGGGTAGCAGGAAAAGGGTCTACGTCCAAAATAAATTGCTGTTGGTTAATAATATCGGTTCACGACAGATTGTGTGCAGGTCGTGAACCATTGACTTCCGCAAAGATACAAAAATTTGTCTATCCATAAAACTAAATTATCCCCTAACCGTCTAAATTTCGTTTTAAAACCAGACACTATGTAGTATAATGGTTGACCCCATGACCGGCAGCTCGCAAGAAATATCGAAAAATATCGATAAAATAATTGTCATTCTTAATAAACAGCGAGGGACGTGATAAATCTTCAGAGATATCGCGTCCCTCGTTGTTCATTATTTAATAACGAAACAGTTAGTTCAGTTTGTTTCGTTGAACCGTTTAAAATATCTTCGGATGTGCTCTAACTGAACTTTGGATATGTCGTAAAACTTAAGAGACTGAACAACATTCTTAAGTCCGAATTCAGGTATTAATTTGCCGAATGATACATTCATGAATAACGAGGGTAGAGCATCTACACCGTCAAAATTAAGTTTGATGGTTCCTTCAGTCTGCATGATTGGCCGAGCCAACTCGTATAATTTAGCTCCCCCTTCAGGGAAAGAACCGTTGACTAATAAATCTTTTATATAAATATAATCGTTCATAACTATTACCAATCAAAATCGTTTAACAAATCGCTTTCTCCTATAATCTCTTCGTTTTCAAGTTCGGAAATATCGTATTCGAAATGAATTAATGTCCCTTTAAAACAAAGAGGCTGGTATAATGTTTTTTCTATCCTTGAACACGTCCCGTCAGGAGCAATTTTTTCTCCTACTATGAACAATTCATCTTCACTTAATATTTTTAACCTGTCATATTTTCCCGGTAATGAAGAAATTACATCGTCCAGCCCTTTGCCTGCATTATGTTGGCTTGATTTCGCGGATACGCCGGGTTTTGTAGCCCACTGTACATAACCGCATCCTTCGGCTGGTGTTATGCCGGCTCGTTTCAGACATGTCGGAATTCCTATTCCGAAATCGCAGAATGCAATTTTAATCTTACCTATCTTCTCGTCAAAATGTATATAGGAATATGCTATGCCGTTTGCATCGGCATGATCCGCTACATTTGCATAAAGCTCATTCAAGGCATTGGTGAATGCAGATAAGTCCTTCCCCTTAAAATATGAACGCTTAAGATATGCAGACAGAGAATGGCTGTAACCGAAGGTTTGCTCGTTGTCAACTTTCCAGAGATTAAAAATTGAAAGCTGGGACGCACCGATGTGCGGCGCATCTGAAAAATATTGCTCAAGATGCAAATCTTCGCGTAAAAAATTCTCCACACTTTCGCCTGCTCTTAATGTAACCTTACGGGAAGGCGAGATATAGCTCGCAAGCAAACATGCCAGTGTGACAATGTGTATGGGCTGAAGATATTGCAGGTCAATCTCATCGGAGAATGTGAACTGAATATTGTCAGTCGGACTGATATTCTCCAACCTGCACCGTATGGCTGATATCCGGGCCACCCAATCATAGGGTGACTGGCACCTTTCGATATATTCGTATCTTGTCATCGTATCCGGTCGGTTTAGATTGTCTGTCTGCAAGTTTTTATATCCGCAAAATTAGTATTTTTTTTCTGAGAGTCAAACTTTAAGCCGTCTAAACTAAAAACTTACTCGTTTTTTATGGATTGAAGGGCGGCGCTATGGGAATCAGCTTGAATGGAATTGCGGCTTTTTCCCCGGGGCGATAGTTAAATTAAATTTATAAATTGTAATTCAGGTTGTTATTTTTGGCAATTGGAGGTAAATGATTAAATTTGCGTGTTTAAAACAGGATTTAATATGAAAATAGCGCTTATCGGCCATGGAAAGATGGGCCGGATGATTGAGAATATAGCTCGCCGGAGGGGGCATGAGATAGTAGCGATAATAGATGTCGACAATCAGGATGATTTTGACTCGGAGGGATTTCTTTCTGCCGATGTGGCGATTGAGTTTACAGTGCCCGCTACGGCTGTCGCCAACTATGAGCGTGCTTTCGAGCGCGGCATTCCGGTGGTGTCGGGAACTACGGCATGGGGTTCGGTCGACGACCTGCGCCCGATGATTGAGAAATATGACGCCACATTCTTCTGGACCTCCAATTTCAGCGTGGGTGTGAACATATTCTTCGCGGTCAACCGTTATCTCGCCCGCATCATGAACCATTTCACCCAGTATCAGCCTTCGATGCTCGAAATCCATCATATCCACAAACTCGACCATCCGAGCGGCACAGCCAAGACTCTCGCCGAGGGAATAATCGACGAGACTGCCCGCATCGACCGCTGGGCCGAGGAACCGGCAGGTGACGATACGCTCGTCATCGACCACCGCCGCGAGGGTGAAGTGCCGGGCACGCATATCATTAACTGGAAATCGCCGGTCGACACCATCACAATCAGCCATGAGGCCAATTCGCGCGAGGGTTTTGCGCTGGGCGCCGTAATCGCCGCCGAGTACACCAAGGGACGCCACGGCATTCTCACGATGGACCAGCTTATGGGCGACCTTCTCAAATAAGATATATTCTGCAATGGAAAAAAACAAAACCAATAATGTCGGCCCGGCATCATCCAAAGGGTTTGCCGGCAAGGTAAAGGAGTTCACGGCCAAAATCGGGCCGAGCCTGCGGGCACGCACGTCGGGCATAAAGACAACGCGCTGGGTGCGCTTCGGCATCGTAGCCGCCCTGTGGATCGCATTCACCATATGGATGCAGACATGGTGGCTTTTCATAGTGCTTTTCCTCCTTTTCGACATCTATATCACCGGATATATCCCTTTCACATGGTGGAAACGGAGCAAGAACAAGACGGTCAGGACCGTCATGGCATGGGTCGACGCGCTTGTATATGCACTGATTTTAGTATATTTCGTGTTCAACTTTATCGGACAGAACTATACGATACCTTCGTCATCGCTTGAGAAGACGCTCCTCACGGGCGACTATCTTTTTGTCAACAAGCTGACCTACGGCCCCCGCGTGCCGATGACGCCGATACACTTCCCCCTCGTACACAACACGCTCCCTATCCTCAACTGCAACAGCTATCTTGAATGGCCCCACGTCAAATACCATCGTCTCAAAGGGTTGCGCAGCGTAGAGAGCGGCGACATCGTCGTATTCAATTTCCCCGCCGGCGACACTGTCATGTCAAAGATGCCCAATCCCGACTATTACCAGCTCGTGGCGATGAACGGTTATGACGCCGTCAACAACAACGAGGCCGTCTTCGGCAAGAAGATAACCCGTCCCGTCGACCGCCGCGAGAACTATGTCAAGCGTGCCGTTGGCCTACCCGGCGAGCGTCTGAAGATAGTTGACGGCGAAGTATATATCAATGGCAAAAAGCAGGCTATACCCCGTGACGCGCAGTTCGCCTACTATGTGATTACCGACGGCACCCGTCTGCCCGAAAGCTTCTTTGAGGAGCTGGAGATTGCCAAAGACGACCGCATATCGCTTGCGGTGCCCGACGGATATGCGCCCGTCTACCGCCTGCCGCTCACGTACAGTATGCTCGCGCAGGTGCAGTCAAATCCACATGTCGTTCAGGTCGAACGCGAAACGGCCGACAACGACCCCCTGCGCATCTTCCCGTTCGAGCTTTCGGCACGTGAAGGGTGGACGCGCTCCGATTTCGGCGGCGAGAACGGCATCCTTATTCCCAAAAAGGGTATGACCGTCAAACTCGACCACGACAACTGGCTCCTCTACGAGCGCGCCATACGCGTGTATGAGGACAATCCTACCGCCGAGTGGAAAGAGGGTAAAGTGTATATCGACGGCAAACCTGCCGACACCTACACATTCGCCATGGACTACTACTTCATGATGGGTGACAATCGCGACAATTCCCTCGACTCCCGCTATTGGGGATTCGTTCCCGAGGACCATATCGTGGGCACTCCCGTGGGCGTCATCATCTCGTTTGATAAGGACAAATCGATTTTCGACGGCAAAATACGCTGGAACAGAATATTCCGCGATGCCAATCCCGATAAATGAGGCGGTTCGGACATATTGAAGCCCGGTTGACATTGCCGTTGCGCTATTTCGGCACGGTGGACTACTATGCGGCGATGGGCGCCTGCGCCATTGTGACGGTCGACGACACGGCCCGCTACGACAAACGGCAGAAAGGCACCCACCGCATGGACATCGTCGACACCCACGGCCTCAAATCGCTGACAGTGCCCGTAAGCCGTCCCGACAACGTCGTCGGACCGTTGCGCTGGAGCGACATCGCCGTGTCGCGTCACGGACAGTGGTGGCATGTCGTATCCGAAACCCTCGCCTCGGCCTACGGTCGCACACCATTCTTTGAATTCTATATCGACCGTCTCCGCCCGTTCTTCTCATCCTCGACCCCCGACATCTATCCCGACGTGGCGACCCTCTGCCGCGAAGCTGACACCGCCGTCCGCGCAATCCTCGGCCTCGACAACGACATCACCTACGCCTCTCAATCCACCGTCTGCCCCACATCCGCCGCGTCTCCGGCAATAATCCAACCCGACCTGCCTGTCCAACCCATAGAATACTATCAGGTGCGTCACGACAAATTCGGCTTCCTTCCCCACCTGAGCGTCCTCGACCTCATCTTCAACATGGGCCCCGAATCCCCCCTCATTCTCCGGAAGATGATAGGAAATCTATGATTGTATCGTAAATAAGAATAGTTGTCCTAAAATTTAGGACATAAATCGATATGGTGTCCTAAATTTGGGGACAACTATGGCCTATCAACGGAATCTCTTGTGATTACAAATCGTCCAATGGCTTTGGACGGATATTATAGATTCAAAAGCCAGCGCCATGCGGGGACGACATGAATATTGCGTCCGTCGGGGGTAGATAATTCCATATATGTATCGGCAGTGATGATATACAGGCTGTTGCAGCCGGTTGCGTCGGATGCTTCTACGAGACCGTTGATTTCACGTGTGCGCGTTTCTTCGTCATCAATGTTCCAGCTCACCTGTATTAACTGACTGATTTCAATACCGCGCTGTACTACAAAATCACATTCTCCGTTTCCCGAAAAATAGAAAATCTTATCCATTGGCGACAACATGCGGTAAAGTTGCAGCAAAACCGTATTTTCTAATTTTTTACCATTGTCATTGCTCTGCGGCAGAAGTACAGCGTCACGCATTCCGTTGTCAATGCAGTAGTATTTTGGTAATGAATTCTCGGTCTTCTGTAGCGAACGGCTGTAATTCGGTATTCTGATAAACAGGAATATATTGCAGGCATAATCGACCCAGTCATAAAGGGTATCTTTTGATATCTTCAGCCCGCGCGACTTTATGTCGCCATGTATTCCGCGGATTGATGTCAGTTTGGTCAGATTAGACATTATTCTTTTAAGGAAATACCTTAAAACTTCTATATTGGATATTTCATAATGTTCGGCCAAATCTTTCAGTAGCATTGTGTCGAAGTATGATTGTAGGGTCTTTGCTTTCCTGATAGGATTTTCCGTAAGTACAACTTCGGGAAATCCGCCTTCGTCGTTGTAATCGAGGAAAGCATTTCTGATTTTTGCGAGATTATGTTCAAGGAGATTGTCTGTGTCAATGTTTTTGAATCTGCAATACTCGCGAAACGACAACGGGAATGTCTCTTCCTCCTCAGGCCAGCCTCGAAGTGCAGTTTTGAGTTCTGTGCTCAGCATTGAAGCGTTGCTGCCGCTAATGTATATATTTTTGGTATAGTGTTTGTATAATCGCATGACGAAGTATTCCCACCCGTCGATCAGCTGTATTTCGTCGAAAAACATATACACGTCGCTCATTTTAATTTCGGGATACATTTCCATGTATGCCTCGATTATCATATTGAGTTCGTCCGAGGTCATCTGTACAAGACGTTCATCGTCAAAACTTACCCACAGGAAACGCTCGCGCGCCACTCCTTCGCGTAAAAGATCGTTTATTACGATTTCCATGCGTGACGACTTGCCGCATCTGCGTACACCGGGTATGATGACAATTTTTCCTTCGCCTACAGGCAGCGGTTTTTCTCGTGGCAGCAGGTCTGTCGGGAACTCGGCCTGACGCATCGCTATCTGAGATTTGATATACAATTTATCCATGTGTCCTTTGTTTTGGGACAAATATACTGATTTTTGTCCTAAAATTTAAGACATATACGAGAAAATTTTGAAAATTGTATCCAATTTCCCGGTATGCTATAGTGTAAATGGGGGTTTGTGAAAGTTAAAAACAGGGACGTACCGTAGGTACTACAATTTGCCGGTAGCGTTGCACTGGCCTCCTATACGTCGCGTAAACGGTGCGTGAAAAAACGATGGATAAAAATTTTTGCATAAATGGTTGATATGTATGAATAAATTTTTAACTTTGCAGTAATTCCGTGTGGGGCAAAGCGTTGCCCTAATGCGGAAGGACATTTTGATAACAGAGCGTTTATCAGTACTGATTCTTGATTGTTGGAAATTCTCGCAAAATTTCATTCTCTGTCAAGGATAGAGCAGCGGTAGATGCCCGTGAATATGTGATATCTTACTTTCGGCACAGTATTCCAAGAGGAATATGGCCGGACGTATTGACTTCATATACGAGCGTGGGCTTCTGCGTTGCCGTCCGACAGAGAAAGGCAATGCGAGAAGCCTCCAACAGAAAGACGGTAACAGATACAGATTCCTGCGCTTTTTCGTGTAATAACAAATGCCAACGAGAGGATGACCGCGGCTATAGATTGTCTATGAATAATAAATATTCATTATTAAGTGCTGTGGCTATTATCATTTTATGTATATGTCTGAGTGCATGTAACGGTAAGCCCAAGATTTTAAAATCTGAACAAATGGATATACATGGACAGACTTTTGTGCTTGCCGAATATGAGGACGGCTACAAAGGTGTGTTGCTCAATGGTGAAGACATTCTCTATGGCAAATATGATACGCTTCAATATGTAAATTACGCTGATGAATTGCCGGGACTGTTTGTGGCGAAATTTTCTGACGGAATCGTCGGTATTGCCAATGAACAAGGTAGGCGTACACCTGATAATGAGTATTTGTCCGCGAATGTTCAGGCGGTATATGAGACTGCATGCGAAGGGAATAAATTCTCGAACACACTGGTGATATTGAAATCCAAAAACGGTATGTGCAATATAGCCCGCGTCAGCGATCTGAAACCTTTTTTCAATGGAGGATATAAAGACGTGGCAATCAAGTCGAATTGTTATAAAAATAATTCGAATGAATACAAATCACTGTCATATATAGAATTGACGGACGATTCAGGCATGAAAGCATATTGTTCTGTTGATGGATCAGTTATATCGCCTTTTTTAGATTTTGATTCAAGTCTAATCAAGTCTACTGAATCGCCGTATAGTAACTGTGAGTATAATAAGATTCATGAACCATATATCAGTATTTCTAAAAATTCGCAATATGGGGTGATTGAAATGGACGGAACCGTTGCTGTGCCTGTATCTTATGTAAAAGTTTTCCCCGATTTAAACGGTTATAAGGCCGGTACTATTAACTTCTATTGGATTGCAGAAGCCCCGGATGGAACACAAGCTTTATATTATAAAGGCGAGGTCATAATACCCTCCGGCACTTTTGATAGTGTTGGTATAATGTATGATCAGGATGGACAGGACAAATATCCTTGGATTAGTGCGCATTTGGATATAGAGGGCGGCTGGTGCCGTGCCGTATATTCAATTGAAGGTGAAGAGGTCATCCCGCCGCTAAAAAATTGTAGCATAAAACATAAAAATGGTAAGTTTATGGTTTTCAGTTATGATGATCATAGACGAAAGCACTATGATGAGGGTTATTCATGGGAGGAGCTTCTGGAAATGTATTCAGAGCCTTATTCAAAGACCAAGCATAGGAAATATGAGGTCACAGGTTATCAGTCATCTGAATCATCGGCAAAAAAATCACATGACTCTCCGGCCGGCAATGATATAAGTTACGGGTCATATCAGGAATGGGTTCCTTGCTATGAATGTAACGGTTCAGGAAAATGTCGTTATTGTAGTGGCGACGGGTGGGATTTTGTTACAAATTCCAGTGGGGAAATAATATCAAGTCAGAAGTGTATCGTTTGTTATGGCTCCGGTACGTGTCAGGCATGCTCCGGCAATAGAGGTCATTATGAAACAAGTTTCAGACAGAGATAGGATGCTTGTTTACCAATAAATCCGACGGATAAGCTAATTTCAATAATATTACATGCATAAAAAAACTAAAACATGCGATTCAAATTAATTTTAACATTACTGTTATCATGTATTGTGACATGTGCCAAGGCCGAAGATGCCTTTACTCACATGGCTGTTCATTTTAATAATGATGAGCAGATAAAGTTTGCATTGGCCGAGATACCGATGCTATCATTATGCTGACCGCGACACGAATGAAACTTATAGCAGAACTACTTTTAGCTATGATGGCGATACTTTGATATTTTATAAAGAAAATGGAGATACTCAATATTGGAATGTATCTGTCTTAACCGAGCATAATCTATCAATCGTGGCATCTGATGGTTTTACATATAATTTCATAAGATGACAAGAATTCATACAGTTAAAGATTTTGGTGGTTAGCAATCGAATTGAGCTAAAATGCTGAAATCAGATTGCACTGATAAAATAATTAAGCGTCGCAAAACTTAATTTTCCGCGGTAAAGAAACCGCGGCTACTACGCTGGACAGCCGGCAGTCTATGTAGTAGCCGCGGTTTTTCATTATTGTGTACTTTGTAAATCGATGGCGTTGCAGAACTGCAATACGATACGTCATCTTGTAAGGCTGATTATCAGCCATTTGACGGCAGCTCCGGGGAGCAGCCCTACATCATGTAGCAGTAAACTCAGTTCTGCGACAGTCTATTAGTGTTATTGATATGTTTGGGAAGTCCCCCGGGTAAGGGCGCGGTCAGAAGACGATGCGGGTGCTACCTGTGGGGATATCGGTGGGGGTGGGGGTGCCGTCGGCGTCGGTGAGGGTTTCGGGGTCGCCGGGGGTGGAGGTTTTTTTGTGGGATTTTTTGATTTCCTCCACTACGCGGCGGTCGCGCGACGATGTCGGCAGATTTTCGAATTTCTCTATTATCGAGTCGTCGTTGAGCTGGTCGGGGGTGAGGATTATGTATTTCTGTGCCTCGGGCGAACGCACTATTGTCTCGGTCTTGTCCTTGCCGTAGAGGGCTGCGAGGCGTTCGGTCGGGTCGGCGGGCTTGTCGATGGGTTCGCGGAGTATTACAGGCTCGTTTTTCTCGATGTCGGCGGCTTTTTTCACCTTTTCGGCGACGGGTTTTTCGGCTTTCTCCTTCTGCGTGGCGAAACCGGCGGCAAGTATGGTGATTTTGACCTTGTTGCCGAGCGAGCTGTCCTTAGCCAGACCCCAGATGATGTCGACGTTGGGGTTGATGTCGGATACGAATTCCGAAATCTCGCTCGCTTCCTTCATGAGGAATTCCTGGTCGCCCTCGGGGTTGAAGTAGATGTTGAACAGCAGACGCTGCGAACCGAAGATGTCGCGGTCCTTGAGCAGCGGCGAGTTGAGGGCGTCGTTGATGGCCTTGGTGACGCGGTGCTCCCCTTCGCCGTAGCCTATGGATATGACGGCTGCCCCACCGTTGCGCAGCGTGGTGTCGACGTCGTTGAAGTCGATGTTGATGACGGTGTTGGAGTTGGTTATCATCTCCGAGATGCCGCGGGCCGCTATGGTCAGCGTGTCGTCGGCCTTGCCGAACGCGTTGATGAAGTTGAGTTCGGGGTATATCTCGGTCAGCCGCTCGTTGTTGATGACAAGGAGCGCGTCGACATATTTGCTCATCTCCTCGGCGCCTTCAAGCGCCTTGAGTATCTTTTTCTGACCCTCGAAGAGGAACGGAATGGTGACGATGCCTATGGTGAGCATGCCGTGTTCGCGGGCTATGCGTGCCACCACGGGGGCTGCGCCGGTGCCGGTGCCTCCGCCCATGCCGGCGGTGATGAACACCATCTTGGTGTTGTCGGTGAACAGGTCGGCTATATTCTCCTCGCTGTCGAGAGCGGCCTGGCGTGCTACCGAAGGTACGTTGCCGGCGCCGAGTCCTGTTTCGCCAATCAGCAGTTTGTTGGGCACGGAAGAGTTTTTGAGCGCCTGCTCGTCGGTGTTGCACACCCAGAACGATACGTTCTCGATGTTCTGGTTGTACATGTGCTGCACGGCGTTGTTGCCGCCGCCGCCCACGCCGATTACCTTTATGATGCTGCTCTTGGTGGCCTGCGGAATGAATTCTGATGATTGTGATATATCTTCGATTGTCATGATTGACTTATTTTACTGGTGCTGAATAAAATGATTGGGGACGCGCAACGGCTGATATGACCGGGTTATTCCTCCTCCTCTTCGTCGAAGCGGTCGGACTCGTCATCGCGGAATGTCTTGGATAACATTTCTTTTATGCGCGAAATGATCGGATTGGGCTCGCGCGGCGGTTTCGGCGGTTTCGGCGGACGTACGGGGCCACCTTTGGGCTTGTCGATAAAGTCATCAGCAAGGACATCATCGTCATCGTCCATACCGACACGTATTTTTTTCGGGTCATTGTCATCATCGTCGTATCCCTTTCCGTAAGTGCCGCCTGTGTCGTGCCCCGGCTCTGGATATTCTATACGTGCTACCGGCGACAGGCAGTCCATGGGATTGCGCTCGGCGGCGGCAATCAGCAGCGCCACGACGTCGGTGATGTCGTCGGCCGATATGGAGGTGTCGGATATGCGTATGTTGCGCGGAGTGTTGCCGGTGCGCACCTTCATGTTGCTTTGCGATGCTATCATGTCGCCGAGGCCTTTGAGACGCGCGCCGCCGCCCACGGTGACAATGCCTGAGGGGAGGTCGGCCGGTGTCAGGCCGGCATATTCGATGTTGGCTATCACGTTGGCTACGATTTCGCCGGCGCGGGCCGATATGTAGCTGTTGAGTTCGGGCTGCTCGATGGAGTGCTGTCCGGCATGGCGTGTTCCGTCGCCTGCGGGGACGATGCCGATGGAGCGCTTGATGCTTTCGGCGTGCTGCTCGAGGTGATTGAGCGACACGAGGTCGCGGGTGATGTTGCGCGAGCCCATCGGGAGCGTCGCCATGTAGCGGAGTACGCCCTTCTTGTAGATGATTATGGTCGTTGTCTCGCAGCCGAAATCCACGAACATGCAGCCTAACTGCTTCTCGTCGGGAGTGAGCACCATGTTGGCCTGCGCAAGGGCGCTGACTATGTAGCCGTTGACCTGGAGGCTGAGACGCTCGAACACGCGGTTGAGATTGTTCTTTATGGCCGGTACGCCCTCGATGAGGCTGAATGTGCCTTTGATGGAGCGTCCGATGCGTCCCACGGGGTTGAGCGTAGACTCGTTGTCGACGAGGAATTCGTAGGGGAGCAGTTCGTATATCTCCTTGTCGCCGTGGCCTACGGTGGTGATGAGCCCTTTGAGCCGTTCTACGGACGATGAGTCAATCTCCGTGTCGACCTCGAAGCGTGATGTCTCCGTGGCAAGCGACGCGCCGATGGTGCATCCGCTCAGACCTACGTATACCCCGGCAATCTTGCGTGGCTGGATAGCGCGGGCGTTCTCCAACTTGCGGCAGATGCTGTCGACTTTGGTGCTTACATCCTCCACGTTCTTGACGTGCCCGTAGCGCACGCTGTCGCTGACGTGCTCGTCCTGCACGGCTAAGATGTTGAGTGCTCCTGTCGGGTCGATTGAAGCAAGCGCCCCGCGTATCTTGGAGCTTCCGATTTCGATGGCTACGATATACTTGTCGTCCATAAATAGGCTTGAATTGGTGTTAAATGATTTTCGGCTTTATATCGGCGACATTTACGCTGTCGCGCTGGTTGATGATTTCGATGTCGATATCTTCATCCTCAAAACTGAGGTCGTCATCGTCGATTACGTTTTTGCGAAGTCTGCCCGGCACTATCTTTCCTATCACCTGGTTGGCGAACTTCACCGATATTGTGTCGTAATAGTTCCATCCCTTGACATCGAGCACCTGATTGTAGAATGCGAAAAGACGGGTCATCTTGTCGTCGATGTTGCTGCCGTCGCCGATGTTGACGATATGGCCGCTGACAGCCGGCACGATGAAGATGTCTCCGCCACGGTCGACTTTCAATGCAGAAACGAGTTGTGACCACATTTTGTTCTCGGCGATACGGTCGAGAAGCGGGATTATTTCTTCGGCGTTGGCGAGGGAGTCGTTGTCGGTGATGATGACGGGCACGTCAATCTGGTAGCGTGCCGATGCCTGCAGGTGCTTTCCGGCACGGTTGATGTAGTATGAGCCGCGGTTGTCGAACACGCGCGCCACCGGCACCATCGGTACCACGTCGATGGCTATCATGTCGTTGGCGAGGCGGCGGCAGTTCACGTTCTCTATGATGCTGAGCGCGCCCAGACGGCGTTCCATCTCCCGGAGATTGTAGGAAGCGGCCGCAGTGGAGTCGGCCGACGCCACAATGCCGCCGAGCTCATGGTCGATGTCGTCGGGTGTCACGAACGGCGACATGGCGTTTTGCGACACACTGATTCTGACGCCGTTGCAGGGCGCTTCGGCCGCCATACCCTGCGACGTGGCGAGGGCTATCACCAGATACAGAGTGAGCATCAGTGACAGCAGACAGAGTGTTATACCGCGCTTCGTGAGCATAATTTACTGATAGATAATTGCTTATTTTATTGACTCGATTATTTCGGGGATAAAGGTGTTGATGTCACCTGCCCCAACTGTCAATAAGATGTCAAAATTAATATTTTTTATTGTCTTTGTCAATAGCTGTTTGCTAATCAAATGCTTTTCTTTGCAAGAAATTTTGTCAAAAATGATTTTTGACGTCACGCCGGGTATCGGTTCCTCGCGTGCGGGGTAGATGTCGAGCAGCACTACCTCGTCGGCAAGCGACAGGGCCTCGGCGAACTGGGCGGCAAAATCACGTGTGCGCGTGTAGAGATGGGGCTGGAACGCCACGGTCAGCCTGCGGTCGGGATAGAGCGCCTTGACCGAAGATATCGAAGCCTTGAGTTCGTCGGGATGGTGGGCGTAGTCGTCGATTATGACGCGGCCATGCTCCCCTTTCTCCCTGAGATGGAATTCAAACCGTCGTTTCGGTCCCATGAACGATGCTATGGCCGTGCGCAGGTCATCGGGAGTGACGTCGCCGGTGAGCAGTGTGGCTGCCGCGGCTGCGATGGAATTCTCAATGTTGATTTCCACCGGAACGCCGAGTTCGATGTCGGCCAATTTCCCTTCGGGAAGTATGTCACGCGGCACGATGAGGTCGTAGACGATGGTGCCGTTGCCGCGGCGTATGTTGGCGGCGTGGAAGTCGCCCTCGTCGCGCGAGTAGGTGTATGTCGTCACGCCTGCCGGTGCGTCGGGACGGAATTTAAGTCCGGTATGCACTATCAGCTTGCCGTCGGGGTGAATTAGTTGCGTGAAGCGGGTGAAGCTTTCGAGATAGGCCTCCTCCGTGCCGTAGATGTCGAGATGGTCGGGGTCGGTGGCTGTGACGACAGCGATGTAGGGGGACAGATGATGAAACGAACGGTCGTATTCGTCAGCCTCGATGACCGAGTAGGGCGACGAGGCGTCGAGCAGGAAATTGCTGTTGTAGTTGCGGAGCACGCCGCCGAGGAAGGCGTTGCAGCCCGCCTTTGAGGTATGCAGTATATGCGCGGCCATTGACGATGTGGTGGTCTTGCCGTGGGTGCCTGCGAAGCATATCCCCTTGCTGCGGCGTGTGACTTCGCCGAGCACTACGGCCCTTTTCACCACTTTGAATCCTTTGTCGCGAAACCATCGCAGCTGCGGCATAGTGTCGGGAACGGCCGGAGTGTAGACCACGAGCGTATTGGCAGGGTCGCGGTAGAGCGCCGGAACGGCGTCGGCGCTTTCGTCGAATGTTATGTCGATACCCTCGGCCATGAGGCTGTCGGTCAGTTCGGTAGGCGTGCGGTCATATCCGGCCACATTGTCGCCCTGCGATTTGAAATAGCGTTCGAGAGCGGCCATGCCTATGCCTCCGGCGCCTATGAAATATATATTGTCCATTGTAGATTCGTGTTGTTAAAAATATGGTTACCGCGTATGGCGGCTTTAAATCAGTAGGGACGCACGATCTGTGCGTCCACAGGATATTTGGCTGATTATCGGACGCACAGACCGTGCGTCCCTACATTACTGATAATTATCCCTTGTTGCAGAGGGCGTAGATATGGTCGACGATGCGTTCGTCGGAGTGCTCCTGCGCCATCGCCCTTACGTTTTTGCCGAGTGATGCCAGCCGCTCCCTGTCGGCGAGCAGTGAGGTTACGGTGTCGGCAAGCGATGCCGTAGCGTCGGCGTCGAGTATCATCACCGCCGCGTCGCGGTCGGCGAGTGCCTGAGCGTTCTTTCGCTGATGGTCTTCGGCCACGTTGGGCGACGGTATGAGCACAGCGGGAGTACCCACAATCTGAAGCTCGGATATGGTGCTTGCTCCGGCACGCGATACGATGAGGTCGGCGGCGCGGTACACAAGGTCCATGCGGCTGACGAATGCCATAGCCTGCACACCCTCTTTGCCTTCGGCGGCGGGAATGCACGAGTCGGCGTAGTATTTGCCGGTCTGCCACAATATCTGCGCCCCGGCAGCCGTGATACGATCCATCGAGGCTTTCACCGCCTCGTTGACGGTACGTGCGCCGAGCGAACCTCCCACAACCGCCACAAGCGGCTTTTCGGGGTCAAAACCGAGCTGTCGTTTTGCCTCGGCTTTGTCGACAGTGCATGTCGTGATGGCCTCACGCACCGGATTGCCTGTCATGACGATACGGTCGGCGGGGAAGAAGCGCTCCATATTGTCGTAGGCCACGCAGATGCATCCCGCTTTCTTGCCGAGATGCTTGTTGGTGACACCTGCGTAGGAATTCTGCTCCTGGATGAGGGTGGGTATATTCAGTTTCTGCGCCATCATCAGCGTGGGCCCCGAGGCGTATCCGCCTACACCCACCACGATGTCGGCACCGAAATCGCGTATGATTTTTTTAGCCTTGCGGCGGCTTTTCATGAGCTTCCACAGCACCTTGAAGTTGCGCCACAGGCGTTTGCGGTCGAAGCCCATCACCTCCAGGCCTTCTATATCGTAGCCCGCGGCGGGTACGCGCTCCATCTCCATGCGCCCCTTGGCTCCCACAAAGAGTATTTTTATATCGGGGTCGCGCCGGCGCAACGCGTTGGCTATGGACAGGGCAGGGAAGATGTGGCCTCCCGTGCCGCCGCCGCTTATTATTACCTTCTTTACACTCATAATTATATCCTGTTTTGCAGTGTGTCTGCTATATTTTATTTTTTCAATTGCATCGGGTTGACGGCATCAAGTTCGGCCGGAAGGTCGGTGTCGGTTCTGGCGGCCTTCTTGCGTCCGGCGGTCGATGCGTACCGGCTTATGCTTATCATGATGCCGAATGCGAGCGACGTGATAAGCATCGACGTGCCACCCTTCGAAATCATGGGGAGAGGCTGACCCGATACCGGGAACACTCCCGTGTTGATTGCCATGTGGAATAGCGCCTGGAACACTATCATCACCGCCATGCCCATGACGAGCATCGACGGGAACGCCCTGTCGCACCGGCTCGCTATGACGCCGGCCCGTCCCAACAGCGACAGGTAGACGAGGAGCAGGAACAGTCCGCCCACCAGCCCGAGGTCTTCGACGACAATCGAATAGATGTAGTCGGAAAAAGCGAGCGGCAGACGCGCCGTCTCGCGCGAGTTGCCGGGCAATACACCGGTGACGCCGCCGTTGGCCTGCGCCATGTAGGCGTACATCTCCTGACGGTTATATGCCGTGATTTCCTGGTCGTAAAGTGGTATGGAGTCATTCCAGCGGCTTATGCGGCTTGCCCAAGTGCCCTGTCGGCCGATGGTCGCCTTATTGCCCTGCGCATCGGTACCTGTTTCGGTTATTGTTGTAACATCTTTGACCTCCTCATTCATCTTATGATAGAGCGCCGCCCCGCCGGCAAGTCCGTAGAACAGCAGTACCAGCCCGAATTTCTTCCACTGTATGCCGCCGATAAGCATCATCGAAAGACTTATGCCCATCAGTAGCAGCGTGTTGGTCAGTCCTTGCGAGAACAGCAGCAACGAGAATATGCACACGAATACGCAGCACCATATCACACCTTTGGTTGTTACGCCGTGCGGCTCCTGGTTGCGCGACATGATGTAGGCTATGACGAGCACGGCCGACATCTTGAGCATCTCCGACGGCTGCAGCTGTATGCCGAGCAGCGACATGCTTCGTGAGGCTCCGTTGATGACCTGTCCGTTGAGCAGCACGTAGATCATCAGCAATATACTGACACCCACGAACCACGGGGTAAGTATGACGAAATATTTCAGTTTGACGCGCGACACGCCTATGCATATCACGATGCCTAACACCAGCATCATCAGGTGGCGCAGCAGCGGGCCGAATATATTGCCCGAACTGACCTCGCGCGACGATGCGCTGTAAAGTTCGACAACCGAGATGAGGCACAGCGCCACATAAAAGGCGATGAGATATTTGTCGGGGCGCGGGCGCGGCGCGGCGGCAGCGTCGGTCGCGGCAGGCTTATTGCCGGTGTCGGCGGTCACTGTTGCGTCGGCCGACGCCGGTTGTGTGGCGGGCGCGCCGGCGGCGCGAAGCATTTCATCAAGTTCTGACATAGAGGTGTTTTCCTATTCGGGTGTTGCAAATACCAAATTGTAGGGACGCACGGTCTGTGCGTCCATAAAATATTTTGGCTGATTGTCGGACGCACGAGCCGTGCGTCCCTACATCACGAGTCGAAATTTTGCAGTTTTGCAATATCCCAATTAAATATTATTTCCTATTTAAAGCTTTTACCCGTTCCTTGAACTGGCGGCCGCGGTCCTCGTAGCTCTTGAAGAGGTCGAAGCTCGCGCAGCAGGGCGACAGCAGCACCGTGTCGCCGTCGACGGCTATGTCACGGCATGCGGCTACCGCGTCGTCGATTGAATGCGTGTCGATGACCCTGACACCGCGCTTGCCGAAGAAGTCGACAATCTTGGCGTTGTCCTTGCCCATAGCCACGATGGCCTTGACCTTTTCATCGACGAGGTCGGCTATCTCGCTGTAATCGTTGCCCTTGTCCTTGCCGCCGAGTATAAGCACGGTATTCTTTCCCATGCTCTCGAGCGCGTACCAGCATGAATTTACGTTGGTGGCCTTTGAGTCGTTGATATAGCGCACGCCGTCAACCGTGTCGACATATTCCAGGCGGTGCTCCACTCCCTCGAAATCGCTGAGCGAGCGGCGTATGTCATCCTTCTTTATATCGAGGAGGCAGGCGGAGAGGCCGGCGGCCATCGAGTTGAATAGATTGTGCAGTCCGTTGAGGGCGAGGTCGGCGCGGGGCATCGATACCTTCTCGTCGGGAGTGTCGAGAATGAGGCGGTCATCGGCGTCGATGTACGATGCGCTCCCTTCCTCCTGATGCTCGGAGAATGGGAAAATGCGCGCTTCGGTGGCGACATGCTCGAGCTGAGCCTTGATGACGGGGTCGTCCTCCCAGAATATGAATGCGTCATCGCCGGTAAGGTTCTGCAGAATGCGGAACTTGGCGTCCACATAGTTCTGGAACTTATAGTCGTAGCGGTCGAGGTGGTCGGGCGTGATGTTCATTATCACGGCTATGTTGGCATGGAAACGGTACATGTTTTCGAGCTGGAAGGAGCTAAGCTCGATTACATAGACGTCATGCTTGTCGTTGGCTACCTGCAGCGCGAGGCTCTGTCCCACGTTGCCCGCCAGGCCCACGTTGATGCCGGCGTTCTTGAGTATATGGTAGGTGAGCAGGGTAGTGGTGGTCTTGCCGTTTGAGCCGGTGATACACACCATCTTGGCGTCGGTGTAGCGTCCGGCGAACTCGATTTCCGATATTACGGGAATGTTTTTGGAAACAATCTTCTTGACAATGGGAGCCGTGGGCGGTATGCCGGGGCTTTTGACCACTTCGTCGGCATTGATGATGAGCGGTTCGGTGTGTGCGCCGCTCTCGAACGGAATACCGTTATCCCTGAGCATTTCCACGTAGCGGGGAGCTATTTCCCCCGAGTCGCTCAGAAAAACGTCCATACCGAGTTTTTTGCCGAGGATTGCGGCTCCGACGCCGCTTTCTCCTCCTCCAAGTATTACTAATCTCATATATGATATGTTTTAGTTGTATTCTATATCTGTGTGTGCCGGATAGCCGGTTGGAATGATTCTGACCCGTAGCTTATCGCAGTTTGAGCGAAACGAATGTCAGCGCCGCCAGTATGATGCATATAATCCAGAAGCGCACCACGATTTTCGATTCCGGCACTGCGGCGTGCGGGCGCTGTATGATGGCGTCGATGCTTCCGTCGCCCGGTTTCTGATAGTGGTGGTGGAGCGGTGTCATCTTGAACATGCGGCGCGTGCGGCCCGTGCAGCGGCGTGTGATTTTGCATGTGAGCACCTGCACTATCACCGAAAGGTCCTCGATGTAGAAGAGCAGGCAGAGCAGCGGGAGCAGGAACTCCTTGTGTATGAGGATAGCGAACACGGCTATGATGCCGCCGAGAGTCAGACTGCCCGTATCACCCATGAACACCTGCGCCGGGAAGGCATTGTACCACAGGAAGCCTATAAGCGCCCCGATGAACGCCGACATGTACACCACCATCTCCTCCGAGCCGGGTATGTACATTATGTTGAGGTAGGATGAATAGATCACACTGCCTCCGAGATAGGCCATGGCGGCGAGCGCCACGCCTATGATTGCCGAGCAGCCGGTAGTCAGTCCGTCGAGCCCGTCCATGAGGTTGGCACCGTTGGAAGTGGCCGTGATTATGAATATCGTGACGAGGATAAACAGTATCCACCCTCCCGTCTCTGCATGGTCGCCGAGCCATTGCGTCAGGTCGCTGTACTCGAAGTTGTGCTCCTTGACAAACGGTATCGTGGTCTGTGTCGACTTGATGTCGTTGCCTTCGTAGGTGATGTCGACGATATGGTCTGTGTCGACGCTGCGTACCTCGTGGTTTTCGCGTATCACGATGTCGGGGCTGAGATACATTGTCAGGCCCACGCTCAGACCGAGTCCCACCTGGCCGACTATCTTGAACTTGCCTTTGAGGCCGTCCTTGTTGTGCTTCTTGATTTTCATGAAATCGTCGAGGAAACCGATGGCTCCGAGCCATATCGTGGCTCCGATGAGCAGAAGCATGTAGATGTTCGACAGGTTGCCCACGAGCAGGCATGGGATGAGGATGGCTATGATGATTATGATGCCGCCCATGGTGGGTGTGCCGGTTTTTTTCATCTGCCCCTCGAGCCCGAGGTTGCGCACAATCTCGCCCACCTGCATCAGCTGCAGGCGGTTGATGATTTTACGGCCTATCACCGTGGCGATGAACAGTGACAGCACCATCGCTATCACCGAGCGGAATGTTATGTAGTCCATCAGTCGTGCGCCTGGCACGTTGGCATCCTGAAGTTTCTCAAAAATAAAATATAGCATAACTGGATTGGCTCTCTTGTCTCCTTTTACAATATTTACAATATGTTAATATTTCGGCTGATTGTCATCTGTGCGGGTTCAGTCGAGTCCGAAAACCTCTTTCACTACCTCGCGGTCGTCGAAATGATGCTTCACACCCTTGATTTCCTGATAGTCCTCGTGACCCTTGCCGGCGATGAGGATAACATCGCCCTTGCGGGCGAGCGCGGCTGCCATGCGTATGGCCTCGCGGCGGTCGGCGTTGACAAGCGTGCGTGCGGCAAGCACGGGGTCGGCGACACCGGCGCGCATGTCGGCGAGGATGTCGTCGGGTTCCTCGAAGCGGGGATTGTCGGAGGTGAGTATGAGGCGGTCGCTCCGGAGCGCTGCTTCGCGGGCCATGATGGGACGTTTGCCCTTGTCGCGGTTGCCTCCGGCTCCGACTACGGTGATGATGTTGCCCGAAGTGCCTATTACCTCGCGGATAGCTTCAAGCACATTGACGACGGCGTCGGGGGTGTGGGCGTAGTCTACAATAGCGGTGACGCCGGCAGGTGAATGTATGGTCTGGAAACGGCCTGCCACCGGCACGAGCATGCTCATGCGGCGCAGCACATCGTCCTTGTCCCAGCCAAGCATGACCGAGGCGCCGTAGACGGCCGTAAGGTTGTAGGCGTTGAAGCGTCCGGTGAAAAGCACATGAACCTCGTTGCCGTTGAAGCTCATGAGCGTGCCGTCGAGATGGCTCTCGATGATGCGTCCGCGGAAATCGGCCATAGCCCTGAGTGAGTATGACAGCTTTTTCGCGCGGGTGTTCTGAAGCATCACTTCGCCTACTTTGTCGTCGATATTTGTGAGGGCGAACGCTTCAGGTGGCAGCATGTCGAAGAATGATTTCTTGGCTGCGAGGTATGCGTCGAAAGTCTTGTGGTAGTCGAGGTGGTCGCGTGTGAGGTTGGTGAACACACCTCCGGCGAATGTCAGACCTGCGATGCGGTGCTGGTCGGCGGCATGCGAGCTTACCTCCATCGCCGCGTATTCACACCCTTCCTCTACCATTTCGTGCAGGAGCATGTTGATGGTGAGGGGGTCGGGAGTGGTCTGCTTTGCGGCGACCGCACGGCTGTCGACGTAGTTGCATACGGTCGACAGAAGCCCGGCCTTGTGGCCTCCGAGACGCGCCATCTCATAGATGAGCGTGGCCGTTGTGGTCTTTCCGTTTGTGCCGGTGACGCCTACGAGCTTGAGCCGGCGCGAGGGGTTGCCGTACCATTGTGAGGCGAGGAAGCCGAGCGCGATGGCGCTGTTGTCGACCTGTATGTAGGTCACGCCGTCGAAAAGCGTGTCGGGCATTGTCTCGACAACTATTGCGGCGGGATGCTTATCGGCAAGTGATGGGATGAATGTGTGGCCGTCGACTGTCACACCGCGCACTGCCACAAACATGGCGCCGTCGGTCACCTTGCGCGAGTCGTCGGTCAGCGATGTGACCATGCGGTCGGTAGGTCCGATTGTCCTGACCGGATTTATCGCGCTTATCAGATGTTGAAGATTATGTTGCATATATACGGTTATCTTGTTTCGTCGATCAATTTAAGAGACAAGCTCTAAGAATTGGACAAAGTTAGTAAAACTTTCTTTTTGTCAATCAATTGTTGAGAAGTAACACGTCCGGTGCCGCGGAAAGTGACGTCGTAACCCGCTTTTTCGAGTTTCGAGAGCGCATCACGGAAGCTGAGGTTCTGCACCGATGGCATCCCTGTCTCGTGCTTGTCGTCGGGGGTGGCGATGACACGCGGTTTGAGCTTGTGCGACAGCGCATTCCGGAGCACGGTGTAGGCTCCTGCCACTGCGGGGGCGTTGATGAGCGGTGCGGCGGGATTCTCGGGCGCGTCGGTATGGAAATCGGAGGTGTTGCCGAGCATGCCGCGCGAATACATCTTTTCGGCCACATTCTGCATCACAAGACCTGAGCTGGAGGCGGCACCCATGAGGTTTTTGCGCGGATGAAACGTCAGCACGAACATTGAATATTTAGGATTGTCGGCGGGGAAAAAGCCGCAGAACGCCAGACGTTTCTTGGCAGTCTCATATTGTTTGGTCTTCAGATTGAGATGGTAGCATGTGCCGGTTTTGCCCGCCAAAGGTACCTTGCAGTGCTTCAGGCGTCGGCCTGTGCCGTGGTCGCCGTCGACTACGCGGCGGAGCATGGCGCGCACTTTGGCGGCATTCTCTTCCGAGCAGATGCGGTCGCGTATATAGCTTACGGGTATTACCGAGTCAATGCCGTCACGGTTGAGCGCTTTGACCAGGCGCGGGCGCACATAGCGACCGTTGTTGGCGATGGCGTTGTAGACCGACAGGGTGTAGAGCGGCGGTATGGCGGTGGCGTAGCCGAAGCACATGCGCGACATGTCGAGGCGGCTCGGGTTGCGGTGTATGCGCGGCTGCTCCTCTTCGTAAATGCCTGAATTCATCTTTTCAAAAAAGCCGAGGTCTTCGAAACGTTTTACAAATCCAGCGGGATTCTTGTCATAGCCACGCACTATGATGCGTGCCATGCCTATGTTAGACGACTGTTCGATGACGCCGGCTACGGTGAGCTGCGAGTTGAAGTGGGAGTCGGTGATGGCGCGTCCGCCACCGTAGGGGAATGAGGCGCCGATGGGTATTATTTCGTCGATATCGTTGACAAGGCCGTCTTCAAGGGCTATCATCATGGATATGGGTTTGACTACCGACCCGGGTTCGTAGGCTGTCACTATGCGGTTGTAGGCTTCGACATAATTGCCTGTGGTGTCGCGCTCAACATTTGAGATGGCTTTGATGTCGCCTGTCGACACTTCCATGAGCACGGCTGAAGCCCATTCGGCATCGCAGCTGTCGAGCATGGTGATGAGCTCCTGCTCCAATATGTCCTGGAGGGTGATGTCAATGGTAGTGGTGACATTCCAGCCATTGACTGCGGGCACGTCGGTCCAGTTGCCGATACGTTTGGTGAATGCCACGCGTTTGTAAGTGCCGGGCGTGCCGTAGAGCAGTGAGTCGAGCGACCTTTCAAGCCCTGACACGCCGTGTATTTCCTTGCACGTTTTGGTCTGGCCTACACTTCCGATGCTGAGTCGTGCCATCTCGCCGTATGGACAGTCACGTTTTTTGAAGGGTTCCTCGATGAATCCGGTTTTGTTGGCGTTCCCCATGTTGAAGAACGGGAACGAGCGTACGAGTTCGAGGTCGGCATACGATATACGGCTCAGCAATTTGTAGGAACGAGATTTCTTTTCTGCGGTATATTGCTTTTGCAAGACATCGCGCCAGCCGTCCTTATCGCGTGTGGGGAAATATTTGGCGAGGCTGTCGCACAGCGCCCCGAGATTTTCGACGAATTCTTTCTTGGCGAACGCTTCCGATCCGAAGTCGATGCGCACGTTGTAGAACTGGAGGTTGGTGACGAGCACGGTCCCGTCAGATGCCAGAATATCGCCTCTCACCGGAGCGATTGTGTCGGTCTTCTGGAGCTCTGCGTTGGCTTTGCTGTTCCATTCCTCGGCATCAAGGACGGTGGTGGAAAAGAGTTTGTAGCCGATTGCACCTGCAAACAGGAAAATGAACAACGTGATAATCACGTACCGGAACATGATGTGGGAGAGATTGTTGCTGCCTTTTCTGGCAGCCGGCGCATTGCTGCCTTTGGCAGTGGCGGTGCGGCGGTCGGGGGTCGTGCTTCTTTTCATTTCGTTATCTTGAGTTTAAAGGGTGGCTGTTCGCGGTGTGTGAGGTCAAGACCTGCTTCGCGGATGCTCTTCTGCATGGTCTTTTCACGTATGGCGTTCATGTATTCGCTCTTCTGGCGTATGCGTTCCGATTTGATTACCTCGAGCTCTTTGTTGAGTTTCTGTATGTTTTCCATTGCGGTGAGGCACTGGTAGCGGTTGGTGATGTATATCATCACGAGCACCACGAGCGCGAGGATGATGCCCCAGTTGCGGCTGAAAAAACGTGTTGACAGCCAGCGGCCGCGCACGGCGGAGCTTATGACCGAGCCTTTTTTCTTTTTTACCTTTTCCGTAGCCATTGGGGAGTAATGCGATATTGTCGGGTTGATGAAATGGAGTAGTTGATAAATTTATGCCGGAATCAGCGTCGTAGTGAGTGTCTATAGTTTTGCCGCCACTCGCAGCTTGGCGCTCCGCGAACGGGGGTTGCGTTCGATTTCTTCGTCGTCGGGGACTATGGGGCGCGATGTCAGGAGTTTGAACGGGGAGAGGCTCCGGCCGAAGAAATCTTTGTTCTCGCGTCCCTCAAAGTTGCCGGTGCGGAAGAAGTTTTTGACCAGCCTGTCCTCAAGGGAGTGGTAGGTTATTACTGCTATGCGTCCTCCGGGTTTGAGCAGGCTGAGCGCTCCCTGCAGGAGGTCTTCAAGTGCGTCGAGCTCGTGGTTGACTTCGATGCGCAGGGCCTGGAATACTTTGGCAAGTTCTTTTTTGCGGCGCGCGGGGTCGATGAGCGGGTCGATGACGGCAAGAAGTTGCTCGATAGTGCCGATGCTGCCGTCGGTGCGGGCTTTGACTATGGCCGCGGCGATACGGCGCGCGTTTTTGAGTTCGCCGAGGAGATAGAATATGTCGGCGAGACGTTCCTCGGGATATGTGTTGACTACCTCTGCCGCTGTCAGTCGGCCGTTGCGGTTCATGCGCATGTCGAGCGGGCCGTCCCAACGGAATGAAAATCCGCGCCCGGGGTCGTCGAAATGGTGGAACGACACTCCGAGGTCGGCCAGTATGCCGTCGACAGACTCGACTTTGTAGTAGCGCATGAAATTGACGATATATCTGAAGTTGGAATGTACGATGGTGAAGCGGCTGTCGCTCATCGCGCGGCTTACGGCGTCCATGTCCTGGTCGAAGCCGTAGAGGTGTCCTTCGGGGGAAAGTTTCGCTACGATGGCACGTGAATGGCCTCCTCCGCCGTAGGTGACGTCGATGTACGTTCCGTCGGGACGTATGTCGAGCGCCTCGATGGTCTGCGGCAACAGCGCCGGTATGTGGTATACTTCTTCAGGCATGTAAAGAGGGTATTTTATTGACTGATTCGGGGCGATGTTAATATATATTAACACTTCGTCTCTTATGGGTGTAAAGTTACTAAAAAGTTATCGGAATTTACGAAAATAAACAGCGAATTTTTTCAACAATTTTGCAAATTTTTTTAATAGGTTTTCACATTATTATAGTTAAAACATGCAATCGGTTGAATTTTAAAGAATTGCGGCTGCCTGTGCCGTTTCGCGCCGTTATGCGGTGTCGGAGGGGAAAACGCTCCCTTGGGGAGTTTTTTATTTGCAATTGTAAACCATTTGTGTATCCCGATAATATTGCCTAATTTTGCACGTTTGCTTTCCGTAAGAATTTTTTGTTTATATGGTACAATCGACGATTGACAGTCAGCTGCTTACGCGGCGTGGACGCTATGCGGCCATACTCAGGCTCGGCACACCCATACTGGTGGGTCAGGTCGGTCAGATTATAGTCGGATTTGCCGACTCTGCAATGGTGGGGCATTATTCGACCGACGCACTTGCGGCAGCTTCGTTTGTCAACAATATCTTCAATATAGCTCTGCTGATGTGTCTTGGTTTCACCTACGGTCTGACACCGCTTATCGGCGCGCTCTATTCGGCTGCCCGCAATGAGGACATCGGGGCTACTCTCCACCGCGGCATACGTATCAATTTCCTGTTTTCAATGGTGATAACCGCCATGATGGGAATACTCTACCTGAATGTCGACAAACTCGGACAGCCGGAGCATCTGCTTCCTCTGATACGTCCGTATTTCCTTATCTATCTGGGTACTGTGGCGGCTATATCGCTTTTCCAGACATTCGCGCAGACGTCATACGCAGTCAACGCGTCGATGATGCCTATGTGGGTCGTGCTTGCGTGCAATGTCGTCAATATCGCGGGCAACTGGCTGCTGATTTACGGCAATATGGGGTTTCCCGAGCTGGGACTGACAGGTGCGGGAATCTCCACATTCGTGTCGCGATGGGCGGCCGTGGTGGTGATTATATCGATATTTGTCATAGCGAAGCGTTACCGTCCGTATAGGCCGACGGCATTGCGTCCGGGGCGCTACGGACACCGGGCCGGGGTTATATTCCGCACGTCGATGCCGGTCAGTCTGCAGACGGGTCTGGAGACGGCTTCCTTTTCCGTCGCGGCAGTGATGGCGGGTTGGCTCGGTCGGAACCAGCTGGCTGCTTTCCAGATATTTGTGACGATAGGCTCGCTCGGCTTTGTCATATATTACGGTATGGCGGCCGCGATGTCAGTGCTGGTGGCGAATGCCTCGTCGTGCCGCGATGCGGCGCGCCACATGCGGGCCATAGCCGGTTCGGGCTATGTTATTATTCTTGCGCTTGCGGCCGTGGCATGCGTGGTATTCCTGTCGCTCGGTTCGCATCTGATAGGTGTGTTCACCGACGATGAAGCAGTAATAGCCATGACGGCATCGATGATGGTGCCGCTGGCCATATATCAGCTCGGCGACGCAACGCAGATAAATTTCGCCAACGCGCTGCGCGGCACGGCCAATGTCATGCCGATGGTGTGGATAGCGTTCTTCTCCTACGTCATAGTCGGCATTCCCGCCACCTACATAATGGCGTTTGTATTCGGCTGGGGCATCGTAGGTATCGCACTCAGTTTCTCGGTATCCCTTTTCACTGCCGGCGCCCTTTTTCTCTACACATTCCTCCGCACCACCCGCCACCGGTCCGGTTCAGTGAAGTAGGACATCATGTTTTATGAAGAATATACAGGGAAAATTAAGAGAGCATGTTTCGCCCACTCCATCAAAATGGCGTAAGGAAGCAGAGGCCAGACATGAAAACAGAGGATGGTTGTATTATTCTCAATATATAGCGATGATGATGCTTGACCGGATGGAGGCGCTTGGACTGACACAAAAGTCAGTGGCAGAGCGAATGGGCTGTTCGCAACAATATATATCGCGAGTGCTGAAAGGTACAGAAAATTTGTCGATTGAGACTATTTCAAAGATTGAGGCTGTTCTTGACATACCGATATTTGAATCAGTAGTAATAAAACATTGATTTGTAAAAAACGTTCGGAATGATTGAATTTACCAAAAGTTTTGTTATTTTTGCGTTTAGGTAGTTTTGTTTTTTACTTACGTGGGTGCTTATTTGGATTTACGTGGGTAAGAGTTAAGGAATTACCTGAATTATATTATTGGATATAAACGAGTGTTGAACTCAAAGAAATAACAGCTTTTGATATGACTTTTGCGGAAAATTGCAATGCGGTGTTTGACCGTTCGACGTCGGATTACCATATTAACGACGATGTTGATTACGTGGCGGTCAATCCGTTTCCTTCAGATACCATCGACCATGTGCTCTATGCCAAGAACTGGATTGACGCAGTTCAGTGGCATCTCGAGGATATAATACGTGACCCGAACATCAACCCCGTCGACGCGCTGGCGCTTAAACGCCGTATCGACCGCTCGAATCAGGACCGTACGGACATGGTAGAGGAAATTGATACCTATTTCCGCGGACTCTATGCCGATGTAAAGCCGGCTGACGATGCTACTATCAATACGGAAAGTCCCGCATGGGCTCTTGACCGTCTCTCCATTCTTGCGCTGAAGATTTATCACATGCAGGCCGAGGTGGAGCGTGCCGATGCGACAGCCGAACATATCGCCCGCTGCAAGGCGAAACTCGATGTGCTGCTGGAGCAGCGTATCGACCTTACAACGGCTATTGACCAACTGCTCGATGATATTGCCGCAGGGCGCAAATATATGAAGGTGTACCGCCAGATGAAGATGTATAACGACCCGGCCACCAATCCGGTACTCTATGGCAAAGGGGAAAAGAAATAAGGGCGGTAAGCTTTCCAATGTGCTGGTGGTGCGGTTTTCGGCCATCGGCGATGTGGCCATGACCGTCCCGGCGCTTTACGGAGCATGTCATGCCCATCCCGACGTGCGTTTCATTTTCGTCACCCGCGCCTCCATGACCTCGATATTCCTCAATGCTCCGTCCAATCTTGTGGTCGTCGGAGTAGACCTCAAGGGCGCTTACAGCGGTCTGAAGGGGATGCGGCGCCTGTTTGGCGAACTGCGCAAAAAATATGATATTGATGCCGTGGTCGACCTCCACGATGTCATACGTACAAAATACATACGTCTGCTCGCGTTCATGAATGGATTGAAAGTGAGTCGCATACATAAAGGACGCAAAGGGAAGCATGCCCTTACGCGTAAAAACAACAAGGTGATGCTCCCGCTGGAGACATCGCGCTCGCGCTACCGCGCCACATTCGCGCGTCTCGGCCTTGCTCCCGACGAGTCGTTCACGGGTCTTTTCGGCTCGGGAAAGGCTCCGGCCGAGCTGTTCAGCGATATTACCTCCGGGCGTCCCGAAGGGGAGCACTGGGTGGGTATCGCCCCGTTCGCCAAGCATCCTGGGAAGATTTATCCTGTGGAACTGATGGAGGAGGTAGTGTCGAAGCTGAGCGGCATTGACGGTATGCGCATATTCCTCTTCGGAGGGGGCGATTATGAGCGCGAAGTGCTGCGCCGGTGGCAGGAAAGCTATCCCGGGGTGAAATCGCTTGCCGAGGGGCGCTACGGCTTCGCTACGGAGCTTGCGCTGCTTAGCAATCTTGACTGCATGGTGTCGATGGATTCGGCCAACATGCATCTGGCGTCGCTGGTCGATATTCCGGTCGTGAGCATCTGGGGAGCTACGCATCCCTATTGCGGATTCAAGGGATGGAGGCAAAATGATGAGAATATCATACAGTTGCCGCTGACATGCCGCCCGTGTTCGGTGTTCGGCGACCGTCCGTGCCATCGCGGTGACTATCTGTGTCTCAACGGTATCAAGCCGGCCATAGTCACCGACAAAATTCTCTCGATATTAGGTCTGATGCGCGATTTGACAAAACAATAATTGTTAAAAAGCGTTGATATATATGGCGATATATTAATTATTGTCGTCATAACGTTTCAATTATTCATTTATATAAAAGAGTATATCCAATGAAAAAATTTTGCTGTCTGATGGCTGTCGCCCTCATGGCGACGGTGATGCCGGTGAAAAGCATTTCCGCTATACCCGCAAACTATTATAATTCGATTAACGGGCTTGCTGACCGCGACCTGAAAGATGCTCTTCACTCGCTGATATACAACCATACGGAGGTCAAATCGTATAGCGCGCTTCCGGAATATTTCCGCACCACCGACCGGTTCCCGGGCACGGATTACTGGTGGGATATGTATTCCGACATGGAGGTGTCGATGTATATCACCTTCGGCACATACATGAACCGTGAGCACTGTTTCCCGAAAAGCTGGTGGGGCGGCAGTGACAAGACACCGGCCTACGTCGATTTGTTCCATCTGTATCCGTCGGAGGCCAAGGCCAATCAGGCCAAGAGCAATTATCCTCTCGGAGAGGTGGTTACATCGACATTCGACAATGGTGTCGTCAAAATCGGATATGCCACCACCGGACAGGGCGGCGGCGCCCAGAAAGTGTTCGAGCCTAATGAGGAGTATATCGGCGACTTCGCGCGTACATATTTTTATGTCGTCACCTGCTACCAGAATCTCAAATGGGATTCGAAATATATGTTCATGCTCGAACAGAATGACTATCCTACGCTGAAGCCGTGGGCTGTCGACCTTCTGCTCAAATGGCACCGCGCTGATCCCGTCAGCCAGAAGGAGGTGGACCGCAACGAGGCCGTCTACGGATTCCAGGGCAACCGTAACCCGTTTATCGATCATCCCGAACTTGTGGAATATATATGGGGTAATAAAATAGGGCAGAAATATCAGGGGGGCGGTTCGGAGCCGGTCGGCGACCCCGAGCTGACTACGCCTGTGCAGGATATGGCGCTTGACTTCGAGCAGATAGCCATAGGCAAGAGCGAGACGCGCCAGCTCGCCTTTTTGGGTCATAACCTGAAGGGCAAGCTGTCGGTAGCGGTGACCGGTACCGACAGGGCGATGTTCTCGCTTGACACGAAGACTATCGACGCTTCGCTTGTAAATGCCGACGGAGGATATTTCCTGCCTGTGACTTATAAACCGACTTCGGTAGGCTCCCATTCCGCACGTCTTATCATATCTGACGGAGGACTGACAGGTTCGCGAGGCGTGGCGCTGATGGGCGAATGCCTTGAGGTGCCGGTGCTTACCGCTCCTGTGGCGACTCAGGCTTCCGACATCACCGAGACAAGCTATGTGGCCAACTGGGAGCAGCCTTCGGAAGTCGTGGACTATTATATAGTAACGCGCACACGGTATATCAACGGCAACTCGTCGTCGGAGGAAATCATGGCCGAGGAAAATTCACTCCTTGTGGAGGATTTCGACGGTTCGGTATCGGAAAGCTATAATGTGCGTTCGGTCCGTCTCGGCTACGAGTCGCCGGTATCCAATGAAATCTTCGTATATCATGCCGGAGTTGAGGGCGTGGAGATGGATTCACCCTTAGGTTATGCCTACTGGCCGGGCGGTCTGCGCATAGTATGCGGCGACACCCAGTACAACCTCGAGGTATATGACATAACCGGACGTCTTGTGATGACTCTTCCCGAAGTGCATGACAACGACATCATCGAACTCCCCTTCGGTGTATATCTCATCACTACCTCAAGCAGCCGCACGCCGCTCCGCGTGATAGTGAGATAACCGTTTTGATAAAAAACATCAGTCAGTGGGAATGATGTTGCAATACTCGATTTCCCGCGGTTAAAAACCGCGGCTACTATTCGCTTGATTCTTCAAGTCGCTTCGTATAGTAGCCGCGGTTTTTAACCGCGGAATATAGATAACACAAGTACAGATGAAGAAAAAAACAATATGGGATTTAAACCGCGTGTCGGTCGACGAATACCGCCGGTCGCGTAAGATACCGCTGACCGTCGTTCTTGACAATGTGCGGTCGCTCAATAATATCGGCTCGATATTCCGTACGTCTGATGCCTTTGCCGTGGAGCGGATACTGCTGTGCGGCATTACGGCCACTCCTCCGTCACCCGAAATACACAAGACTGCGCTCGGAGCCGAGGACTCTGTGCAATGGGTCTATTTCGAGCATACAGTCGATGCGGTGAATATGCTGAAAGATGAGGGTTACACTGTGTGCGCGCTCGAGCAGGTGGAGGGCAGCGTATCACTCGAACGGTTCGAGGCTGACGCGACGCGCAAATATGCTTTCATTGCCGGAAACGAGGTAGACGGCGTCGACCAGGATGTGGTGAACCTGTGCGACGTGTCGCTTGAGATACCGCAGGTAGGCACCAAGCACTCACTCAATGTGGCTGTGTCTACGGCCATTACCATCTGGCACTTCTTCCTGAAACTTCGCTGAGACGGAACGGCGTTGACAATATAACCCGCCGGGAGAATATTTTTGGCGGGTCAGCCACTGTTGTATTATCCTTTGACCGGGTCGATGTATATTTTGCCGCAGCCGAGTTTGCGGGCTTCTTCTGTCAGCAGATGCGCAATCCGAGCGGCAATATCCCCGTTGCGGAATGCTTCACGCACATATATGTCGGTGATGCATGCGCATCTGCCTGCGGGATTGTCGGGCGAAGGGGGCGTGTCAAAGAAACGTATTCCGCCGCAACCGCACTCCTCCCCGTCGCCAGTAGCCATGAAGGCGGCATAGGAGCCGTCGGGTATATGTTCGCGGAAATATATGCGGTTGGCTACCAGCAGCCGCGGGTGCGGCTGCTGACCGGTAATATCGCGTAGAGCCTCAATCCTCCATCGCATCACTGACGGCAATACCTCCAATCTGTGCAATTCAACCATAGCCGGCAAATGTTATTTCTTACCCGTCAGGCGTTTCCAGCGGCGGTGGCGGCGTTTGGTCGCCTGATATTTACGTAGTGAGTCAAGGGCTTCGTCCACAATTTTATCGGGATTGTCGCCCGAGGCTTTGGCGTAGGCTCGTGCCAGGCGGGAGGTGTCGCCGGGGTCGAGCGAGATGCTGCGGAACATCGACATCAGCTTATTGCGGTCGGTGACGCCGAAATTCATGCGGTTGATGTCGACGAGATAAAAACGGTATGTGCCGTCGGGGAGGCGTTCCACAAGTATGTTGCCGGGGGAAAAGTCACGGTGGTACACCCCGGAGCGGTGCAGACTCACCATGTATGCGCCTAAGGCGTCAATCAGCGTCTCGGCGTCGGGGAGGTTGCCCCAGTCGCGTATGTTTGGCAAATCAAGGTATTCACATATATAATATGAATCGAGGAGTTTCAGCCCTTTGCGCCGTTCGCTCCAGGCGAGAGGCCTCGGGGTGGAAAATCCGAGCGACAGCAGCCGGGCGGCATGCTCGTAGGAACGACGAGCCTTGCTGTGTCGCAACGTGGTGTATATATATGAGTTCGGGAATTTGGCTTTTCTGAAATGCTTCACACAAATATGACGGCCGTTGTCATCGGCGACATCGTAGAGTGTATTTCGGGCGCCGCGGTATATCCGGCGGGCATCGCTGTCGGTGCCGTCGCGGAATATGCCGGCACACTTACTTGCTGTCACGTCGTCGGTAGAGTCAATTTTATAGAGCAATCGTGGCTTCATCAGGGAGTCGTTGACAATTATTTCTTAGCTGCGGGAAGAGTTTCAAAATATTTTATCGCCTCACGTGCGGCTTTACGGAAAAATTTTCCGGCGGCCACATCGGCAGCCACTGCGTCGACGTTCTTGCGCATCGCGGCATATTCTTCCGGCGTCACCGACTTTACGCGCTCGTTAATCTCGTCGAGGGTGTCGACGGTAAAACCTATGCCGTTGCGTTTTACGAAATCGGCCATCGCAGCGCCGCTCCATATTATGATAGGGAGCCGTGCGCGTAGGTATAGCGATACTTTGTGTGGAGTGTTGAGGGCGAGGTAGCTTCCGAAATCGCCTTCGCAGCTGTCGAGCGAGTGGCCGTCCCACACAAGTCCGTAGTCGCTCGTCATGCCGGCTATGATGTCTTCGGCGGCAACAAATCCGTGGTCGAAAAATTTCTCGGGCACGTCGACCTCGTCCATGCGGAAGCCGGAGCCGTAGATGTCGACGACATAATCGCGTATCACGTTGCCCCACTCCCATAGGAATGAGTTCTTGCGGCGGTTGACCGAGCCGGCGTAGGCCACGCGTATCTCACCTTCGTCGACACGCGACGGTATCGGGTCGGTGACGGTAAGGTAGTCCCATGCATCGAGGCTACCCATCGGTTTGTCAAGTCCGACTTTGCGGAGGTGTTCGGCCATCACGCTGTTTGTGGCTATGATATAGTCGGCGTTGCCGAGGCGCCTGAGCTCTTTTTTTACGGTTAGCGCCTTGCGCCGGAAGCTGCCGAGGTCATGTATCAGCACTGCCACTTTCGCGCCGTGAAGATGTGCCGCCTTACATATATATGTGAAATATTTTTTTAGCGGATATTGCAGAAACAGTATGTCGCCGCGCCGCAGCAATGTCGAGGCTTTGGCTATGCCTGCCAGATTGAACAGGAAATGGGCGGCTTTCGAGGGGTGTTCCGTACGTGTCAGCCCGATATTGCGGAATCCTTCCTCGAGCATTATCTGCTCGACGTCGCTTTTGGCTTTGTTGCCGGCGCTGGTGTGGTTGCGGTAGTTGTGCGATATGTATTTGTAACTCATGGCGCGGTATGTGTTTGGTAAGAATATTTGAGTGAACAGCGGTTATTTTACGGGTGGCAATGCGACGTGCCTGCCGATGTGTGTGAGATTGTAACGCCACGCGGCCAATATATGTTTTATTTGCAGCTCGAGCCGGCGCCCGAACTTGCGTTTGCGCCACGAGCCGTAGATGCGGTGCCAGGCGAATGCGTCGGGGTGGTGCTCTATGCCGTGGTTGCGCGGAGTGACGAGATGGCCGGGATAGACCACGGTGTTGTTGTCGAGCAGCTGCAGGCGATCCTCCTCTTTCCATCCGAGGCGTTTTGCCGTTTCTTTCATCACTACGGGCGAGATGGTCTCGTCGTAGCTGCCGTCGCGCTTTTTGAACGGACGTTCGTCATAATAGGCAAACATCTCGCGGCAGAAAGCATTGTCTTTTTCCCCGATGAAAAATGCGGCCTGAAGCTGCAGTATGTCGCCGATATGCTCATGGACGGTGGCAAATCCGCGCTCGGGGATGTAGCGGTCGAAGCGCTTGGTGAGCATCACGTCGGAGTCCATATAGATGCCCCCTTCCTTCCATACGGCATAGAACCGTACGGCGTCGGCGGCAAATGCCCATTTCTTTGCGTCGAGCGCTTCGTCGATGTACTGGCAGCCGATGGCGCGTGCATCGCGTGCGTTCCAGAGCCGTATCTCATAGTCAGGCAATATTTTTGCCCAGCTCTCGAGGCATATCTTTATCTCGACAGGAAAATTTCCTCCGCCAAACCAGCATAAATGTATTTTCTTGGGTATCATCTATTATTTGTTCTTTCTTTTACAAAAATAGTAACTTTATCGAAAACCGCAAAATAGTGTGAGGCTCTTTTCCGGACAGAAAGTTATGCCGTTTTACCTTTATTCAGAAGCATATCCGGTCATATATAATATATTTTGTCTTACCTGATGACCTTTTGTACGATAAATCGTAATATAAAACTGCCAATTGCTTTCAAATATTTGGATTTGTTATCAAAAAGATATTAAATTTAAAAATAAATAGAAAATTGTTAGAATTATTTGGAAAATAAAAGCAAAATGTCTACATTTGCGACATAAAGCTATCACACAGGCCTGCAATAGCAATAATAAAAGGTAATTTCTATATGAAAAAGATTGTTTTGTCTATTCTGTTATGTGTACAGATCTTCTATGTCTCGGCCTCGGGCTCTTCGGGGGAGACTGAAGTAAAGAAAATTGATTATCTGCCGGCGGTGCATGGCGTGGTACGTTCGCGCTGGGAGATGGAGACCGAAAACGGGGAAAATCGTTTTGAGGTGCGCAACGCACGAGTGGCTTTGAGCGGCTATATCCTTCCTGCGGTCGATTATCTTGTGCAGGCCGATTTCTGTGATCAGGGCAAGATTAAGATTCTTGACGCGTGGGGCGGTATAAAAATCGCGGAAGGTCTGAAATTCAGGGCCGGCCAGTTCCTGATGCCGGTAGGTATCGAGCCGTTGCGCGCGCCGGCCGCCTATATTTTTGCCAATCGGGCGTTTATCGGAAAACATATGTGCAATGCGCGCGGGGTAGGGGCCGAGGTGGCATATGCGGTGCCGTCGGTGACGCCTATTACGGTGAAGGCGGCCGTGTTTAACCCGGCATCTGTCTCCGACCATGATGTGTGGGAGCATTCGCCCTCTTTTTCGGCTTCGGCGCTGTGGCAGATAGGTGCTGTGGGTCTGAATGCCGGTTTCCAGTCGTCGGTTCCGGCTGCCGGACGTACGAATATCACCGATGCCGCTGTCATTTTCAAAACCGGCCGATGGAATATCGAGGCTGAATATATGTATAAACATTATGTTCACAGTTATAGCCGGCCTGCCCACGGCTATTCGGTGTTCGGCGATTATTGTCTGCCGGTCAGTGCGGGCGTGTTCAACCGTCTTTCGTTTCAGGGTCGGTTTGACGGCATGACGGCGCATAATTCAGGAATGCTTGCCGCTGACAATACTCTATCAGAGGATATGCCGGCCCGCAACCGCATCACTCTCGGTGCGACAGTCGGGCATGTGAAGCAAAAGATACATGCCGACATCCGCCTCAATTACGAAAAATATTTCTATCACAGTAATGTCGATGCACCGCGCGGCGAAGGCGACAAGGTTGTCGTGGAGTTCGTGGTAAGTTTCTGAAACGGGTTTTATTATATATAAGAATTTGCGAATTATTAATCATTTAAAAGAATTAAGTTATGAAAAAGTTTCTTGCACTGTTTGCCGGAATTCTGATGTCGGCAACCGCAGCTGTCGCATCGACAGGTACTGAAAAGGCTGACAAAGCCATAATCATCATCGACATGCAGAATGATTTTGTGGAGCCGGAAGGGGTGCTTTGCGTCGCCGGAGCCAAACCTACCATCCCTGCCATACAGGATTTGGTGAAATATGGTCGTGAAAACGGATGGAAAATAGTTTACATCATACGCGAGCACCGTGCGTCGGGACTTGATGTCGACGAGCCGCGCGTGCCATTGTTTACTGACGGCAAGCCCGGTTATTGCGTCCCCGGGACATGGGGAGCGGAGATAGTCGACGGACTCAAACCTGAAAAAGATGACCTCGTGGTGGCGAAGTTCCGCAACAGCGCGTTTTTCAATACGCAGCTCGATTTGATTCTGCGCCGTCTGGGTGTGGATACCGTCATCCTTGCGGGAACCCAGTATCCCAACTGTGTGCGCGGCACGGCAAACGATGCCATGAGCTATAACTACGAGACGGTAGTCTGCACTGATGCATGCTCGGCAAAAACTCCCGAAGTGGCCGAAGCAAACATTTTCGATATGCGCAACATGGGTATTAAGTGCATAAGTCTCGAAGAAGTGAAAGCTCAATATAAATAAATATGGCTGATAACAGGCAGACAATATACCTTTAACTGATTACGATTATTTGTTTCGCAGGGTTTCGATATGTGAAATCCTGCGATTTTTTCGATATATGTAGTGCGGTGTATCCCAAATACGGCCGGTCGGGTGGGCTTATTGTAAGTCTGTAATTTTGGCGATTGGTTTTGAATGGAGAGTATTTGAGCCGTAAATTTGTAAAAAAAATGCAAGTAGGGTAATTTTCTGAAATACAATGTAATGCAATTAAAGCGGGCGAAAATGTGAAATTTTTATTGAAAAAAGTTGCCGAAATATTTGGAGGTTTAAGAAAAACGCCATACCTTTGCACTCGCTTTCGGGAAATAAAGATTTCCAACAGATCAAACGATAAAAAGTTTGATGCGAAAAAGTAAAAAAAATAAAAAAAGTTGAACAAAAATTTGGTGGTTCCAAAAATTTGACTTAACTTTGCAAAACATTTCCGCCGCCACCGAGGCGACAGCGAAAATAGGACATTGAAAGATTTACAATAGACAATAGTAAGTACAAGAGCTATTATGAGTTGTCTTTGAAAAAATAAGACAACGTCAATTCCTGGACAACCCTCTTTTATGGGGTTTTGGAGATAATCTCCGGTTGTATTGTTTGCCTTATAAACAGAAAAAAATAAGAAACAAGATAACAACAACGAAGAGTTTGATCCTGGCTCAGGATGA